>Ga0134125_10002541_pt1 | contig 21550 bp, 20 predicted proteins | sample KB31751_FD_96464 | JGI IMG/M metagenome (GOLD analysis project Ga0134125, IMG submission 96464) | Terrestrial soil microbial communities with excess Nitrogen fertilizer from Kellogg Biological Station, Michigan, USA - KB3-175-1 | ecosystem: Environmental > Terrestrial > Soil > Unclassified ... | reverse complement strand
TGGAAGGGCTTGCACTTCCCCATCCTAGGCGGCGAGCCGAAGTACCATCCCCGCGCGATCGCCCGCCCGGGGCGCCCTCCCCCGAAGTCGGCAGACGGGAGCATGACCGAGCCGGCAAGGTTCAGCTTCCGTTACCGGCCTCCGGGAGAGCCCGCGCTGTCTCGTGCGGCCGTGCTCTACTGCCATCGGTGGTGTGCTTCGGCACGAAGTTCTCGGAGAGCGCATGATAGATCGGACGGGTGCCGATAAGCCGCGCCGTTCCATAAGCAATGACCGCGGTCAGCATTACCGGCACCGCCATGGCGTGCCCGTCGGTCATTTCCAGCACGATGACGAAGGCGGTGATCGGTGCCTGCACCACGCCGGCGAAATAGCCGACCATGCCGAGCAGGATCACCGCGCCGGTCGGCGTTCCCGGCAGCAACTGCGCGAGATTGGCGCCGATTCCCGCGCCGACCGACAGTGACGGCGAGAAGATGCCGCCGGGGATGCCACTCACCGTCGTCAATGTGGTCGCCAAGAATTTGAGGATGCCGAAGCTCTGCGGCACATGGCCCGTGCCTTCGAGGAGCTGCTTCGCCTGATCATAGCCGGTGCCGTAGGTGGTGCCGCCGGAGAGGATGCCGATCCCTGCGACCAGCAGGCCGCAGCACGCGGCGAAGATCACCGGATGACCGCGCAGCAGCGTGCCGGCTCGTCCGGAGAAGCCAGCCGCCATGCGCACCACGATCATGCTGAAGAGGCCGCCGAGCAGGCCCCCCGCGATGCCGCAGATCGGCACGGCCGCCCAATCCTGGATCTGTGCGAAGCGCGCTGCGGTATGGCCGAAATAAGTGTAGTCGCCAAGGATGGCGAGCGAGGCGATGCCGGCAACGATGATCGCGGTAAGCACGAGGCCGCTGTTGCGCGGCTCGAAGCTGCGGCTCATCTCCTCGATGGCGAAGACGATCCCGGCGAGCGGCGTGTTGAAGGCGGCAGCGATGCCGGCAGCGGCGCCGGCGAGAATGAGGCCTTGATGCTTGCCGATCCAGACGCGGCCCACGGCGTGCATGACCGAGGCGCCGACCTGCACGGTCGGCCCCTCGCGGCCGGCAGAGGCGCCGCAGAGCAGGCCGAGCAGCGTCAGCAGGATCTTGCCGACGGCGATGCGCAGCGACAGCAGCTTGTTGCGCTGGGCGCTGTCATCGAATTGCCGGGCGGCGATCGCCTGCGGGATGCCGCTGCCGCCGGAGCCCGGAAAATGGCGGCGCATCAGCCAGACCGAGAGCGCCAATCCCACCGGCGTCACGACAAGCGCCAGATAGGGCGAGTGCGCGACGAGGTCGCGGAACCACGCCTGCACATAATTGGCGGCGATCGCAAGCCCGACCGCGGCCACGCCGACGCAGAGCCCGCCGCACCAGAAGACGATGCGTCGGCGCCAGGCCTCGCGCCGCAGGAATATCCGAGCTCGCCGATAGAAGGCCGGCGCGCGCACTCTCATCCGCTGCTCAGGGATTGGCGAGCAGGTGAATCAGCGCCGAAGTGTCCCAGCGCCGCCCGCCGCGCTCCTGGACGCGCTGATAGAACTGATCGACCAGCGCAGTCACCGGCAGCGCCGCGCGGTTCAGCCGCGCCTCGGCGAGACAGATCGCGAGGTCCTTGCGCATCCAGTCGATCGCGAAGCCGAAATCGAACTTGCCTTGGATCATCGTGCTGGCGCGGTTCTCCATCTGCCAGGACTGCGCCGCGCCCTTAGAGATGACTTCGATGACGAGCGCCGGGTCGAGCCCGGCGCGCATGGCGAAGTTGATGCCCTCGGAGAGCGCCTGCACCAGGCCGGCGATGCAGATCTGGTTCACCATCTTGGTGAGCTGGCCGTTGCCTGCCGGCCCCATCAACGTCACCGCGCGGCCGTAATGCGCCATCACCGGCTGCGCCTTGTCGAAGCTGGCCCTCTCGCCGCCCACCATGATGGTGAGCTTGCCGTTGACCGCCCCCGCCTGACCGCCGGAGACCGGCGCATCGAGGAATTCGAGGCCCTTGTCGCGCGCCAGCGCCGCCATGTCGCGTGCCACCTCGGCCGAGGCGGTGGTGTGATCGGCGAGAATGGCGCCGCGGCTCATCCCGGCAAAGGCGCCGTCCTTGCCCGCCACCACCTGGCGCACATCATCGTCATTGCCGACGCAGGTGAAGACGATCTCCGCGCCGGACGCGGCTTCCGCCGCCCTGGCGCGATGCTGGCCGCCATATTCCTTCACCCATTGCGCCGCCTTGGCCTGCGTGCGGTTGTAGACCGTGACCTGATGGCCCGCCTTGGCGAGATGCCCCGCCATCGGATAGCCCATGACGCCGAGGCCCAGGAATGCCAGCTTCATCATCACCTCCCGTCGGAATGGCGCGCCATGCTAGCCGGCTTTGGCGCAGTGGCAACCCCGCGCACCTCGACAGGAGGTAAAACGCAGCGATTGACAGCCCGAGGGACTTGCCTGAGCATCAGCCCGATGCGCAGCGCTCTCATCACCTTGTCGCGAAAGCCCGGCTCCCGCGGGACCGGGGATCGTCGCATGCGCTGAGCGCGCACGCCGCATCAGGATCACCCAGGCCCCGCCGGATCGGTCGGGGCCTTGTCATGTCCGGCTCCGCCCGCCGCCGCGGCCCAAAACCGAGGAGCACCGGTCATGGAGCGAAGATCTTTCGACGAGGCGCCGCTATCGGGCGTCTTTCTGCCCCTGGTCACGCCGTTCCGCGACGGCGCGCTCGACGAGGCGTCGCTGGCGCGGCTCGTCGCCTTTGCGGTGGAGAGCCCGGTCGCCGGCCTCGTCCTCGCCGCTACGACGGGCGAAGGTCTCACGCTTGAAGACGGCGAAACCGAGCGCCTGGTCACCGTCGCAGCCGAGACAGCCGGGCGGCTGCCGCTCTGGCTCGGAGTTTGCGGCAGCGACACGCTTCGCCTGAAGCGGCGGATCGAGGCGACGTCCCGCTGGCCGATCGCCGGACATCTCGTCGCTTGCCCTTCCTACTCGCGCCCGTCGCAAGAGGGGCTACGCCGCCATTTCACCGAACTGGCGCGCGACGCAGGCAAGCCGCTCCTCCTCTACAACATTCCCTATCGCACCGGCGTCAACCTTTCCAATGACACGCTGCTCGCCCTGGCCGAGTTGCCGGCAATCGTCGGCGTCAAGGATTGCTGCGCCGATCCGGCGCAGAGCTTCGAGCTGATGTGCCGCAAGCCGGCCGGCTTCGCCGTGCTCACCGGCGAGGACGCGTTCTTCCACACCGCGCTGGCGCAAGGCGCGGAGGGCGGCATCCTCGCCTCGGCGCTGATCGATCCCGCCGCCTTCATCGCGGTCGGGAACGCGCTTGCGGGCGGCGATGTCGCCGGGGCACTCCAGGGCTGGCGCGGCCTCGTCGATCTCGTCCGGCTGCTCTTTGCCGAGCCCAATCCTGCGCCGATCAAGCACTGGCTCTGGCGCAGCGGTCTCATCGCCTCGCCCGAGCTGCGGCTGCCGATGACCGGCATCAGCCCGGCGCTCGCCGGCCAGCTCGACCGGCTGCTCTGGGCGCGCCGCGCTGCCGCTTAGGCCGCCTGGTGCTTCGTGCGCTTGGCCTCGGGATAGAATTGCGGCGCCTCGCGGCGCTCGAACATGCCGTAGTCGCGTATCACGCGGACGCGTCGGTGGCGCAGCGCGGCGGAAGAGTCCGGCTGTTTCGGGGTCCACGCGGCAGCCGACGTGGCATCGCGCCAGGATGCCAGCAGCAGCAGCTTGCCCGGGTGGTAGATGCTTTCGAAGACATCGTGATCGACCAGCGCCTGCGCGCCCGTATCGAGCCCGAGATGCGCCGCGAGATCAGCGGGCTTGGCGCCGAGACTGCTGCCCTGCGCCGGCATCAGCTCGGTGATTGTCACCATCTTCGCCACGCCGATCTCGGTCTCGTCGAAACGCTTCTCCTCGACGCGCAGGCCGCGCGGCGGCTCCGTATCCGCGGTGATCTCGCCGACCCGCAGGTGATAGTCGCGAAAGACCTCGAAGCGGCCCTTCTCCTGCACCGCATGATGCTCACCCTCAGTACGCCAGCGGATCACCGCCTTCTCATCGCGCCAGATCGAGAGCGACAGCACACAGCCCTCGCGCCGCTTGCTTGCGAAGCGGTCATTGTCGATGAATCCGTCGATCGCCTCGAGCTTGGGCTTCAGCTGCTTGGCAAGCGCCAGATAATCGTCCCAGCGCTCCTTCTTGGGCTCAACCTCGAAAATCACAGCGAACATGGCTTGAACTCCAACAGCTTGATGGTGAGGAACCCTCTGCCCGGCCCAACGCAGGCCCATTCTCGCGGTTCCGTTTGTAGCCAGGCAATGGCGTCGACGTCACTTCGTTCGGCATCGAAGCGTCCTTGCTCGACGGCGCGCTGCATCGAGCTTATCTCGATCGCAAGCGAGGAGGCCATCGATGACCGAAAAACTCGATCCCCGAGAAGAGCATTTCAGGATCCCGAGCCCGCGCCGGGGCATGTCGCTCTTCCTGCGCCATCTCCCGCCGCAGCGGCCGGAACCGGCCGACGCCCCGGGCATCGTGCTTTATGTGCATGGCGCGACATTTCCTTCCGCACTGTCGATAGCGCATCGCTTCGACGGCCACTCCTGGCGCGATGCGCTCTGCGCCGCCGGGTTTCACGTCTGGGGCTTCGATTTCAGCGGCTTCGGACTCTCCGATCCCTATCCCGAGATGCGCGAACCGGCGGACGCCCATGCGCCGCTCTGCCGGGCGGAGGACGCCGCTAGCCAGATCGAGGCCGCCGTCGGCTTCATCCTGGCGCATCACGGCGCCAAGAAGCTCTCGATCATCGCCCATTCCTGGGGAACCATCGCCACCGCTCGCTTCGCCGGGCGGCATCCCGCCATGGTCGATCGGCTGGTGCTCTTCGGTGCCATCGCGCGCCGTCCGCCGCGGCGTTACGAGAAGCCGCCCACCCTTCCGGCCTGGCGGATCGTTACGCTCGAGGACCAATGGGCGCGCTTCGTCGAGGACGTGCCGCCGAACGAGCCGCCGGTGCTGTCGCGCACGCATTTCGACGAGTGGGGCCAGCGCTATCTCGACAGCGATCCCGAGAGCCGCAATCGCGACCCCGCCGGCGTGAAGACGCCGACCGGTCCCTTCCTCGACATCCTGCACGCATGGCACGGCGATCTTGCTTATGATCCGACGCTGGTGCGGGCGCCGGTGGCGATCATCCGCGGCGAATGGGACGGTCTCATTCCCGACGAGGATGCGCGCTGGCTCTTCAATGCCTTCACCCGTTCGCCGGCAAAGCGCGACATCAAAATCGGCCGCGCCACGCATCTGATGCATCTGGAGGCGATGCGCCATGCGCTCCACCGCGAGAGCATCGGTTTTCTCACCTCGAGCGATATCGCGGCGGTGTGAGGCGACGCCGCATCGGCGAGGCGATATCATCCTCACCACAGTCCTAATCCGACCCGGCAGGAGATAGGCCATGGCGATCGATCAAGCGGAAAAGGCCCGGCGTTTTCAGGCGCTCCATCAAGCTCCGGGCAGCTTCGTCATTCCCAATCCCTGGGACGCCGGCACGGCGCGGCTCTTGCAGATGCTGGGCTTTGCCGCACTCGCCACCACCAGCGCCGGCTTCGCCTTCTCGGCCGGCCGTCCGGACGGGCCCGGCCCGACCTCACGCGACGAGATGCTGGCGCATTGCCGTGTCATTGTCGGGGCGAGCGACCTGCCCGTCTCGGCCGATCTCGAAAACGGCTTCGGCAATGCGCCCGGGGACTGCGCCGAGACGGTGCGCCGCGCGGCCGAGGCAGGGCTTGTCGGCTGCTCGATCGAGGACAGCACCGGAGACGCGCGCCGCCCGATCTATGATTTTGCGCTGGCGCTGGAGCGTGTCCAAGCGGCCATCGAAGCGGCCCGAGCGCTCCCCTTCCCCTTCACGCTGACGGCGCGCGCCGAGAATTTCCTGCATGGCCGCGCCGATCTCGACGACACGCTGAAGCGGCTGACCGCCTTCGAGCGCACCGGTGCCGATGTGCTCTACGCGCCGGGCCTGCCCTCGCTCGACGCCATCCGCAGGGTCTGCGGCGCGCTCCAGAAGCCGGTGAATGTGCTTGCGGGCTCGCGCCCCTTCAGCGTGGCCGAGCTGACGGAAGCCGGCGTCAAGCGCATCAGCGTCGGCTCGCTGCTTTCGCGCGTCGCGCTCGGCGCCTTCCTACGCGCCGCGCGCGCGATCAAGGAGCATGGCAGCTTCGCCTGCGCCAAGGACGCGGTGCCCTTCGCCGAGATCAACGGCATGATGGCACGACCCTGAGGATCTTGCTGAGCGCTGAACGCTCGCTTCACCGGCTCCTGAAGCGTCCGAGATCGGCCGGGGTGAGGCGCACTGCCATATGCGCCTCGCGCTCGTCGTCGCGCCGGCTCACCACCTCGCCATGGCGGTAAAGCCAGGCAAGCGCCGCGCCGTCGCTCACCGGAACGTCGAGATGGACGAGGCTGCGCTCGCCGTCGAACCTTCGGTCGAGCAGGTCGACCAGGAGGTTGCAGCCCTCGCCGCTCGCCGCCGAGATCGGCACCACATCGCGGTTGCGCTGCGACTGGTTGCGCAGGAAGGCGCGGCGCTCGGCATCGAGCAGGTCGATCTTGTTGAGCGCCTCGATCATGCCGCTCTCCACCGTCTCGCCTAGGCCGAGGTCGCCGAGCACGGCATGGACGTCGCTGCGCTGCGCCTCGCTGTCCGGGTGATGCGCATCGCGCACATGAACGACGAGATCGGCCTCAGTCACCTCTTCGAGCGTGGCGCGGAAGGCGGCGACGAGGTGGGTGGGAAGCTCGGAGACGAAACCCACCGTGTCCGACAGGATCGCCTGGCGGCCCGAGGGCAACGGCAGGCGGCGCATGGTGGGATCGAGCGTCGCGAAAAGTTTGTCCTCGGCGACCACCGAGGCGCGCGTCAGGCGGTTGAAGAGCGTCGACTTGCCGGCATTGGTATAGCCCACCAGCGCCACCACCGGGTAGGGCACGCGCTTGCGCGCGCCGCGATGGAGCGCGCGGGTGCGCTTCACGTCCGCCAGCTCGCGCTTCAGCTTGGCGATGCGCTCGCCGATCAAGCGCCGGTCGATCTCGAGCTGGCTCTCGCCGGGGCCGCCGAGGAAGCCGAAGCCGCCGCGCTGACGCTCGAGATGCGTCCAGGAGCGCACCAGCCGCGAGCGCTGATAGCTGAGTGCGGCAAGCTCCACCTGGAGCTGGCCTTCGCGGGTGCGGGCGCGGGCGCCGAAAATCTCGAGGATGAGGCCGGTGCGGTCGATGACCTTGCACTTCCACTGCCGTTCGAGATTGCGCTGCTGCACCGGCGTCACCGCCGCGTCGATGACCGCGACGGCGATCTCCTTCTCCTGCACGGTGCGGGCATAGACCTCGACCGCGCCGCTGCCGATCAAGGTCGAGGGGCGCCAGCTTCTGACCTTCACCACCGCCTGGTCGACCACCTCGAGCCGGATCGCACGCGCCAGCCCGGCCGCCTCATCGAGCCGCGCCTCGGGCGTGCGGACGCCATCCTCGCTCGCGCCAGGCGCGAGGCGCAGCACCGGATGAAGCACCAGGCAGCGCCCGGTCGAGACGCCTTGTCCGTCCCGCGGCACCGCCATGCCCTAGGCTTCGTCGCCTTTCTCGCCGGGTTCGAAGAGCTGGATCGGCTGCGCCGGCATCACGGTCGAGATCGCATGCTTGTAGACGAGCTGCGAGTGGGCGTCGCGGCGAAGCAAAACGCAGAAGTTATCGAACCAAGTAATGATACCCTGGAGTTTCACACCGTTCACCAGAAATACTGTAACCGGCGTCTTGTTCTTCCGAACGTGATTGAGGAACACGTCCTGAACATTTTGTGATTTTTCCGACGACATGGGGATACCCCTTATTCACTTCTTAAGGTCGGTCGGAGCCTGGTGAGCGATACCCTCCTGCGGAGGATAAAGCCTCATACGCTCGCCTCGATTCATAACAAATTGGCGGCGGCGAGGGAATCACAACCCCTGGAGATGGTTCCGAAAAGCGCGGCAATCGGCGAAGTGCAAGTCGGGCGGGAAGCGGGCGAAGCTCTCCTCTTCGAGCGCCCGCGCGCCGATCAGCACGCCGACGCAGCCGGCATTTTTGGCGCATTCCATGTCGAGCGCCGTATCGCCGACATACCAGGTCTCGCCGCAGGCAATGCCGCTGCCGTCGAGCGCCAGCAGCACGGGTGCCGCATGCGGCTTGTCGAGCGCAGCATCGCCGGCGCCGATGAGGCACTTGAAATGCCGCGTCCAGCCGAGATGCTCCGCCTCGCGGCGCAGCACCCTGCTCGTCTTGTTGCTGACGACGCCGAGATGGAACGCGGAGGCCAGCGCCGCCAGCATCTCGCCGCTCCCCTCCATCGGCTTCAGCCGCTCGAGATGGATCGCAGTGAAGGCGTCGAGATAGAGCTTCTGCGCCTCCTGCCAGCGCTCGCCGAACAGCACCGGAAAGCTGTCGCGCAGGCTGCGCGCCACGCGGAGCTTGGTCTCCTGCAGGCTCCAGGGCTCATGGCCCATCGCGGTGAAGGTCACGACCAGCGCCGCGTGGATCGTCTCCCAGCTATCGACGAGGGTGTTGTCCCAGTCGAAGAGCACGGCGCGCGGGCGCGCAGGCGCGCCGGTCATTCCGCCTCGCCCTGCTCTGCGACGAATGCCTCATAGACCTGGCGCAGCCGGCGCACCACCGAGCCGGGATAGCCGTTTCCAACCGGCGTGCCGTCGATCGACACCACCGGCAGCACGAAATTGGTGGTGCTGGTGAGGAAGGCCTCGCGCGCCGCCTTGGCTTCGGCGACCGAAAAAGGCCGCTCCACCAGCTTCAGCCCTTCGCGCGCCAGCAAGCCCAGCAGTCCGATCCGCGTGACGCCGTTGAGGATCGAGCGATCGGCCTGGCGCGTCACCAGTTCACCCGAAGCGGTCACGATCCAGGCATTGCTCGAGGTGCCCTCGGTGACGTTGCCGTCGCGATCGACTTGCCAGGCCTCGAAGGCACCCGCCTCCTTCGCCTGCTGCTTGCCCAGCGCGTTGGGCAGCAACGCCACCGATTTGATGTCGGGCCTGCCCCAGCGGATATCGGGGATGGTGATGACGCCGACCCCCTCCTCGATGAGCTTCGCCGAGGGCCCCGAACCGCGGCGCGCGGTCATCACCAGGCCGGGCTTCGCCCGCGCCGGAAAGGGGAAGTCGCGCGGCGCGCTGCCACGCGACACTTGCAGATAGAGCGAGCCGGTGGCGATGCCGTTCCGTCGCAGCACCTCGCGCATGACGAGCTTCAGCGCGCCATCGCCCATCGGCGCGGCCATGCGCAGCTCGCCCAGGGAGCGGTGCAGCCGCTTCAGATGCGGCTCCTCGTCGATGAGCGCGCCGCCACGCACGGCGATCACCTCATAGACGGCGTCGGCGAATTGATATCCGCGATCCTCGATATGGACGCTCGCCCGCCTCAGCGGGAGATAGCGGCCGTTGACATAGGCGATGCGCGACATGGACCCAACGAGCAGGCTCGAACGAAGCGCGCACTATAGAAGGCGGCGCGGCAAAAGACGAGGCGGTGGAAAGATTCAGCCATGGCGACGCCGCCAGTCCTGCCAGTCGGCGAGCGTCGCGGTCGTCATGCGGCTCGCCGCATCGAAGAGCCAGCCTGATTTCCGCCGCTGGAGATCGCGTCGGATCGCCGCCGCAGCTTCGGGCGTGCCGAGATGCACGTTCGCGGTTTCGCGCCCCATGGCCTTCACCAGGCGCAGATCGTCGCGCCGCCGCGGCAACTCGGTGAATTCGATCTTGGAGCAATGCGGCGCCAGTCGGCGCAGCAGCCAGCGCTTGTGCAACCGGTAGAAGGGATCGGGCGAGCGGATGGCGCGCTTCGCCAAGGCCCCGGTGAAGCTTTTCTTTTCGTCGGCGCCGAGCGCGAAGGCATAAGCCGAAGGCAGCACGGCCTTTGCCTCGCGGGCGAGGAGGCCACCACCCGCGATGCCGATCGCGACATAACGCGGCCGGCCGAGGCTGCCGAGCCCGGCGATGCGATGCAGGATGCGCGGCTTCTCCGCGCCCTCGGGCAGCGCCTTGCGCAGCAGCTTCCCAAGCCCGTGGGGCGGCGTCGCCGGCTTGCCCTTCGTGAGCTTTGCCCAGAAGCGGTCGGGATCGCGATCCGCGCCCATGGCCATGGCGCGTAGCGCAGGATGCTCTTCCTCGAGCACCAGGCCCCTGCCCTGATCAAGCCCGGCGGCATAGCCCTCCAGCAGCCCGTGGCAGGCCTCGCCGGCCGCGAGCTTCAAGCCTTCCGTGCGGATGGCGAGCATCAGGCTCGTTGCCAGCCGCACCAGGTCGATGGCGTAGGGCATGGGAAAGGCTTCGTCGAAATCGTTGACGCCCCAGCAGAGCCGGCCTTCGGCGTCACGCCAGGTGCCGAAATTCTCGGCGTGCAGATCGCCGATCGCCAGCAGATGCGGCGCCTCGGCTAGCTCGGGGCAAGCCTCGCGCCAGAGCGGAACCCAGCGACAGAACGTCGCGCGCAGAAAGGCGAAGGGCACCTTGGCCATCGCCCGGTGCTTGGCCCGGAGATCAGCCTCGACCACGGCGATGCGCCGGCGCATCCAGGCCTCATAAGCCGAGGTCGCCTCGATGATCGCACTCAAGGGAACTCAGGCGCCGAGCTTCGCCGGGCGCTCGCCGTTGAGCACGCCCAGCGATTTGAGCTTGCGATGCAGCGCTGAGCGCTCCATGCCGACGAAAGCGGCGGTGCGCGAGATATTGCCGCCGAAGCGCGTCACCTGCGCGAGCAGGTAGTCGCGCTCGAACACCTCGCGCGCATCGCGCAGCGGCAGCGACATGATCTCGCCGCCCTTCTCCCAGCGCACCACCGCGGGCGCGATCGATCCGATCTCCGCCGGCAGCATGTCGGCGCGGAGCGGCTCCTTGGCGTCCCCCGGCGCCATGATCAGCAGCCAGTCGACGACATTGCGGAGCTGGCGGGCATTGCCCGGCCATTCATAGGCCTGGAGCGCCGCCATCGCGTCTTCGCCAAAGGCGCGCGGCGGCAGACGCGTCGCCTCGGCCGAGCGCGTCATGAAATGGCGCGCCAGCCCCGGAACATCCTCGCGCCGCTCGACCAGCGGCGGCACGCGCAGCGGCACCACGGCGAGGCGGTAGTAGAGATCCTCGCGGAAGCGGCCGGCGGCGATCTCGAGCGCGAGATCGCGGTTGGTCGAGGCGATGACGCGAACATCGACCTCGACCCGGCCGCCGCCGACCCGCTCGAAGGTCTGTTCCTGCAGCGCACGCACGATCTTGCCCTGCGTCTCGAGCGGCATGTCGGCAACTTCGTCGAGGAAGAGCGTGCCGCCATGCGCCTGCTCGAAGGTGCCGACCTTGCGCGGGCTCTCCGGGCCCTCGGCGCCCGCCTCGATGCCGAAGAGCTCGATCTCGAGCCGCTCGGGCCGCATGGTCGCGCAGTTGAGTACGATCATCGGACCACGGGAGCGGCGCGAGCGCAGATGGATCTGGCGCGCCACCACCTCCTTGCCGGAGCCGGGCGGGCCGCTGATCAGGATGCGGCTGCCGGTGGGCGCGGCGCGCTCGATCTGCTGGCGGAGCTGATTGACCGCATGCGAGACGCCGACGAGATCCTCGTCGCCGCCGGCGCGCAGACGAAGCTCCTCGTTCTCGCGCTTCAGGCGCGCCGCCTCGATGGCGCGCTCGGCGACCAGCAGCAGCCGGTCGGATTTGAACGGCTTCTCGATGAAGTCATAGGCGCCGATCTTGATGGCCGCGACGGCGGTCTCGATGTTGCCGTGACCGCTGATCATCACCACCGGCAGGCTCGGAAGCTCGCGGCGGATGATCTTCAGGATCTCGAGCCCGTCCATCTCGCTGCCCTGCAGCCAGATGTCGAGCACGACGAGCGTCGGCTGGCGCGAGCGGATGGCGGCGAGCGCCTGGGCGCTGGTGCCGGCTTCGCGCGTCTCGTAGCCCTCATCCTTGAGGATGCCGCACATCAGCATGCGGATATCGGCCTCGTCGTCGACGACCAGGATGTCATGCGCCATGTGCGGCGGCCCTTGCTGCGATGGCGGGAGAAGCGGAGTCGGCTTGTGCGACGGTGCGCGGCTCGATGCGATGGAAGACGAGCATGACGCGCGCGCCGCCGCCTTCGCGGTCCTCGAGCCCGAGCTCGCCGCCGTGATCCTCCATGATCTTCTTGACGATGGCGAGGCCGAGCCCGGTCCCTTTGGCGCGCGTCGTCACGTAAGGCTCGGCGAGCCGCTCGCGGCCCTCGCGCGGCAATCCGCGGCCGTTATCCTCGACGACGAGCGCGGTCTGCCCTGCCGCCTCGGCAATGCGCACGGTGATCTCGCCCGGCGGCACCTCGCCCTCTCGCGCATGGATCGACTCCGCTGCGTTCTTCAGCAGGTTGATCAGCGCCTGGCTCACCTGGCGCGCATCGCAGGAGAGCCGCGCCGTCTCCGGCATGTCGAGGGTGAAGCGGATCTCCGGCGTCGAGGTGCGCTGCAGGAACACCGCCTGGCGCACGATCTCGTCGAGATCCTCGTCCTTGATGACCGGCGCCGGCATGCGTGCGAAGGAGGAGAATTCATCGACCATGCGGCCGATATCGCCCACATGGCGGATGATGGTGTCGGTGCAGGTAGCGAAGGTCTCGGGATCGTTGTGGATATCCTTGGCGTATTTCCGCTTCAGCCGCTCGGCCGAGAGCTGGATGGGGGTCAGCGGGTTCTTGATCTCATGCGCGATGCGCCGCGCGACATCGGCCCAGGCCGCCTTGCGCTGCGCCGAGAGCAGCTCGGTGATGTCGTCGAAGGTCACGATGTAGCCTTTGATCTCGCCTTCGGCGCGCTCGGCGGCGATCCGCACCAGCAGGGTCAGGGTACGGCCGCGCCGCGCCACCTGCACCTGCGACTGGGCGAGGCGCTCGGGCCGCCGCGTCGCCTCGGCGAGGAGCTCCGCCATCTCCGGCACGGCTTCCGCCAGCTCCTGGCCGATCGCCTGGTCGAGATCGATGCCGAGCAGCAGCGAAGCCGAGCGGTTGGGCAGGTTGACGCGGCCCTGCTGGTCGAGCCCCATGACGCCGGCGGAGACGCCGGCCAGCACCGTCTCGGTAAAGCGCCGGCGCTGATCGAGTTGGCGATTCGCCTCGACGAGCTCGCTGCGCTGCGCCGCGAGCTGCTGCGTCATCCGGTTGAAGGCGCGCGACAGCGTGCCGAGCTCGCCCTCCCGCTCCACTTCCGGCACCCGACCGGTAAGGTCGCCGGCGCGCACCTGCTCGGCGGCGACGACGAGCGCGCTGATAGGTCGCACCAGCCGCGTCGCGAAGCGCAGCCCGATCAGCACCGCCGCCGTGAGCAGCAACACGCCCACGCCCAGGAAAAGCTGGGAGAAGATCACCTGGAACGAGGAGCGCTCGCCCTCCATGCGCTCATAGCGACTGAAGGCCCGCTGCGTCTGCTCCATATGCGCCAGCACCGTCGGATCGACGAAGCGCCCGGCCATGAGATAGACATGGCCGAAGGCCGGCATGCGCACCAGCGCACGCACGCGGTCGTCATTGTCGCCGGTCATCACCGCGACATCGCCGGCGTCGGCCTGCTCCATGGCGAGCTTCGGCACCGGATGCGGCTCGAGCGACAAGGCGAGCGTAAAGCCGGTGCGCGCCAGCACATGGCCGTCGGCGTCGAAGACGATCGCTTCGCTCAGCGAACGCAGCGCCGCCTGCGCCGCCACCACCTGCTGGAGCCGCGCCGGATTGACGCTGAGGAAGGCGGCGTCGCGGCTCAGGTCGTTCGCCATGCTGACGACGTCGGCGCGGATATTCTGCTGATGCTCGTGGAGATAGGCCTCGGCGACGGCGAGCGAGCCGGAGACGGCGTTGCGCACGGGCTGGCTGAACCACGCCTGAACGCCGAAGTTGAACAGCAGGTAGGAGAAGATCGCGACGATGATGGTCGGGATCACCGCGACCAGGCTCAAGAGCACCACCAGCCGCGTGTGCAGCTTCGCGCCGGCAAGTCCGCGCCGGCGCTCGGTCCAGACCTGCACCACGCGCCAGGCGACGATGGCGCAGAGCGGCAGCACCAGCACGAGATCGAGCAGCAGGAAGAGCTGATCCATGTCGGGGCGCCGGCGGCCGAAGGGCGGCAGCCCGTTCAGCGCGAGGTAGCTGGCGATGAGGGAGGCCATCGCCGCCGCTGCGAGCACGATTGCCGCTTTACGGAACAGCCGCACCCGGCCGCCCCACAGCATCAGCTCCCGCGAAAGGCTCATTGCCGCCTTGATCCCCCGCGCATCGCGCGCACCCAACGTGGCATCTTACGCCGCTGTCTCCGACGATGTCCAATGAGCGCGAAAGACACAGCCGGAGCGAGTCGCACGCATTGACAGCGCCCCGACGCGAGGCGCAGAGTTTTCTCGTTGTCAACCCCGTGGAGGATGCCGAAATAGCATGACTCCGCCCGGCTGTAGCGGGTTGCCGACCCCTTGGCATCGGCAACTCAACGCAAAGCCCAAGACCAGCTCGGCATTCCGAGCGCGGAGACCTAGACGCTCCGCAACCGACCCCCGCGAGTCACCAAGTGGCGCTTGAGCGGGGGTCTTGCGTGAGCGGGATATTGATCGATGCAGATTGCCCCTCGCCCGCGAAGCGGGAGAGGGTGGCGATGCAAAGCATCGCCGGGTGAGGGCTGGCGCAACCGTCCCCTTACCCTCCCATCGCTCCGCGACGGGCCCCGCCCTCTCCCGCTATCGCGGACGAGGGATTTTTCACTCCGCTATCGCTACTTCAAGCTCCGCGCGACGTCGATGTCGAGATCGCGGATCTTCTTGCGCAGCGTGTTGCGGTTGAGCCCCAGGAGCTGCGCCGCCTTCAGTTGATTGCCGCGCGTCGCACCCAAGGTCAGCACGATGAGCGGCTTCTCGATCTCGCGCAGGACCCGGTCATAGAGGCCGGACGGCGGCAGGCCGCCCTTATGCGCGGCGAAGTAATCGCGCAGATGCCGCTCGGCCGCGCCGCCCAACCCCTCGCCCGTCTGGGTCTCGGCGGGCTGCATCGCCGGCGCCGCTTCGGCAAGCTCGGCCTCGACCGCATCGAGCCCGATCACCTCCTGCGAATAGAGCGCGGCGAGCCGGCGGATCAGATTCTCGAGCTCGCGCACATTGCCAGGCCAGCGATGCCCCTTGAGCCGCTCCATCGCCGCCTGGTCGAGCGACTTCATCGGCAGGCCCTCGCTGTGGGCAAGACCGAAGAAGTGCCGCACCAGCGCCGGAATGTCCTCGGCACGCTCGCGCAGCGGCGGCAGCCGGATCGGCACGACGTTGAGCCGATAGAAGAGATCCTCGCGGAAGAGCCCCTGGCGGATGAGCTGGCGCAGGTCGCGATGGGTGGCGGCGATGATGCGGACATCGGTGCGGATCGGCGTGCGGCCGCCGACCGCCGTGTACTCGCCCTGCTGCAGCACGCGCAACAGCCGCGTCTGCGCCTCGAGCGGCATGTCGCCGATCTCGTCGAGGAAGAGCGTGCCGCCCTGCGCCTGCTCGAACCGGCCGACGCCGCGGGCGGTGGCGCCGGTGAAGGAGCCCTTCTCATGACCGAAGAGCTCGCTTTCGATGAGCTCGCGCGGAATTGCCGCCATGTTGATGGCGACGAAGGGGCCGCTGCGGCGCTTGCCGTAATCGTGCAGCGCGCGCGCCACCAGCTCCTTGCCGGTGCCGCTCTCGCCGGTAATCATCACCGTGAGATCCGTGCCCATGAGCCGCGCCAGCACGCGGTAGATCTCTTGCATCGCCGGCGAGCGGCCGATGAGCGGAAGCTGCTCGTCCGGCGGCTCGGCCTCGCCCATATCGGCCTGCTGATTGGGCGCGGTGAGTGCGCGCTCGACGACGTTCACCAGCTCGCGCAGGTCGAAGGGCTTGGGCAGGTATTCGAAAGCGCCGCGCTCGGTCGCCTTCACCGCGGTGAGCAGCGTGTTCTGCGCGCTCATGACGATGATGCGCAGCTCCGGCCGGAGCTTCTTGATGCGCGGGATGAGGTCGAGCCCGTTCTCGTCCGGCATCACCACATCGGTGATGACGAGGTCGCCCTCCCCGTCCGACACCCAGCGCCATAGCGTCGCGGCATTGCCGGTGGTGCGCACGTCGTGGCCGAGCCGGCCCAGCGCCTGGCTCAGCACCGTGCGGATGGCGCGGTCGTCGTCGGCGATGAGGATGGTGGAGGCGTTCACGGCGCAATCCCGGCGCCGCGCGGCGCCATCGGCAGGTAGACGCGGAAGACGGTGCGGCGCGGCTGGCTGTCGAACTCGATGACGCCCCCGTGGTCGCCGATCACCTTGGCGACGAGAGCGAGCCCGAGGCCGGTGCCGTTGAGCTTGGTGGTGACGAACGCGTCGAAGAGGTGCTGCGCCAGCTCGTCGGGGATGCCGTCGCCATTGTCGATGATCGAGATCACCAGCGGTAGATGGACGCGGCTCTCGCTGCCGGCGACGGCGAGCCGCACGCCGTGCTGATAGGCGGTGGTGATCTGGATCTCGCCGCCCTGCGCCGGCACCGCCTCGGCGGCATTCTTCACCAGGTTGAGAAACACCTGGATCAGCAGGTCGCGATTGCCATGCACGGGCGGCAGCGAGGGATCGTAATCCTCGATGAAGCGAACATGGCGGGCGAATCCGGTCTGCGCCACCAGCCGCACACGTTCCAGCACCTCGTGGATGTTGACCGGCTCGCGCTCGATCGGCCGCCGGTCGGAGAACACCTCCATGCGGTCGACCAGCGCGCAGATGCGGTCGCTCTCGTCGCAGATGAGGCGGGTGAGCTCGCGGTCGCCCGGGCTCGCATTCTCCTCGAGCAGCTGCGCCGCGCCGCGGATACCGGAGAGCGGGTTCTTCACTTCATGCGCCAGCATCGCCGCCATCGCGGTGACCGAGCGTGCCGCATTGCGATGAGTGAGCTGCCGGTCGATCTTATGGGCGATCGAGCGCTCCTGCAGGCTTACCACCACCTCGGCGCGGTTCTCGGCGACTGGCGCTGCCTGGACCGTGACGATATGCGCGCCGAGCCGGGGCGTGTCGATCGCGACGCCGTATTCGGAGACGCTGTGGCCGCTGGCGCGCACGCTCTCGATGAGGGCGAAGACCGGGCTGTCCGACGGCAGCAGCGCTGCGAGCTCGCCACCGATGAGCGTCACCGCGCTCGCGTCGAAGAACTGCTCGGCCGCCGCATTGGCGTAGAGCAATGCGCCGCCCTCGTCGACCACGAGCACGGGATCGGACAGCGCCGAGAGCACCGTGGCGGGATCGACCGCGGCGCTCCAGGCGCCGCGCCGGGCGGTCGTGCTCGCCTTCATGCCGCCGGCCGCTCGAGGAGCGGCGCGTAGAAGGCGCGGATCATCCCCTTCACTGCCTCCGTGTCCTCGGTACGGTTGATCGCGGCGCGGAACTCGGCCGAGCCAGGCAGACCCTTGGAGTACCAGCCGATATGCTTGCGCGCGATGCGGCTGCCGGCGGCGGTGCCGTAATGCGCCAGCATCGCCTCGTAATGCTCGAGCAGGATGGCGAGCTGCCGCGCCAATGGCGGGTCGGGCAGCGTCTCGCCGGTCCTGAGATAGTGAGCGACCTGATTGACGAACCAGGGGCGGCCATAGGCGCCGCGGCCGATCATCAGCCCATTGGCGCCCGACTGCTCCAGCGCTTCGCGCGCATTCTCGAGCGAGAGAATGTCGCCATTGGCGATGACCGGGATGCGCACCGCCTCTTTCACCTGGCGGATGAAACGCCAATCGGCGCTCCCCTCGTAGAACTGGTTGCGCGTGCGGCCATGAACGGTGACCATGCGAATGCCGCACTCCTCGGCGATCTGCGCGAGCCGCGGCGCGTTGCGGTTCGCTGCATCCCAGCCGGTGCGCATCTTGAGCGTCACGGGCAGCGATACCGCCCGCACCGTGGCCTCCAGGATGCGCGCCGCCTGCGCTTCGTCGCGCATCAGCGCCGAACCCGCCTGGCCGTTCACCACCTTCTTCACCGGGCAGCCGAAATTGATGTCGATCAGCGCCGCGCCGCGATCGGCGTTGAGCTTCGCCGCCTCGGCCATGACGCGCGGCTCGCAGCCGGCGAGCTGCACCGCCATCGGCTGCTCCTCGGGACAGTTCTTTGCCATGGTGAGCGACTGGCGCGTCTCGCGGATCATCGCCTCGCTGGCGATCATCTCGGAGACGACGAGCCCGGCACCATGTCGCTTCACCAGCCGGCGGAACGGCAGATCCGTCACTCCCGACATCGGCGCCAGGAGCACGGGATCAGTGAGCGGGAGGGGACCGATTGCAATGCTCATTTCGTGGGCAGAACCGTCTGATGCTCAATTATTGAGCAAATCATACCGCGACTTTTCCGCAGTGCAACAAAAATCCGACTCTGCCGACAAGTCTTTGCGACAGCGCGGCTTTTCAGCTCAGCAGGACGTCGGTGACGAACTTGACCCCGGGATAGGCCAGGGTCAGCAGCAGCCAGGCAAGCAGGGCAAGCCGCGCAACGCGCCGTCCGCGGATGCCTAGCCGGTAGCGCGCCAGCAGCAGTCCGCCGATGACGACGAAGGCGGCAATCGAAAAGACCGTCTTGTGGTCGAGCGGCAGCAGCTTGCCGCCGAGGAAATGCTCGGCCGCCATGCCGCTCATCAGGCCGGCCGCCAGCACCGCCTCGGCCGCGGCGAGAAGGCGGAGCTCCAGCAGCTCGCTTTCCGCCATGGGCGGCAGCAGCCTAGTCAGCGCCGTGGGACGCTTCGCCTTGAGCGCCCGCTCCTGCAGGAAGACGGCGAATCCCGCGACGGCGGCAATGGTGAGGAGACCGTAGGTCGCGACCGCGAAGACGATATGCGCGTCGAGCCAGCCGGGCGGAATGTCGCCGGTCAAGGGCCGATCCGGCGCGTGCTGCCACACCAGTGCCACGAGCCCGAGCACAATGAGGTAGGGCAGCAGCAAGGGCGAGAGTTGCCAGGCGTGACGGGTTGCAAGCGCCAGCGCCAGAAACAGCACCAGCGTGGCGGCGACCGTCACCCAGAGCGACATGGCAAAGCCGGTGCGCCACTCGCCGCCCGCTTCCGCCACCACCCAGAGAACGGGTCCGAGCAGGCCGAGCGCGGTCAGCGCGTAGAACAGCGCGTCAGGACCGCGGCGGCGGCGAAAGGCCGCCGCTGCCGCCGGCAGCAGCGCCAGCACCGCGCCGAGACTCAGCACCATGCTCCCCATGCGCGGGAGATAGCCGCGCGGGCGCACGCTTGGCAAGCACAGGCAGCACGTGACCGCGTAAGAAATCCAGGCTAGCTTCCCGCCATGGACTCCTGCATTGCGCTGGTGGTGGCGGCGGGGCGCGGCACCAGGCTAGGCGGGCCGCTTCCCAAGCAATATCTGCCGCTCGCGGGCAAGCCGGTGCTGCGCTACAGCCTCGAGACGCTGGCACGCCATCCCGGCATCGCCGCGGTGCGCGTCGTCTTCAATCCCGACGATGCCAGTCATTACGCCAAGGCGGCGCAGGGCCTCGACCTGCTGGCGCCGGTGCCGGGCGGCGCGGCGCGGCAGGAGTCGGTCCGGCTGGGCCTCGAAAGCCTCGCGGCACGGCCGCCCCGCCGGGTCCTCATCCATGACGGCGCGCGGCCCTTCCTCGACGGCGCCACGATCGATCGCGTGCTCGCCGGGCTCGGCGAGGCGCCGGGCGCGATTCCAGCGCTGCCGCTCAAGGATACGGTGAAGCGCGGCGCCGGAGGAAGCATCGTCGAGACGCTCGATCGCGCCCAGCTCTGGCGCGCGCAGACACCCCAGGGTTTCGACTATGCCGGCATTCTGGCGGCGCACCGCGCCGCCTCGGGCAGCGACCTTTCCGACGACGCGGCGGTCGCCGAGCGCGCCGGGCTCGCCGTTCGGCTCGTCGCCGGCAGCGAGGCCAATTTCAAAGTGACGACATCCGAGGATATGCAACAGGCGGAGCGGCTGCTGCTGGCACGCCAGGGCGACATCCGCACCGGGCAGGGCTTCGATGTCCATGCCTTCGGCCCCGGCGAGCGCGTCTGGCTCTGCGGCATCGAATTGCCGCATGAGCGCGGCCTCGTCGGCCATTCGGACGCCGATGTCGGGTTGCACGCGCTCACCGATGCCCTTCTCGGCGCGCTCGGCGCCGGCGATATCGGCGAGCATTTCCCGCCGAGCGATCCGCGCTGGCGCGGCGCAGCCTCGCACCGCTTCCTGCGCCACGCCGCCGATCTCGTGGCATCAGCGGGCGGCAGCATCGCACATGTCGACGTGACCTTGATCTGCGAGCGGCCCAAGATCGGCCCGCATCGCGCCGCCATGGTGGCGCGCATCGCCGAGATCCTCGCACTCGATCCGCGGCGCGTCAGCGTCAAGGCCACCACCACCGAAAAGCTGGGCTTCACCGGGCGCGGCGAAGGCATCGCCGCCCAGGCGATCGCGACCTTGCGGCTCCCGGGGTGAGCCTGCCATGAGCGACGCACAGGCACCCCCGCCCGCGCCCTATCATCCGGCGGCGGTGATCGCGAGCTGGTTCGGCGTCGGCCGCCTGCCCGTTGCGCCCGGCACATGGGGATCGCTGGCGGCGCTGCCTTTCGCCTGGGTGATCGCCTCGCTCTTCGGATCGCGGGCGCTGCTGCTCGCCGCCGCTCTGCTCTTTCTCCTCGGCTGGTGGGCGGCGGGCCGGGTGGTGCGCGTCAGTGCAGCGAAGGACCCGGGCTCGATCGTCGTCGACGAGGTCGCGGGCCAATGGCTCGCCCTGGTGGTGGCGCCGCCCGGCGTCTTCGCCTATGTCGCGGGTTTCCTGTTCTTCCGCCTTTTCGACATCGTCAAGCCATGGCCGGCGCGCTGGATCGACCAGCATCTCCGCGGCGGCTTCGGCGTCATGGCTGACGACATCGTCGCCGGGTTCTATGCGGCGACGGCGCTCCTCGTCCTGCTGCTGATCCTGGGGCGGCCAATTGGCTGAGGGAAATCTGCAAGCTCTCGCCGGCCAGGTGCTGGCGCTGTGCCGCAGCAAGGGAATGCGGCTGGCCACGGCGGAATCCTGCACCGGCGGCATGGTGGCGGCGGCGCTCACCGATATCGCCGGCTCCTCCGATGTCGTCGAGCGCGGCTTCGTCACCTATTCGAACGAGGCGAAAAGCGAGCTTCTCGGCGTACCGGCGGCGCTTATTGCCGCGCATGGCGCGGTCAGCGCCGAGGTGGCGGCGGCTATGGCGGCGGGCGCGCTCGCGCAAGCTCCGGTGGAGCTCTCGGTCGCGATCACCGGCGTCGCCGGACCGGGCGGCGGCACGCCGGCCAAGCCGGTGGGCCTCGTCTGGTTCGGCAGCGGCCGGCGCGGGGGCGCGATCGTGACGGAGCGGCAAATCTTCGCCGGCGATCGTGCGGCGGTGCGGCTCGCGGCGACCCAGCGCGCGCTCGAGTTGCTTCTCGCCGCCGCGGGCTGAAGCGCTGGACGCGCTGCGGCAGCGATGCGGACCGAGACGCGGCCG
>Ga0134125_10002540_pt1 | contig 21554 bp, 17 predicted proteins | sample KB31751_FD_96464 | JGI IMG/M metagenome (GOLD analysis project Ga0134125, IMG submission 96464) | Terrestrial soil microbial communities with excess Nitrogen fertilizer from Kellogg Biological Station, Michigan, USA - KB3-175-1 | ecosystem: Environmental > Terrestrial > Soil > Unclassified ... | reverse complement strand
GCTGCATCCGGGCAGCCCGGATGCGGCTTACGCGCAATATCTGATCGCCTCCTCGCAATACGACCAGATCCCCGACGTCTCCCGCGACCAGGACCGGACCCAAAAGGCCATCGCTGCGCTCGACGAGGTTGTCCGCAAATATCCCGACTCGGAATATGCGACGAAGGCCAAGGCCAAGCTGCAGGCCGCCCGTGACCAGCTCGCCGGCAAGGAAATGTCCGTCGGCCGTTATTATATGCAACAGCGCGACTACACGGCGGCGATCAACCGCTTCAAGACCGTGGTGACGCAATACCAGACCACGCGTGAGGTCGAGGAGGCGCTGTACCGGCTCACCGAGGCCTATATGGCGATCGGCATCGTGGGCGAGGCCCAGACGGCGGCAGCCGTGCTCGGGCACAATTTTCCCGACAGCCGCTGGTACAAGGACGCTTATAATCTTGTAAAATCCGGCGGTGTCGAGCCGAGTGAGAATCAGGGCTCCTGGATTAGCCGGGCTTTCAAAAAGATGGGCCTGGGCTAGCATCAAGGAATCGGGGTTCGCCGGAATTACGACTGGACCAAAGCGAACTTCTATTCTCGTGGGAATCTGCCTTCCATGCTGGCGCGTCTGTCGATCCGCGACATCGTCCTGATCGAACGCCTCGATATCGAATTCGCAAGCGGCCTTGCGGTTCTGACCGGCGAGACCGGCGCGGGCAAATCCATCCTGCTGGATGCGTTTGCGCTGGCGCTGGGCGGTCGTGGCGATGCAAGCCTGGTGCGTCACGGCGCGGAGCAGGGCCAGGTGACCGCGGTGTTCGACGTGCCAAAGGGCCATCCGGCCACCGCGATCCTTGCCGAGAATGGGCTGGATGACACGAGTTCTGACGTTTCTTGCGAGATGATCCTGCGCCGGGTGCAGATGTCGGACGGCCGCACCCGCGCCTTCATCAACGATCAGGCGATCAGCGTGCAAACCCTAAAAGCGGTCGGCGCCGCACTGGTCGAAATCCACGGCCAGCATGACGAGCGTGCGCTGGTCGACGCCGCGACGCATCGCCGCCTGCTTGATGCTTTTGCCGGACTGGAGAAGGACGTCGCGGCGCTCGAGCGGCTGTGGGAGGCGCGCCGCGCCGCCAATGCCGCGCTTGACGAGCACCGCACTGGGATGGAGCGCGCCGCCCGCGAGGCGGACTATCTGCGCCACGCCTCTGATGAATTGAAGACGCTCGCGCCCAAGGACGGCGAGGAGACGCAGCTTGCCGAGCGCCGCACGGTGATGATGCAGGGCGAGAAGATCGCGGCCGACTTGCGGGAAGCGCAGGACGCGGTGAGCGGCGATCATTCCCCGATCGCCTCGCTCTCGGCAGCGGTGCGGCGGCTGGAGCGCCGCGCCGCCAACTCGCCGGCCCTGGTCGAGCCGGCGGTGAAGGCGATCGATGTGGCGATCAATGCGCTGGAGGAGGCCGATCAGCATCTCTCCGCGGCTCTGACGGCGGCCGATTTCGAACCCTTAGAGCTTGAGCGTATCGAGGAACGGCTGTTCGCGTTGCGCGCGGCCTCGCGCAAATATTCGACGCCGGTCGATGGGCTCGCGGCACTCGCCGCCAAATACCTGGCTGACGTGGCGCTGATCGATGCCGGCGCCGAACGGCTGAAGAAACTGGAAGCCGCCGCTCGCGAGGCCGACGAGCGCTACCGCGCCGCCGCCGCCAAGCTGTCGGCTGCGCGAACCAAGGCCGCGGAGAAGCTCAACAAGGCCGTCAATGCCGAACTGCCGCCACTCAGGCTCGAACGCGCGAAATTCATGACCCAGGTCGAAAGCGACGAAAAGGCTCCGGGGCCGCAGGGCTTCGATCGCGTCGAATTCTGGGTGCAGACCAATCCCGGGACCAAGCCCGGACCGCTCATGAAGGTCGCCTCGGGGGGCGAGCTCTCGCGCTTCCTGCTCGCGCTGAAGGTGGTGCTGTCGGACCGTGGCTCGGCCCCGACGCTGGTGTTCGACGAGATCGACACCGGAGTAGGGGGCGCGGTGGCCGACGCCATCGGCGCGCGGTTGGCGCGGCTCGCAAGCCAGGTCCAGGTGATGGCGGTGACGCACGCGCCGCAGGTCGCCGCCCGTGCCGATCAGCATTTCCTCATTTCCAAGGCCGCGCTTGACAAGGGCAAGCGCGTCGCCACCCGCGTCAATGCGCTTGCCGCCGATCACCGCCGCGAGGAAATCGCCCGGATGCTGGCCGGCGCCGAGATCACCGCCGAAGCGCGCGCCGCGGCGGATCGGCTGCTTAAAGCGGCGACGGCGTAGCTCTCTCCGTCATTCCGGGGCGATGCGAAGCATCGAACCCGGAATCTCGAGATTCCGGGTTCGGTCTTGCGGACCGCCCCGGAATGACCAACTCATTTACAGACTAACTCGTAAAGATCGTCCCATTGCGGGTTCTGCCGCTCAATCAATTGCACCTTCCAGCTCCGCTTCCATTTCTTAAGTTCTTTCTCTCGGAAATTAGCGGCAGTCGGGTCGTCGTAAACCTCGAACCAACCAGCTGCGTGATATTGTATTTTGAAGTAAATCCCGGAACGGCTTTTATTCGATGTTCATAAACCCGACGAACGATATCGTTCGTCACACCAATATAGATCGCCCCGTCTTTCCGGCTTGCCAACATGTACGCGTAGTAAGCCATGGTGGTGTGCTCATAACCTCCAGATTCCGGGTTCGATGCTTCGCATCGCCCCGGAATGACGAACCATAAACAAGCATGATGGCCAGAGCAGCAAAAGCAAAGACGCTTCCCGACATCGCCGATCTCACCAAGGCGCAGGCCAGGACCGAATGGAAACGGCTGGCGCTCGAGCTCGAAGAGCACGACCGGCTCTATTATCAGGAAGATGCGCCGAAGGTTTCGGACGCCGAATACGATGCACTGCGAACCCGCTTCAATGCGATCGAGACGCGCTTCCCGGAATTGGTGACGGCGGAATCGCCCTCGCAGAAGGTGGGCGCGGCGCCCTCCGGCCGCTTCAAGAAAGTACGACATGCGCTGCCGATGCTCTCGCTCGACAACGCCTTTGCCGAAGAGGACGTGCGCGACTTCGTCGGCCGCATCGTGCGCTTCCTCAAACTCTCCGACGACGGGATCGATTTTTCCGCCGAGCCCAAGATCGACGGGCTCTCGATGTCGCTGCGCTATGAAGGCGGGGAGCTCGTCACGGCGGCGACGCGCGGCGACGGCGCGGAAGGCGAGGACGTCACGGCCAATATCCGCACTCTCGAAGACGTGCCGCAAAAGCTCAGAGGCCGCAACGTGCCCGACGTCTGCGAGGTGCGCGGCGAGGTCTACATGACCAAGAAAGCCTTCCTCGCGCTCAACGAGCGGCAGAAGGCGGCCGGCGACACCGTCTTCGCCAATCCCCGCAATTCCGCCGCGGGCTCATTGCGCCAGAAGGATCCGGGCATCACGGCCTCACGCCCGCTCGGCTTTTTTGCCTATGCGTGGGGAGAGATGAGCGCGATGCCGGAGGCGACGCAAAGCGGCATGATTCATTGGTTCGAGCGCTGCGGCTTCAAGACCAATCCGCTGACCAAGCTGTGCCATTCGGTCGATGAACTGCTCGCCTTCCATCATCGAATCGAGGAACAGCGCGCCGAGCTCGACTACGATATCGACGGCGTGGTCTACAAGGTCGACCGCATCGACTGGCAGGAGCGGCTCGGTTTCGTCTCGCGCACGCCGCGCTGGGCGATCGCGCACAAATTCCCCGCCGAGCGCGCCATGACGGTGCTGAAGGACATCGAAATCCAGGTCGGGCGCACCGGCTCGTTCACGCCGGTCGGCAAGCTCGAGCCAGTCGGTGTCGGCGGCGTCATCGTGCAGAACGTCACGCTGCATAACGAGGACTACATCAAGGGCATCGGCAACAAGGGCGAGGTGTTGCGGGAAGGGCGCGACATCAGGATCGGCGACACCGTGGTGATCCAGCGCGCCGGCGATGTGATCCCGCAAGTGGTCGATGTCGTCATCGATAAGCGGCCGAAGGACACCAGGCCGTTTCATTTCCCGAAGAAATGCCCGTGCCCGCTGCACACCGACGTGGTGCGCGAGGAGACGGCAACAGGTGAAGAGGGCGCGCGGGCGCGCTGTACCGGCGAGTTCGCCTGCCCGTTCCAGAAGATCGAGCACCTGAAACTGTTCTGCTCGCGCCGGGCTTTCGACATTGATGGTCTCGGCGAGAAGCAGATCGAGTTCTTCTTCGAGCAAGGCTGGGTGAAGGAGCCCGGGGACATCTTCACGCTCGCCGCGCGTAACGACAAGATCAAGCTCGAGGAGAACGAGGGCTATGGCGAGACCTCGGTGCGCAATCTCTTCAACGCGATCGAGGCGCGGCGCCGGATTGCGCTGGAGCGCTTCATCTACGCGCTCGGCATGCGCCATGTCGGCGAAACCACGGCGCTCGCGCTAGCGCGCGGCTACGGCTCCTGGGATGCCTTTCACGAGGCTTGCCTGAAGGTCGCCCACGGCGAGGAAGAGGCCATCGCGGACATGGACGCGCTGGACCAGATCGGAGACACCGTGATCCAGAGCATCGCGGCCTATTTCAAGGAAAGCCATAACCGCGGCATCGTTGAGCGGCTCACGAAGGAGGTGACCATTATCGATGCCGAGAGGCCGAAGAGCAATTCGACTGTCGCCGGCAAGACTGTCGTGTTCACGGGAACGTTGGAGCGGATGACGCGCGATGAAGCCAAGGCCATGGCGGAGCGCCTTGGCGCGAAGGTCTCCGGCTCGGTCTCGAAGAAGACGGATTATGTGGTCGCCGGTCCCGGGGCCGGATCGAAATTGGCGGAGGCCAAGAAGCACGGAGTGAACGTGCTGACGGAAGATGAGTGGCTGAAGCTGGTGGGGGAGTGAGGGAAGTCTCTCCACTCGTCATGGCCGGGCGTGACGACCTTCTTCTTGGTCCGCGGCCTGCACCTTCGCGACCCGCCTCTCACAGCATCCCCGACTCTACCTCCGCCTGCTCGATGAGCTCCTCGCTCAGCACCACCTTCCGTCGCGGCACGATGAAGACCATTGTCGACGCGCACGCCGCCGAGAGCATGAGGATAACGCTCGTCAGCGGCAAGGTCGTCGCAAAATGGCCGCCGAGGTCGGCGCCTAGCTGCGAGATCAGCGAGCCCAGCCCCATCTGCAAAAATCCCATCGCGCCGGAGGCTGTGCCGGCCGCTTCGGGGCGCACGCTGATCGCGCCGGCCGCCGAGTTCGACATCACGAAGGCATTGGCGAACATGACGATCATCTGCGTGCCGAACAGGACGGCAGCCACCTGGTTGACGCCGGCCAGGCTCCAGACAAAGTTCAGCGAGCTGCCGGCGACTTGCAGCGCAAGACCGAACCAGATCAGCCTTTCGAGTGAATGCCGCGGGGCAAAGCGCACGCAACAGAGATTGCCGATCAGATAAGCGAACGCAGTTGTCGCAAACCAGGCGCCGTATTCGGCGGCGGAGCGGCCCATCTGCGTCACCACGATATAAGGTCCGCCGCCGGCGAAAACGAAGATGATTTGGGAGGCCAGCACCTGGCACAGCATGTAGCCGATGAAGGCACGGCTGCCGAACAGCTTGCCGACATCGCCACGAAAGCCGCTCTTGCCGCTGCCTGCGCGCCGCGTTTCCGGGAGCGCCAGCGCGATCGCGACTGCGGTCGCAAGTGCGATTGCGGTGATCATGTAGAAGATGGCGCGCCAGCCGAAGGCGGTCTCGAGCAAGCCGCCGGTCAAGGGACTCAGCATCTGGGCGATCATCATGACCCCGACCACGAGCGAGATCATCGCGCCGATGCGCTCGCGCGGATAGAGGTCGCGGATGATCGCGCGGCTGATCACCATGCCGGAGGCGCCGCCGAGGGCCTGCAGGAAGCGGCCCGCGATCAATTGCGGCAGCGATTGCGCGGCGATGCACCCCACACTCGCCGCGACCATCAGCGTCAAGCCCGCCAGCAACACCGGTCGGCGCCCGAAGCGGTCCGACAGCGGTCCCATGATGATCTGCGAGCAGGCGATGCCGACCATATAAAGCGACACCGTCATCTGCGCGACGTCGATCTCGCGCCCGAAGGTGGTGGCGAGAAGCGGCAGCGCCGGCACCAGGAGATACAGCGAGATTGGTGCGACGCCCGTCATGACGACGAGCAGCATCAGCATGACACGCGGCGTCGCGGGCGTCTTGTTCCTGGCCGCACCGGGCGGCCTGCCCATCACGCCATGCATTGGGCGATCAAATCCGCTTTCAACATGAGGCGGACTGTAGCGTCCCGGCGATTGCCGCGAATATGGGCGTTTCGGAATACGGCTATGCCGTCTGCGCGGCTGTTATTTTAACGTGGCGCGGAATGTGGCGGCGATCCACGGCTGGCGTCATACCGGCCTTAACCTGTCGCGTGCGATCCACAAGTTCAGTCGTCGTCACCCGCGAACGCGGGTGACCCAGTATCCCAGAGGCAGGAGTTGTTGTGCTCCTCATTCCGGGGCGATGCATCGAATCCGGAATCTCGCGCGGCAGGTTGAGAGTCTCGCACCACAACTTCGAGATCCGGGTTCGCTCGCTTAAGCGAGCGCCCTGGAATGACGGTCAAATGGCGACCAGCGGCGCCGTGGCCTGGTCGAGCCACGCTTTGGTCGCGTCATCCAACTGCCCGCGCACTTCGCGCGCGACGCGGGCGTGGTAGGCGTTGAGCCAGTCGAGCTCGCCGGGCGACAGCATGCTCACGTCGATCAGGCGCCGGTCGATCGGCGCCAATGTCAGGGTTTCGAATCCGTTCATCGGTTTTTCGGCGCCTGGAATATCCGCCGCGATCACCAGCTCCAGATTCTCGATCCGGATGCCGTAGGCGTCGGTTTTGTAATAGCCCGGCTCATTGGACAGGATCATGCCGCGCTTGAGCGGGCTGGTGCCGAGCCTGGAAATCCGCGCGGGTCCCTCATGGACGGAAAGATAGCTGCCGACGCCGTGCCCGGTGCCGTGTTCGAAATCGAGACCCGCCTGCCACAGGAATTGCCTGGCCAAGCTGTCGAGTTGCGCGCCGGTGGCACCGTCGGGAAAGATCGCGCGCGCGATCGCGATATGCCCGCGCAGCACGCGGGTGAAGCGGTTGCGCATCTCCGCCGTCGGCTCCCCGACCGCGATGGTGCGGGTGACATCGGTGGTGCCGTCTTCATACTGCGCGCCGGAATCGATCAGGAGGAGATCGCCTACCTGGATGCGGCGGTTGCTCTTGCGCGTCACGCGGTAATGCACGATGGCGCCGTTCGGCCCCGTCCCGGCGATGGTCGGAAACGATACATCCTTCAGTGCGCCGGTCTCGCGTCGAAAGGTTTCGAGCGCCTCGACAGTGTCGATCTCGGTCAGAACGCCTTTGGGCGCCTCCCGGTCCACCCAGGCCAGGAAGCGCGCCAGTGCCACCGCGTCGCGCTGGTGCGCCGTGCGAGTCCCCGCGATCTCGGTTGGGTTCTTGACCGCCTTGAGCAGGGTGACGGGGTCGCTGCCGCGCACGACCTTGCCGCCGGCGGAGTTGACGAGACGGCTGAGCGCGTCCGCCGCGGTCGCGTTATCGAGTGCGATTGTCGCGCCGCGCTGCGCGAGCGCGGTGAGCTCGGATGTCAGCGCATCGGGTTCGCGAACGTCGGCGGATTGTTCGAGATGGTCGCGCGTGGAATTGGAGAGTTTGCGATGGTCGATGAAGATGGTCGGCCGTCCGTCCTTTGGCACCAGGGCATAGGACAGCGGCAGCGGCGTATGCGCGACATCGGCGCCGCGGATGTTGAAGGTCCAGGCGACCGCGTGGGAATCCGACAGCACCAGCGCGTCGGCGCCGGACTTGTCGATCTCGGTCCGAATTCGCCCCAGTTTGTCGGCTTCGCTTTCGCCGGCAAAACGGAGGCTGTGCACGGCGACCGGTGCCAGCGGCGGGGCAGGCCGCTCGCTCCAGATCGCATCGACCGGATTGCTGTCGACAGCGATCAATTGCGCGCCCGCTTTAGTGCAGGCCGCGGCCAGCCGCTCCGCGGCGGATGTGGTATGCAGCCACGGATCGTAGCCGAGGCGGTCGCCGGACTTCAGGTGCTGCTCCAGCCAGCTTTCCGGCGGCGGATCGACCAGCGATTCGACCGCCCACGCCTTGCCGTCGGCCTGCTTTTTGGCCTGCAGCGTGTAGCGGCCGTCGACGAACAACGCGGCCTCGTTCGACAGCACCACCGCGAGGCCGGCCGAACCGGTGAATCCGGTGAGCCAGGCCAGCCGCTCTTCGGAAGGAGGGACGTATTCATTCTGCTGCTGGTCGGCGCGGGGAACCACGAAGCCGCTCAGCTTGCGTCTGGCCAACTCCTCGCGAAACGCGGCGAGCCGCGCGGTCAGCGCCACGCCCGTCTCCGGTTCCTCAAACGTCTGAAAGTGGGCTTCGAACATGCTTCCGCGGCCTCAATCGGGTGTGGAAGCGCCACGCGGGCGCCATTCACTGCAATTTGGCATAACTTGTGGCGGATGCGCGACCGCGTTGACGGGATCGAATATTTTCTGTCACAGTAATGTCAAACGATAAAGCGGGGAAACGCCAGGGTGTCTCAACTCGATCACGAGGGGATACACAATGCCGGCTTTTAGTTTTGAGAAGATTTCGCCGCCGGTTCGGCGTGACCCGATTGAAGAAGCTGACGAGAAGAAGCCGCGTGGCCTCATCGTCCAGCTTCTGGACCGTCTTTCCGAAGCGCGGGCCAAGCGCTCCCTGCGCAAGCGGCGCTCCGACGATAGCCAGCAGAACGCGTCGGATCAGCCTTAATTCACCGAGCGGAGCAGCAGGCTGCTCCAGCCTTCGATCTTGTGATGCCGCAACGGCACCAGCCCGCGGGCGCGGTAAGCGGCGATGACGCCGGCGGCTTGCGGCGTCAGCAGTCCCGACAGGATCACCAGCGCTCCCGGCGCGAGATGGGCCGACATCGGTCCGGCCAATTGCTTCAGCGGATTGGCCAGAATATTCGCCAGCACCAGATCGAACGGCCCTTCGCGAGGAAAATCCGGGGCTGAAAAGCCGGTCGCCCGGATCACCTTGACGAGATCGCCCACGCCGTTCGCTCGCGCATTCTCCCGCGCAACCCGAACCGATTCGGCGTCGACATCGCTGGCCAGCACCTGATAACGCAGCGCCTTGGCCGCGGCGATGGCGAGTACGCCGGTGCCCGTGCCGAGATCGAGCACGTGCGTGAGGCGGTACGCCTTCAGGACATGGTCGAGCAGCAACAGGCAGCCACGCGTGGTGCCGTGATGGCCGGTGCCGAAGGCGAGTGCCGCTTCGATTTCGATGGACAGCTTGTTGTCCGGCACCCGCGCGCGGTCGTGCTGCCCATGCACGACAAAGCGGCCCGCCGGCACGGGGACGAGTTCCTCAAGGCTCGCCTTGACCCAATCCTTCGCTTCCACCGTGTCGAAGACGATGCCGGCCGCGATCTCCGTGCCGGCCGCGTTGCCGATCAGTTCCCGCAGGCCCGCCTGGTCCGGGGATTGCGCAAAATGCAGCGTCACGCCCCAGCGCCCATCCGGTCGCTCGAAGGCCGCGACCGCCGCCTCGCCGTCGAAAAAGACCTCGGTGAGCACATCGAGGACGTGCCTGGCAGCCTGTTCGTCGCCGATTGCAACGCTGGCGCGGTAGGTGGCGGAGGGTTCGCTGGAGTTCATAGTTGAGGGACAAGCCTTACGATTTTGCGAAAAATTGAGAAATGTTCTTCTCGCACCATCCGTAAAACTTACACGTTTCGCATTCAAACAACCTTAGGATGTTTACTGTAAGATTACAGGTGTTAGATCAAGACAACGCAACCTACGGAGGCGATAGTGAAGCGTTTATTTTCAAAATTCCTGGCCGACAACTCGGGTGCGACTGCGATCGAATACGGCCTGATCGCAGCCGGCATTTCGCTGGCGATCATCGCTGTGGTGAACGGGATCGGCAGCAATCTGAACACCAAGTTCGATAACATTAACACTTCATTGAAATAACCTCCGACGCTCCCTTTCTCAGAGGGAGAACTCCGCCTTCGTGGCAACCGGCAAAATGGCAACCCGCGCGCTTGCCTCGCGCGGGCGCGGCGACGAAGGTATCAGCCGATCTTCGGCCGACCCCGTCGACAGTTCCAAACAGCTTTTAGACAGCCCATCCACAGCCTTATCAACGGCTTCCGAACAGCGCCCGGTGATCGCGCAAGATCACCCGCGCGGCGTTGTGGCCGGGAGCGCCGGTGACGCCGCCGCCGGGGTGGGCGCCGGAGCCGCAGTGATAAAGGCCCCTGAGCGGCCCGCGGTAATCGGCGTGGCCGAGCATCGGGCGTGCCGAAAACAGCTGGTTCAACGTGAGCGCTCCATGGAAGATGTCGCCGCCCAAGAGACCGAATTGGCGCTCCAGGTCCAGCGGCGACAGGACCTGCCGGCCAACCACGCTCTGCGCAAAGCCGGGCGCGTAGCTGTCGACCGTTGCGATCATGAGGTCGGCGACGTCCTCACGATAATCATCCCAGGATTTGCCGTCCGGTAGTTCGGGCGCGACGTGCTGGCAGAACAGACTCGCGACATGCGCGCCTTGAGGGGCAAGCGAATCATCGAGCGTGGACGGGATCAGCATCTCCACGACCGGCTCGCGGCTCCAGCCGAACGCGCGCGCATCGGCAAAGGCGCGGTCCATATAGGCGAGGCTGGGGGCGAGGATGATGCCGGAGCTGAGGTGATCGCCTTCGCCTGCCAGTGCGGTGAAAGAGGGCAGGCGCGACAGCGCCACGTTCATGCGGAAGGTGCCGGAGCCGTTGCGCCAGCGCTTGATGCGGGCCACGAACTCCGGCGGCAATGCATCGCCGCGGATCAGGCGCGTGTAGAGCAGCTTCGGATTGACGTTGGACGCGACATATTTGGCGCGGATGCTCTCGCCGTTATCGAGGACGACGCCGACCGCGCGATCCTTCTCCACGATCACCTCGCGCACGCCGGCATTCACCTCAATCTCGGCCCCATGCTGGCGCGCGGCGCGAGCCAGCGCTTGGGCTATCGCGCCCATGCCGCCGATGGCGTGGCCCCAGACGCCCTTCTTGCCGTTCACCTCGCCGAAGGCGTGGTGCAGCATCACGTAAGCCGAGCCCGCGGCATAGGGACTTGCATAATTGCCGACGATGGCATCGAAGCCGAACAGCGCCTTGACGAGATCGTGCTCGAACCGCTCGTCGAGCATCTCGCCGGCGGAGCGCGTGAACAGGTCGAGCAGGTCGCGTTTCTGTGCGAGCGAGAGGTGGCGTAGCGTGTTGGCGGTGCCGAGCGCACTGATCGCTTCGCGGATCGCGCTTGGGCCAAAACCTTCGACCAGGTTCGGCGGGGCGCGCAACACCAATTGGCGCAGCACGTCGGCGATGCTTTCGAGTTCTCGCCAGAAGGCCGTGATCGCTTCGGCATCACGCACGCTGAGCTTGGCTACCGAGGGCAACGTGCGGCCCTCGCCGGTGAGAAGATAGCTGCCGTCTGGCGCGGGCAGGAAATTCTGGGCACGGCGCTCGACGATCTTTAGTCCATGATCGGCGAGCCGCAAATCCGCGATGACTTTGGGATTGAGCAGGCTGACGGTGTAGGCCGCCACCGAATTGCGGAAATCAGGACAAAACTCCTCGGTCACGGCGGCGCCGCCGACGACCTGGCGGCGTTCCACGACTTTCACACGCAGACCGGCCTTCGCGAGATAGGCCGCGCAGGTCAGCCCATTATGCCCCGCACCGATGATGACGACGTCGATTTCGTTCATACGAGTTTCAGGCGCTGTTTGTCCTTTGCACTGTCATTCCGGGGCGATGCGAAGCATCGAACCCGGAATCTCGAGATTCCGGGTTCGTCGTCCAAGTCGGCTGTTGCCGACTTGGATCAAGATGGACCGAACTCGGGTAAACCCGAGTTCGGGCGCGCCGCCCCGGAATGACGGATGAAACTACATAGCGGACTCGCACATTGCCGCACAGTGGTTTGACCGCGGGGCAGATTGCCCCGTGCCCTTCCATGTGCTCCATTGCCCCTTCCATCGGGTCTGGGTCGGAGTTTTCATGCGATCTCCCGACGTCCTCAAGGATCAGCCCTCCTCGCGCAACCGCCTGGTGCTGTCGCTCTACACCGCGGCGATTTTCCTGAGCGCGCTTCTGCTGTTTTCGGTGCAGCCACTGTTCACCAAGATGGTTCTGCCGCGGCTCGGCGGCTCGCCCGCGGTGTGGTCGGTGGCGATGGTGTTTTTCCAGGCGCTGCTGCTCGCCGGTTATTCTTACGCGCATTTCCTGATGCGGATCAGGAACCGTGTCGTCCCCGTCGCCGTGCATCTGTTGTTGCTGGTGGTGGCGGCGCTGATGCTGCCGCTCTCCATCGCCGGCGGCTGGGGTGAGCCGCCGACCTCGGGTTATGCCTTCTGGCTGCTGGGCCTGTTTGCGGTTTCGATCGGGCTGCCGTTCTTCGCACTGGCCGCCAACAATCCGCTCTTGCAGGCCTGGTTCGTTCGCACGGGGCATCCGGCCGGGCCGGATCCTTATTTCCTCTATGCATCCTCCAACATCGGCAGCTTCCTCGCACTGTTGTCCTATCCTGTGCTGCTGGAGCCGATGTTCACGCTGCACAGGCAGGATTTGATGTGGACCCTTGGCTATGGCCTGCTGATCCTATTGATCGCGGCTTGTGGCCTGCTGTTGCTACGTTCGCCGCCAGCGGCCGCCGCGAATATACAGATCGAGCAGACCGAGGCGGCGCCGCCGAACTGGAGCCTGCGTGCGCGCTGGATCTTTCTGGCGGCGGTTCCTTCCGGACTGCTGATCGCGGTGACGGCGCACATCTCGACCGACGTCGCTGCAGCGCCGCTGCTCTGGGTGCTGCCGCTGTCGCTCTATCTCCTGACCTGGGTGCTGGTGTTCCAGTCGCGGCCGCTCTTGCCGCACAAATGGATGCTGATGGCACAGCCCTTGGCGATCGCGGGCGTCGTCATCCTGCTCGCGTTCGGTGGCGAGCAGAACCTGCTGCTGACGCTCGGCGGGCATCAGCTCTGCTTCTTTGTCATCGCCATGGCCTGCCATGGCGAACTGGCGCGGACGCGGCCGCCTGCGACATATCTGACCGGCTTCTATGTCGCGCTGTCCTTCGGCGGTATGCTGGGCGGCCTGTTCGCCGGACTGATCGCGCCCTACAGCTTCAGCTGGATCGCGGAATATCCGATCTTGCTGGCGCTGGCGGCACTGTGCCGGCCGCAAGGCGCCGAACGCCTGCCGGACTGGACCCGCTGGTACTGGCCGTTTGTTGCCGTGGTCGCGGTCGTCCTGATCGCGCCGTTCTATTCAGGCGGCAAGATGTGGGACTGGCTCGAGGATCACCGCGTCTGGGTGGCCGGCAGTGTCGCCATGCTCGCCGCTTTGCTGGCGCTCATCTTGAATGCCAGTCGCTGGAAAATCTTCGCGACCGTGGTGGTGGCGCTGGTCCTGATCCGCCTCTATCCGTCGGACGACGGCCGCGTGGAAACGGTGCGCAGCTTCTTCGGCGTGCACAAGATCCTTGTAACGCCGGACGGGCAATATCACGTGCTGATGCACGGCACGACGATTCACGGCGCGCAAAAATTTCTGAACGACGATGGCTCGAAGGTCGACGGACGACCGGAGCCGATCAGCTATTATCACAAGGACGGCGGAATCGGGCAGGCGATCACCGCGATCCGTGCGCGCAAGGGCAGCCCCCTGCGCGTCGCCGTGATCGGCGTCGGCGCTGGCACGCTCGCCTGCGCATCCGAACCGGGGGAGACGTGGAAGTTTTTCGAGATCGACCAGACCATGGTCGATGCCGCCCGCGATCCCCGCTATTTCACCTATATCCAGAGCTGCGCGCGGGACTTCAAACCTGTGATCGGGGATGCGCGGTTGACCTTTGCAAAGGAGCGCGACGGCGCCTACGATCTGATCATCGTCGATGCGTATTCGTCGGACGCGATCCCGATCCATCTCGCCACGAAAGAGGCGATGAAGATCTACAAGGACAAGCTCGCGCCGCACGGTGCGGTGGTCATGCATGTCTCCAACCGGCACCTCGAACTCGAGAGCGTCGTGGTCGGCATCGGCGGCGCCAACGACCTGACGAGCTGGGTCTACAACGAGGGTTCCGGGCGCGACGACGAATACATCTTCCCGACCGACGTCGTGGTCTGCGCCCGCGAGGAGGCCGACGTCGGCGCGCTGGCTTCCTCGGACGCGTGGGACAAGACCGAACCAACCGTGAACCAGCGGGTCTGGACCGATGACTACTCCAACATTCTGGGCGCGGTGTACCGGCGGCTATGGGAGAGGGAATAGCTCCTCGGCCAATTCGCTGTGATCTCGGCCGCGTGCGGGAAGAATAGTCCACGCCACGACTGGAGGCCGGGAAAGGACGCGGAAGCGCAAAGCCGATGACCGGCCTCTTGCACCGATCTGCTTCACCAGAAACTTCAACCGCGAGGGCGGTTCGACCTGATCGCAGCGCGCTTCAGCACAAGTCGGCTTTGCCAAAAATACTTGCACAAACAAAAAATTAGAGCGGGATGATCAAGCATCATCCCGCTCTCTTGTTGATGATGAAGGGCAGTTTACCCGTTCGCTGGCTCTAGTTCTGGTAGTAGCTACGCGACTGGTAATACTGCCGCTGCTGGTAGTAGCCCTGTGGCGCCGGTTGATAGCCCCGATAATAATACTGCCGCTGCGAGCTGGCCTGCGCATTGTAGAGAGGGCGTGGGGCGGGGTAGATCTGCGCGTTGGAGCTGCCGTCGGCCGGATAGATGTAGCCGTCATCGGGCCGGTCCTGCGGCATCGCGCGGCGACCCTGATAATATTGCGGCTGCTGCGTCAGCGCCACTGGCTGGCCGTCGGCGTAATATTGTTGGCTATACTGGTTGGTATCTCGGGCGACCGCGACGTTGCGATGCGGGTTACGCGCCAGCGCGACCTCCGCAGAGCCGGAGAGCTTCACCGTGGTGTTGAGTACGCCTTGCTGCTCGACCAGGTCATACAAGGTTGCCGCGTTCGCCCTCGATAGCCGCACGCAGCCGTGGGAGACCGGGCTGCCGAGCCTGTTTTCAACCTCGGTGCCGTGAATGGCAATGCCGCTCTTGGTGAAGAAGATCGAGTGCGGCATCGGCGCGTCGTCGTACTCCTTCGAGAAGTGGTTCGGGTCCATGCGGAAGGCCTGGAAGGTGCCGCTTGGCGTTTCGTAGGAAGGCGCACCGGTCGAGACCGGCCAGTGATAGCGCTGGACGCCGTCCACCGCGACGGTCATCATCTGGTTGTTCTTGTCGACGGTGATATCGACGTGGGCCTGCGCCGCGGTGCAGCTCAGCAGGGTCAAACCGGCGAAAGCAACGAAGAACGTACGCATGTTTACCTCTGGCCTCCTGGCCTTATTTCCAAAGCGCCGCGGTTCTCCGTCCCCGGCATGCAATATGCCCGGAATCCCGGGTTTGTTCCAGCGGCCCAGACCTGCATCGTTAATAGAGCGCGCAGCTTTAGCAATGCGCGGTGCAAGCTGCGGCGCTGACATTTTCGCGAGCGCGAGGTGAGCCGCGATCTCCAATTCGTCACACAGCCGCAACCATTTGGCCGCGTCGGCGTTAAAGGATTTCCCGCCACATGCATGATCCGGAAGAGTGCACCGGTTTTCTCCAAAAAGATCGTGCTCGAACAAGAAGTTGGAGCGCGATGACGAGGACGCGCCATCGCGCTCGGCGGTGATTTTCCGTCGCATTTTAAGGGGATCGAGAATGCAGAGGACCAAGGTGAAGACGGCAAGGCAAGCGTCGGGCTTGCGGCTGCCGTTCATGTTCGCGCTGACGGCGCTCGCGCTGGCGCTATCTTTCCATGCCGGACGTGCGCAGGGCATCGTCCGGGGCGCGCAGCAGGGCGCTTCAGAAGGCAACCGGATCGCCGGCCCTGTCGGTGGGGTGGTCGGAGGCGCAGTCGGCGCAGGCGTCGGCGGTGCTGTCGGCGCGGTCGAGGGCGTGTTCGGCGTCCCCCACTATCATCATTGGCATCACCACTGCCGCGGCTTTTATGACCATCGCGGCTACTATCACTGCTACCGGTGATTCTGTCCGGTGGCATGGGAGGCGTTTTTAGGTACCGTCATGTGCAACGCGCGAACCGGGAATCTCGCGCAACAATTTCGAGACTCCGGGTTCGATGCGGAGCCTGTCATCCGGCCGCGCATTGCACGGACCGCGTGGCATCGCCCCGGAATGACTGCGCGTCAATTCCTCAGGCGATATCCGGTCTTGAATATCCACCACACCAGGACCATGCAGATCACCAAAAAGCCGAACGTCATGCCGATACTGACGGCGACACTGACGTCGGCGATCTCGTAGAAGCTCCAGCGGAAGCCCGAGATCAGGTAGACCACCGGATTGAGCAGCGCGACCGTGCGCCAAGTGGGCGGCAGCATATTGATCGAATAGAAGCTGCCGCCGAGAAAGGTCAGCGGAGTCACTATCAGCATCGGGATCATTTGCAGCTTCTCGAAGCCATCGGCCCAGATTCCGATGATGAAGCCGAACAGGCTGAAGGTCACCGCGGTCAGCACCAGAAAGGCCAGCATCCACACGGGGTGATGGATATGCAGCGGCACGAACAGTCCCGCGGTGGCCAGAATGATCAGGCCCAAGATGATCGACTTGGTCGCGGCCGCCCCGACATAGCCGAGCACGATCTCGAAATAGGAGATCGGCGCCGAGAGGATTTCATAGACGGTGCCGACGAATTTGGGGAAGTAGATGCCGAAGGAAGCGTTGGCGATGCTCTGCGTCAGCACGGAAAGCATTATCAATCCCGGCACGATGAAGGTGCCGTAGCTCACGCCCTCGACATGGCTGATGCGCGAACCGATCGCGGCCCCGAACACCACAAAATAGAGCGAGGTGGAAACGACCGGCGAGACGATGCTCTGCAGCAGCGTGCGCCAGGTGCGCGCCATTTCGAACAGATAGATCGCGCGGACGGCCCGGTGATTCATGGCGTGTGCACCAAACTGACGAAAATGTCTTCCAGCGAGGACTGCGTGGTATCGAGGTCGAAGAAGCGGATGCCGGCGTTGCGCAGGTCGCCGAGGAGGCTGGTGATGCCGGTGCGCTCGCTCTTGGTATCGTAGTCGTAGACCAGCGCGCGGCCGTCCTGACAGATCTCGAGGTGATAGGGCGCGAGCGCGTCCGGGATCGCCTCGATGCGGTTCGGCAAATGCAGCGTTAGGCGCTTCCTGCCGAGCTTTTGCATCAAAGTCGCCTTGTCCTCGACCAGGATGATCTCGCCTTTGTTGATGACGCCGACCCGGTCGGCCATCTCCTCGGCTTCCTCGATGTAATGCGTGGTCAGGATGATAGTGACGCCGGAGGCGCGCAGCTCGCGTACCACCTCCCACATGCCCTTGCGCAGTTCGACGTCGACGCCTGCGGTCGGCTCGTCCAAAAACAGCACCTGCGGTTCATGTGCCAGTGCTTTCGCGATCATCACGCGCCGCTTCATGCCGCCCGACAGCGTACGGATCTGGGAGTCCTTCTTGTCCCAGAGCGACAGGTCCTTGAGGATCTTTTCGATACGAGCCGGGTCCTTGCGTTTGCCGAACAGGCCGCGGGAAAAGCTCGTGGTCGACCACACCGTCTCGAATGCGTCGGTGTGCAGTTCCTGCGGCACCAGTCCGATCAGCGAGCGCGCGGCGCGATAGTCGGTACTGATATCGCGGCCGTCGACGGTGACGCGACCGTTCGAGAGGTTGGTGATGCCGCAGATGACGCTGATCAGCGTGGTCTTGCCGGCGCCGTTCGGCCCGAGCAGGGCAAAGATTTCGCCGCGCCGAATGTCGAGATTGATGTTCTTCAGCGCCTTGAAGCCGGAGTCATAGGTCTTCGACAGGTTGGCGACGGAAATGATCGATGACATGGGGCTGTTCGCTGGGGCCGGAAGGCGGGGACGCGGCACATCGGACCGCTTTACTGCAGGAAAAGGGCGGGCGAGTTGAAATAGGAACGACGACCGCGTTGTGCAATCGGTCTGGAGGCTGATTGTTATTCCGCTGCGTGGGCCCGCGTGCGCAATTCGATCAGAGCAACCATATTGTCCCGGACATCGTCAGCCGTCGCCGGATCGGCCTTCAACTCGCTCAATGTGCGGGCACGCTGAAGCCGACGGCCGTCTTCCTGCAAGGCTTCGGCATAAAGCGCCTCCGGCGCATTGCGTAACGCCTCGTCGATATCGTCGCCGGCGGAGGTGCAGCCCGGAAGATCAGGAAACCAGACGCCGACAGCGCGGTCCGGTCCGGCATCCTCGATAATGGCAATGTAGTGCGCCATCCCAACCTCAGTCGGTCTTCCAACCCGCGGCCTTATAAATGGCACGGACCAGCCCTTTTCCCAAGTCCTTCTTGGGGGTGGGGACCGCCAATGTTTCCCACGAGACAGCATTCTTGAGCACTTGGTGAGAGCCGGTTACTCGAACAAGGTTCCAACCCTCGCGTTCTAGGCGCCGGATGATGTCTCGGCTATTTGTCAACATGAGCCGAACCTGGCGCTTTCACACTCGGCTATCTCTTCTTCGCCGGCTTCTTAGCAGCAGATGGCCGTATGGCGGTGGCCGCCTGGCGCGGCTGCTCACTCTGCTCGGGCAGCTTTGCGATCGTCACGATCTGGATCTGCAGATTGACCGGCGAAGTCGGATGCGCCTGGTCGATGAACTGCTCCTCGCCCAGGCCGAGCGTCTGCACGCGCTTTGCGGAAACCTTGAACGTGTTGACCAGCACATCGCGGATCGCATCCGCGCGACGTTGGCTCAAGATCACATTGGCCTCGCGTTTCCAGGTAGAATCGCTGTGGCCGACGATCAGGAAGGCGTAGGGCGACAGCCTCGCATTGACCAGCGCATCGGCGAGGCGGCCAAGCGTCTGGTACGAATCGGGCCGTACCACAGGCGTATCCGTGTCGAAATCAATGTCGAGATTGACCGTCGGCAGCTTGAACAATGCGGGCACGATCGGCGGTCGTTTCGATGGCTCCGGCTCGTGGCGCGAGCGGGATCGCGATCTCTCGAGCACCTGCTGGCGTAAGCTTGCGATGTCGAGCGCGGGTGCGGTCTCAAAGCGGCTGAGCTGGTTGATGATCGCGTCCTTATCCGGCACGGTTTGCGCGCGGGATGGGGAGACGCTGGCGGCGAACGCGGCAATGAGGGCAACGGGCAGGCCGAGGCCGCGCAGGTGTTTTGCCGGCCGCATCATCGGTACCCCGCATCGTCGATGGCCTGGAGGCAGTTTCGGCTCAGGCCATGCGCGGCCACAAGGCACGGAATCGATTTGCTGGTCTCCTTGGTCGACCCTCCGCACACTCTGACGATTTCGCGCCCGCAGGCGTTGGCAACCGTCGTGCGCGCGGCGATGCGCTTCTGGATCGCATCGAACGCGCGCAGATAGTCGGCCTTGCACTGCGCGGACAGCGCGTCTCGGTTGCGCGACAGGCATTCCCTCATGCGACCGGCATCGAGGCTGACGCCACGGCAATTGCTGTCGATATCGGCCGCGCAGCTCTTGGCGAGCAGCGCTGACGCATCGGCAAAGCTCATCGTCTCCGCCGACGCCACCGGCGCCGCCGCAAGCAGGCTCGCAACGAGGAAAACGCCACCCCTGACCATGCGGTCATCTCATACGACGCGCGTCGCAGGGGTCAAGGGCTGTCGGGGGTAGAATTGTGGGCGGAGAGGAGCCGCGCTGTTACGCCCGCTCGACAAAGCTATCGACCACCTTCTTCTCGCCGGCCTTGTCGAAGGCGATGGTGAGCTTGTTGCCGTCGATCTTCACCACATGGCCGTAGCCGAATTTCTGGTGGAAGACGCGCTCGTCGAGCGCGAATTCCGAGGCCGTGCCGGTAGATTTCGCCACCAGCTCGCCTTCGATCGTCATCGGGCCACGCCTGTTGCGGCCAAAGCCGCCGGAAAAGCCGCCCCGTGAGGAAGCATCGCTGCGCGAGCTTGAAAACGGCGACTGCTCCTCGTCGAAGCCGCCACGCCCCGATCCGCCTTGCCCGCCGCGCCGGGCCTGCGCGCGCTGCCAGCCGGGAGTCGTGTAGCTGGAGCCGAAGCTTTCCAAATTATCGAAGCGCGAGGGACCGTAGCCCCCGGCGCCGCCCCAGCCCGAGCCGCCCTTGGATTCCGTGATCTCGACATTTGCGGCAGGCAGTTCGTCGAGGAAGCGGGAAGGGATCGTGGTGGTCCAGGTGCCGTGGATGCGACGGTTGGTGGCAAAATAGATCTTGGCGCGCCGGCGCGCGCGGGTGAGCCCGACATGGGCGAGGCGGCGCTCTTCCTCGAGCCCCGCGCGGCCCTGTTCGTCGAGCGTGCGCTGGCTCGGAAACAGCCCTTCCTCCCAGCCGGGCAGGAAGACGTTGTCGAATTCCAGCCCCTTGGCCGAATGCAGCGTCATCAGCGACACCGCGTCGTCCTCGCCGCCGTCCTCGCGGTCCATGACGAGCGCGATGTGTTCGAGGAAGCCTTGCAGGTTCTCGAACTCCTCCATCGAGCGCACCAGCTCTTTCAGGTTTTCGAGCCGGCCTGCGGCGTTCGCCGAACGGTCCTTCTGCCACATGTCGGTGTAGCCGCTTTCGTCCAGCACGATCTCGGCGAGTTCGGTATGGGGCGCGACCTCGCGCTGCGCCCGCCAACGGTCGAATTGCTGGATCAGCCCGCGCAAGGACCCGCGGGCCTTCGGCTTCAATTCGTCGGTCTCGACCACGGCGCGCGCGGCTTCGAACAGGGGGATGCGGCGCTTGCGGGCATGATCGTGCAGAAGCTGCACGGTGGCGTCGCCAAGCCCGCGCTTGGGCACGTTGACGATGCGCTCGAAGGCGAGATCGTCGGCCGGCGAATTGACAACGCGCAAATAGGCCAGCGCATCGCGGATTTCCGCGCGCTCGTAGAAGCGCGGGCCGCCGATCACGCGATAGGACAGGCCGAGGGTGACAAAGCGGTCTTCGAACTCGCGCATCTGGTAGGAGGCGCGCACCAGGATCGCGATCTCGTTGAGCCTGTCGCCCCTGCGCTGGATGTCCTCGATCTCTTCGCCGATCCCGCGGGCTTCCTCTTCCGAATCCCACGCGCCGGTGACGGTGACCTTCTCGCCATCGACATCCTCGGTGCGCAGCGTCTTGCCGAGCCGGCCCTCATTGTGGGCGATCAGATGCGAGGCGGCGGCGAGGATATGGCCGGTGGAACGATAGTTGCGCTCCAGCCGGATCACCTTGGCGCCGGGAAAATCGTGTTCGAAGCGCAGGATGTTGTCGACCTCGGCGCCGCGCCAGCCGTAGATCGACTGGTCGTCGTCGCCGACGCAGCAGAGGTTTTTGGGGTGGATGCTCGCGGCGGATACGGCGCTCTCCCTCTCCCCGTCCTGCACGGGGAGAGGGTCGGGGTGAGGGGCTCTCTCCACGAGTTCAGTCCGTGGAGAGTCCCCCTCACCCGGATTGCTGCGCAATCCGACCTCT
>Ga0134125_10002539_pt1 | contig 21555 bp, 15 predicted proteins | sample KB31751_FD_96464 | JGI IMG/M metagenome (GOLD analysis project Ga0134125, IMG submission 96464) | Terrestrial soil microbial communities with excess Nitrogen fertilizer from Kellogg Biological Station, Michigan, USA - KB3-175-1 | ecosystem: Environmental > Terrestrial > Soil > Unclassified ... | reverse complement strand
CCGAGTGCTTCATGCAGCAGCGCGGGATCGGTGGTGAGGCCCTGCATCATGTGGAGGCCGCCCTGGGTGAGCGAGAAGAGCGCGACAGGAGTGCCGGGGCGCATACGGTCGATGAAGCGGTCGACGGCGCTGATACAGTGGGCCACGTTGGCGAAGTTGGAGTGGAGCGCGTCGATGAGAATGATGTTTGCGGGGCCAACGCCGATAGCGGCTGGGCGGTCGTTGCTGTGGACGGTGGGCGCGATTGGCTGAAGGGGCGCGGGTGCGGACGCGGTTGCAACATCCGATTCCGAAAAGCCGCGTATGGGCTGCGGCTTTTTGTCCTCGCTGATGGTGAAGTCGTTCCGCGTGAGGCCGTGGATGGGATTGCCGTGGGCGTCGGTGACTGTGACGTCGACGATGGTCTCGCGGGTGTAGACCTCGATGGTGGGTGCGACGGGTGCGGCGGGAGAAGGTTGCGCGGGCGGCGCACCAAAGCCCGCGCCGGGGAGGTTGGACTCGACGCCCGTGTCGTCGTTGTTGCCTTGGGCGCGGAGCGGCAAGGCAGTTGCAAGAACGAGTAACGTGGTGGCGGCCAACAGCCTTAGCATTGGTCCTCCCCTTAACTTGCGGCGGCAACCAGTGTAGCCCTGTGGTTCCGGCTTTCAAGATGAGAATGCAGGTGGAACCGGATTCATTCTTTTTTGAGGATCGCGTCGCGCGGTGGAGAGAGGGTTGACCTCAGGGGCTAAAGCCCCTTCTCACGAGAGGGCCATTTGCGGCGCGGCTAAAGCCGCACCCTTTCAAAGCTGCTCGAATGCCGCGCGACTGTTCGGTGGCGGGCCGCTTCGCTTGGGACCAACAGGAGCGGGTATGCTGGTCGGGTCGAAAAGTTGAGGTGAGAAAAATGCGGATTCCGGGGATGAGTGCGGTTGCGACAGGGGTTCTGTTGGCGGCGGGTGCGTTTTGCGTGGCGCAGACAAGCGGCGGCGCGCAGACTGCACGGCAGGCGAATCCCACATCTGTTCCAGATGGGGGGCACCCGCAGAGTGTGGGCCAGCCGGGCACACCACGGCCGCAGGGGCAGGGCGGTGGAGGGGGCGGGCGGATGATGGCGCCCATCGGCGTACCGGTGGAGGGAATGCCGTTTGTCCATGACCCTTCGACCGTGGTGCGGTGGAAAGGGAAGTACTGGGTGTTTTCGACGGGGCGCGGCGCGCCGTTCTACTCGTCGCCGGATACGGTGACGTGGACGCGCGAAGGCAGCGTATTCGACCAGATTCCTGAAGACGTTCATGCGGCGGTGCCGAAGAACAATGGAACAGACGTGTGGGCGCCGGACGTGATCCGCATGAACGGCGAGTTCTACGTGTACTACGCCGTATCGAGCTGGGGATCGTTCCAGAGCGTGGTGGCCTTGGCGACCAATCCGACACTGGATCCGAAGGACCCGGATTACAAATGGACGGATCGCGGCGTGGTGGTGAGCTCGAACGGCAATGTGGACCTCAATGCAATCGATCCGGGCGTGATGAAAGGGCCGGACGGGCGGCTATGGATCTGCTATGGCAGCTATCACGGTAGCATCCGCGTGACGGAGCTGGACCCGAAGACGGGCCTGGCGAAGGAGCCGGGCAGGCTAGGCGCGGCGATTGCGACCGCACGCGAGAGCGAGGCGACGGACCTGATCTTCCACGATGGCTACTACTACCTGTTTGTGAACCACAACAGTTGTTGCAAGGGGAAGAACAGCGAGTACAACATCCGCGTGGGACGGTCGAAGGATGTGCTGGGGCCTTACATCGATAAGCATGGGCGCACGATGGCGGAGGGCGGCGGGTCATTGTTTCTCGCAGCGCACGATCACCGCATCGGGCCCGGGCACTTCGGGCGGGTGGTGGATTATGACGCGAACGATGAGAAGGACGTGGAGGCGGGCAGCGACAACGTAGGCGCGGAGCGGTTCAGCATCCACTATGAGGCAGACATGACGCGCGGCGGACGCAGCGTGCTGGATATTCGGCCGTTGCTGTGGTCAGTCGATGGATGGCCTGCGGCCGGCGACAACCTTGGCGAGGGCACGTATCAGCTGGTCTCGCGGATGAGCGAGAACACGCTGGAGGAGACGGTCGCGCCAGCGGTAAATCCGGCAGGCCCGGCGGGAACCGATCCTGCTCCGACCAGCGCACCGGCACCGACAATTCAGCCGGGGCAAGCTCGGCTCAATCGCTATCTCACGCTCGAGAACCAGAAGTGGACGATTGCGCCTGTCGCGAACGGCTTCTACAAGATTGTGAACGCCGGCACGGGCGATGCGCTTGGGGTGAACAGTGATGCCGCGATTGCAGGAGACTCACTGCAACTCAAACTCGAGCCGTTTACCAGCGCAGACGGACAGCTGTGGCATCTGGACCAGTTTCCTGACGGCGGCTGTAGAATCCGCAACAAGACGGGCGCAACTCTGGGCATGGGCGAGCGCGGCAGCGTAACCGTCGGCGCCTTTACCCGCGACGATACGCATCTGTGGGAGATCACGACGCCTTAACGGAAGACGAAAATGAAGCCGCCTTTGGGCCCAGGCGGCTCTCCCAGAGAAATGCTGCAAGCGTTATACGACCGTGGACGTGATTCTGCGGCGCATGACCCCGGCGACCCCGAGGATTCCCGTGCCAAGGAACAGCAGCGAGCTGGGCTCGGGCGTTGGGGACGGAGTGACGCAGACCTCTGTCAGCTCTTCGGCTTGAATACCGCCGTTGAACCCGGCCGCCGCATTCTCAAATCCGAAGGTGTCGTTGAGGTTGACGTCGATGCCGCCGGCGAGCTCAAAGCCGACGCCGTTATGGTCGAAATACTTCGTACCGAAGAGCTCGGGCGGATAGATGAGGATGTTGTCGTTTGGCCCAATCAGAGATCCAGTTGGGTATGTTCCTGGAGCCAGCAGGCTGTCAATTTGAGCTGTGTTGATTCCGTCGGTGAGTGACCCGGTGATGCCGGTAATCAGCCACTCGTCGCCGGACTGATAGGTTGCGGTGAAGGTACCGGAACCCGAGAACTCGGCACCGGCAAAGTTGAAGTCGAAGGTATCGGCTAAGGCAGAGGATGCCGGAAGCATGGCGATCGCCAATGCGCCCAGGACAAGACAAAAGCGCTTCATAGGAAAGGCCCTTATGCTACTCAAGAAAATTTGCGTGCATGAAACGATTTCTCAAAATGCAATCCTCGTGCCATTTCTGAACGCTGCGTACAGGCTCAATTCCCGCAATATGTGGAAGATGCGACGCTATCAATATGCAAAGTGATGCGCATTCAGCTCTCTAATTTTGCCATCTATATCGTGACACGAACATTTTCCGCGGCCGCGCAAATTCCACGCACGCGTTTTCCTTGGAGGCTTGCGACCTACAATCGACCCATGGGACGCATCCGCGTATTGTCCGATCAGGTGGCGAATCAGATCGCCGCCGGCGAGGTGGTGGAGCGGCCCGCGTCCGTGGTGAAGGAGTTGCTGGAGAACTCGCTCGACGCCGGAGCGACGCGGGTGCGAGTGGAGGTCGAGGGCGGAGGGCGCAAGCTGATCCGCATTGTGGACAACGGCTGCGGGATGGTGCGCGACGACGCGCTGCTGGCCTTCGAGCGGCACGCGACATCCAAGCTGCGCACGTCCGACGACCTGCTGGAGGTTCGCACGCTGGGCTTCCGCGGCGAGGCGCTGCCCTCGATCGCGAGCGTCTCGCGGCTGACCCTGGAGACGCGCGCGGAGGAAGATGACGCCGGCACGACGGTTGAAATCGCCGGCGGCAAGTTTCTGCGTGTGGAAGATGCCGGGATGCCCCCGGGCACGACGATCGCGGTGCGCGACCTGTTCTACAACACGCCCGCGCGGCGGAAATTCCTGAAGTCCGAGCAGACGGAACTGGCGCATATCGCCGCTCTGGTCACGCATTACGCGCTGGCGCATCCGGAGCGGCATTTCGAACTGCACTCAGCGACGCAGGCGCTGTTGGCTGCACCCGGGGTTGCGAGCGCGGGAGATCGTTTGTACCAGATCTTCGGCCGCGAGACGGCTGCCCTGATGCTGCCGACGGCGGCAGAGACGGACTTCGCACGCGCCGGAATCCCTGAGCCGCCACCATGGAAGCGCGAGGCGGATTACACCCCGCCAGAGCCGGGTGCGCTGCGGATTTCCGGGTTTGTGTCCAAGCCGGAGCTGCAGAAGCTGAACCGCAACTCGATTTACGTGTTTGTGAACCATCGGCTGGTGCGTGATCGCGTAGTGCTGCACGCGTTGAGCGAGGCGTACCGCAACGTGATTCCGCCGACATCCTTTCCTGTCGTTCTGCTGTTTCTCGATATGCCTCCGCACGAGGTGGATGTGAATGTGCATCCGGCGAAGACGGAGGTGCGTTTCCGGCAGTCGGCGTTTGTGCACGACTTCATTCGCGATTCGGTGCGTACGACGCTGATGAATGCGCGCCCGGCGGCGAGCTTTGCCGCGGCGCTGCACGGAGGGGCGACGGCAAGCGCGTCATTATTAATAGATGTGAGCCCGATGCCGGGAGCGCCGAGCGATCCGGTGTTTGGGCCACGCGAAATGATTGCCGAGTCTGAAGGCGCCGTGAATGCGGGAGATGCGGAGGCATTTTCGCTGCGCGCGCCCATTGTGGCGGAGTCGCCGGGCCGCTTCGCGTTTCCGGGGAACGGCATCGCGGTCGGGTATGTCGACCCGGAAGCCGTCCAGGAGGGCAGTCGCCAAGTTTCCGTAGAAGAGGATGGCGTTGGCACGAACGGGACTGCGGCGACAAATGACGCAGCCGGGGGCTTCGCACCCGATTCTCCCTCAGTAACCCTTAATGCCCTGGGCACGTTGAAGCCGCTGGGACAGTTGCGCGATTCCTTCATTCTTGCTGCGAACGATGAAGGCCTGTGGATCATCGACCAGCATGTGGCGCATGAACGCGTTCTGTTCGAGAAGATTCTGCGTGAGCGCGAAGTTGAGAAGGTGCAGCGGCAGCGGCTTCTGATGCCGGTGCTGGTGGACCTGCAGCCGGCGCAGATGGTGCGCTTCGCGCAGATCGCGGACGAACTGGAGCGCAATGGGTTCGAAGCGGAGCCGTTCGGGCCGCGCACCTTGGCCATCAAAGCTGCGCCCGTCGGGCTTGAGGGGCGGGAACTGGAACGGATGCTCGAAGAGGTACTGGGAGTTCCCGAGCGCGAGGAGCAAGCGGAGAACGCGGAGGCGCGGCGGCGGCGAATTGCGGCGTCGATCGCCTGCCATGCCGCCATTAAGGTGAATATGCCTCTGGAGCCGACAAAGATCGACTGGCTGCTCAAGGAGCTGGCGAAGACCGAGCACCCGACGAGTTGCCCGCATGGCCGGCCGATTGCATTGCGGTATTCTCATAAAGACATACAGCGCGCATTCCAGCGCATCTAGACCATAGAAATCTCGCGGTACTTTGCGTGGATTGTGCATTTACGCCGCGCGACTTTTGCGCGCTATTTGAGGAAGGCATCCCCCGTTTTGAATCATCTCCCGGACAGCAACCAACTTTCGGCTACAGCACAGCTGAGCGCAGCGCGCATGAAGCAATGGCATCAGCAGGGCGAGGCGCTGCTGACCATCGAGAACGCGCGCAGCTTTTTGAATGCAGCGGGGCTGGTGCTGTTCGCGCCGCGTCCGCAGATCGCGGCACCTGCCCCATCCTTTGTGGAAGCGGTTGCGGGAGCGTCGATCGCAACGCCAACGCCGGCTCAGTTTGCCGCGGCGCGCGAGCTGCTGGCGCGGCTGGTAGCGGAGGGTCTGGCGGTGCCGCTGAACCTGCTCGGTGTCGGTTCAGTGATTGGCGCGGCCGGCGATACACCGGACTTCATCGCTGGGGCGCAGGTCTTCTCATATATCTTTACGCTGCGGGGCGACAAGGGATGGAAGCAACCGCCGCAGTCATCAGGAGCGGTGAAGTTTTCCAACCTGGCGATTGCGACATACGAAGCGCTGGCGGGGCGCGGGCAGCTATCGGCATATGAACTGGCGGGCGAACTGGGCAAGGAGGTCACAGAATCCGCCGTGCTACGCTCCCTCGGCGAATTGTGGACGCATCTCCGCGTGCTGCCGCTGCCGCAGCCGGATGGCAGCGCAACCGTATGGGAGCTGGCGACAGCGCGCCTGACGAAGCAGATCAAAGCCGGCGCCAATGCCGGCCTGCCCACCGCGCTTTCCACTTTGATCTCGCTGTATCTGGGGCAGGCGATCGTCGCGAGCGAGGACGAAATCGAGAGCTTCCTCTCGCCCCTGACGGCACGCTCGCGGACTCGTGATGTGGTCCATGCGCTCCTTGCGGCGCGCCAACTGGACACGGTTGCCATCGAAGGCAAAACCATGTTGCATGTCGCGGGTGCCGCGCCGGCATTCTTGAGCGAAGAGCCGACGGTGGCGGTGGGTGCGATTGCAAAGAGTGACACGGTGAGTGAGTCCAGGGCAGAGGACGGCGAAGCTGCGATTTCAGACGCTAAGGAAGCCGGTGAAACTGAGCCGGCAGAGCGCGGCTCGCGCATCGCAAAATTTGTGCCGCGGGACAAGCCAACCACACGCGAGCTTGCCAAAGCGAGACCTGCGAAGTTTGCGCGTAAGCCATTCGGAGAAACGCGCAAGCCGTTTGGCGAAAAAAAGCCGTTTGCTCGGCGCGAAGGAACGCAACGTTCTTCATTCCGCGATTCAAAAGGCGGCCGTCCGTTTCCAGAGCGTCGCGGGTTCAATCGCTCATCCGAAGGTGGAGCGGAACGTGCCCCACGGGGTGAGCGTCCGAGTTTCCGCGAGGAAGGCAAGCCGCGATTTGAAAAAAAGCGGTTCCCGCCGCGAGACGCTGAGTTCAAGCCGCGCTTTGCGAGGCGTGAAGGGGAAGGCACGAACCCGCAGCGTGAACGACGCCCGTTTGTGCGCGCGGAGCGTGGTGAAGGCCGGTTGCAGGGGAGATCGTTTGAACGGCCTGAGCGTGGTGATCGGCGTGGGCGCAAACCCTTCGACCGTACGGCGGACGATCGGCCAGCGCGCCGATCCTTTGGTGGCGCGGAGGGCGGAGAGAGGCGGCCGCGCAAACCGTTCGAGCGGTCTGGCGAGCGACCGGAGCGAAAGCCCTTTGGCACGCCGAATCGGCTTAGACCGAAGCGAGAATTTGGGTCCGGTGAAGAGGCTGGGAAAAGCGCCCTCAAGCCGAGGGCTTTCGGGAACTCGAAACCGTACCGTAAACGCGAAGAGATGGGCGACAGGACGAAGGGCACGGAAGGCAGTTTCGGCGCAAAGAGGCCTTTTGCAGGGTCGGCTCGCCCAGCTGCAGGCAGGCCGTTCCGCGGCAAAGAGCCCGGTGCAGGAAGGCCCGGCGATCGGTCTGCTGGAAAGAAACCGTACGGCGCGAGATTTGGCGATAGCGGAAAGTTTGGTGGTAAAAAGTTTGGCGGGCAGAAACCCGGCGGAAAATTCGCCGCCAAACCTTTCGGTAAGCCGAAAGGCGACCGCAAGCCGGAACGGTCTCAGGACGACCAAGAGGCATGAGCGAAAGCACGCAGGCACGAGCGGCCGACTCCGCGCCGGCAAGGCGATCGAGGCCCGTCATCGCGATTGACGGTCCGGCCGGAGCCGGAAAGAGCACGCTCGCTGCCCATCTGGCGCGGCGGTTCGGCTTTCTGAACCTTGAGACCGGCGCGATGTATCGCGCGCTTGCGCTGAAGGCGATTGAAGGCGACATCGGATTCGATGAGGAGCCGGGGCTTCTCGCCATAGCGGAAGAAACGAAGATCCAACTGGAGCCGCAGCAGGAGGGCAACCGTGTGCTGCTGGACGGTGTGGATGTTTCGCGGCGTATTCGCGAGGCCGATGTGACCTCGGCGGCGTCACAAGTGTCAGTGCATCCCCGTATCCGTGCATGGATGGTGGAGCATCAGCGCGCGCTGGGCGCTGCGGGCGGCGTGGTGATGGAAGGCCGCGACATCGGAACGGCCGTCTTTCCGGATGCCGAGGTGAAGATCTTCCTCGACGCAGCCCCGGAGGTGCGTGGCAACCGGCGCTTTCGTCAGGCCATTCCAGGTGAACTGGCTCCGGTGATCTCGCCAGAGCCTGCCACGGAAGAGGAGCAGCGTGCCCGGCAGGCAGTTCTGGAAGAGATGCGGGAACGCGACCGGCGAGACCGCAGCCGCGCGGAATCGCCGCTGCGTGCAGCCGAGGATGCGGTCGTGATCGATTCCACCGCCATGAAGCTGGATGAGGTCCTGACCCGGGCCGAGGAGATTGTCCGCACCCATCTGCCTCCGGACTGAGCGAGGGCGCGAGGGAAGTTCGGGCCGCCGGGCAGGTGCTGCCTGTTGAAAATGCACCGATTTGTGTGCAAAACCGAATATCGGTAATATTTGTGCACTTTTCTCTTGCCCTTTGTGCTAACCTTCACCCATCGTTTGAAACAGATTGGTTTTTGCGACGATCGCGCATTGTCGACCCCGATTTGGATCCAGCGGCAAATTCAACACTTAACTAAGGAAAATCAACACAATGGAACAGGGAACAGTGAAGTGGTTTAACGATGCCAAGGGGTTTGGCTTTATCAGCCGTCAGAATGGCGAGGACGTGTTCGTGCACTACTCCGCCATCAACACGAACGGCTTCAAGAGCCTCCAGGAGGGTCAGGCGGTGCAGTTCAACGTGGTCAAGGGACCGAAGGGCTGGCAGGCGTCGGACGTTCAGCCTCTCTAATTTGGGTCGTTTGACGGCTTCAACCCGGGCGTAATTCAACCCGGCGATTCACCAGGATTTGCGTGAGGGACAGCTTCTGCTGTCCCTTTGCGCCGTTAAGGCTGGTGCTGCGGCGAATGGCCGATCGGCGGACTTGGTGTCGAAGGGGATGCAGTCGCGGGCAGGACGGTGGAGGTCGCGCGAAACTTGCGATAGTCCGAGTCACTGACCGTGGCGCGACCGTCGAAGTTCCAGAACAGCAGGACGCGTGCGGAGCCTTCGCCTTCGGCGTTGGCTAAAAGCCAGACCTCGTCGTTGACCTTGGTCCACTGCGCGGTGAAGTGCGTACCTTGCCGGATATTCGCGACCAGTCCGAAGCCGACCTTGAACGTGTTGGTGAAGCGGCCTTCCGTACGCGCGAGCACGTGGTCCTGCTCGTCGATCCAGGCCGTGCCGGCGAGATCGTGGATCATGTCTTCGAGCCGGTTGCGTGTCTTTGCCGTGGGGTCGCCGGTGAAGTCGACGGCGATCGTGTCGCGGCCGTTGATCTGGACGCGGCGCGGGTTGGTGAATTTGCCCAATTCCAGCAGGCGCGAGACGGTGACCTCGTCTTCGCCATGGGGTCCGGTCTCTTTTCCGCTTGAGTCGGCATGGGCGCGACGGTCGCGAGCTTTGGCCGCCTCGCTGTCGATCTTCCGGTCCTCCTTGGCGAGTTCGTCTGCACTGAGGGGCCTGCCGTCCTTCTTCACGACCCGCATTACAGGAACGCCATTGAGCCAGAAGTGATCGGCCTCCGTGGTGGTTCTCTTCTTCACGTTGCCGCGCGAATCGAGGTGCTCCTCGGTGAGCACGGAATGATAGATATAATCCTTCTCAACAGCCTCCGCTTTGCGCTGGTTCGCCTCGACATCGCGCAGGAGCGATGGGATATCGGGCAATGGTTTGTCGGTGGCCGCCTGCGCGGGTGCATTGCGAACGAATAGTGTCAGCGCCAGGAAAATTGCGATCGTTCGCATCACCATCTATTTTGGACGCTCTCGCGCCTGATGCAGCCTAAGTTGCAACCGCCAGTTCTTCCTCAAGTTGCTGCTTCTCGGCCAGCGCGGTATAGAAGCCGTTACGGGCGAGGAGTTCATCGTGCGTGCCCACTTCCGCGATGCGTCCGCCGACGAGCACCGCGATACGGTCTGCGTTGCGCGCAGTGGAGATGCGGTGCGAGATAAATATGGTCGTGCGTCCGCGCATCACCTCGCGCAGGCCGGAGAGGATTTTCTCTTCGGTGTAGGTGTCGACGGAGGCGAGGGCGTCATCGAGGATCAGGATCGGCGGATTGCGCACGAGCGCGCGCGCAATCGCCGTGCGCTGTTTCTGTCCGCCGGAAAGCGTGATGCCGCGCTCGCCGACGGCGGTCTCAAAGCCGCGCGGGAACTCAAGAATCTCATCGGCGATGTGCGCTGTAGTCGCGGCTTCGAGGATTTCGGGCGCCGTGGCGTCCGGACGGCCAAACGCGATGTTTTCGGCGATGGTGGAGGAGAAGAGATAGGTCTCCTGCGGAACGAAGCCGATGTTTCGGCGAAGATCCTCAAGGGGAAGCTTACGGACCGGGACGCCGTCGATGAGGACGGAACCTTCGGCTGCATCGAAGAGGCGCGGAATCAGCGAGACCAGCGTCGACTTGCCCGAGCCGGTTGGCCCGACGATCGCCAATGATGAGCCGGCTGGGATGTCCAGCGAGATATTGTGGAGCACTTCACGGCCGCCGGTCGGATAGGTGAAGCTGAGGTTGCGAAATGTGATCTGGCCTTTGAGCGGCAGCGGATCCCCATCCCACATCTCAGAGAGATGTGGGGCACCCGCTTTGGTAGCCGCGCGCGCGTCGGCGATTTCGGGCTTCTGCTTGAGGAGCTCATCGATGCGCACGACGGAGGCGGTGCCGCGCTGGAAGAGGTTGACGACGTAGCCGAGCGCGATCATGGGCCAGAACATCTGGAGGACGTAGACGCTGAAGGCGGTGAAGTCGCCGACGGAGATGCGATGCTCGATCACCATGTGGCCGCCGACCAGCAGTGTAAGGAAGCTGCCGAGGCCGAGGACGACTTCGAGCGACGGCCAGAGCATCGCCATCAGGCGGACGAGGAGAAGGGAGCGCGAGATGTATTCGCGGTTGGCGGCCTCGAAGCGGGCGATTTCGGCGTCTTCCTGGGCGAAGGCGCGGATCAGGCGCGCGCCGGAGAAGTTTTCCTGTGCCTGCGCGGAGATGTCGGAAAATTGCGCCTGAATGAGCTCGAAGCGGCGATGGATGCGCTGGCCGAAGGCCTGCAGCAGGACGGAGGCGAGCGGCAGCGGGCCGACAACATAGAGCGTCAGCATCGGGCTGATGCGGACCATGAAAGGCAGCGCGGCCGCGGTGAAGACGAGACAGTTGGCCGAGTACATGATCGCCGGGCCGAGGAGTTGGCGTACGGCATTCAGGTCATTGGTGGTGCGGGCCATGATGTCGCCGGTGCGATGCGTGTGGTAGTAGCTGGCGGACTGGCGCGAGAGATTGCTGAAGAGGTCGTTGCGGAGGTCGTATTCGATCTCGCGCGAGGCGCCGATGATGACCTGCCGCGTGACGTAAAGGAAGACGCCGGCGAGCGCGGCAAGACCAAGCAGGCGGAGCGCATAGTGCTCAATCAGGGTGTCAGTAACGCCGTTCTTCATGTCATCGACGGCGTGGCCGACGATGCGCGGGATCAGTACACGGAAGGCGTTGTACGCGATGACCGCGACGCCTCCCCAGGCGAAGTGCTTCCAGTAACGGCGCAGGTAGGGGAAGAGTGGGCGGATCTTGTTCATCGGGTAACTGAAGTTGGATGATCCGCGCCCGCGGGTGGATGCGGGCGCGGACCTGTTTGCACTACTTCTTCTCGCTGGGCTGCGTGCCGGGCGCTGCGGATGCCGGCGGTGGAGTGGCCGGAGCAGTGGAGGATGCCGGCGGAGTTGCAGGCGCAGTGGATGATGCCGGCGGCTTCGGCGTTGTGGCTGCGGGCGGAGCTGGAGGCGTCTTCGGTGCGGGGGCTGAGTCGCTCTGGCTGACGAGTTCCATGTCGAAGATGAGGTCCGAGCGCGGAGGAATGGTGGGCGGCTGTCCCTGTGCGCCGTAGGCCAGCGGGTAGGGGATGAAGAGGCGGCGCTTGCCGCCGACGCGCATGCCGGCGAATCCGGTATCCCAACCGGGGATGACGTGGTGAGCGCCGACCTCAAAGCTGAAACCGTCAGCGGTCTCCGGGTGCTTGGAGGATGCGTCGAAGACAGTGCCGTCCGGCAGGTAGCCGGTGTACTTGACGGTGTAGTACTTGTGCGGCGCGGCGAGTTGGCCGGTGCCGATTTTGCTATCGACGTAGGCGAGGGTGAAGCTGGTGGTCTCGAGATTCAGCGTCTTGGCGATGTCGGGCTCGAGAGGCGAGGCGTACGTCACCTTGGCCGGCGGCTCCACGGTGACGGTGAAGAGCGCTTTGGGGCAGGGTGCGCCGGGCGGCAGCGCGGGCACCTTGGCAGAAACGTCAGGCTTGACGCAGCCGCCGGGAGCGGTGCGGGCTGAGGCTGCACTATGTGCGGTCATCGCATGGGTGGCGGCGTGCGTTGTCGTCGTGGTATGTGCGCCGGGTTTGGCGGTTTGGGCGGCAAGCGGAGTGGGAACGAGGGCAGGCGCGGTGAAGAGCGCGGCTGTGCAAAGCAGGGCGGCGGACGTGATTCTCATTGTGGCTTCCATGATAGTCGAGGGGCGAGGTGCGCGGTTCGAGGCTCGAGCGGGGTGTGGGTGAGAGAGGGTCTGTCGCGCAGGCGTTGAGGCCGGGGAGGATGAACTCCTTCTCTATCTCGTCGATCTGTTCGTCGGTGAGCATGGGGGAAGGTTCCAGGGACGAGGTTCGAGGTTCGCGGCGGGTGCAAGGCGCCAGGGATGGAGGAGGCTCTTGTTCGCCGCCGATCCTGCCCGAGGCGCTCGAATGCGGGTCAGCTGGGGCAGCCGAATCGGGCGTGAGCACTTCGGCTTTGGGGCGCGGCTGGGGCGGGAAGGTGGAGAGGGCGATCTGGAGGGAGTAGAGGATGGCGCCGGCGCGGCGGATGTCGAGCAGGTTGGCGGCGACGCGGTTGGCGATCTCAATGGCGGCGAGGCGGAGCGATTGGCGATCGGTGACGGCGGGGAGTTCGAATGGAAGGGTCGCGTTGCGGTCGATGCGAGCGCCGTTGACGTGATGGAAGCAGTAGTACTCGCCGCGCATGGCGGGCGCTCCGCAGCGATGGCCTGGGGTGATGCGGTGGACGCATTGCGCGACCATGGGTTTGAGGGCGGGCAAAGAAGCGGCTTCGTCGATGGGCGTGAGTTGCGGTTCGTCGAGCATGGGGTACCCCCCTGGGTATATGACATGGCTATCACCTTGAAAACAAGGATGATAGCCGTAAAACCTTGAAAACAAAGGAGCGAGGCAGCAAGTCAGCAAGTCAGCAGGTCAGCGACACGGCACTTAAATACGAAGGCCCGGCGCAATGGCCGGGCCGCTTGTGTTTTCGATCTCTACTTCAATTGTAGTGAGTGGAGGGAAACTAAAATGCCACTTTCGACAGAAATATATTTACCGATGGCACAGTGAGTTGCGAGGGAAAGTGAAAGTGAAGGGGGTTGACAGAAAATTTGGTGAACCCGTCGAGAGGTGCTTCGTGCGGGCCCGTCAAGGAATATGTGATCTTCCGTTTAGGGCAATGATGTAAGGTTCTGCCATGCGAACCAAATTAGGGGTTGTGGTTGTGGCTGCGATAGTGGCATTGCCCTTCGTTTGCAGGGCTGAGGACCTTACGAGCCGGATCAAAAAGGCTGTCGAGCGGAACACGTTAGACCAGCAGGGGACAAAGCCGTTTCATCTGAAGGCAGAGCTGGCTCCCAGCTTCGAACGCGATAGTGCCTCGGGACGAACCGGGGAGGTGGAAATCTGGTGGACCGGGCCGGACAAATGGCGGCGCGAGGTGCGCTCTCCCGGATTTCACCAGATTGAGATCGTAAGCGATGGATCTGTCTGGCAGAAGAACGACGGCGAGTTTTTTCCTGAATGGCTGCGCGAGACAGCCGTCGCGGTCGTCAAACCCGTTCCCGATTTGGACAAGCTGCTTGCATCCGCGAAGGCCGGCGAGGTGAAGGATGCATTCGGTACTACACACATCAGCTGGGTGGAGACGGGAAGCGATGGGGTGGTTTCGAAAGGAATCGGGGCCGGAATCGACCTCGGTCCGGAGGGCGTGTCATTTGCAGCCGGACTTGGTTACGACGCCGGTTTGGCGAACTTCTCCGATTTTCATGGTCGAAGCGTCGCACGAAAAGTGACGTCCGGCGGAGGCGGAGCAGAGGTCACTGCTAACGTGACGGTGTTGGAAGATTTGAGAAATCCTTCGCCGCAGCTATTCGAGCATGGGGCTGACGCAAGCGACCCCAGAATAGAGACACGCGTTGTCGATGAACTGGCCGTGCGAAAAAATCTGATCGCCCAGGATGCTGCGCCATGGCCTTCGCTGGCGCAGGGGCCTTTGAAGGGAGTGATGCTGGCGAGCGTAGTCATCGACCGTGACGGCAAGGTGCGCGATATCGCCGACATTCTGAGCGACAATCCCGGGCTGAACGAGGCAGCGCGCGAACGGATCAGCAAGATGAGGTTCAAGCCTTATGTCGTGGATGGATCGCCCGTCCAGGTAGTTACCACCATAACGCTACCGTTCGACACTGTGCGGCCTGCGGGGAGCGAGAGCTTCGACTCCGCCAAGACTTACTTCGATCGAGCCAGACAGTTAGGATTCCCCGCGACTGGCGCTACAGCACCGTACCTTTTGCGTGCTGAATTCACAACGCGTGGAAGTTCAGGCGCACTGGAAACGGGGAAGTACACAGACACGTGGGCGAGCAAGACCGATTGGCGGCGGGAGGTGGCCGTTGGCAATAGCCGAATTGTTCGAAGCCGGCATGGTGACAAGTGGTACCTGATCGAAGAGGGTCCGGAAGTTCCGCTTCTCCGCCTTGTTTTAATTGAGCTGGAGCCGATTCCTTCGACCGAAGTCTGGGCCGAATCGGATTGGAGGATCAAGCGCGACACCATTAACGGAATTGCGACGATTCGAGTGGCGCGGGGCTATGAGTCGAATGGAGTACTCGACCCGCAAGCTGAAGCGTACTGGGTTGATGAGACGGGCAGGTTGCTGAAGACCCACGGAATGGGCGTGGAGACATTGTTCGAGTCCTTTGCTGACTTCGATGGCGTAAATGTGGCGCGACGGTTGGACGTGATGAATAAGGGATCGCTGGGAATGCGTATCGCCGTCACGGAACTGCGACCGCTTGGGACCATCGACGCAAAGGACTTTGTTCTTAAAGGTCATGATTGGAAGAGGCAGTTTACTCCGGGCGTGCGCTGAGGTGCGGGTTCGGCTCGGGATGCGTGCCCTCAAACAAAAAGAAATGCCGAGATTCTGGACACGCCCCGCGGTCCAGAATGACGAACCAACAAATGCGGGGGTCCCTCGGCTTCGGGGCTTTGCGCCTTCGCTCGGGATGACGGCAGTTGAACTTGCGACAGCATCCCGCCGTAGCTTCGGCGGTTGCGACACCGGGGCGAAAGAAGTGCTGAAAAAGTGCGGCTAATCGGGATGAGGAACAACCCGCGGCTAAAGCCGCATTGATTCTGCATGACATTTACCGCGCGCTAAAGCGCGCTGCTACTCCGAAAAACGCCACTGCAAAACGCCACTGCGACTTTTTCAGCAGCCTCTGAAGCCCGGACCTATCTTAGGGCCAAAGGCAAAAAAGTAGTGCGGAGATTCTGGACGCGCTCCGCGGTCCAGAATGACGAACCAAACAGATGCGGGGATCCCTCGACTGCGCCTCTTTGCGGCTTCGCTTGAGATGACGGCAGTGGTGGTTGTGCCAAGGTCCACCCCCGCTCGCGATGCTCGCGAGTGTGGGACATGCGGATACGGTTCGCAGGTCTTCCTCAGTTCTCTGTCGGGGTTTTATCGTAGTGGTCGAGGATCATCGCGGGTACAGTCAACGGCTGCTTCACCAGGCGCAGGCCCAGTTCTTTCTTGATGGCATCCTGGATATTCATCCCTAGAACCGGCTCCGAGGGTGCATCCGTTCCTGCCTGCTGAGCTTTGGCGACGGCGGCGGCGGCGTCCGCGCGGAGTTTGGTGTTTCTGGTGTAGTAAAGCGTGAAGGTATATGAGTCCGTGAGGCCGGTCTTGTTGACCACGTGACTCTTGATCTCCGATTTGGCGAGAATCTGCAACATGTCAGTGAACTGGTCCATGGTGACGTTCTGACAATGGGATTGATTGTCGAATGGAGCGTCCGCCCCGCTCCTCATATCTTTTTCGCCTTCGGGCGGTCCATAGGCGCACAAGGTGCGCGTCTTCGGGTCGGCGATTTTCATTTTCGGGGCGTCTGACATCAGCACCCATCCATCCTGTGTCTGGTCGCCCCAGTGGTACTTGATGCTGAACCGATCGACGAGCAACTTTTGCATCATGCGGTTCACCTGGTCCTGGTCCTGCCACATCGCGCGGGCATCGATCTCCGGCGGCAGCTTCACCATGATGGTGTAGCGCTGCTTGGGGAGTGAATCCACCTGGTCGATCATGGCGCCGGTGGGGAGGTCCCAGGCCTGCACGAGCAGGTCCTGCAGCGACCAACTGGTAAAGGTGATCTGCGAGCCCCTCGGATCGATTCCACGCTGCTGGCCGCCTGGGGGAGCCAGTTTGAAGCTGGCCACTTCGAATTCCAGGTCGGCCAGCGGCGGAATCTGCTTGATGAGTTCGGGATCGTTGGGCGTCGGCGTCCGGTCAACGGAGTCCAGCACCATGGCTTCCTGCGGAATGTCCTGTGCGGCAATTGCCAGGCCCAATTGCTTTGTGAGCATGTCCGTAATCATCCGCACAAAGTCGGATTGCGAACGCAGATTGCTCTCGTCGAGGATGAAGGTGAAGTCATAGGACTTCTTCAGCCCTGTCTGATCCACGATCTTGTGTTGGAATACGCCGCCGAACATGTTGACGAGCTTGTCCATCGTGACCGAAGTGCAGGAGTCGGTGAATTGTCCCGGTGTGTCCTTCACCTGCTCTCCGTGGCAGTTCATTGGAGCGTCCGGCGCCTTCGCAGGGGCGAGCTTCGCGCCGCCTTTGGCCTGAGTGATGACGTAGCCGGGCAGCGGCTTGCTTTCCATGTGGAAGGTGAGATGAAAACGCTGCGTGAGCACCTGCTGGATGACGGCGTCGATCTGCTTATCGGGACCGTCGTCCTGGGTTTCAGCGGGCAGGACCTGGTTTGGGTTGGAAGCGGGAGCGGGGACGCTTTTGGGCGCGCGCAGCGAATCGATCTTCGCGCTGAGGTCGAAGCGGTAGAAGTCGATCCAGGAGGGGCCGCCGAGCACCGTGTCTGGACGGCGTGACCACGCCATGGTGACCATATTAAGCAGGGTTGCATCGCGCATGTCGAAGCGGCGGTCGCTGATATTGGTGTGGTAGCTGATGTTGTTGCGGTACGGCGATGGATGGACATCCACGATGAGCGGGCCGATTGCGGCGGCGGGAGCGGTTTTCGCGGCGGTTTGTGCCGGTGCACAGGAGAACGAAGCGTATGTAAGGAGAACCGGCAGGAAAACGGCAGCAGAGCGCAAGGTCTTCATGAGCCTCTTCGAAACCGCGATGCAGATCGACCGCAGCGACCATCATCCGGCAGGCTCGCAGATGTGTAAAGGATTCTTTTGCAGTTTTTTCGGGTGCGCCAGTGCTGGTTATGGCGCGATCCTACCCTAGCTCGCGCGGGTGCGAGGGTTGGGCACCCGGCGCCATGCGGAAAGAAGTTCGCTATCGGGGATCGGGACGAGCCAGGTTTCGCCTTCGGTGAGGGCGCGGATGCGGTCCTGAACGCCGGCTTTGGCGGCAGCGGCGAGGAGGCGCGGAAGCGGTTCCGACATGGGCTCGCGGCCGAGGCGGAAGGTGTTGTAGTGCATGGGCACCATGGTGGTTGCGCCGAGATCGAGGAAGGCGCGCAGGGCTTCCTCCGGGCTGGTGTGGACGCTGCGATAGGAGTCGGGGAAGTAAGCGCCGATGGGCAAGAGGGCAACGTCAGGATGGAGGCGGCGGCCGATTTCATGGAAGCCGTTGAACCAGGCGGTGTCACCGGAGTGGTAGATGGTGGGGGCTGCGGGAGCGGCGATGGTGTAGCCGCCGAAGCCGCGATGCGTGTCGTTGAAGAGGCGCGCGCCCCAGTGCTTTGCGGGAGTCGCGGTGATGGTAAGCGCATCAAGCGCGGTGGACTGCCACCAGGCGAGCGAGCGGACCTCGCGGAAGCCGATGCGGCGGACGAGATCTTCGACGCCGTTGGGGACGATCGCGATGGGGGCGGGGAGTTTGCGGCGGCGCATCTCTCGCACGATGGCGCGCAGCGAAGGAAGGTTGAGGTGGTCCATGTGCGCGTGGGTGAGCAGTACGGCATGGATGGGCGGGAGGTCGCGGACGCGGATGCCGGGCCTGCGCTGGCGGCGGAGCAGGATGAGGCGGGTGGCGAAGACGGGATCCACGAGAAGCGCGCTGCCTGCGGTGCGCAGCAGGAAGGAGGAGTGGCCGATGAAGGTGACGGCGGTGTCGCCGGGGCGGATGGAGAGGAGCGGGGAGGGTTCGCCGGCGATGGGATGGTCGTGGCTTTCGCGGACCAGCCGCCAGAGCTGGCGGAATTTCGCAAGTGGAGAAGGATGACGCCGTATCGAGTTCACTTAAAGATTCGATGACGGAGCGGGCGTCTGGGTGCAGATAGGCGCAGCAGCAAAAGAAATGCGCTCAGGCTTCTGGGAGCTGGTAGGGCTTGCCGTTGACGATGACGTTTTCGAATTTGAGGTTGGTGACGCCGGAGACGTTGAACTTGTCGTTCTTGAGGGTGACATCGAAATCCTTGAAGAGGATGTCGCTGATGTCGGTCTGGCCGGGGTTGGGGCGGATGCCGCCGAAGGAGTTGTAGGTGCCTTTGATGCCGATGAAGTTGATGTTCTTGACGATGGATTTGGGCGGCGCCATGCCCTGAAGATCGAAGTACTGCGACCATGGCGCCATGTTGATGATGCCGCTGGAGGGGCCGGTGGAGGTGATGTTGCGGAAGGTGATGTCCTCGTAGTGCTGCGGGGTGTCGGGGCGCAGCTTGAGGGTGGCGACGCGGACGCCGCCGGTGATGGTGCAATCTTCGGCGATGACGTCGCGGACGATAGTGGCCTCGCTGCCGCAGGTGAGCACGCCGCCGCCGCGCTTGAAGGTGCAGTTGCGGACGCGGATGCGCTCGACGGGCGGGCTGTCGGTGTCCTCCATGGCGCGCGGGCCCTTGGAGCCTTTGCAGGCGATGCAGTCGTCGGTGACGGAGAAGAAGCAGCCGTCGACGGTGACGTCGCGGGAGCTGTCGATGTCGATGCCATCGGTGCTGGGGGCCTGGCGGTAGTCGTCAGGCACCTGGAAGTGGACGTTGTGCACCAGGACGCCGTCGTTGTTGTAGAGATGGCAGTTCCAGAACTGGGAGTCCTTGAAGGTGATGCCTTCGATCTTGACGTCCTTTGAGCCTTCGATGAGCGCGAGACGCGCGCGAGGCAGGCCGGTGTTGGTGAAGTTGCGGTCGGCGGCGCGGCCTTTGAAGAATGCCTCCCAGACGGGCATGCCCGCGCCGTCGAGCGTGCCGTCGCCGGTGAGCTGGAAGCCGTTGCAGTTTTTGGCGTTGATGAAGGCGGGGTTGAACTGGATGAAGTGGCCTTCAATGCGGGTGCGCTGCACGGGGAAGTTGGAGAGATCGGTGGAGCACTTGAGGACCGCGCCTTCCGTGAGGCGAAGGTTGACCTTCGGCTTGAAGAAGAGAGCACCGGAGACGAAGACGCCTTTGGGGACGACGACGGTGCCGCCACCTTTGGCGGCGAGCTGATCGATGGCAGCCTGGATGGCTTTGGTGTTGAGGGTGGAGTCGTCGGCGACGGCGCCGGTCTTGGTGATGAGGAGTTCGCGGGTGGATGCGGCGAAGGCTGTCTTCGCGGCGAGCGGCCAGAGAGGAGCGGAGGCGATGAGGGCGTTGAAGCGGCGGCGGGAGTAGAGCTGCGATGGCATCGGGATGTCCTTGGCGTGGATGGCGGTGTTCATCTTAGGGTGCCCAGCAGTGGGTGAGGCTGGCGGCGGAGTCGGCGCGGATGGTTAGGTCGCGATGGGAGACGGGAACGACGATGGCGTGGCCGGGAAGCGCGTCAATGGCGGGTTCAGAGTCACCGGCGATGGTGGCTGCGCCGGAGAGCGCGACGAGGCAGCCAGGGTTGTTTGCGGGAACGGAGACTTGCTCGCCGGGGGCGAGATCGTAGCGATCGACGGTGAAGTATTTCTGTTCAATGAGGCGTGTGAATGGATGACGACCGGAGGAGTCGCCAAGTTTCCTTGCTGCGACTTTGCCGGCGGCGGTGTGGGTCTTCATCACGCGGAGGGCGTTCTCGACGTGGAGCTCGCGCGGGCGGCCATAGTCGTACATGCGGAAGGTGATGTCGCAGGTCTGCTGGGTTTCGAGCAGCACCATGCCGGGACCGATGGCGTGGACGGTGCCGGCGTCGACGAAGATCATGTCGCCGGAGGCGACGGGCACCCATTCAAGGAGGCCTTCGAGGGTTCCGGCAGCGATGGCGGCGCGGACGGATTCTGCCGAGAGTTGCTCGGGTTTCAGGGCGGGGTTGAAGCCGAGGGCGATTTGGGCGCCGGGGCCGGCGGAGAGTACGTACCAGCACTCGGTCTTGCCGCGGGGCTGGCCCATGGCTTGCGCGTGCGCGTCGTCAGGATGGACCTGGACGGAGAGCTTGTCGGCGGGGAAGAGGAGTTTGACGAGGAGTGGAAATTCGGGGGGAGGCGCAATGGCTGCGGGCATTGTGCCGAGTACTTCGGGCGCATGGGATGAGGCCGCTTCGGCCAGGGTCTGCCCGGCGAGCGGGCCGGTTTCGATGATGCTTTGAGGGCCGGTGAGCCAGGCTTCACCGACGGGTTCGGATGTGCCGACCTGTGCGCCGGAGTACCAGGGTTCGAGCGAGCGGCGGCCCCAGGGGCGTGGGCTGAACCACGGTTTGAGACGGAAGGGCGCGAGCATGCTCATCGGGAGCATTGTTTCATGGGGAGCAAGAAAACAGATGCGGGGTCCTTCGACTCGGCCGCTCGAGCGGCTGCTCGCGGGACGGCGTCGGCTTTGGCGATCGGCAGGAGTTGACGCGAAAGTGTTAGGCCTGCAAGCTGGCGAGACAGGGCCGATTACAAAAGTCTTACAGTGCGACACCCGACATACCTGCTAGCGTGGGACATGTTACGGCGGACGATCGCCGATGAGTGAGAAGACAAAGCAACGAGGCCCTCCCTAAATTATGTCCCCTGTACTGGTAGAAGAACCGACCGCAGAAGCAGCCCTTCCCGCCTCTCCCACCACCACAAAGGTCATCACTCCAATTGAGATTGAAGCCGCGCGCAAACTCGCCGCAGATGTTGCGCTGAAGGTCAAGCAGGACCTGCGCATGGGGCGCGAGCACCAGGAGGATCGCGTCAACTGGATCACCGCGATCTTTATGGGGCTGTTCCATGTGGGTGCGATTGCGGCGCTGTTCTTCTTCTCGTGGACGAACCTTGCCGTCGCGCTGATCACGTATTTCTTCGCGATCAACGTGGGCATCGGTATGGCGTACCACCGGCTGCTGACGCATCGCGGTTACAAGACGCCGAAGTGGGTGGAGTACTTCATCACGGCCTGCGGCACGATGGCGCTTGAGGGCGGCCCGATCTTCTGGGTGGCGACGCAT
>Ga0134125_10002537_pt1 | contig 21559 bp, 15 predicted proteins | sample KB31751_FD_96464 | JGI IMG/M metagenome (GOLD analysis project Ga0134125, IMG submission 96464) | Terrestrial soil microbial communities with excess Nitrogen fertilizer from Kellogg Biological Station, Michigan, USA - KB3-175-1 | ecosystem: Environmental > Terrestrial > Soil > Unclassified ... | reverse complement strand
AGGCCAGCGCACGGCAGGCAATGCCGCAACTCCGCAGACAGCGATGCGCAGCGATGAGAAGAACCTGAACACTTTGATGCCGACCCACGCCATGAATTCTTGCTGGACATTGCTCCCGGCGGTCTACAGTTTTCGGCCTCACGGCGGAAAAGCCGACCCCCGTAAGGCGATTTTGTGAGCGCCGGCACGATCCGCCGGCGAGCCGCGTCGCGGCGTCCCGACAACTTGACCGGCTTTGTAGCAATTGCTACGCTATCCGTACCTAATCGGCCGGTCACTCATACCATGAAAGATCTCCTCGAAGAGGCAGCGCCGGTCACAGCGGACCTGCACGGCAGCGAAGACCGCGGCCGGCTGGCGCGAATGGTGATCAGGCTCTTCGAGCACTGGGCTCTGTCCCTGCCCGAGCAATCCGGCCTTCTCGGTCTCTCGACCTCGAACCGCGCCAGCATCGCCCGCTACCGCGCCGGCGAGCCCTTGGCTGACAATCGCGATCTGCTGGACCGCGTGAGCTGCCTGCTCGGCATCCACAAGACTCTGCGCATCATCTTCCCGCAGAATCGCGACCTGGCCTATCGCTGGATGAGTACCTTCAATCGCCGGCTCGGCAACCGTCCTGTCGATTTGGTGCTCGAGCGCGGCTTCGAGGGGCTCATTGCCGTGCGCCGCTACCTCGAGGTCGAGCGTGGGCAGTGAGTTCGCCGAGCTCTGCCGCCATACCGTCGCTTACGATGACAATCTGGTGCGCAACATCAAGAGCATTCGGCTCTCACAGGCTCTCTACGACGATCTTGCGGAAAGCCCGGAGGACACGCGCGTAGCCATCGCGGCCGAAGGCAGACTCCGCGTTCCCTCGGCAAACCCCTTCGTGACACGGCCTTTCGACTACGGCACGGTCATTACCTACTCCTTCGATTCGGCGCACTGGCAGGAGTCCCGTTTCGGAGATGCAAAGCAATACGGTGTCTGGTACGGCTCGCTCGACGTAAGGACAACCGTCTTCGAGACCGTGTACCACTGGCATCGATTTCTGATGGACAGCTTCGCAGACGTCAAGGAGGAGATCATCGGAGAGCGCCGCGTCTTCGACGTCCGCTGCGACGCGATGCTTGTCGATTTGCGGGAATGCGAGAAGCACGCGCCGCAGCTCACGGCCAGAAAGAGTTACACGTTCACGCAGACGCTCGGACGATACCTCGTCGAGCAGCAACAGAACGGAGCGCTTTTCCCTTCGGCCCGGTGCGCGGGCACCAATGCAGCCGTGTTCAACGCGGCGCGCCTGTCGAATGTCCGCGACAAGACCTATCTGACCTATCGATACAACCCCGGAGCCGGCCGCGTGAAAATCGAGCGAGCGCCGGGTCGGACCTGGCTCACTGTTACGCCGACCGAGCTGTACTGACCGTAATGCACACCGAGCGCCCCCGATTCCTCTCGCGCGCCATCGGCTTCCGCGAGTTCCTGGTCCTCACTGCCGCGGTAATGGCCTGCCAGGCGGTCGCGGTGGACACGATGCTGCCGGCGCTCCCGGCCATCGCGCACGACCTTGGGGTCATCGACTCGAACAGCGTGCAGTGGGTCATCACCATCTACATCGCCGGCGTCGGCGTCGGTCAGCTGTTCTGGGGAATGCTCTCGGACCGGTTTGGAAGACGGCGGATACTCCTCACCGGGCTCACGCTATATGTGCTGGCCGCGGCGGCGGTAGGTATGGCCGGCAGCTTCGCGGCTCTGCTCGCCTGGCGATTCGCGCACGGCGTCGCCGCCGCCAGCATGGTTCTATCGCGCTCCATCATCCGGGACCTCTACGGAGGCCGACAGATGGCGCGCGTCATGTCGCTGACGTTCATCGTCTTCATCATGGTGCCGATCATCGCTCCCAGCATCGGCCAGCTCGTCCTGCTGCTGGCCCCGTGGCGCGCTCTGTTCCACCTGTTCTGTGTGTTTGCCGCGGCCGTCCTGCTGTGGGTGTACTTTCGTCTGCCCGAGACCCTGCATCCCGAGTACCGCATGACGCTTACCGTCGGCCATGTCGCCCGTGCGGCCCGCACGGTCGCCACCGACCGCGCGTCGCTGTGGTACACGCTTTGTGTGGCGCTGATGTTCGGCTCCATCATCGGCTACGTGGGGATGATGCCGCAGATCTTCGCCGCGGTCTTCCATCGCCCTTCGCTGATGCCTACCGTGTTCGCGTGTTGTGCAGCTTCGATGGGTGTCGCCTCTTACCTCAACTCTACGGTAGTGGAGCGCTACGGCATGCGGATCATCTCCCAGGCCGGCCTCCTGGTCTTCGTCGTGGCGACCGCCCTGCACGTGCTCGTCGCCGCGCTGAGGGCCGAGACCCTGTGGACATTCATCGTCCTGCAGGGCACGACCATGGGCTGCCTGGGACTGATCATGGCCAACTTCGGCGCCATGGCGATGGAACAGATGGGCCCCGTCGCGGGCATCGCCGCCTCACTCCAAGGCTGTATCGGCACGTTCGGCGGGGCCGTCGTCGCGGCGCTCATGGGCCAACAATTCAACGGTACGACCGTGCCGCTCGCGCTCGGGGCCCTGCTCTGCGGCCTGATATCACTCGGATTCGTACTGCTCGCGGAAGGCGGGCGACTCTTTCGCCCGCATCAGCTCACGGCAGCCGAGCCCGCGCCCGCATCACCCGGCATCCACTAACGCACCGGGTCACGCTCGAGCCGCCGCTCCATTTCTGCCGGCATAGCGGTTGCTCGTCTCACATCGGGTCACAAGCTACGCCTCAGGAGCAACGGCATGACATCGAAAATACAGGGTGAAGGCGATTACGAGTCCGCCCGCCACTATGACGAGAAGACAAAGCGCTTCGTCGATGAGAAGACCAAGGGCGGCAAACAGCTCGAGGGCTCAGCCGCCGAGGCGTCCGACAAGCTGACGCCCGAGGAGGAGAAAGCGCGGGCGCGCGCGAAGTCCGGAAGCCAGGACAAGCGGGATGCAGACGTGTTGCGTCAGGCCGAGGAGCGGCGCAAAGAACACTAGGCCGAGTTGCTGCCGCGGCCGAGCTCCCCGCAGCAAATGGTATCCCGCCACGAAGAGCAGAAGAGCATCAGAAACAGCTCGGGCATATGCCCGAGCTGTTTCTGGGGCCGGCGCGAAAACAGGCGGCGGGAAAGTATCTCGGCTATCGCTTAGATACCTGACCTAAGTTTTTGAATTTCCTGGCGGAGAGGGTGGGATTCGAACCCACGGTACCCTTGCGGGTACGCCGGTTTTCAAGACCGGTGCGTTCAACCGCTCCGCCACCTCTCCAGCGGTCGGGAACTCGGCGCGGCAGATGCTATCAAAATTGGCCCGCTAAGGTCGGGCGCCCTCACCCTGACCTCGGCTGCGCCCGGGCTCGCCTGCCTGATCCCAGCAATATCCACCCGTTCATCCCGTCAAGAGCTTCATGTCGACCGAAAGCGCTGCCGCGCCGTCCGCTTCATTGCCCGCCTCCAGTCGGATCAGGACGCGCCGACGGCCGTCGCGCTTCGTCCGCAATATCGTCACGCTCATCGCGCTGCTGCACATCTATGTGGGCGTGCGGCTGCTGCCGGCGTTGCCGATTGGGGCACTCGGGCGGGCGCTCGGCGGCCTCGCGCTCTGCGCGTCCTTTGTGCTGATCATCGCGGGCGCTCGTGCCCGAAGGGCGCAGAGCAGCAGCTTTGCGGCAAACCTCGCCTGGATCGGGTCGCTCGATGGAGGATTCTTTTCCTCGCTTGCCGTCCTCACGGTCATCCGAGACATCTTTCTCGGACCTGCGGTGCTGTTCGCATCGCGCGGCCAAGCCGCAGGCCTCGAGGCGGCCTCCGCCATCGCCGTGCCGCTCCTTGCCGCGCTCGCCACGATCATGGGGTACATCGGTGCTAAGCGGCGGCCGCGAGTGGTGGACGTCGCGGTGCCACTGTCCGGTCTGCCGCCCGCGCTGGAGGGCTTCACGATCGCGCAGATCAGCGACGTGCACATCGGCCCTACCATCAAGCGGGATTTCCTGCGCCGGATCGTGGAGACCGTCAACGCCCTCGATGCAGATCTCGTCGCGGTCACCGGTGACCTGGTGGATGGCTCCGTCGAGCAGCTGGCGGTGCACGTCGAGCCACTCTCGCGCCTGCGCGCTCGCCACGGCACCTACTTCGTCACCGGCAACCACGAGTACTATTCCGGCGCTCCCGCCTGGATCGCGGAGCTCCGCCGCCTGGGACTGCGCGTGCTCCTCAACGAGCATGTCGTGTTGAGTCACGGCGGCAGCCGGCTGCTCATCGCGGGCGTGACGGACTACGGCGCCCACCAGTTCGACCCGGCGCAGCGCAGCGATCCTGAGGGGGCGCTGGCCGGTGCCCCGCCGGGGCTGCGTCCCAGGGTGCTACTCGCGCATCAACCCCGTACGGCACCCGCAGCTGCGGACGCCGGCTTCGACCTGCAGCTGTCAGGCCACACGCACGGTGGGCAATTCTGGCCGTGGAATCTCTTCGTGCGGCTGCAGCAGCCGTTCACCGCGGGACTGCACCGGCTGGGAAGCCTTTGGGTGTACACGAGCCGCGGCAGCGGCTACTGGGGCCCGCCGAAGCGCTTGGGGGTACCGTCCGAGATCGCCCGGGTGCGGCTGGTAGGGGCCTCGCGGAGCTGAGACAATCTGGTTACATGCTGAACCCCGCCCGCGAGATCGAAGACCACGCCACTACAGTCTCTCTGGTCGTCGCCCTCGCCAATTACGCCGCCAGCCCCGCGATTGGCAGCGACTCGGCCATGACCACAGCGCGCCACTCTCTGATCGACGCCTTGGGCCGCGGCTTCGAGGCGCTCCGCGACCCGGAATGCGCCGCCCTCATAGGTCCGCTCGTGCCCGGCGCGCTGATGCCGGGCGGCGCGCGGGTCCCCGGCACCTCCCTCGAGCTCGATCCTGTCCAGGCCGCTTTCTGCAATGGACTGATGCTCTGCCGGCCGGCGAACGGCGATCACTGGCAGGCTCTGAGCAGCGGACGTGCGGCCGACTCGCTCGGCGCCATCCTGGCGGTCGCCGACTACCTGGCGCGCAAGGCGAGCATGGAGGGCAAGTCACCCCCGACAATGCGCGATGTGCTCGCCGCGATCGCCAGGGCGCTGCAGATGCAGTGCATGCTCGCCTTCGAAGGCGGTTACCAGCCGACAGGCACTGCGACACTCCGCCTAGCCCGCGTAGCCACGGCCGCCGTTGTAACGGCGCAGCTCGGCGGCACTCAGGAACAGATCGCCACCGCCCTCAGCCATGCGTGTGTCGATGGCGGAATGTTGATCGATGCGGCCGAGCGGTACGACCTCGGGCGCAGGGACTGGGCCACAGCCGATGCAATCAGCCGCGCGGTGTGGCATGCATGTCAGGCGTTGGCCGCCGGACATTCGAGCTATCTGACCTCAGATCAGCTCAGGCTCATGGACGTCGCCGGCAGACTTCTCGGCGCGAAGCCGTCAGCCACCCCGCAGCGCTTCGGCGCCGGGGCCGTCGATCGGCTTGCGGGCCTGCACGAGCCGAACGAAGTCGTGCAGCTTACAGCGAGCTTCCGGGCAGCGGTGGACCGGCATTTCCCGACGCGTCAGGCGGAACGCATCAAGCTGCTCTTCGCCGCGCCCGAGAAGCTCGATGACCTGCCGGTCAACGAGCTTCTCGCCGCGCTGGTTACGAATGGGAGACGCTAGGCACCCTGGGTGCCGTCACTCACCGCCATCCCGCTGGCCGTTGCCCTGATCCTGTCCCAGTGAGAACTCCCCAGCCGAGGCCGGCAACAGCACCGCCTGCTGCGCGCCGGACCGGTTGTCCTCGACGACGACCATCACGCCTTTCGCCGGGGTCTTCTGCCACTGCGCCGGATCGATCGCCACCGGCACGGATGCATGCGTGTTCGGCGGCAGCGTTACATAGAATCCGCTCGAAATCGCCGGCGCGAATGCATTGAACGATGCCGATCCCGGCAGCGTTTCGGTGGACCCGTTGAAGAGGTTCGTCGTCGTCTCCGTATAGGTGATGGCCGGACTCGCGGTCGTCAGACCCAGATCCTGCGCGAAGGCCGGCAGCAGCACAGTGGAGCCGTCCGTTGGCGCGTCTGCAAGATAAGCAGCTGTCACTTTCTGGGTGTTCAGGTTGTACACCACAGAGGCGTACTGACCGCTGAACGTACCGGTAGTCAGAAATCCGTAGTCGATGCCGACCAGATCATAGTCCGGCTTGCCATCGCCATTGACGTCGATCAGCACGTCAAATTCACCCACCTCCGGAGACGAGAATCGCTGATAGGTATTGATCGCGAAGACCAGCTCCGGATCCCCCTGCGGATTCGCCGGATCGGCACCCGGGAACGACTCCACGCCCACCGCACGGGTGTCGTAGTACTCCATTCCCTGCGGGGGACCGGAGAGACCCCACTGGAAGAAGTCCGCATAGCCCGTCACGCCGCCCAACACGTTGGCGAGCTGCACCTGGCCTTCGGGGTGTTTGGCGCTTAGCCACCGCGTCAGGAATGCCAGTACATTCGAGCGCGCACGCGGCACCAGGTAGTAAGGCACGTGCAGCGTCACGCCGCCGTTCATGCCCGGGTCGGCCGGCGTGAAGGTCAGATAGCCCGACACTTCATCGAACACGTCGTTGCCAAAAGCATCGTGCACACCGCCGACGCTCGCGGCCGGGAACGACAGCGACACCCTGAGCGGCGTCCTGCCGTGCGCGGGGACGAACACGCTCAGATCGCTGATTCTGACGCTGTGCTGGACCGCGCTCGTCGGGGTCGCACTGACGTTGAACACGATCGGCCTGTTGCCGTTGTTAACCACCAGCAGGCGGCGCTCGGACTCATACCTGCCGAGGAACTCGTCGAACCCGAAGGACACGGCATGCGCCCCGCCCTTCGTGTCCGCCAGCACCACGGCCTGCGTGTAGGCGGCACCTACCGCCTGCACGCCGCCGGCGCCCTCGATGCTCGGAGTGTAGTCCGTCAGGACCGAAGGATCGGCCGTTTCCACGACGGCGGCACTGCGCTCCTGCTCATCCCAACCGGGATGGGCTTGCACGGCCAACGCAGCAACACCCGCCACATGCGGCGTCGCCATCGACGTACCCGAGTCATAGAGACCGCCGTTGCCCGTGCCCATGCCGGCGGAGAAGATCGACACGCCCGGGGCCGTGACGTTCGGCTTGAGGATACTGTCGCCGAACCGCGGACCCTGGGAGCTGAAGCTCGCAGCGGTGCGGTAAGTCGGATTCGCGATGGTGTTCGCGGCCAGCGACGAAGCCGTGCTCGCAGCGGCGAGCGTAGCCTCGTCCGATGACAGCGCGCCGAAGAACGGAATGGTGACCCCGGCAATCGGTCCTTCGTAGACCGGATAGCCCGCGGAGGTGTTGATCATCACGACGGCCGCGGCACCATGGGCCTGCCCGTACTGCGCACGGAGGATGCGCGCACAGACGCCACGCAGGGTGACCACGATCTTGCCAGCGATCTGTGAATCGACGTACTCCGACTCGTTGCAGCCCAGCGAGACGCTGCCGTCGGCATTGCGCAGCACCACGACACCCAGCGGACCGCTCGGCACCGCGGCACCGTTCGAGTCCTGCAGCTCCACATTGCCGCTATCCAGCGCCACCTTTGCGCCCGGATAGCTGGCATGGGAGTCCATCGCGGCCACGGAGATCGCCGTTGCCGAGCCGGCGGGCGAGGACGTGATGTAGGGAATGGGCCCTGAGTTGCCCGAGGCGGCCACTACGACGATGCCGGCGTTCGTGGCATTACGGACTGCGATCTCATCGGCGTCCTGGGCAGTACCGAAGTCGGAGCCGAGCGACATGCTGATCACGTTCATGTCGTGATCGATCGCCCAATCGATGGCATCGACCACCAGATTGGTCGATCCTGCGCAGCCGAACACCTTCACGGCGTAGAGATCCGCCTTCGGCGCGACGCCCGGGCCTACCAGGAAGCCTTGCGCGTAAGCCGCCGCATCATAGGGACCGGTATAAGTCTTGCCGTCCAGGGCGATTCCGAACCCCGCAAGAGTCCCCGCCGTATGGGTACCGTGACTGTTGCAGTCGAGCGGATTCGGGTCGGGCTGCGGGACGGAGGTAGAATCGGTGGCGTCGTAGGCGTCACCGGCGAGATCGATGCCACCTTTGATCTTGGGCGCGTTGGGTCCGACGAGACTCGGGTCCGGGGCCTGCGTATCGCTCGCGAGCGCCGCCTTGTAGGCCGTCACGGTTCCCGGCCCCCCGAAATCCGCCTGCGTGTAATCGACGCCGGTATCGATGAGCGCGACCTTCACCCCCTCGCCGCGATATCCCGGCACTCCCTGCCAGACCTGCGGAGCACCGATGAAAGGCACGCTCTCCGCGTTGTCCAGGTGATAGGTGCGCACCGGCAGCACCGCCGTCACGCCGGGCAGTGACTTGAGGGTCTCGACCTGATCACGATCGATGCGGACCTTGATGCCGTTCAGCGCGCCGTGGAACTGCGCGAGGACACGGCCGCCGCTGCCCAGAATCGCCGGAATGACCGTCGACTGCTGGGAATCCACCGCCGCCGCGATACTGCGATGCTGCGCATCCGAGATCGTATGATTCGGCGCATTCGCGCGCGCCACGGCAATCGGATCGTCGGACATCTGCACGACGACGGTGACGCGCTGCTTGCTTTGCGCGCCCACCGGAATGGTGGCTGGCCTGAACGGCGCGCCGCTGTAAACGCGCGGGAAGTGCGCCAGCGGCCGATTGTTCTGCACCGTCTGCGCCGAGGCGCCCGCTGCACACGTCGCAGCAATGGTGGCGGTGATTGCGAGAAATCGCAAAGAAGTGGCAACAGCAACCCGGGAGGATGCGCGCGAACGCGCGCAAGCTCGATGATCTGCCATGTGTGGAAGTCTCCCCTGACTGAATTATTGTCGGCAGTGGACGCCGATTAGGGCGTACCTTCGGGAGACATCTTGCTATATCGTCGGCCCGACCACAAGGGCCGGCCGACTACTACAAACCTGTTACACGGCGCGAGCCGCCGCCACTCGCTAGCGGTAGCCGGCAAGCTTGCTGTGCGTGCGCTCGCCCTCGGCGCGCGAGTCGGCGTCCTCCGGCCGCTGCCATCCGCGCAGCAGCTCCGCGAACTGGCTCGCCGGCAACGGCGGGCTGAAATGAAAGCCCTGATATTGATCGCAGCCGAGGGAGCGCAGGAACCGCAGCTGATCCGGCGTCTCGACTCCTTCCGCGACTACTTTGAGCTTCAGGCTGTGGGCCAGCGAAATGATCGCCTGGACGATGGAGGCATCGACTTCGCAATCGAGGTCGCGGACGAAGGAACGGTCGATCTTCAGCTTGTCGATCGGGAAGCGCCGCAGGTAATTGATGCTCGAATAGCCGGTGCCGAAATCGTCGACCGACACCAGCACGCCCATACGGCTCAATTGCTCGAGAATGGCCGCCGACTCTTCCGGATTTGTCATAACGGCGCTCTCGGTGAGCTCGATCTCGAGGAACCGCGCCTCGAGGCCGGCCTCCTCGAGCGCGCCACGGATCACATCGAGCAGATCGCCCCGCCGGAACTGCGTCGCCGCGACATTGACCGCCACTCGCAACTGCGGCAGGCCGTTGCGCTGCCATTCGGCACATTGGCGGCAGGCTTCGCGCAGCACCCAGGCGCCGATCTCGTTGATGAGCCCGCACTCTTCGGCGAGCGGGATGAACTCCTCGGGAGCAACGAGGCCGCGCTGCGGGTGCAGCCAGCGGATGAGCGCCTCCGCACTGTAGACATCTCCGCTTTGCAAGTCCGGCTTCGGCTGATAATGCAGTACGAACTGGCCGCCTTCGATGGCCGCGTGCAGATCGTTCTCCATGCTCACACGCCCGACCGTCATCGCATCCATGCCCGGCGCGAAACATTGCACGTTGTTCCGACCACGCTGTTTGGCGCAGTACATGGCGGCATCGGCGCGCGCAATCAGACTGTCCGCCGAGCCGGCATCGGTCGGGTAGTAGGCGACACCGATGCTGCAGGTCACGTGCAGCTCGATACCCGAGATCTGCATCGGTGCGCGCAGGGCATCCCGCGCGCGATGCGCGATGGCCGCGGCATCTTCGGGCGTCGCTGAAGGACTGATCACCACGATGAACTCATCACCACCGGTGCGGGCGACGGTGTCGATGTCGCGCAGCACGGAGATCAGGCGCCGCGATACCTCGTCGAGCACCGCATCGCCCGCCCTGTGCCCAAGCGAGTCGTTGATGAGCTTGAACCGGTCGAGATCCACGACGAGCGCTGCGAACGACTGCCCGTCGCGGTTGGCGTGCGCCATCGCCTGCGCCAGGCGGTCATCGAGCAACACCCTGTTGGGAAGGCCGGTCAGGGCGTCGTGGGTGGCGAGGTGGCGCAGCTGGCGGTTGGCCGCCTCCAGCTTCTCAGTCCGCGCGGCGACCACGTTCTCCAGAGTCTCCACCTGCCCGAGCAGAGCCCTCTCGTGCTGCCACTTGCGCGCGAGCGCGCTCGCGCACTGCAGCACCTCGATCGGCTCGAAAGGCTTCTTGAGGACGAGCAGGCGGTCCGTCTGCCCGAGCCGCGTGACCACGTCGCTCCAGTCGTAGTCCGAGTGCGCCGAGCAGATCACCACCTGGACGTCCGGGTCGACCGCCCAGAGCCGCTCGATGGTCTCGAGGCCGTCCCATCCGGGAGGCATGCGCATGTCGATGAATGCAATCGCGAAGGGCCGCTCGGCGGCCAGCGCCCGCTGGGCACGCTCGACGCCCTCCTGACCCTGTGAGGCGAATTCCAGCGCGTAGCGCGCGTACTCTCTCTTCGCCTCGGGCGCGTCGCCAAAGAGCAGCGACTCGACGGTCGCCAGGTCCGCGGCCGGCTCGCCGGCGGCACCCAGTATCTTGTCGAAATCCCGATGAATGGCCGGATTGTCATCGACGATGAGAATCCGTGTCTCCTCGAGGACGCTCGTCTCTCCGGTCGTCATGCGCTTCTCCGCTGCGGCTCCGCGTCGGCTGCCGCTATGGGCAGCCGCACGGTGAAGCACGCCCCGCGATTCGTGCCATCGCTGCGCGCGGTGAGCTCGCCGCCCATTTCCTTCGCGAGAATCGCGCTGGCGTGCAGCCCGAATCCGTGGCCGTCCTTCTTGGTGGTGAATCCGAACTCGAACAGCCGTTTCATCGACTCCGCGCTGATGCCGACGCCGCTATCCTCGACGTCGATCGCGTAGAAGCCCTGAGGCAACGCGTGCAGCCGCACGATGAGCTCACGCGGTCCCTGCGTCCTGTCGCGAAGCGCATGACGCGCGTTGCTCAGAAGGTTGCCCATGATCTGCAGCAGCTTGTGCCTGTCCACCATCGCCCTGCAGCCGGCGCGGAATTCGCGACGGATCGCGACTTCCGCCGTAGTCGAGAAATGCATGACGAGCGCGTGCTCGAGCAGCTCCGCGACATCGATCTCCTCGATGCTGCCGCCGCGGCGCGCATAAGTCTGTTGTGCCGCGACGATCTTGCCGATGTGCTCGACGTGCGTGACGACAGCCTGGGCCTCATCGCACAGCGCCCTATTATCGGCGATGAGATGCTCACCGAGCTGCCGCAGGTAGCCCGGCAACTCCCTGCCCCGCGGGTCGCTGGCGAAGAACTCGCCGAGCCGCGAGCCCTGGCCGTCGATCAGCTTGGCAGCGCGCTCGACATTGCCGACCCGCGACTCGCGCAGCCGTGACTGCAGCATCACTGCAGAGACGCCGAGGCTGTTGAGGACGTTTCCGACGCTGTGCAACACGCCGGTTGCAACCTCTGCCATCCCGGCATGGCGCGAGGCCTCCTGAAGCTGCAATTGCAGCTGGAGCCGCCGCTCCTCCTGATGGACCTGCTCGGTTACGTCCCACGAGACGCCCAGAAGCCGGCTCAGCCTGCCCGTGGCATCGCTGAAAAGCCGCGCGTGCGCCTGCAGATGAATGGTGCCGCCGTCGGGCTTCGATACGCGCACGCGGATCGCACAAATTTCATGGTTTCCGTGCAGCGCCGCCCGAACCGCGGCTTTCACCGCCGCCACGTCCTCCGGGTAGAAGTTCGCCAGCAGCGCTCCGGGATGCTCACGCGGATCGAGACCGGCCGCCTTGACGGAGGGAATCTCGTTTTCGGTCCATATGATCTGCTGCCGCGCGAGGTCGTACTCCCAACATGCGATTCCCGCAGCCTCGGTAGCCAGGGTGAGCAGGCTCTTGCCGTGCTGCAGGCTGGTATTGAGCTCCGCGAGCCGCATCGCATCGCGCCGGGTCCGCGACTCCAGGTGGGCATCGTAAAGGGTGGTGATCAGCGTGAGGCCGACCACGCCCAGCGCGATCATGCCGATCATCACGGCGAGCCAGTTGTCGTCGAGCGCCGCACCGCCGCCGTAACAGTACGAGCCCGGCGCCAGCATGGCGGCGGCCATGCCCGTGTAGTGCATTCCGGTGATCGCAATGCCCATCACGACGGCCGCGCCGGCGCGTGCCAGCCTCATTAAACCCGACTCGCCGCTGCGCAGGTGGAAGAAGAGCCACAGAGCGACAAAGGACGCCGTGATCGCGATGGCGACGGAGGCGGCGACCAGGAGCGCGCTGTAAGTGATTGCCGGCTCGATCTGCACGGACGCCATGCCGGTGTAATGCATGCCGCAGATGCCGGCCCCCATGAAGACCGAGCTCACCGCAAGCCGCCGCCACGACAGGTCGCGGCGGCCGGAGATCGACAGCGCGAACAGCGATGTCAGCATCCCGATGAACAGCGATGCCAGATTGATGAGCAGGTTGTAGCGCAGCGTGAGGGGCGGCACGGAGAAGGCCAGCATGCCGATGAAGTGCATCGACCAGATGCCGATGCCCATCGAGGCCGCCCCGCCGAGCAGCCACAACCGTCCCGCGCGGCGCTCGGCGCCGGCGACCCGCTCCGTGAGCCGCAGAGCGGTATAGGAGACGAGGATGGCGACGATGAGCGAAAGCGCTACCAGCCATGGGTTGTAGGTGGCATGCATCCGCAGGAAATTGCCTGAGTTGACGCAGGCGGTGCAGTGTGCGTCTCTCAGTTGCCGTTGCGGGAACTGTGACGCAGTCGACAGTCGACCGAACGAGGTCGGGGCCTCGGCGGTAGCGGTATCTTATCCCCGGGAAGGCGTCGCGCCGCGTTAACGGTGCCTCAGTCGGGGGAAGCGCTGGCGGCACCCGGTGAGCGGCCGGCGCGCAGCACGAAGTAGGCGAGGATCGCGACTCCGAGCGCAATGAGGCTGACGTGGAGGTCCTGGGCGAGCGATGGTGTGAACTGCATGGCGATGAGCACGGCGGCCATGCCTGCAATGGCAGCGTAAGTCGCCCAGGGGAAGAGCCACATGGTCAGCGCCGGCCGGGGAGCTCCGGCCGCCTCGCGCTTGCGTCGCAGCCTCAACTGGGCGAAGGCCACGATCATGTAAACGAACACCATCAGCGCGCCCGAAGCATCCACCAGGAAGGCGAACACGCGCTGCGGTGCAGTGACCGCCGCCAGGATGCCGATGACGCCCGCGAACGCGCAAAGCAGCACCGACTTCACCGGCACCTTGCGCCGGTTGAGTTGGATCAGCGCCTGCGGCGCATCACCGTGCGCGGCCAGGACGAAGAGCACACGCGAGCAGACATAGAAGGCGGAGTTGAGACAGGACAGCACGGCCGTCAGGATGATCACGTCCATGGCCGCCCCCGCCCAGCCGTAATGCATTTGTACCAGGGCGAGGGTGAACGGCGACTCGCCGATCCTGACGGTGTTCCAGGGTACTACGGCGACGATGAAGAAGATGGAGCCGACATAGAACGTGAGGATGCGCACGATGACGGAGCTCGTGAGCTGCGCCACCGCGCGCGCGGGCTCCGCCGACTCGACGGCCGCCACGGTGATGATCTCCGCGCCCGTCAACTGGAAGAAGACGGTGACGGCGCCGGCGAGCACCGATACCGCTCCGTACGGCATGAAACCGCCGTGGCTCGTCAGGTTGCCGAAGGTCGCGCCTGTGGGCGAGGTCCAGCCGAAGGCGTAGGACGCGCCGATCACGATGAAGGCGATGATGGCGGACACCTTGATCGAGGAGAACCAGAACTCGAACTCCCCATAGGATCGCGCCGACATGAGGTTCACGGCGGTCATTGCCGCCATGAGGACGCAACCGAGCAGGCCGGCGGGCAGCGGAATCCATGCATGCAGGATGTTGGCACCGGCGATCGCCTCCACCGGCACCACGATCATCCAGAAGTACCAGTAGAGCCATCCCGTCACGAACCCCGCCCACGGCCCGAGCCCGGCGCGCGGAAACTCGGCGAAAGAGTGCACACCGGGCAGACTCATCGCCATCTCGCCGAGCATGCGCATCACCAGCAGCACCAGAGTGCCGGTGATGAGATAGCTCACCACGATGGCCGGGCCTATTGCGGCGATGGAGGCACTGCTGCCGACGAAGAGTCCCGCGCCGATGATCCCGCCGATGGAGATCATCGCGAGATGTCGCGGCTTCAGCGATCGACTGAGCTCTGCAGCGGCCATGATGTGCGTCCCCTATGACGCCAGCTTTTCCAGACCACCCATATGAGGCCGGAGCGCCTGCGGCACCGTGACCGTTCCGTCGGCATTCTGATAATTCTCGAGTACCGCCACCAGCGTGCGTCCGACCGCAAGGCCGGAGCCGTTGAGCGTATGCACCGGCTCGGGCTTGCCGCCGTCCGGATTGCGCCAGCGCGCCTGCATGCGCCGCGCCTGGAAAGCCTCGAAGTTGCTGCAGGAGGAGATCTCCCGATAGCGCAGCTGCGAGGGCAGCCAGACTTCGAGATCGTAGGTCTTGGCGCTGCCGAAGCCGATGTCGGCGCTGCAGAGCGCGACCGTCCGGTAGGGCAGCTCCAGGCGCTGCAACACCTGCTCCGCGTGGCCCGTCAGTTCCTCGAGCGCCGCATAGGAATCCGCGGGCCGCACGATCTGCACCAGCTCCACTTTGTCGAACTGGTGATTGCGGATCATGCCGCGCGTGTCCTTGCCGGCGGCACCCGCCTCGGAACGGAAGCACGGGGTATGGCAAACGAACTTCAGCGGCAGGGACTCGGCCGGCACGATCTGCTCGCGCACGAGATTGGTGACGGGAACCTCGGCGGTGGGAATGAGATAGAACCCCTGTTGCCCCGCGGCCTCGCCCTTCCCTCCCACCCTGAACAGGTCTTCCTCGAACTTCGGCAGCTGCCCGGTGCCCAGCAGCGCCTGCGACTGCACGAGGTAGGGGACGTAGACCTCCGTGTAGCCGTGCTCCCGCGAGTGCAGATCCAGCATGAACTGCGCGAGCGCACGGTGCAGACGCGAAACCTGGCCGCGCATCACGACGAAGCGCGCGCCGGAGATGCGCGCCGCCGCCTCGAAATCCAGGCCGCCGAGCTTCTCGCCGATCTGAACGTGGTCCTTCGGCTCGAATTCCAGCCGGCGCGGCTCACCCCAGCGGCGCACCTCGCGATTGTCGGTTTCGCCGCGTCCGTCCGGCACGGACTCGTGCAGCAGATTCGGCAGCCCCAGCTGCCAGGTCTCGAGCGCTTCCTGCACGGTGGTCAACCCGCGCTCGGCCGCCGCCAATTCACCGGTAAGCGCTTCGCCGCGCGCAAGCAACGGCGAGACGTCCTCCCCGCGGCCCTTGGCCATGCCGACAGCCTTGGCGTTGGCATTGCGCTCGGCGCGCACGCGGTCCGACTCCACTTGCGCGGCCTTGCGTTTCTCCTCGAGCGCACGCAACGCGCCGACGTCGAGCGCATACCCTCGCCGCGCCAGGTTGCGGGCGACCGCCTCGGGGTCGGAGCGCAGCAGCTTCGGATCGATCATTTGCCTTTGGTCCTCAGTCGTTCCAGCGCCTCGCCGATCTTGATCTCGAGTCCGCGCGGCACGGGGCGGTAGTATCGCCGATCCGGCATCTCGTCCGGCAGATAGCGCTCGCCGGCCGCGAAAGCTTCCGGCTCATCGTGCGCATAGCGGTACCCTTCGCCGAAACCCAAGCCCTTCATCAGGCGCGTCGGCGCATTGCGCAGCCGCAGCGGCACATCCAGCGTGCCGTACTGCTCGACGTCGGCCATAGCCTCGCCCATCGCGACGTAGACCGCATTGCTTTTCGGCGCGCAGGCCAGGTAGACCACCGCATTAGCGATCGCCAACTCGCCCTCCGGGGATCCCAGGCGGTCATAGGCCTCCCACGCGTCCAGTGTCAGAGCGAACGCCCGCGGATCAGCGATTCCCACGTCCTCCACGGCCATGCGGACGACTCGCCGCGCGATGTAGAGCGGATCGCAGCCGCCATCGAGCATGCGGCACAACCAGTAGAGCGCGCCGTCGGGGTCGGTTCCGCGCACCGCCTTGTGCAGCGCCGAGATCTGGTCGTAGAACTGATCGCCGCCCTTGTCGAAGCGCCGCCGCCCGCCGCTCGCCACTTCCTGAGCGAGAGCAAGATCGATGAGTCGTGCACCGCTCTCCGCCGCTTCCGCGAGACCCGCAGCGAGCTCCAGCATGTTGAGGGCACGCCTGCCATCGCCGTCGGCCGCTTTCGCAATGAGGTCGAGCGCCGCCGGCTCTGCGGCGATGCCCTCCGCGCCAAGCCCTCTTTCGCGATCCTCGAGCGCGGAGCGAAGCAGCGCCTCGATGTCAGCCACCGTCAGCGGCCGCAGCACGTAGACCCGCGCCCGTGACAGGAGCGCGCTCACCACTTCGAAGGACGGATTCTCAGTCGTCGCACCGACGAAGGTCAGCGTCCCATCCTCGAGGTACGGCAGGAAAGTATCCTGCTGCGCCTTATTGAAGCGGTGGACCTCATCGAGGAACAGCAGGGTCGGCTGGCCATTCGCCGCACGTGCCGCCCGCGCCGTCTCCACGGCCGCGCGGATATCCTTGACGCCGGCCATCACGGCGGAGAGTTGAATGAACTGCGCGTTGGAGCGCCTGGCGATCAGCCGCGCCAGCGTCGTTTTACCCGTGCCGGGAGGTCCCCAGAGAATCAGGGAATGGAGCTGCCCCGACTCGATGGCGCGGCGCAGCGGCTTGCCCGGACCGAGGACGTGCTGTTGGCCGACGACTTCCTCCAGGGATCGCGGCCGCATCCGGTCAGCGAGCGGCCGCGACGGATCGGGCGCGCTCGTGTCGGCTGCGCTCACTCTGAGCTCACTTGGCGGGCGTTCCGATCACATCCGCCCCGGCAGGCGGCGTGAAAGTCAGCTCCGAGGCCGGCACGGGAACATTGACCTCGACATCCTGGAACATGATGGTGACGGTCTGGCCGAGCTTGTCCTCGAGAATCATCCGCTGCAGTGTTCCCTTGGAATCGAAGCCGAAAAGCGCGCTCTTGAAATCGGCCGCGGCGCTGCGCGGCTCGACATAGACCCAGTTGAGGCCTTCGCGCGGACCGATGATGGATTCCGTGAAGTGCTCGCGTACGTTGACGGTTCCCGAAAGCAACATGGCCGGCGTGGCGGAGAGCGCCGCGGTCACCGGCCGCACCGTGACCTGCTGCAGATCGCGATCCAGATACCAGAGATTGCGGCCATCGGAAACCATCAGCTGACCCCCGGCGGGTGAGGCGGCCTGCGCCGTGTCCGCACCCTGTGCGGCTGCCGCGCCCTGTCCGGCTGCGCTACCCTGTCCGGCTGCGGTGTTCTGTCCGGGCGCCGAACCCTGCGCGGTAGTCTGAGGGTGAATATCCCAACGGAACTTGCCGGGCCGCTCGACGATGAGGGTGCCGGTCGAGCGGCCGACCTCCGCGCCCTGCGCGTCCACGATCGTCTGCAGAAACTTGACGCGCAGCGTCTTCAGGTTCTTCAGGTACCGGTCGAGCGGCGTCGGCGCGGTCGATGGCGCCTGGGCGCCTGCCTGCGTCTGCGCCGCAGCCGAAGCCGAAGCCTGAGGAGCGTTCACGGCGCCCGCGAGCGCCGCAACAAAGCACAATCCCGCTGCGATCGCAGCCGCGCTCGATGCTGTCTTCATCATTTTTCTGTCTTTCAATGCCCGGCCCGTCGCGGGCCTAATCTTCAGCCGGCGCGGGCGCCAGCACCTCGCGCGAGCCGTTCGCCTGCAGGGGTCCGACGAGGCCGGCGATCTCCATCGCTTCGAGCAGCCGGGCGGCGCGGTTGTAGCCGATCTTGAGCCGTCGCTGTACATATGAGATCGACGGCTTACGCTCCGTGATGACGATCCTGACCGCCTCGTCATAGAGTGCATCCTGCTCCGGATCCTCCATGGCAGCCGCCGCCTCACCCTCCTCGCCCGGCATTCCGGGTATCGGCGTCCTGGGTCCGGAGAGAACCTCCTCGATGTAAGTGGGAGGCGTAGCGGTCTTCAGCCCGTCGACGACGCGGTGGACTTCCTGATCGGACACGAAAGCGCCGTGTACGCGTGTCGGCAGGGAAGTGCCCGACGGCAGGTAAAGCATGTCGCCGTGTCCGAGCAGCGTCTCCGCCCCCATCTGGTCGAGAATGGTGCGCGAGTCCACCTTGGCCGATACCTGGAAGGCGATGCGGCAGGGAATGTTGGCCTTGATGAGTCCCGTGATCACATCCACCGACGGACGCTGTGTCGCCAGGACCAGGTGGATGCCGGAAGCGCGCGCCTTCTGCGCCAGCCGTGCGATCAGCTCCTCGACTTTCTTTCCCACGATCATCATCAAGTCGGCGAGCTCGTCGATCACGACGACGATATACGGCAGCGGCGTGAGAGGCTGGATCTCGCGCTGATCGATGGTGGGATCGTTGGCGGCACGCTGCAACATCACGGGATCGAGAATGGGCTTGCCTGCATCGTTCGCGTCCTTCACGCGGCGGTTGAAGCCCGCGATGTTGCGCACCCCGAGAGCCGCCATGAGCTGATAGCGCCGCTCCATTTCCGCCACACACCAGCGCAGCGCGTTGGCCGCCTGCTTCATGTCGGTCACGACCGGGGCCAGCAGATGCGGTATGCCCTCGTATACCGAGAGCTCGAGCATCTTCGGATCGATCATGATGAGCCGCACGTGCTCGGCGGTGGATTTGTAAAGGAGCGACAGCACCATCGCGTTGATGGCCACGGACTTGCCGGATCCCGTGGTGCCCGCGATGAGCAGGTGCGGCATGCGCGCGAGGTCGGCGACGTACGGCTGGCCGCCGATGTCCTTGCCGAGAGCCAGCGCAATCGGCGATTGGATCTCGTCGTAAGCCTTGGAGCGGATGATCTCGCCCAGAGTGACGACCTCGCGCTTCTCGTTGGCGATCTCGAGTCCCATGACGCTCTTGCCCGGGATCACCTCCACCACTCGCACGCTCAATACCGAAAGCGCGCGCGCGAGATCCTTGGAGAGGCTCGTGATCTGGCTCGCCTTCACTCCGGGCGCCGGGCGCAGCTCGAAGCGCGTGACGACCGGTCCCGGCTGCACGGCGACGACCTCGGCGTCGATGCCGAAGTCCTTCAGTTTCATCTCGACCAGTCGGGACAGCGCCTCGAGCGCCTCGGCGGAATAGAGCGGCTCGTGCGCCGGCGGATCGTCCAGCAGCGAGAGCGGTGGCAGCTCGCCCGCCTTCGGCGGGTCGAAGAGCGGCACCTGGCGCTCCTTCTCGACGCGCTCGCTCTTCTCGACACTCGGCTTCGGCGGCTCGATCTTCGGCGGCGTGCGCGCCGCGGCGCGCTTCTGCTCGGTCGCTACGGAATCCCGGCGCGCGGCCCGGCGCTCCTTCCCGACCGCCACGTCCTTGGCGCTGGCGCGCCGCTCCCGTACCCACCCGATGGCGGTCCACGTCCAGCTCCCCAACCGATCCATCATCGTGAACCACGAGACCTCGAAGGAGAGGGACAACCCCGCCATCCAAGCGGCCAGCAGAAGGAGCGTCGCCCCTAGGAATCCCAAGCCGTCCGCCAGGCCATGCCCGATCTCACCGCCCAGGATGCCCCCGGCACTCGCCGGCAGCTCGCCCCTCTGCCAGTTCAAGGCCGCGAGACCGCAGCTCGCGGCAAGCAGCAACAGAAAGCCGCTCGCGCGCACCACCGAGTTGATTCGGGCGGCGGCTTCCGTCTTGACCCGCCGGTGCAGTGCCCAGGCGCTCGCGCCCAGCATGAAGGGCAGCAGAAAGGCGGGGCGGCCGAGGACGAAGAGGAGCACGCTGGCCAGCCACGCGCCCACCGGCCCGATGCGATTGTGCACTCGCGCAAAATCCCCGCCGTGCGCATAGGACGGGTCCGCCGGGCTGTAAGTGGCAAGAGCGATGAGCAACACGATGGCCGCCACGGCGATCGCGATGACGGCGCTCTCGCGCAGCCCGCGTGCGACGGCGGCGGTGAAGCGGAAGGGGCGCGCCTGCGCCTGCGATTCGGCCAATTCCTACGGCTCCGGTGAATCAGTGGAAGCTGCGGCGATTTTAGCGCAGTACCGTTTCCCGTCGCGTTCTTCCGGCCTGGCCTCTTGCTACTATGCCTGGCGACCCCATCACAGCAGGACTCGATGGCCACAATGACCACTCCCCGGCACAGCCGGCTCATCATCCTGGGCTCCGGCCCGGCAGGCTACAGCGCAGCGGTCTACGCCGCGCGCGCCAATCGCGCGCCGCTTCTCATCACCGGCGTCGAGACCGGCGGCCAGCTGATGACCACCACGGACGTCGATAACTGGCCGGGGGACGTCGAGGGGCTGCAGGGGCCGGCGCTGATGGAGCGCATGCGGCGGCACGCCGAGCGGTTCCACACCGAGATCGTGAACGATCACGTGCACTCGGCCGATCTCTCAAACCGCCCATTCCGCCTGAAGGGCGACGCGCGCACCTACACCTGCGATGCCCTGATCGTCGCCACCGGCGCGACCGCCAAATACCTGGGGCTGCCCTCGGAGGAGAAGTTCCGCGGCCGCGGGGTCTCGGCCTGCGCCACCTGCGATGGATTCTTCTTCCGCGGCCAGCGCGTCGCAGTGATCGGCGGCGGCAACACCGCCGTCGAAGAAGCGCTCTACCTCTCGCACATCGCCGAGCACGTCACGCTGGTGCACCGCCGTGATCGTCTGCGCTCGGAGAAGATCCTGCAGGATCGATTGTTTCGCGAGGTCGAGGCCGGCAAGGCCTCGATCGTCTGGAACCACACCGTGGATGAGGTGTTGGGAGACGATCAGGGAGTGAACGGCCTACGGCTCAAGTCCGTGAAGGACGGCGAGACGCGGCGGCTGTCGGTCTCGGGTGCCTTCATCGCGATCGGACACGAGCCGAATACCGCCATCTTCGCCGGCCAGCTCGAGATGCGTAACGGCTACATCAAGGTGCGTAGCGGCGCCGAAGGGGATGCCACCGCGACGAGCGTGCCGGGCGTCTTCGCCGCAGGCGATGTGGCCGATCATGTCTATCGCCAGGCGATCACCTCCGCCGGTGCGGGCTGCATGGCGGCGCTCGACGCCGACCGCTACCTGGAGAGGCTGGAGATCGCCGCGCTCTAGGGAAAGTCTGCACAGGCCGTGACGAGTGCAGTGGTTGGTGAAAAATCGGGTGAGATCAGCATGATTGTCGGTCGCGGATGTGCGGATAGAGCTTCTGAGGCGGCCGTTTCAGGCCGCTT
>Ga0134125_10002536_pt1 | contig 21560 bp, 13 predicted proteins | sample KB31751_FD_96464 | JGI IMG/M metagenome (GOLD analysis project Ga0134125, IMG submission 96464) | Terrestrial soil microbial communities with excess Nitrogen fertilizer from Kellogg Biological Station, Michigan, USA - KB3-175-1 | ecosystem: Environmental > Terrestrial > Soil > Unclassified ... | reverse complement strand
CCCTCAATTAATTATGTTTAAAAAAAACAAAGAACAACAGCCATTAGAGATCAATCAACAGGAGATCTCAACCATTATTGGTGAAGGATATGTTTTTACCGGTGAATTGCGTGGTGCTTCTGTTATTCGCATCGAAGGCAAAATTGTCGGAAATGTAAATGTAGAAGGAGGTGTGGTACTAGGAGAAAAAGGAAAAATTGAAGGCGATATTCATACCCGATCTGCCATCATTTTTGGAACCATCAATGGTAATGTGAAAGCCACACAACTGGAAATAAAAAAGACCGGTTGTGTAAATGGAGATATTACTACGGATACGCTGGAAATAGAGCTGGGAGCGCAATACAACGGGAAGCTAAACATGGCGCGCGCACCTCGCAGTGAAGAAGAACCGGCAAAAAAAGCTTCATAAATTGTCTTCCCTAAAGGAACGAAAACTGTTGTAGGCGTTCTATTTCATTTTTAAAAAATTGAACTGATCCTGCTTCTGTCGTGTTCACGGATGTTTTTTATTATCCATTCTTTAAAAAAGATATTTGCTGCCTGGCATGCAGGAATGACTTGAATAATTTCTCTACAAAATTGCATTTGTAGAAGAGCTGTGATTATATTAATTACCAAAAAAGGCGTTACCTTTCTTTTTATCTTGCATTAAAATTAAGGGTATGGCTAAAGTTCAGGTTCGCTACATTGTCAACAATATTGATGAGGCGATTCAATTCTATACACAACATTTAGATTTTAAATTAGAGATGCATCCGGCGCCTTCTTTTGCAATGTTATCGCATAATGATCTGCGGCTGGTATTGAGTGTGCCAAATCCTGCTGCAGGAGGAGGACAGTCAATGCCTGACGGCACCAAGCAAACGCCAGGAGGCTGGAACCGGTTTGCAATTGAAGTAGCAGATTTATCTGCTTTTGTAGCCTCGCTTCAAAAGGCAAAAGTGCATTTTCGCAATAACATCGTAAATGGCGTCGGCGGAAAACAAATTATTGTTGATGATCCTTCCGGAAATCCCATTGAGTTATTTGAGCCGGTTTTGCCGGAAGCAAGAGCTTAAACATTATTCCTTACATTAAAGCAATACTACATTGTCAAGTATTATCACCTCAATTCAACCGTGGCTTTCTGTTGAAAATGCTGCAGAAGCGGCAACTTTTTATAAAGAGGCATTTGGAGCAAAAGAAACTTATCGGATGGAAACTCCTGAAGGTGGATTGGTTCTAAAACTTTCGGTCGATGGCGCAGACTTTTGGATAAGCAGTCAGTCCACCGGTACTGAAACAACTATCAGTAATTTAAGACAGGAAGCTGTCAAACTTATTTTAGTATTGGAAGATCCGGATATTGTATTTGAACGGGCAATTAAAGCCGGTGCTAAAGAAATTTTTCCTATTGGGGAAGATTATGGTTGGAGATTAGGAAGGCTTACAGATCCGTTTGGTCTTGATTGGGAAATTGGAAAACCGTTGGAATAAAATGTGCATTTTTCCTTCGTTTACTGCCGTTGAAAATGAGCGCTGTTAAGGTTTCTCTTTAATTTACAGGCGCATACTTTTTCACTCTCTGCTTTAAATAATTTCATTTTAAATAATTCCTTTTGCAAAATGATGAAATGAATTAAGGCGAAAAAATAGAATCTTCAAAAGACGGAATTTGCATTTATTCTCCAAAGCCTTTTCAAAACTGGCATATCTTTTTATTGTTAGGGAATAATGTCTTTAGCCAAATACAAACAAAAACGATCGTTTGAAAAAACCCCGGAGCCTACAGGGGGAAAGCCTACGGGCAATGAGCTGCGTTTTGTGGTTCAGAAACATCATGCTTCACATTTACATTATGATTTCAGGTTGGAAATGGAAGGTGTTTTAAAAAGCTGGGCGGTTCCAAAAGGACCTTCAATGAATCCTGAAGATAAAAGGCTGGCGATGATGGTGGAAGATCATCCATGGGATTACCGCAATTTTGAAGGCATCATTCCCGAAGGTTATGGTGCCGGAACGGTGATTGTTTGGGATGAAGGAACTTATGAACCGGAGGAAAAAAAGAAAACCAAAAAGGAAGACGAAAAATCTTTAATGCACCATCTGTACCAGGGAAGCATTTCTTTTGTTTTGCATGGGGACAAATTGAAAGGTGCGTTCTCATTAGTAAAAACAAAAGAGCGTGGAGATAACGCATGGCTGTTAATAAAGAAAAAAGACAAATATGCAACAGCAGAAGATATTACTAAAAAAGAGAAATCAGTTTTATCAAATAAAACATTGGAGCAGGTAAAAGCAAATCCTGAAAAAGAATGGCAAAGCAATCGAGCAAAAAAGGCCGAACCTAACAAAGAAAATACAGCAACAGAAAGTGAAAACATGGATGAAAATGAAATTGCTGCACTGATAAAGAATGGAAAGAAGTCAAAATTTTTATCAGGGATAAAACCGATGTTGTGCACTCTGATAAAAGAACCATTTGATGATCCTGATTTTTTATATGAAGTAAAATTAGACGGATTTCGGATCATTGCTTATTTGCAAAATAGAAAAGTGGTTTTAAGTTCCAGAAGTGGTTTGGATTATACAGAAAGATATTCGCCCGTTGTAAAAGCGTTGTCAGCTCTGGATTACGATGTGATTCTTGATGGTGAACTGGTCGCATTAAATGAAGAAGGCAAGCCAGATTTTGATGCTTTGCAAAAGAATAATGGAAAGGATCCTTTGGTATTTTATACGTTCGATCTTCTTTGGTATAAAGGATATAATTTAATGAACCTTCCATTGACAGAACGAAAAAAAATTCTTTCCGCTGTAATTAATTTCAATGACGTAATAAAATACAGCGACGATTTTGATCAAGGAGTTCAGTTGTTCGAATTGATGAAAAAACAGGAAATGGAAGGCATCGTTGCAAAAAGAAAAAACAGTAAATATGAACCGGGAAAACGCGGCAATGATTGGTTGAAAATACCAACCGAAAAAAGACAAGAATTTGTAATTGGCGGCTGGACGGAATCAGACAGCGCGTCTCCGTTTGCCTCGCTGCTTTTTGGTTATTATGAAAATGGAAAATTAATTTACCAGGGGCATGCGGGTGGTGGTTACAAAGGAAGAGAAAAAGAAAAGATCATCAAAAAATTAGAACCGATTGAAATCAAAAAAAGCCCATTTTTCAACAAAGTGGATACAGACAGAAAAGTTCATTTTGTAAAACCCAAATTAGTAGCGAATATAAAATTTGCTACTTATACAAGTTCTGGCAAAATCAGGAAGCCAGCTATATTCCTCGGATTTAGGGAAGATAAAAAGCCGGAGCAGGTTGTTGAAGAAAAACCGGTTCCGCTGAATCAGGTGGAAGATCAAACGGATGAAGTGGAAGATCAAACGGATGAAAAGGAGTCAACAGAAAAGAACACCGCGAACGAAGAAATAAAAGCAACAGAAGAAAGCAACTGGAAATTGATAAAAAATGAAAAAATAACCAGCGAAGATTCCGTGATGATTGATGGAAAAAAAGTAATGCTTACCAATGTTGAAAAAGAGCTGTGGAAAGGAATTACAAAGGCTGATCTTATCCAATATTATCATGCTGTTTCAGCTTACATTCTGCCTTATTTAAAAAATCGGCCTGAATCATTACATATCAAAAATATTAAGGCAACATTGCCAGGATTTTATATTAAAGACATGGAAGGCAATCAGCCGAATTGGGCTGAAACCTTTACTACGCCTAGAAAACATCCCAAAAAGGGAAAGCGGAATACGATAGATTATCTCGTTTGTAATGATGAAGCTTCGTTACTTTATATGATAAACCTTGGTTGCATAGATGTCAATCCCTGGACATCAACGATTGAAAATTACCTGCAACCGGATTTTATCATTATCGACCTGGACCCCAGTGATGATGATTTCGGAAAAGTGATTCAGGCTTCCCTCGCTGCCAAAGAGATTTTTGACGAATTAAAATTAAAAGCGTTTCCCAAAACCTCAGGTAAAACAGGCATGCATCTTTTTATTCCTTGTGAAAAATTTTCTTTTCCTGAGGCAAGAAAGATTGCGGAAGAAATTTGCAAGCAAATTAATCTTTTGTTACCCGAAATTACGACAACAGAAATTACCGTTTCAAGTCGTGGCGATAAATTGTACATTGATCCAAATCAAAACGATGAAGCTGATACCGTCGCTGCCGCATATAGTGTGAGGCCCGCTGCAACTCCTACAGTTTCTACGCCATTGGAATGGAAAGAGATCAATGAAAGACTGGATCCGAAAAAGTATGATATACATACGATGCTGGAGCGGATAGAAAAAAAAGGTGATCTTTTTAAAAGGGTGATGGATGAGAAAATAAGGAAGGGAAATAGCAGGATATTGAAAAAACTGTTATAGAAGTTTTCCAAGCTTAGAGAAGTGGCTATCAAGGCGGCCAATCAGAAGCTTGGAGCGCTTTTATCAGTAAAGCAATAAATATCCTCGATTTTTATTTTCCCCGCAGCAGCCGCTTAGTACTTTTCCAGTCGGTTTAAGAGCGGGATTTCTACGCATTTTAAATTATCTTCGCAGCCCAAAAAAACAAGTTCTTAAGACATGTTAAGCAGAAGAAATATCCGGGTAAAAGTGATGCAAACGCTTTACAGTATTGAATCTATGAATAAAGAAACGCGTCCCGGAGAACCGCTTCAAATCCTGCGAAAGAAGTTGGAAAATTCCCAGCAACTGTTTACGTTCCTGGTGTATTATATCCTTGAAGTTGCCCGATATGCAGAAAAAGATGCGTTACAAAAATCACAAAAATATTTACCAACTGAAGGAGATTTGAAGGTAAATACCAAAATTGCCGGAAACCAGTTGGTATGGGAAATTGATGAAAATAAATCATTTCAGAAATCGGTAGAAAAGTTTAAAATAAAATACCTGGTCAATGACGAACTGATTAGGAAAAGTTATTTTGTTTTGATCAAATCTTCTGAATATAAAGAATATATTACTGCACAATCACGTGATAAAAAATCAGAAAAAAATATCCTGGAATTTATTTTTTCTGATCTTATGATTCCTGATGAATATTTTCTGAGTGATATAGAGGAAAAATTCATTCACTGGGATGATGATGCCGAAATGATGATTCTTTTGATGGCCAAATTTCTTCAAAAACCCGCTTCTTTTAATTTTGATGAAATGGTCGGGGAGGAGAAGATGAAATTTGCTGTTGATCTTTTGAACGCGGCGATTGATAAAGATGCATATTGCCTGGAATTAATAAAGCCAAAATTGAAAAATTGGGATTCGGAAAGAATTGCATTGCTTGACATGATCCTCATCAAAATGGGCATCTGCGAATTACTGTATTTTGAAACAATTCCTACCAAAGTCACCATCAATGAATATATCGACCTGGCAAAAGAATACAGCACAGAACAAAGCGGTCATTTTGTAAATGGTATTCTGGACAATATTCACAGGGAACTGTTAACCCAAAATAAAATCCATAAGACCAATTATAAAAACAGTACTTTATAATACCTTCGCGCGATGAAAAAAAATCATTCAAATAAAATATTTCTCTTCATTTGCCTGGCGGCAATTTTAGCTTCCTGCAACATCCGGAATGAAAAATACAGACAGGATATGCAGGCAGAAATGAAGCCTCATTTCAACGACACCACTACCGTACAAATGATTGATTCGGTATATGATTTTGGAAAAGTAACTGATGGCGAAAAAGTAATTTATAATTATCGTTTTAAAAATACAGGCAGCAAACCCTTAATCATTTCTTCGGCAACAGCCAGTTGTGGTTGTACTGTTCCGGAAAAGCCGGAAGAGCCCGTGAAACCTGGTGAAACGGGATTTTTAAAAGTAGTTTTCAACAGCGAAGGAAGGGTAGGGCCGACACATAAAACAGTTACGGTAATATCCAACGCTTATCCCTCATTTCCTGTTTTGTTATTAACAGGAGAAGTAGTTTCTAAAAAATAATATTTTATAAATAAATTTCTTAACCGCTGCGAAGCAGCAAACAAAACAACAAAACAAACAGTATGAATTTAGCAACAGTATTTTTAATGTTAGGCGAAGGAGGAAAAGGTGGCGGTGGATTTCAATTTGTATTTTTAGGTCTGATGGTCCTTGTGTTTTATTTCTTTATGATCCGGCCGCAGGCAAAAAAAGCAAAACAGCAAAAAACGTTTATGACAGGTTTGCAGAAAGGAGATAAAGTAGTAACAATTGCCGGTATTCATGGTACCATCAATAAGATCAATGATGACGGCACTTTCATGCTGGAAGTGAATCCCGGCTCTTATATTAAAATGGAAAAAAGCGCGGTAAGTATGGAAATGACTGCCAATCTAAATAAGACTCCGGCGCCGATAAAATAATTAAAGTTCAGGATGTAGAAAATTGATGTACGAAGTACGATATAACTTTATACCGGGCTTCGTACATTTCATTTTTTAGCTTTGCTGTTTCTAAGATTTTAGATCAGAAATTCTAATTACAAATTCAAAATCAGAAATCATGCTTCGGATAGGACTGACTGGTGGAATTGGCAGTGGCAAAAGCACCGTTGCCCACATTTTTAATGTGCTCGGCATTCCTGTCTATAGTTCTGATGATGCTTCCAGGAGATTGATGAATGAAGATGAAGAATTAAAAAATAATATTATTAAATCATTCGGTGAACAATCTTATTTAAATGGAATCCTAAACCGCAAATACCTTGCTGCACAGGTTTTCAACGATCGAAATAAAATTAATCTTTTAAATTCTCTGGTTCATCCTGCTACCATTAAAGATGCAAACCGGTGGATGGATTTGCAAACTGCACCATACATAATAAAAGAAGCAGCATTAATTTTTGAAAGTGGTTCTCACAAATTTCTCGATGCGGTGATTGGTGTAAAATCTCCGCTTTCTTTAAGAATTGAAAGAACCATGAAACGAAATAATGTTGCGGCTGCTGACGTGGAAGCGCGCATAAAATTGCAAATGGATGAGAATGAAAAATTGAGTTTGTGTGATTATATAATTGTAAATGATGAACAGCAGATGCTTATTCCACAGGTTCTTTTGCTGAATCAAAAATTTCTGAAAGAATCGAATCATTGATGCCCTTACGAAAGAAAAAAGAAATCTTCATTGTTTGTTCTGTTACCGTCTGAAAGTCTTGGAAATGCTTTGACATTGATTCAGCCGATGTTATAAATGTGGTCTCTTCAAATGTGTGTAAAAATTACACATTAAGTTATTAAAAACAATAACTTTCTTACTTTTTCCGTTTATATTGCGCCCTCAATTAAAATACTTTTGGCTAATATGAGCTTTGAAAATTACGTGATACCGTATGAAATAAATGAACGATATCAAAAAAAAGTTGCTTATTTCTCTATGGAATATGCAATAGATCAACCATTAAAAATATATAGTGGAGGACTTGGTTTTTTATCCGGATCGCATTTGAGAAGTGCTTATGAATTGCGGCAGAATCTCATCGGAATAGGGATTTTATGGAAAGAAGGATATTACGACCAGGCAAGAAACCAGGATCAGACACTGAAAGTTGTGTGGATAGAAAAAATATACAATTTTCTCGAAGAAACCGGAATCAGGTTCCAGATTGACATACACGATCATCCTGTTTGGGTAAAGGTTCTTTACCTCAATCCTCGAACATTTAATACGGCACCTTTGTTTTTGTTGAGCACAAACGATCCGGAAAATGATTACGTCTCACAAACCATTTCACACCGGCTATATGATGGAAATGCAGCAACGAAAATGGCGCAATTTATTTTACTTGGTATAGGAGGTGCGAAGCTTCTTGATATCATGAATTACAATCCGGATCTCTATCATTTAAATGAAGCGCATGCAGTAAGTTCTGCCTTTTATTTGTATAAAAAATTCGGAAATATTGAAGATGTAAAAAAACGTATGGTTTTTACAACCCATACTCCAGAGGAAGCTGGCAATGAAAAACATGATATTTATCTCTGCGAAAAAATGAGTTATTTCTGCGGAATGCCTTTGGAAAAAGTGCGCGAATTAACCGGAATGACTGATGATCTTTTTAATCATTCGCTGGCTGCATTGCGTTTTGCCCATCTTGCGAATGGTGTATCCCAACTGCATGGTGAGGTGAGCCGGCAAATGTGGAATAAATATGATGGCATTTGTGAAATAAGAGCCATCACAAACGCGCAAAACTGGCGCTATTGGGCCGATAAACAATTGTATCGTGCAAGTCTCGAAAATAATGATGATTGGTTCGATGATCGTAAAAGACATTTAAAACTTCGAGGCTTGGCAATTGTTGCAGATCAGACTGGAAAGCTTATGGATCCAAATGTTCTCACGATTGTATGGGCACGGAGATTTGCAGGATATAAAAGAGCGGAATTAATTACAAGGGATCACAACCGGTTTGAAGCATTATTGAACAATCCGAAATACCCGGTGCAAATCATTTGGGCGGGAAAGCCGTACCCGCTTGATTATCCTGCGATAAGTGACTTTAACCACCTGGTGAGTTTAAGCAAACAATATAAAAATGTAGCGGTTTGTACCGGTTATGAACTCGCTTTGAGTAAACGGTTAAAGCAATCAGCCGATGTTTGGTTAAACAATCCAAGAGTGCCGCGTGAAGCAAGCGGTACCAGCGGGATGACCGCTGCCATGAATGGCGCGGTGAATTTGAGCACCAATGATGGTTGGATTTGTGAATTTGTAAATAATGGTAATAATGGTTTTGTAGTTCCGCCAGCAGATTACATGAATATGCACGTGGAGGAACAGGATAATTATGACCTCAATAAAATTTACGAAATTCTTGAAAACGAGATATTACCGTTATACTACAATGACAGAGATACCTGGCGTCAGATTGTAAAAAATGGAATGAGAGACGTGCAGTTCGCCTTTGATAGCAACAGGATGGTAGATGAATATTATGAGATCATGTATAAATAATTAGCGGAAATAAAATTTGAAAATCCATTTCATATCAAAAATGAAATGGATTTTTTTGTGCCCGTACTGCAACTGTTCTGAAAAATATAAAAGGCATTTATTTGTTGTTTTACTGAAACCGATTCAATCGTATCTTCATTTTCTATTTACAAGTATGATTATTACACGCGCTTTTTCTCTTTATAAAAAAGCTTATGGCGGCCTCTCTTCCGGCACATGGTGGCTTTCGCTTGTGATGCTGGTAAACAGGATGGGAACGATGGTTGTGCCATTTATGACGATGTATCTTACACAACAATTTGGAGTTTCAATTGGAAAGGCTGGTTTTGTAATGAGCATATTCGGGTTAGGTGCGATTACCGGAGCGTTGATTGGTGGAAAACTGGTAGACAGCATCGGATATTATTATGTACAATTAACTGCGCTTTTAGGCGGCGGCGTTATGTTTATTGTTTTGGGGCAAATGCATTCATACAATTCAATTTGTTTTACTACTTTTTTTCTTGCGATGCTGAATGAATCTTTCCGGCCGGCAAATACTGTTGCCATTGCACATTACAGCAAAGAAGAAAACAGAACACGTTCTTATTCATTAAACCGTCTTTCCATTAACATTGGCTGGGCTGTAGGAGGTGCTTTGGGAGGATTGCTGGCGAGCTTTAATTATCACTTGTTGTTTTGGGTTGATGGTTTTTCAAACATGGCCGCAGCGATCTTATTGTATATAACGTTATCGCCTACACGAAATTCATCAACAGAAAAAATCAGTAAGGAAAAAAATATAATTGTTGATTCTGCTTATAAAGACCGCACATACGTTGCTTTTATTTTGCTCACTTTTATTTTCGCTTTTTGTTTCTTCCAGATGTTTACTACAATACCTGTTTTTTTTAAAGAAAAATTTCACCTCAGTGTTTTTTTTATTGGTATTATAATGGCCTTGAATGGAATTATTATTGCTGTTTTTGAAATGATCACCATATTTACTTTAGAAGGAAAAAGGCCTTCACTTCATTTTATTTCCAGCGGAATGTTGCTTGTGTCCGTTTCATTTTTACTGCTGAACCTCGGGCATCTGAACAATGCAACAATTGCTCTTATTGCAATGGTATTTCTCACTTTTGGAGAAATATTTTCCATGCCATTTATGAATGCCTGGTGGATTGGACGCGCGCAAAAAAATAACCGTGGTCAATATGCTGCGTTATTCACAGTTGCGTGGGCTTCCGCACAGGCCGTTGGTCCTTTCGCCGGTTCTTTGATAGCTGAATATTTTAGTTTCAGAATCCTTTGGTATCTGATGGCAGTTATTTGTATTTTACTGGCATTTTTTTATCGCCGGTTGCACAAGCCAGTTGCCCTATCTGTTTAAAAAATCCTGGTAAGAAAACTGCATATATGCCTTGCCATATTTTATTTGGGAAGTATCAAAACCAGGCGATGTGTAGATTGGTTTTTTTGAAACATTATCCATTGTTTCAGTACCTTTTGGAGTCACGAATCCAAAGCCATTATTAAAACAATAAAAAGCAAATGGTTTCGCAAAAGAATCCAGCAGGTCTTTTCCCCATTTAAATTTATCAGTTGGTAAATTGAGCTGGTCTAAAATAGTTGTGGCAATATCGGTTTGTGAACCGATGGTGTTTATCTTTCCTTTCATCGTTAATGCTCCGCCGGAAAAAATTAATGGAATATGAAACTTCGAAGGACGATCGTTGGGATCATGTCCTGGCAGCGGATGACCATGATCGGCGACAAAAACGATCAAGGTGTTTTTCCATAAAGGATCGTTTTTGAAAGTGCGTATAAAATGACCAACGATGCTATCGGTATAATAAACGGAATTTTTAAAAAGAGTGGTTTCATCTTTTCCGGAAAATTTTGGCTTCATCGGAACATCATACGGTTCATGACTGCTGAGTGTAAACATGGCAGCAAAAAATGGTTGTTGCTCTTTTTGAATGTCCTGGTAAAAGCGGTTGAAAACATATTGATCGTGAACGCCCCAGGAAGTGGTTCTTTCTGTCACCGGGAATGAATATTTATCGACCAGTTTATCGATTCCGATATTGATGAGATAAGATTTAATATTTGCAAATTCAAGTTCACCGCCATAAGTATAACTTGAATGATAACCCAGCGGTTCAAGTGCCTGATTGATAGAGGGAAGATGCCGCGTTTTTGTAGGTGTCTTAATAATAGAAGTGATGGCCTGGTTTGGATAGCCACTCAAAACAGCTACCTGCCCTTTTTCACTTCTGTCGCCTGCTGCATAAATATCTGTAAACAACAATCCATTCGCTGCAATACTGTCGAGGTTTGGTGTTACACCTGGAACTCCGCCAAGACAGCCAACCCATTTTGCAGTATAACTTTCTAAAATAACAATAATGATATTGGGATGTTTTACAGATAAAATGGAAGGGATTTTCTTTTGACCCGTGTTGTATAATTCGCGAACTAATCTTTCTGCTTTCTCTTCCGGGAAATAATCAAAAGGATTTTGTTTATTGTGCATGTTTAAAATTGAAAACATCATATTCCACGGCAAGTTAATGGCTGCATGATCAGCAAATATTTTTTCAGAAAAATAAACATCGCTGATGTTCATCGGTATTTTTTGAATGCCGCCACGAATCGGAATAAAGAGTACTGCAATGAGAAATAGCGAAATAAAAACATCATAGAGGTGAAATACTTTTTGATTTCTTTCGATAAAAAAATTAAAGTATTTTTTATAAATAAAAATAAACAGCGCAACGAGAAAAATAAAAATCAGCAATAAAAGAAAGAGTGGTGCTGAAGAAATGGTAGCGCCCATTTCCTTCGGCGTTTTAAAATATTGGAGCGGAGTGGCATCCATTCTATAGCCCCAGGCATTGTACAATTCGAGGTCGGCAGTAATTAAAAAAGTAATAATGACAATCAAAACAGTTGTATAGATCCTGATGATTTTATTGATCCGAAGATTTCGTGCAACGGATTTTATAAAAAATAAAAGAAACGGAAATATGCAGATATAAGCTGCAAAAGACGCGTCCATCCTCAATCCATAAAGGAATACTTTGAAAGTTTCCGAAGTCGTTAATGTTTTTGCAAGATGCAAATGATAAAGTAAAAAAGTAATTTTTGCAATGGCGAAAAATAAAATCCAGTATAAGAAATATAAAAAGTAGCCGCGATATTTTTTCACTGTGCGAAAGTAATAATTATAAAAGAATCACGTATTTGCGTTTATAAAAATCGAATATGGTAAAGAAGATATTTACCGTTAATTTAGGCGCTTAATTTTTTCTATGTCGCAGGTACGGAAGCAAAGTATTATTTCAACCATTTTTGTGTATGCAGGATTCGTGATCGGGTTTGTAAATACCTATCTCTTTACACGACAGGGCTCGGTATTCACGCCGGCAGAATATGGTCTCACAAATGTTTTTATTGCTGTTGGAAACCTGATGTTTGCTTTTGCTAATCTTGGAATGGTTTCAGTTGTTTATAAATTTTATCCTTATTACAATGATAATTTGCCCAAGAAAAAAAATGACCTTCTAACGTGGAGTTTATTGGTAAGTATTATTGGCTTTTGTTTTGTAATCCTTGTTGGCATTGTATTTAAAGATTTTGTGATCCGCAAGTTCAGTGGAAATTCTCCTGAATTTATTCAATACTATTATTGGGTTTTTCCCTTTGGTTTCTCAATCCTGTTGTTTTCTATGTTTGAAGTCTTTGCCTGGAACATTCGCAAGTCCATTTTTACTACTTTTCTCCGCGAGTTATTATTCAGGTTACTTACGCTCATTCTTATCTTTTTTCTAAGTTTCAAACTCATCCACACATTCGATACGTTCATAAAAATCTATGCCTTTACTTATGGAGTTGTGGCGCTTGTACTGTTGTTTTATCTCGCGTGGAAAAAAGAGTTTTACATCACCTTCAGCATCAGTCGTGTTACCAAAAAATTTTATAAAAAAATGGTATCTATGGCTTCGCTCATTTACGTCGGAAGCACTATTTATACCATTGCGACATTTATTGACAGCATTATAATCATGTCTCTATGGGGAATGGCAGCAACAGGAATTTTTTACCTTGGATTTGTCGTCTCCGGATTGATACAGGCGCCGCAAAGGGGCGCTGTTGCTGCATCTATACCTGTTTTATCCAAAGCCTGGAAAGATAAAGATTATGATAAAATCAATTTAATTTACCAGCGATCGGGAATTAATTTGCTAATTGCTTCTCTTGGGATTTTTTTACTTGTTTGGTTAAATTATTCAGATGCTGTCACTACTTTTAAATTGAAGCCAGCGTATCTTGAATCTAAATGGATATTTTTCTTTTTGGGATTGGCCAAAGTGGTGGATATGGGTACCGGAGTTAATTCGCAGATCATCGGAACCTCTACTTTCTGGCGCTTTGAGTTTATCAGTGGAATGGTTTTATTATCGCTTGCTGTTCCGTTAAATTACGTGCTTGTAAAGCATTTTGGAATTATTGGCGCCGGTTATTCAACGCTTATTTCTTACTCAGTTTATAACATCATCCGCATTATTTTTCTTAAAAGAAAATTCAACATGCATCCTTTCAGCATGAAGACTGTCTATGCGATTGTTCTTGCTTTCCTTGCTTATTTTATTTGCTATTATACATTCGATTCCTATCATGGATTTTTCGGCATGCTGCTCAAAACCAGCGTCTTTACTGCCTTGTATGGCGGCGCCATTGTTTATTTTGATCTGTCGCCAGATGTTTTACCCATTTGGGATAATATAAAAAGTAAAACTTACCGAAGAAAAAAAAGGTTGGAATGAAACTGGTCTTCAGCAAAAGAAGTAATAATTAAGATTTTGATTTACCCACCTCGCAAAGAAATAATAAAGATTAAAACTTCGGACATCTAACTGCATCTCTCGAAGAATTATCTCTGTTAATAAAATTCTGATAAGAAACAGAAAGCTCAAAGCCGCCGCGCGATTGGCTGGATGCTTTCAGAGCAGAAATATTTACATCGTAACTTAAACCAAAAGTAAGAGGCGCTGTTTCTAATTTTACCATCGGAACAATCGCGTCGTTCCATCTTAAAAAGGCGCCACCAGAAATTACAAAATGAGGATCTTCCGGATATTCATCTAATTTTTTGCTGTACAACATTCCACCGATAATTTCTGAATATGGCCCCTGTGCAGAATAGTCGCCATAAAATGTAATATAAGTATAATTATCAAGTGCAGTTCTCAATCCTGCTGAATAAACCCATTTTGGATTCAGCGGTGTTTTCTCATTTGCATAAAATGACATGTTTGCATTTGGATTAAAATGATGATAAGCGATTCCCAGATAAAAATTGTTGTCCACGCTTTGGCCTACTTGTGAATTGAAACTAAGTCCGGCGCTTCCGTCAAAATACATGAAATTGCTGTTCGCTAAATTTTCTCCGGTGAGTAAAGTAGCATCATAATCGGTTCCGTTATATTGACTGTTTGTGGTCATTTTAGAAAGATCAAATTTGCGTTGAACCATACCTGCTGAAAAGCCCGCAGACAGATACATATTTCTTACTTCGCTCAAGGATTTGTGATAATTCAAAACAGGAAGGACACTCGTTGATGTAAGTGAAATCGTTCCGGCTTTGTCATAAAGGATGGCGCCTCCGATAGTAAGAAAATCATCGCCGTGGCCAACCGGCAATTTATATTCACCATTTAATGAAGAAGTTTGAAACGGAACCGTTACAGAACTCCATTGATTTCTAAAAACAGCCTGTACACGCACGTCTCCGCTGAATAGTCCGGCAAGAGCCGGGTTACGAAGAAGTGGTGTTTCAGAAAATTGTGAAAAATGTATATCCTGTGCAGCGCATTTATTTTGAAATAAACAAGCACCGGAAATGATAAAAACAATTGTAAGGATAGCGGTTTTCATTAGGGATTATTTATGATTCTTTAACGGGCAGAACCGGTTATTTATTATTTTATTAAAGCGATATTTCCTTTGAAAGTAAGCGCTGTGTTGTTGTCGCAAACCACCTGCAGGATATAGACAAAAACGTCGGGTGGCAGCGGTTTTCCTTTGAATGTTCCATCCCATCCTGCGGAAACGTCATTTGGATTGAAATTCGATTTTTCAAAAACAACTTCACCCCAGCGGTTAAACACTTTTATGTTTTGAATTTTGAAAACACCGCTGCCTCTTGGATAAAAAACATCATTAGAACCATCGCCATTTGGAGAAAAAGTATTGGGCACAAAAACATTCGCATTGTTGCATAATACATACACCGATACTTTGTCACGTGCTGTACAACCGCCTTCGTTTTTTACCTCTATAGAATATTCAAGCGATTGCAGTGGCTTTACGGTAATTGATGCATTATTTTTCGAAACAATTCCTGTGGATGGCGTCCATAAAACACTGGTTACGTCGCTTGAAATCTCAGGAATAATTTCTACTTCTCTTCCTACATTAATATGTTTTTCTCCGCCGGCATTTACTGTCGGGATCGGATAAACTTTTACAGGAATATAACCGGTATCTCTAAAACAACCTTTGGAGTCTGAACCAATCACCTGGTAAGTTGTAGTAGAATTTGGAGTGACAGTTGGGGTTGCGATCAATGAATTATTCAACCCGGCTGCCGGGCTCCATGAATATTTGTCTGTTCCGGAAGCCTTCAATTGCACGGATTGTCCGAAGCATAAAGTATCTGCTTTGCTGACTGAAAGTTTGAAAGGCGATTTAACCACTAAAGAAACAGAATCAATGGAAATACAACCCTTATCGCTTGTTCCTTTCACATGGTATTTTATCCCGGAAACCGGCTTTGATACCGGGTTTGCGCAATTCGTGCACGAAAGATAATTAGCCGGAGACCATGAATAACTTTCTGCGCCTGCAACGTTTAACGTTTGCGACGAACCAAAGCAAACAACTGTATCTGCAGAAATTGATAAATTCGGTAAAGGATAAATTTCTACTGTTTTAGTGGCTGTATCATTACAACCATTGCTGCTGTAGCCAATTGCTTTTACCGTAAAATTTCCTGCCGATAAATAATTTTGTCCTGTTGGTTTTTGTTGAGTAGAAGTATTGCCATTTCCAAAATCCCATTTCCATGAAACTTTTGATGTGTCAGGATTGGAAATGATTCCAGTAAAATTCATGACTGCCGGAACACACGCTCCAGCGCTTGCGGAAATCGAAATCTGTGGACTGCGGTTTACTTTTACTGCCTGCGGATTTTGAACAGAATCTGTACAACCTCTTTGGGTAGTAACCTGTAGCGAAGTGATGTATGAACCTGCCTGATGATAAGAATGCAAAGGAAGCGCGTCTGCAGAAGTAGTTCCATCGCCAAAGTTCCAAACATATTTTACAATTGCATCGTTGGTAACGCTTGTATTTGTAAAGCTTACAGGAGTTGAATCACACACCAAAGCGCCGTTGGGTTTGAAAGAGGCGGTAACACCTAACACTGTAATAGAATCTGATCCTTTAATTCCAACCTGGCATCCTTTGGCGTCCTGTAAGATCATTTTTGGTAAATATTTTCCGGGAGTATTATAAGAATGAACCACGTTAGAATCTTTTGTGGAAATGGTGGTACCATCATTAAAATCCCAAACAAAAGAAGTATTCTTTTTTGTCTGAGCCTTAAACGCGGATTGCAAGGGTGTGCAGCCAATCATATTGTTATAAGAAAATGTTCCTGATGGTCCATCCACTTTTATTTGCCTTGTTTTTTGAGAAATACAACCGCCTGGGCCCGTGATGGTAAGAACTGCATTAAAAACTCCTGCTTCTGAATAGAAATGAGAAGGATTGCGTTCTGACGAGGTTGTTCCATCACCAAAATCCCACGACCATTTTGTATAATTGTCGGAGGTATTAATAAAATTAACTACCAATGGGGGACAGGTTCCAACAGAATCACTCAATGTGAAGCTGGCAGCAGGATTGGCAATCGTTACATAATTTGTTTTTGACGCAGAACTGGTGCAGCCATATTGATCTTTTATAGAAAGGTTAATGGTATAGTTTCCTTCTGCAGTATATAGATGAACCGGATTGATCTGATTGGATGTAGTGCCGTCTCCAAAATCCCAGTTGTAAATTAATCCCGGGCCGGAAGAAGAATTCCTGATATTTATTGCTTTGCTGGTGCAGGAAAGTGAATCTGTAGTAAATGCCGCAATTGGTTTTGAAACAACGATTGCACTTGGTTTTTTGAGGGTGTCAGCGCAACCTTTGTTGTCAGTTACAATCAATGAAACCGCATAACTTCCCGGCGCAGAATACGTATGATTAAACGGTCCTGCGCTTACATTATCTGTATTGCCATCGCCCCAATTCCACTGCCATTGTTGAATGGCATGCGTTCCATCACTGTAGGAGCTATCAAAAAAGTTTACAGAGCTATTCAGGCAAGTACCGGGAATAGAAGAACGGAAAACGGCGGTAGGACCATTTACCTGAACTGCTAACGGCTTTGTAATAGAATCAATACAGCCGTTTATATCTTTTATAAATAATGTTACATTATAGCTTGATGCTTTGGTGTATTTATGTTTGATTATATTACCTGAATCGGAAATTGAAACACCATCTCCAAATTTCCAGGTATATAAATTAATGTTGCCGGAATTGATATTTGACGTGGAAAATGTGACAGTTGCATTTCTGCAGATTTCTGCATCACTTGCCGTAAAATCTGCTATTTCCCTGATCACTTTTATTGTTTGTGTCTTTGTTTCTGAACATCCGGTGGATTGATTTGTGACAGTGAGTGAAACGATATAATTGCCAGGCGTAACATAAGTATGTGTTGGATTTTTTTCAACAGATGTGGTACCATCTCCAAAATTCCAGTTCCAATAATCAGCGCCGATTGATGCATCTGTAAAGGCAACCTGTCTTGGTACAGTGCACAGTTTTACAAAAGAAAAATTTGCAACGGGAGGATTTACATGAACCTTTTTAGGAATGGTAAGCGTATCAGCACAACCGTTATTAATTGAAATTAAAGTAACTGAAAAGTATCCGGTGTCATTATATTGATATACAGGATTTTGTTTGACGGAGCTGCCACCATCTCCAAAAAACCAGATCCATTGATCCGGATTTCCAACAGACTGATCTGTAAAGTTTATTTTTTCAACAGCGCAAATATTCGTCTGATCAGCAATGTAGTTCGTCTGTGGTTTTGAACCTACAACAATTCCATTTTGTACAGTTATGCTTGCAGAGCAACCACCTTCGGTTGTATAAGTAAGCGTGATTGAGTACTTTCCGGGAGTGTTATAAATATGCGTAGGCGTAATAGAATCCGACGAGCTTCCATCACCAAAATCCCAGTGATAAGCGGTGATTGAATCTATTGAATTTACCGTAGAAGTGAATTTGTGAACGAGTGGCCCACAACCACGTTGAGGTAAATTATTAATGCTGACAACTGGTTTTTTTATCCGGATGTAATTCTTTTTTATAAGACTGTCTGTACAACCACCCTCGTTAGTAACAAACAATTTTACGGTATAGCTCCCTTCCGCAGAGTAAGTATGCGATGGGCTTTCGCCTGTAGACGTGCTGCCATCGCCAAAATCCCAGTAATAAGTATTTGTTGAAGTTGAAGTTCCGGTTTTACGGCTTGTAACACCCGAAGAAGTATTTTTAAAATTTACGTTTAAGGGAATGCTACAGGAGACGCTATCGGATGCAGAAAAAGAGATGACTGGTTTGGCAACCACCATTATATTTTTTGTTACCGAATCTTTACACGCCCCATTGTTGCTGACCATCGTAATTTCATAGTTTCCTGCTTTATTGAAAACTTTAATTGCATTTACTGCATCAGAAAAAGTTCCATCGCTGAAAGCCCAATTTGCCGCCGACGGAATCGGGTTACTGGTGTTTTTCAAAAAGATCGGCGCGCTCTGGCAAACGACGTCCGGTATAGAGAAATCTGCATTCGTAGAGCCGATGATGATTAGATTCTTTTTAATTAAAGTATCAGAACACCCTGTAGTATTTGTAACAATCAAACTGACGGTATAACTTCCGGATGAATTGTAAGTATGAGAAGGATTAGCCGCCGTAGAGGTGCTGTCATCGCCGAAGTTCCAAAAATAATTTAAAGCGCCGGTGCCTGTTGATTTATTGGTAAAACCAATGGTAGCGGGAGCGTTACAGGTTTTACTTGTGGAATTTGAAAAGTCTGATTTTACCCCGGTATTGATTTGGATAAATGAAGTAATTGTTTTGGAAGCAACACAGCCAAAATTATTAACGGCGCGCAAAGAAACATTAAAATTGCCGGTAGAATTGTAAATATGCTGCGGGTTCTCTTCGTCGGAAAAGTTTCCATCTCCGAAATCCCATTTCCAGCTATTGAGCATGCCGCTTCCGGGAAGGCTCAAATCAGAAAATTGAGTTTTTAATGGAAAACACCCTGTCAATGCAGAAGCATTAAAATTAATTACAGGTGCGGAGTAAACGGTAACGTATTGAGTTTTGGTAATTGAATCAATACCAAAAGAATTTCGAATAACCAGTTTAACGCTATAGGTTCCGGGATCAAAATAAACGACCGATGGATTTTGTAATACAGACGTGGTGCCATTGCCCAAATCCCATTTCCATGAGGTTGGATTTCCTGCAGATGAATCCGCATATTTCACGACAAGAGGTGCACACCCGGCAGAGCTTGAAGAATTAAAATCTGCCTTTATTTGTGCTTTTGCTGAAAATACACATAATAAAAAAAGGGAAAACAAAGCCGCATATTTTGAATGAATCAAAAATGCCGGAAAGAATGTAAGGTTCTTCAAGGTCTTGAATTTGGATAGGTAAAAACTATTTTTCAATACAACGGTTAGGGGGCTGTATTTATAAATTAACCAACGTCAACATAGCGTGTTTTATTGTGAAGCGATGTAAGAAAAAAGTGTGTTTTTTTTTGCGGCAATCTTTAAATACACATAATCAAATATTTATGAAAAGCCTCAAATGAAATGATTGAGTAATTGGTTGCCGGAAGATTTATTTCACCATTCAAAAGGTTCTTTATAATTGGTGTGCAATTTGAGATAGAGAAATATCATCAGGAAAAAATATGCAATCCAAAGAAAGTGTAGAAAAAAAGAAGAGACCGGTATTGATTACTCTTGCCAAGATAGTTATGTGGATTCTTGCCTCAGTTGTTTTCTTAATTATTCTTGTTCTAATCCTCATCCAAACTGCATTTGTCCAAAATTTTGCCCGAAAAAAAGTAGTTTCTTATCTGGAACATAAGCTGAAGACGAAGGTTGAGATCGGCAAACTGGATGTAAAATTTCCAACAGCGATCTCTTTGCAGAATGTTTTTTTTGAAGATCAGACAAAAGATACTTTGCTGTACGGGAAGGAAATAAAAGTTAACATTGACATGTTCAAACTCATAAAAAACGACATTGAAATAAAAGAAATTGCGTTAAACAATATTGTGTTGGAAGTGAAAAGGTTGCCGCCCGATTCTGTTTTTAATTTTCAGTTTATCGTAAATGCCTTCAGCAGCGAGCAAAAAAAAGCTCCGAAAAAACAGGATACATCTACCTTAAAAATGAACATCGATCAGATCCTTGTAAACAAAACAAGAATCGTGTATAAAGATGCTTTTACCGGCAACGATATGGATTTGACCTTCGGACACCTGGATACAAAAATTTCTAAGTTTGATCCGTCGCATTTGTTATTTAATATTCCTTCGATTACGCTTAACGGATTGACCGGATATTTTTATCAGTTAGAACCATTAAAAAAATCGATTCAAAAATCGGTTGCAGAAGCTGCTGCCCCTCCGGAACATTATCTTCAGTTGCAAAATAAAGAAATCAATTTGTCGGGCATTAACGTAAATTATAAAAGCGAACCATCACACACAAATTCATCGCTGGTAATTGGCAGCGCTGTTGTTCATCCAAAAACGATCGACCTGAAAAACAGCATCATTACCTTAAACAATATTTCACTGGATAACTCCAATATTGTGTTTGAAACCAATTCAAAGGCGGTAAAGAAAAAGCCTGTCGATACCACCGTAACTGCTCCAACACCTTCTATGAAGCTCATTTCGGGAGACATAAACGTAAAAAATGTCAACTTGAAATATGATGATAGTTCAGCTCCGAAGGCGCCCTCCGGGATGGATTTTTCTCATCTCGATGTTAAAAACCTGGCATTAGATATCAGCTCCGTCAATTATAGTTCTGATACCATTCTTGCTTCAATTAAATCCGCGTCAATGCAGGAAAAAAGCGGGTTTGTTTTGAACAATTTCACTACAGATTTCAGCATGGTTCCTTCAGGAGTTTCGTTGCAAAATTTATTGATTCAAACGCCAGGATCTGAAATAAAAAAATCAATTGCGATTTCTTATCCGTCATTGGATGCGATCAAGAAAAATATGGGCTTGCTTGGACTGGATATAGATTTGGAAAATACGAAAGTTGCGGTAAAAGATATCGAGACATTAATGCCTTCGATGAAAAGTAAAATGGCTTCTTTGCCGGCAAATTCGTCCTTGTATGTTGATACCCGGATTACCGGAAAAGTAAGTGATCTGAATT
>Ga0134125_10002535_pt1 | contig 21570 bp, 21 predicted proteins | sample KB31751_FD_96464 | JGI IMG/M metagenome (GOLD analysis project Ga0134125, IMG submission 96464) | Terrestrial soil microbial communities with excess Nitrogen fertilizer from Kellogg Biological Station, Michigan, USA - KB3-175-1 | ecosystem: Environmental > Terrestrial > Soil > Unclassified ... | reverse complement strand
CCGCATGGGCGACGCTCAGCGATGCGCAACTGCTCCAAATGCGTATCTGCGATTTGCATGTGCGGATCGAGGGGAGCGAAATTCAGCCGCGAGTGCAGGAGCTTTACACCGAATTGGCGGAGCGCAACCTGGCGATTCGCCCCGTTTGTTACCTCGGCGACGAATGGTTTTCTCCCGAAGGCAGTCCCACGATCGCAATTCCGTTCTATCTGGCTTATCCACGTCTGGAGGCGCTCGAATTGAAGCAGATGCTCGAAGTGGAGGGTGGCACGCCGGAGTGGTGCATGAGCCTTCTGCGGCACGAATGCGGACACGCGATAGATCACGCGTACGGATTCTCCGCACGAGACGAATGGCGCGAGGTTTTTGGAGACCGGACAGCCGAGTACGACCCCGAAACCTATCGGCCGCGACCGTACAGCAGAAGCTACGTTCAGCATCTGCCGAATTGGTACGCGCAGTCGCACCCCGATGAAGATTTCGCTGAAACGTTTGCGGTTTGGCTGGCAATGCCCGCGGATGCCTGGCGAACCAAGTACGAGGGCTGGAAAGCTCTCGAAAAACTAGAATACGTCGAAAAGTTAATGCAGGAGGCGGCCACCATCCGGCCGGCCGCATCGCGCGGCCGGCGAATCTCGGAGGCAAGCAAATTAAAGCGCACGCTCGAACGCTATTATGCGGAACGCCGCCGACGATTCGCGGAAGACTTTCCGGATTTTTACGATGCCGACCTGCAAGCGATCTTCGGGAAGACCGGGACTGAACCGGCTCACAAGCTAATGCGCCGGAACAAGCAGGCCCTCATCAATTCCATCGTTCACTGGACTGGCCAACCGAAATACACCGTCGATCAGCTTGTCACTCAACTGATAAAGCGCTCGCGCGAGTTAGGCCTAAAGACTTCCAACGACGATATGCGGGTAAACTTCGATTTGGCGGCTTATTTGGCGACGCTGGTCACGAACTATCTGCACACCGGCAAATTCAAGAGGCTGGTGTAGCTTGCGGGTGCTCGTCCTTTTCGATATCGCACGCTCCGTTCCTATCGATGAATCGTTTGGCCCGCGCATTCTGCGGCAACGCGAGGACAAGCCGACGGAAGCCGACGTCATCACGGGTCTCCGGAGTTTGGGCCACGAGGTGGAAACGCTCGCGGTCTTCGATGACGTGCTGGCCATTATCGAAAAGGTGAAGGCGTTCCAGCCCGATATCGTCTTCAACTTGAGCGAATCGTTCCATTACGACCGCGCGCATGAGCCCAACATCCCGGCCATGCTGAACCTGATGAAGGTCCGCTACACCGGCTGCGGGCCGGAAGGCTTGCTGCTGTGCAAAGACAAGGTGCTCGCAAAAAAGATCCTGGCGTATCACCATGTCCGCGTGCCCCGTTTTATCGCGTCGCCGCTAGCGCATCCACTGAAGAGCCTTAAACGCTTTGTCTACCCGGCTTTTGTAAAGCCGATCGGACAGGAATCGTCCGACGGAATCAGCCAGGCCTCACTGGTCCGCAAGGAGGAAGAGGCGTTGGACCGGGCGCGCTTCATTCACGATAAGTTTCACTGCGACGCGCTGATCGAGGAATACATCGATGGACGTGAACTGTACGTCAGCGTCATCGGAAATCATCGAATCACGGTATTCCCCGCGCGCGAAATCTTCTTCGAGCACATGCCCGACGACGGACCCAAATTCGCGACGTTCAAGGCGAAATGGGACAATGCGTATCGCGAACGATGGGGAATCTCGAACGGAATGGCTGGGCCGCTGGATGAACGCGTGAGCAAGCGCCTCGCAAGCATCGCGCGAACGGTGTACCGGGCGCTGAAGATTCGCGGCCCGGGCAGAGTCGATGTGCGACTGGCGCCCGACGGCGAGATCGTCGTTATCGAAGCCAATCCGAATCCCTCGCTCGCCAAGGACGATGATTTTGCACAATCGGCGCTTGCCGCCGGCGTGGCCTACGACGGGCTGCTGCGAAAGATTCTGGACGCGGTCGTGTGAACGTCCTCAATTGCTAACCTGTCGATAGCTTGGCTGTTCCCGCATTTTCCGTTTATCTGTTCGACGTCGATGGCACTCTGGTCGATTCGGCTCACGATATCTGCGGAGCCATTCAAACCGTCCTTGCCGGCACAGATTGCGCCGATATCAGTCATGAATTTCTTCGCGGCTATATCGGCCGCCATTTGATTGATCTTTTTCAAGACGTATTCCCGCGTCACACACCCGAGGAGATTGAGCAACTGATTGCGGAATACCGTCGCGTATATCCTGCCCGCGATCACGGTTCGACGCGAGTGTTTGCGGGTGTGATCGAAGCTCTTCGAACTCTGGGCGGACGGAAAGCCACCGCGACAACGAAGGGCACGCCCACGACGCGCATGGTTCTCGAAAAGTTTGGATTATTGCCCTATTTCAATCACGTCCAGGGAACTGATGGTTTTCCGGCAAAGCCGAATCCGGATGTGATTTATGCCGCGTTGACCGCGCTCGATGCCAAGCCGGAGGACTGCTTGTTCGTCGGAGACTCGACCGCCGATATGGAAGCCGCGCGCCGTGCGGGCGTGACATCGTGCGCGGTCACCTATGGCTATGGATGTCGCGAAGACATGGCCCGCTGGCGCCCGGATTTCTGGATATCTGATTTGCGAGAACTTGTCGATTGACCAAGCGTGAACTCCATCGCGATGTGCGTTCTTCCGGTAGGGGCGACGCATGCGTCGCCCGCGGCTGAATTGCAACGTTTACACCGACTACGCCGAAGGGACGTACTGCTTCAGATACCGTTTCGCCATCCGGAAGCCCATCGCATACTGCGGGCTGAAATCAGGGCCATGGCGGTTCGGCGATCCATATAGCGGATCTTCATGCTCGATGCTCATGGCGCCCTGATAACCGACGCGCTGAAGCACGGTGAAGAACGCCGGCCAGTCGATTGAGCCCAGGCCCGGAAGACGGTAGCTCCACCACTCCGCCTGATTCACCGGGTTGATTCCGCCCTTCCGCAGAACGTCCCAACGGATCTCGGTGTCCTTCAGATGAACGTCGTAGATTTTGTCTACGAAGTCGCGAGCAGTCTGGACGGGATCCATCATCTGCCATAACAGATGAGAGGGATCGTACTGAAGCCCGACATACGGAGAGTCTCCGAAGCCCTTGAAGAGCGCCTCGAACCCTACCGGACTCGTCGCCACGTTCGGTCCGCCGGGCCACGGCTCCCACAGAATTCGCACGTGATGCTTTTCGCAGGCCGTGAAGTATTTGTCCGTGTAAACGCGCACGATCTCCTGCACTTGCTCGTCCAGGCTCTTGCTCGGATCTTTCCCGGAAGCGGTGCCGATGTACGGAACCCCTAGCTTCCCCGCTAGTTCAATGGCTTTGATGAAGTAGGCATTCTCCTGCTCCCGTTTGGCGGAATCCGGAGCGATATGGTTCTGAGTGACCTGTAGGGCCGATACCGAGACGCCGGCTTTCTCTAGGGTGCTTTTCACATGCTGGATCTGCTCGTCGCTCATTGCCGCTGCATCCAGCGTGGAACGCGGGCTCGATCCGAGAATCATGTTCCCGAAGCCTTCTTTGCGGGCAAATTCTACGTTGCCTTCGGTGAACGGGCCCAGAATGCCGACCTTCGGCTTCCATTCCGGAGCCCTGGTTTCTTTTGCGCTCGCAACAGCCGCGACGGCGAAGGAGGCCAGGAGTGTGCGTCGATTCATGATGAGTATTCTATGCGGTTTTAAACGACATCGATCAATTGTCACTATTGAAAATTTTCAGAGCTTCTTTTCGGCGGCATGGTCAAGCTGCGTATCAGCCACGGGCTTGCTGCGGTAAACACTAAAATTGGAAACGTTGTTGAGCGCGAATGCCGGAACTCCGGCGGTTTGCGGCGTTTTGATCCGGAGGAATTCCGCGCCCTGCACATCGTCGAGAACGAATGGAGGCCGCTGGTCCGGCTTTTCGGAGCTGATTTCCACGTTCCCGATGTCGATATTCTTCACGTGACGAATGAAAAAGCCGCTGTCGGGCAGTGTGCCGAACATCGTCGGTTCAGGATAGCCATTCTCCTTTTCAGGCGCCTGAAGCGCCGCATCCTCCTTCGTGCCCCCGCCTTCGAACTGGAGGTACATATCGCTTAATTTCACATCTTCTATGTAATGGCCAGGGATGCCGCTGATAATACAGCCGAACCGGGATCGCGAATTCGAGCAAACGACGTTGCTAATGATGACCCGGCGGAGCACTCCCATGGGCCGGCCTTCGGGCCCGCGCATACGGCTTCCTAACCGGAGAAATATTGGGGAGTTCGTAATATCGCGCATCGTGATGTTGCTGATTGATACGTCTTCGAGAATCGCGCCGTCAACTGTCTCGAGCGCCAGGCCGCCGCACTTCTCAAACACGCAGTTCGAAATCGTGATGTTCTTGAAGCCGCCATTCGATTCCGTGCCCATCTTGATTCGCCCGGTGCGCGGGATGCGGACGGCCGGGTCAATAACTTTGTAAGTGCCGTCGAGGACTGTCCCTAATTCATAGCCGCCCGTAACGAAACAGTTTGTGATGGTGACCATCTCGGTCGCGCGCGGATATCCGAGCGCGTAAGAACTCTTAGGACAGATGCCGTCATCCCATGGGGAATTTACCGTGCAGTTCGAGACGCGCACGTTGCGGCAGCAATCGATATCCATTCCGTCGCGGTTGGTATCGACAGTCAAATTGTCGATCGTGAAGTTGTCGACGCCGGTAGCGAGAATGCCGAACCATCCGCCCTGCAGAATGGAGAAGTCGCGGAGCAGGACATTATGACAGTTCTTCAGGCTGATGGATTTGTTTCCAACGCCCGGCTGTTTCACGTTCGGACCGGGACCGTACCCTTTGCTCAATCCCTTGCCCCAAATTCTCCCGGGCCCGAGAATTGAAACGTTTTCGAGTCCTTCGCCCCAAATCAAGCTGTTATGGAAATGTCTGTGGCCGAAATCCTGATAGTGGTCCCACTGATTGGGTTCCGGCAAATCGTAGCCGCCACTTCCGCCGGCCGGCGTTTCGGCCCCAATGACTGTTGCTCCGCGGTCGAGATGGAGCGCGATATTGCTTTTCAGATGGATGGAGAACGACAAGTACGATCCGGCTGGGAAATAAACCGTGCCTCCTGCGGCGGATGCCGCCGCATCGATCGTCTTATTGATGGCGGCGGTATCGACGGTCTTTCCGTCGCCCGCCGCTCCGAACTTTCGCACATCGAAGATTGCGCCGTCCGGCGCGCCTGCCGTGGATACGTCCGCCGCTGAAGCGCTTGCGGCAAGAGCCGCGCCCACTCCTGCCAATTTGAGAAATTTACGTCGTTCGCTTGTGCTCATAACTTCCTCCAATCGGAATTGTGTTTGAAGGGGAAAGATTTCCGGCATTGGGACGTGAAACAATGAAAGAGATCGCTTTTCGAGGAGTTGTATGAATCGCCGTTCCGCCAGCTTTCTTGCTCTTTCGCTGTTTTGCGCCGCGATGATTGCTCCGGCACAGACCTGGACTCAAAACGATCCGACGCACCGTCCTGAGCCGATGTACAGCAAGAGCCAGAAAAAGAAAAATATGCGCTTCCGCGCGGTGCATGGCATCGTGAAAGACGAGCGCGATAATCCGGTCAAGGGAGCGCTGGTCAACCTGAAGAATTTGAAAACGAAGCAGACTCTCACGTTCATTACCAAGCAGGACGGGCGGTACAACTTCGACGGACTCAGCCGTGAAGAAGACTATGAATTGAACGCTACATTCCATGCGAAACAGACGCCGGTGAAGAAGATCAGCCAGTTCGATCCGCAGATGGACAGCATGCGTATTCTTTCGTTTGCCGAGCCGGAAGCTCCGACAACCGCGAGCGCGAAACCGGGCAAATAAATTCACAACTGAACTTGGTTAAATCGGGGCAGTAGAACGTGGATGATCAGGAGCGCGATCAGGTAAGCGCAGCCCGCTCCGATGAATAGCGGTGCGTACGTATCGTGTGAAAACTGTAGCCAGGCTCCGATGATGGGCGCGGCGATCATGCCCGAGATAGCGCCCCAAAATCCGCCGATGCCGACCACGGAGGCCACGGCTTTCCGCGGGAACGTATCTGACGTCATTGTGAACAGGTTCGCCGACCAGCCTTGGTGTGCGGAAGCGGCAATGGCAATCAGTATGACCGTCAGCCATAGGCGGCCTCCCGTATAGGGGACGAAAATGACGGCGGTGACGCACAGAGCGCAGACCAGCATGGCGGCCTTGCGGGCGCGGCCAACCGGCCATCCGCGATTCAACAGGAAAGAGGAAAGCCAACCGCCGCCAACGGACCCGACATCCGCGGTCAGATAGATGACTACGAGCGGCAATCCGAGTTCGGTGATGTTCAAGCCGTACTTGCGATGGAGGAAATCCGGGGTCCAGTAGAGATAAAACCACCAGACTGGATCGGTCAGGAATTTACCGGCGATAAAAGCGAGCGACGCACGGTTGGTCAGCAGTTTCAGCCAGGGAATAGATGCCGTTGGCTCGGGATCGCTGTCGGATTCGATCAGATCGAGTTCCCGCGGCGAAAGCCGGGGATGTTGGCGAGGCTGATGGTAGAGAAGCAGCCAGAACGCGATCCAAACCAGCCCAAGCGAGCCTGTAAACAGAAACGCGGAATGCCAGCCGTAATGCGTGGCAAGATAAGGCACAACAAGTGGAGCGACGAGCGCGCCGATGTTGGACCCGCTGTTGAAGATGCCGCCCGCAAGCGCCCGCTCACGCCGGGGAAACCAGTCGGCAACCGTGCGAAAGGCGGCCGGGAAGTTAGAAGACTCGCCGGCTCCCAGAAAAAAACGTGCGAGCGCGAACTGCACTGCCGTTCGCGCGGCAGCGTGCGCCATGGCCGCGGCGCTCCAGACGATGACCGCCAGAAGATAGCCGGTTCGCGTGCCGAGCCAATCAATCAGGCGACCGGCGAACGGCATCACCACGGCATACGAGAGCTGAAATCCGAAAATAATCCATCCGTATTCCGCCTGATTAATGTGGAGCTGGTTATCCAGCACCGGTTTCAGAATGCCCAGCACCTGACGATCGATGTAATTGATGGTCGTCGCGAAAAACAGAAGACCGCAAATGTACCAGCGCAGATTGCGGATGTATCGCCCGGAGGACTGCGATTGCCGCGGCGGAATGGAAGATACGCCGGCCGGGTCCATCGATAGTTAGCGCGCCTCTCGTTTTTGAGTGGATTCGAAAGCGGGAAGACCCGCGAATTGCCGGAAGTTGTCCTGAAACATTCGCTGGACGTCGCGCTGAATCTGATCGGACGTCAGTTTCCAACCGTCGCGAATCAGGCTGGCGTAGGCGCGCGCCAGCGAATCGGCGATCCATCGGCGGGAGTGATCCCATTTGTAAACCAATTGGTCGAGGATACGAGCGTCCGAGTGCTGCGGGATGAAGCTTGTACCCAGCAATTCCAGTCTTTCGTCGGTGATCTCCGTAACGATGGAGGCGTCGTTCAAAAACCACCAGCAGCCAAACGGCATCAGGTTGTTGAACTTGCGCGCCGCCACGCACAACTCGTGCTGGTTCTCGCGGGAGAGCATCGACACCAGGAACGTATTTTGCGGAAAATCGCGGCAAAGCCGCTCGACGACGGCCGTCTCCGCGTGTCCCAGCGAATCGCCAGCGTCTTTCAAAGCCGGATTCACCTGCTTGCGGACTCCAATCATCATCGAGAACGGCAAGTTATACGACCGGCACACGGGCAGAACGACTTCCGTCAGCAGCTTGGCGCGGGGCGAGTCCTCGGGATAACCGAAGGAGGGCGGCAGCGAAACCGCCATGTAAAGCGGCTTCATGCGGTTCACCCAATCGTCCAAAAACTTCTTGGCCGATTCGATAGTGGGCTGGTCGATTACGGCTCCGGCCTTATAGCCTCGCTCGGAGAGAACTGAGTGAGCGCGCGGCCAATCGTTCAGCAGCGGATCCATGCGCAGCACGGCATGGTACTTTTCATGCACCGGCGTATTCTCCAGCCAGAGCTGGGATTCAACCGGATCGAATACGTCATTTGTCATGACGACATCGCTGACATTGGCGCGCTTCATCACATCCGAGATGTGCTCTTCGGCGGAACGAGCCGCGAAAAACTTGCGTGCCTCGCGCAGATTGGGAACGTTAGGGTCCAACCCAAAAGACGACAGGACTTTGACCACGCCGCGGCAGGCTTCGGAAACCGGCGTGTGGCGGACGAACAAGGTCTGCCAGATGATGTCAGCCTGCTCGATCTTCGACACGCCCCAGAACTGCTCCGGCGTAATGGGCGCGGAGCGGAACGTTTCGGCGATCAGGTAATGGTAATTGACAAGTTCGTCGATGCCCCACAGCGAGAGTTGCTGAAAGGTCGCTGGGTAGAGATGTGTATGGATATCAAAAACGGGAGTATCGAAAACGATGCTTTCGACGGTGCGCGAAAGCTCTGTGACTTCAAGAGATGGGGGTGCAAGCTGGACGCTCATTGAGTTGCCTTTGGATCGTGAATCTGTTTGACTTAAAATAACCGACTGGAAATTTGCTTCATGAACCGCTTCATAGCGACGATTTGATTGTATATGGCCATGACTATCAAGGACGTAGCCAAGCGGGCGGGCGTGGCGGTGGGAACCGTTTCGCGGGTTATCAACGGCCGCCCCGACGTAAATCCGAAGCTACGGGAGAAGGTCGAGCGCGTCATTCGCGAAATGAATTTCCGGCCCAATGCGCGGGCACAGAGCCTCGGCCGCAACGCTTCGCCGATCATCTCGTTCATCCTCAGCAACCGTAGCGTACTGCATCCGTTTCACGCGCGTGTGCTCCAGGGTGTCGAGGAATATTGTGCGCAGGCCGGCTATTTCGTTGTTTTCGCGCGATTCGACTATTCTCGCGATACCGCCGTAGGCGCGCTCCGGCTTCCGGGCGTGCTGCAGAGCCACGGTATTGCAGATTGCGTGATCGCGGCTGGGACGAATTACGGAAATTTTCTCGAGGCTCTGGACCGGCTCGGGATGAAATACGTTTCTCTGGGCAATAACCTGATTACAGCCGAGGAGCAACCACCGGTGAATCAGGTGCGGTTTGACGATTACGGTGGAACCGTTGAAGCCACTCGTTATCTTATCCAGCTAGGCCATAAAGATATCTATTTCGTGGGAGACACGTCGCTGCCCTGGTGCCAGCATCGGTACGAAGCGTTCTCAAAAACGATGCGCGAGGCAGGCCTTGAGCCGCATGGATTCACAACCGGACTCGCCGACGACCACTTCATGAATGGATTGAACAGCGTCTCGTTTCTGCTGGAACACAACCACGCCATGACGGCGCTGTTTGCGGGCAACGACGATGTTGCCTATGGAGCCTGGGAAGCGCTGAACCGGCACGGGTTGAAAGTTCCGGGCGACGTCAGCCTGATCGGCTTCGACGATCAGTATGGACCCAGGCGCTACCCACAACTCACCAGCGTGCGGGTGCGAACCGACGAGGTAGGCCGAGAATTGGGCAAAATGGCGATCGAAAAGATCAGGACCGGGGCGGTCGATATTCCCGAAGTGGTCGTGCCGACTAAATTAGAGCGCCGCGGCACCTGCCGGCCGTTGCCGAACGATGTGGCGCGCCGGAAACCCGCATTGCAGGACGAAATAGCAACAACATCAGGTGGAACTTAGCAACGCGAACCACACCATCCGATCCAGGCAGCCTCGTGATATGCAAGATTGCGATTTCAGGTGGCCTTCAGTAGCCGCTCGGCGTAGAAGGCGCCGGCTGGCGTATCTTCATGCTTGAACAACGCATAAACATTCCGGCCGGCCGCGAGGTGCCCCGCAATTTTCGATGAGATGGCGTCGATCTCTTGCCCAGTGTACTCGGGCTTTCGCAACCGATAATACACGAAGTCGGACGTCAGCACTTCCGGCGTTTCTCGCTGCTCGCTCTCGGCGAAGCACAAGCCACAGCCACAGCGGCGAAGAATATCCAAAATCTCCGTTGCAAACCAGGTATCGTTGCGGAATTCAAAGGCATAACGATCGCTTTTCGGCAGAGCTTGTATAAATTCGCTCAGGCGTTCGGCGTCGGCCTTGAGGGTTGGCGGCAATTGAAACAGAACCGGACCTAAACGTCCGGCCGCTCGCAATGGCTGCAGAGAGTCGAGAAAGAGCCGGGTGAACTCCTGCGCGTCTTTCAACTTCAGAATATGCGTGATCTTCTGATGCGCTTTCGGCGAGAACAGAAAGCCATCGGGTGTCGCCTCCAGCCACTTTTCGAACGTGCTCGCCTTAGCAATCTGGCGGAACGTGTAGTTCACTTCCACAAGGTTCAATCGGCTGGCGTAGTAATTCAGAAACCTGGCGCTAGGGATGTTCTTGGGGTAGAAATCCGGCTTCCATGAAGGATAGGAGTAACCGGACGTTCCCGCGTACAGTTTCGGCGGCACGATTTATAGACCTATATACCAATCGTAGCCTTGCTCGGCCCAATAGTCCGGGGGGCGAGTGTTCGTGTAGCGAATGAGGCCGACGCGTTTAATGCTCTTCACGCCATATTTTACGGGTATGACCAGACGCAACGGCGCGCCGTGTTCGTCTTCTAGCGCGTTGCCATTGCGTTCGTAGCAAAGCAGAGTCTGGGGATGCATGGCGCTCTTAGTATCTAGCCCAACGTAGTAGTTGCTGTCGGGCGTCTCCATGTAGACGTAGTTCGGAAGCGATTGCCCGGGAGGGAAATACTTTCGCGTGAAATCGGCAAAGCGCGCGCCGGTCCATTGGACAACCGTACTCCAGCCCTCGATGCAATGGAGCTTCACGATCTGTGTCACGCGCGGCAGCGCCTTGATGTCATCGAGCGTTAGGGTGAGAGCCGGACCTCCGGTCGCGACCTGCAGCCGCCAACTCTCGGCATCGACATCGTCGTCGAGGCCATAGGTTCCATTCGGCTTCAGCTTACCGATTTTAGATGTGGAATACGTGGGCGCAAGGCGACCATCGCTTAAGTAGGATTTAGCAATGGCCTCGTTGACGCGCAAGACGCGGCGTTCCGGCCATGGCGCCATATTCTCCTGCGGCCGCGAGCGCATCCATTCATAACCGCCTACCGCGGCGGCAGTGGCGATACCGGCGGTAAGAAATGCTCGGCGCGAATGCTTCTTAAAAAGCTCGCGCGCTTCCTTTTCAGGAAGGACAAACTCGCGCTGCCGCTTATTCATGGGCGGCCTCCGATGGAGGCTCAAGCTCCAGGCCGGTGATCATCGACTGGAAATTGCGCCATCCGGCCCGAATAACCTGGGCGACGTGCACCAGGAAGAAGAGCAGATATCCAATGGTCAATGAAAAGTGGATCAAGCGCGCGAACTCGTATCCGCCGAATAACCACGTCAGCCAGGCGAGCTGAATCGGCTTGTAGATCGCCAGGCCCGTCAGGAACGAACCGATGCCCATGGCGACGATGCCGGTGTAGCTGATCTGTTGGGCCGCGTTGTATTTTTCTTGCGGCGGCAATTCCCGTCGCAAGCCCACGTCATAGAGCATCACATGCCAGGCGTCTCGAAACGCGCTCAGCGATTGCGGAACAAGGTAGCGCCATTCGCCTGAAATGATGGTGTAGGAAACATAGGCGATCCCGTTCAGCACAAAGAACCACATAAAGAAAAAGTGCAGAGCCATGCCGTCGGCAAGGCGGTAATTCATGTGCAGCAGGTTGTAGACCCAGGCCGGAAAGAAATGAAAGCCGGCAATATGGTACACGTCGTTTGCCCAGTAAATCAGAAAGCCGCTCCAGATCATCAGGAACAATACCGGAAAGTTCACCCAGTGGAACCAGCGGATTGCCAGTAAGTGTTTCAACCTAACCTTTTGCATCGATTCTCCAGGGCTGGGAAGCTGGCCCTCACCAGGTATTACGCGGACGTGCCCCAAATGGCTATGCCCTCAATTTTGCGGATTCTTAAAGCCCGCGCAAACACCGGCGGCCCAATGGTGCATTCTCAGAATGATGTGCCTGAAGTTCCACAATACAGCGAAACCGTTCAGCGCGCGATAGCCTAAAGTTTCTAAAGCTCTTATCCCGGTCGTCAAGCCTGCGTACACTAGAATTCGATGCCTTCCTCCCATCGATACGCATTGATTATGGCGGGCGGACGCGGAACCCGTTTCTGGCCGCGCAGCCGCAAGCGGAATGCAAAGCAGGTCCTGCGATTCTTCGGTGAGCGTTCGCTGATTCAGCAAACCGTGGATCGTCTGAAGCCCGTTGTGCCGCCCGACCATATTTGGGTGATCACGAACGAGTTTTTACAGCAGGAGATCCGCAAGCAATTGCCGGACGTGCCGAAAGCGCAGATTCTGGCGGAACCGGCCCAAAGAAATACGGCCCCATGTATTGGACTTGCCGCGACCATCCTCTCCGCATTGGACCCGGATGCCGTTATGGGCGTGTTCCCGGCCGACCATCTTATCCAAAAGGAAGCGCGGTTCCACAGTTTCGTTAAATCCGCGTACAAGGCGGCCGAAACCAGCGATGTTGTGGTGCTTGGCATCCAGCCGCAGTGGGCGGAAACGGGTTACGGCTATATCGAATTTCCGGCGGGGGCTAAACCTGGGGAGCTCAATCCTCAGGCAGTAAAGAGTTTTCGCGAAAAACCCGATGCCAGCGCCGCTCAGCGGTTCGTGGCCGCTGGCAATTTCTATTGGAATGCCGGCATGTTCTTCTGGCGCGCCGAAACGGTGCTAAACCTGATGAGACATCACATGCCGAAAACAGCTACTCTGCTAGCCGGCTTGCCTCCGTTCCGGAACCGCTCATTTGCCGGAAAACTTGCGGGCGTCTATCCGCGGACGGAAAACATCTCAGTGGATTACGGAATTATGGAAAAGGCGGAGCGTGTAGCCGGCCTGACCGTGGACGATATCGGCTGGAACGACGTCGGCAGTTGGGAGGCGGTCTACACACTCGCCCGTAAAGACGTCAACAGCAATGCGTCACGGGGCGACCTCATAGTGGAAGACAGCAGCGGGAACTACGTAGACGCCGCGAAAACGGTCGCACTGGTCGGAGTCGAGAACCTGGTGGTTGTCGATACGCCCGATGCGCTCCTGATTGTGGATCGCCGCCGCGCGCAGGATGTGGGGAAGTTGGTGAAGACGCTGGAAGCGAAGAAGCGGGAAGAGCTGCTATAAGCGTTCGAGCCGGGGATAGCTGATAATTATTAGGAGTCGGATGCGAGGAATCACAATTGCAACTGCCTAGGATTGCATTCAATCCGGAAGTAATGGGGGGCAAAGCGTGCATTCGTGGCATGCGCGTCACGGCTGGCATGATCGTCGGGCTGGTAGCCGCTGGACGAAGCCGCGAAGAGATCCTCAACGCGTACCCTTATCTTGAGGAGGACGACATTCGTGAGGCTTTGCAGTACGCGGCTTGGCGGCTCGAAGAAGTAGACCTGCTGCGCGTTCGGATTCTGCCGCTCAACTAAACGTTAGCTCCAGTCCAGCACACGTTTCCGGATCACCCAGACATAGCCCACCACCAGAAATGCCAGGAATACGCCCGCCTCGGCAATTCCGAACCAGCCTAGCTGGCGGTAGCGAACGGCCCACGGGAACAAAAATACGGTCTCCACGTCGAAGATAACGAACAGCATGGCGACCAGGAAGAACCGGACCGAATAGCGCCCTCGCGACTGTGACGTAGGCTCGATGCCGCACTCATAAGCAGATAATTTCGCCGCATTCGGGGCGGACGGCCGCACCAACCTCGCCAGCAGTAGCGCCGCGACTGGAAAAAGCGCTGCCAGAATTGCGAATACGAAGATCGGCAGATAGCCGGAAGGCATATCTCTTTCATCGTAACAATCGACAACTTTCCGCGGTGGAATCGCATCTGGAAGCATAGGAGATAATACGGGGGAGCATGTTTGCGTCGCTGCGGGACCACATTCGGGCCATTCAGCGTGAAGATCCGGCAGCCAAGAACGCGCTGGAAGTAGCGCTTTGTTACGCAGGCCTCCACGCTGTCCTGCTCCATCGCGTTGCACACGCTTTGTACAAGCGCCGCTTGTACGTGACCGCCCGCCTGATTTCACAACTTGGCCGTTTTCTGACTGGCATCGAGATTCACCCAGGGGCCATCATCGGGAAGCGTCTGTTCATCGATCACGGAATGGGCGTCGTCATTGGCGAGACTGCCGAAGTTGGCGACGATGTTCTTCTTTATCAAGGAGTTACACTCGGCGGAACGGGAAACGAGACAGGCAAGCGTCACCCGACGGTCGGAAATAACGTGGTGATTGGAACCGGAGCCAAGATCCTGGGAAATATCACGCTGGGCAATAACGTGAGAGTTGGAGCCAGCTCGGTCGTGATTCATTCAGTGCCGGCGGATTCAACGGTGGTCGGCATTCCAGCTCGAATCGTGAATGCGAAAGCCAAGGTCGGTCTTCTGGAGCATGGCCGGATCGCCGCTTGCGGCGAAGAGGAAGGGCCCGATCTGGAGCTATTGAACGACCGCATTCGGGAACTGGAAGCCCTGATCCGGTTGTTACTCGAAGAGCGCGTCGCGCAGGGGCGGGGTTAGGCGGCGAAGCGATATCGCAGGCTGTTTTCCGCTAATTTCCTCAATTCATCCTCGCTAAAGCCAAACTTTTGCGCGGCCAGCAGGTATTCCCGCAGCACGCTGGTCTGAAATAAAGCCGGATCGTCCGTTCCAAGGACGAGCGGGACGCCCGCATCCCATAGACGGCGCAGCGGGTGCGCTTCCAGGCACGGAACGGCCGCAGTACAAATATTGCTTGACGGGCAGACTTCGAGCGGTACACCATGCTTTCTAAGCTCCGCCAGCAGGTTGGGATCGTCAATCGCATGGATTCCGTGTCCAATGCGTTCCGAGCCAATTGCCAACGCATCCCAGACGCTTTCCGCGCCGGCTATTTCGCCGGCGTGGCAAGTCAACCGCAGGCCGGCGCTCTTCGCCTCGCCGTAGAGTGCTTCGAACCAGCGCGCCGGTCCGCGCGCTTCATCGCCTCCGATCCCAATCGCCACGACGCCTCGGTTCCGGTATTCCCGAGCCAGATCGAACACGGGCTTGGCCGCCGCCGCGCCAAACTGACGCACAGCGTCGAAGATCCAATGCGTCTGAACCGCGCTCTGCTCGTCGGCCGCGGCGCGAACCGCCTCGAAGATCGAGTGGAAATCCTGTTCTTTCCATAGCACGACTCCCACCGAAATCGTGATTTCGGCATATAGCACGTTTTGCCGAGCCAGGCGCTCGAGTAGCCGCCGTGTCGCGAGCGAATAAGCATCCGGCGTGGTGAGTTTGCGGCTCACCCAAACGTAGGCTTTCAAAAACCCCGCAAAACCGTCATAACGGTACTGCGCGTCAATTTCTTCGAGTGTCAGCGAAGGGTCGATCTCATGAATTGTTTCGGGTTCGACCGAGCCCTCTAAGTGCAAATGCAACTCGGCTTTCGGCAAAGAGCGTACGAATTCCCGAAATGAGTTGACTGTTGGAATGTCCATTACTTAGGGGATCGAGCGGTAAACGGCAAGGGGCTCTCGCCCGGGCCGCCGCGTTCCCCTGCCATAATAAAGCCTGCCATGACCGAAAAAGAAATGGAAGCCATCGTCGGGGGGTATCATGGGGACCCGTTCCGAATCCTCGGTCCGCATCGTCTCGACAGCAATGAGAAGGGCAGCGAATGGGAAATCCGCGCCTTTCTTCCGCAAGCCGCAAAAGCAGCCGTCACTCATTCAGGCAGCGCGGTGGTCATGGAGCGCATCCATCCACAGGGTCTTTTCGTGGCTCGACTGGCATCCGACCCAGGATCTTACCGGCTGCAAATCTTCGACAGCGAAGGACGCGCCAGGGAAATCGAAGATCCCTACCGGTTCCCACCGCTGCTGACGGATTTCGATCTCCACCTCTTTGGCGAAGGCACACACTATGAGGCCTATCGCACGTTTGGCGCTCACCTACAGACGGTAGATGGCATTGCCGGGACCCGCTTCGCGGTGTGGGCGCCCAACGCTATCGTGGTGAGCGTTGTTGGCAATTTCAACGATTGGGATACCCGCCGGAACCCGATGCGCGCCCGCACCGGCGGCGCTTGGGAAATCTTCCTGCCCGGCGTGGGCGCCGGCGATGCTTATAAATACGAGGTAACCAGCCGGTTCAAGGGCTACAAACAGATGAAGGCAGATCCTTACGGGTTTGCCATGGAGGTGCCGCCGAAATCCGCATCGATTGTTGTCGACACCCACAAGTATCAATGGCAGGATCACGACTGGCTGCAGACGCGCGCCGATGCTCACCTTTTGGATGAGCCGGTATCGATCTATGAGGTTCACCTTGGATCGTGGATGCGGGGAGAAAACAACCAGGAACTAACTTATCGCGAACTTGCCGCCAAGCTTGTGCCTTATGTCAAACGCATGGGCTACACACATATCGAGTTGATGCCCATCATGGAGCACCCGTTTACGGGCTCGTGGGGGTATCAGGGGATCGGCTATTACGCGCCGACTTCCCGCTTCGGGGCGCCGGACGATTTCATGCACTTCATCGATGCACTGCACCAGGCGGGCATCGGTGTCATTGTCGATTGGGTGCCGGCGCATTTCCCGAAAGACGCGCACGGCCTCGCCTATTTCGATGGAACAGCGCTGTACGAACACGAAGATCCCCGCAGAGGCGAACACAAAGAGTGGGGAACGCTAATCTTCAACTTCGGCCGTAATGAGGTACGCAGCTTTCTTATTTCGAATGCGCTCTTTTGGGTGAAGCACTATCACATTGATGGCTTGCGTGTGGATGCGGTCGCCTCAATGCTCTATCTCGATTACTCGCGAGAGCCTGGGGAATGGATTCCGAATATTCACGGCGGCAATGAAAATCTGGAAGCCATCGAATTCCTTCGTAAGGCGAACGAGCTTGTGCATCAGGTGCCCGGCGTCATTACGGCTGCCGAGGAATCCACGGCGTTCCCGGGCGTTTCGCGTCCGGTTTACCTGAACGGCCTTGGCTTCACGATGAAATGGAACATGGGCTGGATGCACGACATGCTGGACTACTTTTCGAAAGACCCGATCTTTCGCCGCTATCACCAGAACAGCATCACGTTCAGCATGATGTACGCCTTCACGGAAAACTTCATTCTGCCGATTTCGCATGATGAGGTGGTTTACGGCAAAAGGGCGTTGCTCGACAAAATGCCCGGCGATGAATGGCAGAGGTTTGCCAATGCCCGCGCGTTCCTCAGCTATATGTGGGGGCACCCCGGCAAGAAGCTGTTGTTCATGGGGTCCGAAATCGGGCAAACCTCCGAATGGAATTATCAATCTCAAATCGACTGGTGGCTGCTCGATTATGAAATTCACCGGAAATTTCAGGATTTCTGCAAGGCTCTGAACGAGCTTTATAAGCGCGAGCCGGCCTTATATCAGGTAGACTTCCACTGGGAAGGTTTCGAGTGGATCGACTTCCATGATGTCGAAAACTCGATTCTTTCGTTTATTCGCCGCGGGAAGAATCCGAACGATTATCTTGTATTCGCGTGCAACTTCACGCCGGCTCCTCACAAGGGATACCGGATCGGCTTTCCCGAGCCTGGCTGGCACGTCGAGATTTTCAATTCCGATTCGGAGTTGTTCGGCGGCAGCAACATGGGGAACGGCGGAGGCGTCATGGCCGAAGGCAAACCGTCGCATGGCCGCGTGGCTTCCGCTGAACTCGTTCTGCCCCCGCTTGGCGTAGTTGTGTTCAAGCCGGAGCGGCCATTGCCGCCGACGGCAGCGCAACTTGGGCAATAGCGAGAGCCGCGAAGCCTCCCGAGCAAACAGTTACAATTCGTAAACGGATTCGGAAGGCGGCATGCCCCAGCGCTTCGATGTCATCGTTATCGGTGGCGGACACAACGGACTAGTTGCGGCCGCGTACCTGGCGCGCGCGGGACGCAAGGTTCTCGTGCTCGAGCGCCGAAATCAGCTCGGCGGCTGCTGTGTCACGGAAGAACTCTGGCCGGGTTACCGCGTTTCCACCGCATCGTATTTGAGCAGCTTGCTTTCGAGTAAGGTTGTCAAAGAACTCGAACTGGAGCGCTTCGGCTATCACGTCGATGCGAAAGATCCCGCATTCTTTTCGCCATTCCCGGACGGGCGTTACCTGTTCATGTGGCAGGACGAAAAGAAAACGCTCGGGGAAATCGCCAAGTTCTCGACGCGCGATGCCGAGCGGTTTCCCGCCTATGAGGCTCACCTCGAGAAGCTCGCGCGAGTGATCGAATCCCTTTTGCTGGTGACGCCTCCAAAGTTTCCGCCCAAAAGCATTCTTCAATTTGTCGATTATCTGAAACTACTTGGCCGGATGCGTGGGCTCAAGCCACAAGAGGTGGTCGGCCTCGTGAAGATTTTCACGCAGAGCGCCGCCGATTTCCTCGATGAATGGTTTGAATCGGACGAGATTAAGGTCACGCTCGCGACGGATGCGGTCATCGGAGCGAATGGCGGCCCACGGTCGGCGGGAACGGCGTACATCCTGATGCATCACTGCATGGGCGGTGTAAACGGCAAGCGCGGTCTCTGGGGCTTTGTCCGCGGCGGGATGGGCGCCATCTCGGACGCGATTGCGGCATCCGGGCGCGCTCACGGCGCCACTTTCCGGACGGATGCCGAAGTGGATCACGTGAAAGTCGCAAATGGGCGGGCCACTGGCGTTGTGCTTAAGAACGGCGATGAATTCGAGGCGCCCCTGATCGCGAGCAATCTCGATCCAAAGACCACGTTCCTTAGGCTGATTCCGTCGAACCACCTGGAGCCGGAGTTTCTCGAATCCATCCGGCATTTTCGTTCGGAAGGAACTTCACTGAAGATCAATCTGGCGCTGTCGAGCTTGCCGGATTTCAAGGCGCTCCCGGGGGCGCCGGGCCCGCAACACCGCGCAACCATGCATCTTTGTCCGTCGATGGAATATGTGGAGCGCGCCTGGGACGATGCCAAGTACGGCATGCCATCGCGGTCGCCGCTGCTTGAGCTGACCTCTCCCACGCAGTACGACGCTTCGCTGGCGCCGCCGGGCAAACATATTATCGGCATCTTTTTGCAGTACGCGCCATACACATTGCGCGAAGGAAGCTGGGACGAATTGCGAGCGCCATTTGCGCGCCGCGTCTTCGACATTATCGATGAGTACGCACCTGGATTTTCGAGCGCCATCGAACACGTTCACGTTTTGACTCCGCTCGACATCGAGCGCGAATTCGGGATCGCCGGCGGCAACATTTTCCATGGCGAAATGAGCCTCGACCAGATGTTCTCGCTGCGACCGCTGGCGAGCCTGGCCCAGTACCGGACCCCGATTCACAGGCTATTTCTTTGCGGCAGCGGAACGCATCCGGGCGGCGGCGTCATTGGCGCTCCCGGCCATAACGCCGCCCAGGAGATGCTCAAATTTCGGGCCTGAACAGATCGACTTTCGCGCGCGCCGGTTATCGCCTCCGCAAATGCGAAATCGTGTTGATTGGTTATTTCTTCTATTTGGCGGCAATCGCTCCGTTGTTCCGCGACCGGCCCCGGGCCGATGCCCGCATTCTCGCGATTGCCGGCGCGGCTACGTCGGCGATTCTGCTTCTCGCGTGGCTCGATTCCCGCTTGCGGCATGCCGGGTTCGGCATCGCTCGCGATTGGGTTGCGCTCGGCCTGGTGCTTGCCGCATACCGTTCGCTCGATTTGTTTTCGCCTTCAAACTACACGTTCGCGCTGGAGCGGTCTTGGATTGTGTGGGACCATCTCGTTCTCGATCATTGGGGCCTTCGGAGAGCAATCGAATCGTCCGGCCCCGCTCTGCCCACGTATCTTGAATTTTGTTACCTCCTTACCTCCGGCGCTGGTGTGTATGGTTTGGCTGCGCTCTACGTGCGGCGCAAGCGTAACGTAGCCGGGGAGTTTCTATTCATCTACATTTTGGGAACCCTGCTTGCCTATGCAATGATTCCGTGGTTTCCCTCGGAGCCTCCACGGACCGTTTTCCCATTGATTGATAGCCCCCAGGTGCTAACGGCGATCCGCCGCTACAACCTCGACGTGTTGGCTCATGCCGGAATACACGCAGGCGTTTTCCCGAGCGCGCATGTTTCTTCCACGTTTTCCGCGGCGTGGGGCATGTTTGCCGTTCTGCCGAAGCGAAAGTTGTTTGGATGGGTGTTCCTGTTCTACGCCGCGAGTGTGGCGGTTGCGACGGTATATGGGCGCTATCATTTCGCGGTCGATGCGATTGCGGGCATCGTGGTCAGTATTGCCGCGGTCGTGATTGCAGCGTATTTGAAAAGACTTCCAATGCAGAAGTGATCGACATCCGCGGCGCCTGCAACACAATGGCGCGAATGAGCATCAGACCTTAGTGCATGATTCGATACGCTTTTAGACGTTGACGCGAGAGAGCGATCCACTGTTCAGAAAAGAGGATTAAAAGTGCAACTTGGAATAATTGGGCTCGGACGAATGGGCGCCAACATGATGCGCCGCCTGATGAAAGGCGGACATGAGGGCGTGGTTTACGACCAGGATGCGGCTCGCGTAAAAGAACTTGCCGCCGCGGGCGCCACAGGAGCCGCCGACGTTGAATCTCTGGTAAGAAGTCTCAAGGCTCCACGTACGGTCTGGGTGATGCTGCCTTCCGGCGAGATCACGGAGAACATGGTTTCTCAATTGCGGGATCTTCTGGATCCGGGCGACGCCATTATCGACGGCGGCAATTCTTATTTCAAGGACGATGTACGGCGCGGCAAGCTGGCGGCGGATAAGGGAATCGACTATGTGGACGTCGGCACAAGCGGCGGCGTTTGGGGTCTGGAACGCGGCTACTGTCTCATGGTCGGCTGCAAAGAAAAGGTCTTTGCGCGGCTGGAGCCAATCTTCAAGACGCTCGCGCCTGGGCAGGGCGCTATCCCTCTGACGCCCGGACGCAAACGAACTACGGCCGAGGATGGCTACATCCACTGCGGCCCGACGGGCTCGGGACACTTTGTCAAGATGGTGCATAACGGCATCGAATATGGCCTGATGCAAGCCTACGCCGAAGGGTTCGACATCCTGAAGGGCGCAACGTCAAAAGAGCTACCGGAAGAATACCGGTTCGATCTTAAAATGGCGGAGGTCGCCGAGGTATGGAGGCGCGGCAGCGTCGTGGGATCGTGGCTGCTCGACTTGTCCTCAATGGCTCTGGCCGAAAATCCAACGCTGTCGAACTTCACGGGATATGTTCAGGATTCGGGCGAGGGCCGCTGGACGATTCAGGCCGCGCTCGAAGAAGCCGTGCCTGCATCGATTCTGACGGCCTCGCTGTACACTCGTTTCCGGTCGCGGCAGGAGAGTACATTCGCCGAAAAGATGCTTTCCGCAATGCGATTCAAATTCGGGGGCCATATCGAGCGGCCAACAGGAGGCTAACAGGACGAGGATATGGAGAACCCGACTACGATCGGGGAGCAGGGGCGCTCCGGCGACCCGTGCATCCTCGTTATCTTTGGCGCATCCGGCGATCTTACGAAACGAAAGCTGCTGCCCGCGCTCT
>Ga0134125_10002534_pt1 | contig 21579 bp, 18 predicted proteins | sample KB31751_FD_96464 | JGI IMG/M metagenome (GOLD analysis project Ga0134125, IMG submission 96464) | Terrestrial soil microbial communities with excess Nitrogen fertilizer from Kellogg Biological Station, Michigan, USA - KB3-175-1 | ecosystem: Environmental > Terrestrial > Soil > Unclassified ... | reverse complement strand
CGATGTGCATGTGTTGTTGCCCATGTTGTTGTACTCGTCCGTCTGGCGATGGGAGCATGCTGAAATAAACACACTTTAATACCGGCATAGTTCACACCCACCGCCAGCACAAACTGGCGGTGGTTTTTTTATTGCAACAATTTACGAGTTTTTCGAAGCGAGGATGGAAAGTTTAAATGGCTCTGTTCCCCATGTTTCTTAAGCTGGAAGGTCGTTCCACCCTGGTAGTCGGGGCGGGAACGATCGCCACGCCCAAGATCGAAAGCCTGTTGCAGGCTGGGGCCAGAGTCCGCGTCGTCGCTCCTCAGGCAAGTGAAGCAGTCGCCGATTGGGCGAAAGCGGGCCGCATCGAGTTGGTTAAGAAAACCTTCGACGCCTCTGACCTTAATGACGCCTTCCTCGTGATCGTTGCCACCTCTTCTCGTGAAGTAAACGCAAACGTATTCCAGGAAGCCCGCTCCCGCAAGATTCTGTGCAATGTAGTAGACGACCCTGAGCACTGCGATTTCTATTACCCGTCCGTTGTACGCCGCGGCAAATTGCAACTGGCGATTTCTACCGAAGGCCAGAGCCCGGCTCTGGCGCAGAAGCTCCGCCTCGAACTTGAAGAGCAGTACGGTCCAGAATACGAGCAGTGGGTTGAACAGTTGGGTGCCGAACGCGCCAAGTTGTTCCAGAGTGACATTGATCCTGAAGTTCGCCGCCGCCGCTTGCATGAATTGGCTGCCGGCAAGCCGACCGCACCGGAGGTGAAAGATGCCCGGTAAGGTCTTTCTGGTCGGCGCTGGCCCCGGTGATCCGGAGTTGCTTACTCTGAAGGCCCTCAAAGCCCTGCGCAATGCGGATGTTGTTTTGCATGACGATCTCGTCGGCGCGGAAATTCTCAAGCTCATTCCAGGCACTGCCCAGGTCCAAAACATCGGCAAGCGTTGCGGCCGCAAGGGCATTACGCAACAGGAAATCAATGCATTGCTGGTGAATTACGCGCTGCTTGATCTTCAGGTCGTCCGGTTGAAGGGCGGCGATCCGCTCGTCTTTGGACGCGTTGGCGAGGAAATGGAAGCCTTGTGCACCGCCCACATTGAATTTGAAATCGTTCCGGGAATTACCGCGGCTCTGGGCGCCGCCGCCACTGCGCAAATTCCCCTGACGCACCGTGACGCGTCTTCCGCCCTCGTTCTTATCACTAACCATCAGGCGAAAAATGGAAAGTCCAATTGGCCCACTTCGTTGCCGGCGAACGCAACCATTGTGGTTTACATGCCGGGCTATAGATACGAAGCGACCGCGCAAAAATTAGTTCAGTCCGGCCTGGACGCCTCGACACCTTGCGCGATTATTTCCCACGCTACTGCGGAAGATCAGCAGGCCTTCCTGACAAATATTCAGGATTTATCAAATTCTCCGCACCTTCCCGCTCCCACTCTACTGGTAGTTGGGGAAGTGGCGCGCTTTGCCAGCGATTCCGCGTTAGCCCAATTTTCTTTGTTTGTTCCAGTATCCGTTGGACCCGAATTCCAATTCGAAAATCTCCAAAAACAGGAGTCATCCGAGTGAAAGACCAAGTGCAGCAGATCCAAGCCCACGCTGAGCGCTTAAGGCCCGAAGAAGTTTTACGCTGGTCATTCTCGACGTTCGACCAGGACGTCGCCATCTCTTCCGGCATGGGCGTCGAGGGCATGGTGCTCCTCGACATCGCTTCCCGCATCACTCCGAATCTGCGTGTGTTCACCATTGATACGGAATTCCTGTTCCCCGAAACTTACGATCTGATCGAGCGCGTCGAAAAGCGCTACGGCATTCGCATTGAGCGGCTGTTTTCCTCGCTCACGCCGGAGCGGCAGGAACAAATTCACGGCGCCGCGCTCTGGGGACGTAACCCCGACCAGTGCTGCAATCTTCGCAAAATTGAGCCTTTGAAAAAGAAGTTGAGCACGCTTCGCGCCTGGATCACCGCCATTCGCCGCGATCAGACTTCGCATCGCGCCAACGCAAAGCGCGTGGAATGGGACTCCAAGTTCGGCCTGATCAAAATCAATCCTCTGGTAGATTGGACCTCGGAGATGGTTTGGAATTATGTTCGCAAGCATGACGTGCCTTACAACGTTCTCCACGATCAGAATTTCCCGAGCGTCGGTTGCATGCACTGCACCCGCGCGGTAAGGCCCGGAGAAGATCCCCGCGCCGGACGCTGGGCTGGAGTGGCGAAAACCGAGTGCGGTTTGCACACGGTGCAAAGCGAAACAGGGCCCGTCCTCGTGCGCATCGGCGCCAACTAATCATTTACGGAATTATTTGAAGTATTTGCCGGGCGTTGTGCCCAGTAGCTTGTGGAATCTCGCGGCGAAAGCGCCCGGCGTGCTGTATCCCGCCTCCAGTGCTACGTTCGAGACTTTCTCGCCCGCCGCCAGCAACCGCAAGGCGTGCATCATTCGAAGCTGCTGCCGCCATTTTCCAAAGCTCATACAGGTTTCTCGTTGAAAAATGCGCTCGATCGTCCGTTTACTTGCTCCCGCCGCGCTGCATAGTGCCTCCAGTGGGCGCTGCTCGCCGGGATCGGTGAGGAGTGCCTCCGCCACCGAGCGGGCACGCGGGTCAAAAGGATTGGGAAGCTGCAGCGGAACCGTGGCGGAGAAGTGCCTTATGTCGCATTTGAGACATATTTTGTCATAATAGCGAAAAGACGAAACCGCCATGGCATTGTAATTTGGAGACATCAGGAGCATCCAGAATGAACCGCATTCACCGCTGGCTTTGCCGCTCTACCAAATGGGATCATGAGGTCAAAGAAAATGTCCTGCCCTGGGCGTTGGCTGGAGTGGACCTGGGTCAGAATGTCCTGGAAGTTGGTCCCGGCCCTGGGCTGACCACCGATGTGTTGCGCACAAGAGTTGAGCGCCTCACCGCCATCGAAATCGATCCCGCACTGGCGCAGTCTCTCCGGCAGCGAATGCAAAACCGCAACGTGGATGTGGTGGAAGGCGATGCGACCGCCATGCCATTTCAAAATGCGGAATTCTCCGCGGCAGTTTCATTCACCATGCTCCATCACGTTCCTTCGCCGAAGCTGCAGGACAAGCTGTTGCAGGATGTATTCCGGGTACTGAAACCGGGCGGCGTTTTTGCGGGTGTGGACAGCTTGCAGAGCTTTGCCATGCGCGTGCTGCACATTGGAGACACGCTCGTGCCCATCGATCCCAAAGCCTTTCCCGCGCGGCTGGCGCTCGCGGGGTTTAAAGATATCGTCGTCGAAACCGGCAACCGGCGATTTCGTTTTCAGGCGCGTAAGCCGGATTAGGAGACAACATGCTGGCCTCCAAAAAGCTCATTGCCTTCGTGCCCACAGCTGACTACGCGAAAGCCAGGGCCTTTTACTCGGATGTTCTAGGACTGACTTTGATCAGCGAAGATTCGTTTGCTCTTGTTTTTGACGCTAATGGCATCATGCTTCGAGTGGTGAAAGCGGGGAAGTTCACTCCGCATCCGTTCACTGTTTTGGGCTGGGAGATTACGGACATTGACGGCACAGTTGCGGAACTAGTGAAGAAGGGCGTGAAATTCGAAAAATACGGCATGCCCGGTCAGGATGACCGCGGAATCTGGAGTGCGCCCGGCGGCGCAAAGGTGGCCTGGTTTAAGGACCCCGACGGCAATGTTCTGAGCGTGTCACAGCACAGCTGACTTTTGGTTCGCTATTCCTTGAGCAACTGCCGCGCAATCACCAGCCGCTGCACTTCGCTCGTGCCTTCGCCAATCGTGCACAGCTTCACGTCGCGGTAGAACTTCTCCGCTGGATAATCCTTGATGAACCCGTACCCTCCGTGGATCTGCACGCCTTCATTGGCGCAACGCACCGCGACCTCACTGGCATACAGTTTCGCCATGGACGACTCCTGCGTGGTCTTCATCCCCGCATCTTTCATGGACGCGGCCTTGTACGTGAGCAGGCTTGCGGCTTCGATCTCCGTTGCCATGTCGGCCAGCTTCCACTGGATGGCTTGAAATTCGCTGATGGCTTTTCCAAACTGCCTGCGCTGTTTTGAATATTTGAGCGCGGCCTCATAAGCACCGCGCGCCATCCCTAAAGATAGCGCGGCAATCGAGATGCGTCCGCCATCCAGTACCCGCATGGCGTCAATAAATCCGCTGCCTTCTTTTCCCAGCAAATTCTCAGATGGCAGGAAACAGTCTTCGAAAACCAGTTCTGCTGTATCGCTCGCGCGCAGTCCCAGCTTATTTTCTTTTTTCCCCGGACGAAATCCCTTTGTGCCTTTTTCAACAATGAATGCTGAAAGCCCATGCGTGTGAGCAGCCCGATCTGTAACAGCAATCACAACCAACACGTCGGCATAGTGTCCGTTGGTGCAGAAAGTCTTGGTCCCGTTCAGCACCCAGCCATCTTTTCTCCGCGCAGCATTCATGCGCGCGCTGCCTGCATCGGAGCCCGATGACGGCTCGGTCAATCCCCATGCGCCGATGTATTCGCCGGTGGCCAATTTGCTGACGTATTTCTTTTTCTGCTCTTCTGTTCCGGCCAGATAAATATGGTTGGTGCAGAGCGAGGTATGCGCGGCTACGATGATTCCAACCGAACCATCCACGCGCGACAACTCTTCCACCGCGGCCACATATTCCACGTAACCCATTCCCGCGCCGCCATATTCCGGAGGGAAAACGATTCCCATGAGCCCGAGCTTGCCCAGTTCCTTCACCGTCGCCAAAGGGAATTCGCTCGCCTCATCCCACTTCATGACGTTGGGAGCGATTTCTTGCTCGGCAAATTCGCGCACGCTTTTTTTCAGCTGGTTTTGTTCTTCGTTCAGTAGAAAATCCACGCAATCCTCCGAAATTTCTCTGACGCGCTCGAACGCAGAAAGCGAAATTTCATTAGAGCACAAGGCCTTCGCAGAACGAAAAATCTAGACCGACCGGTTGGTTTTCGAAACAGAATAACGGGGAGGTCATTGAAACGTGCTTATGTCAGGTAACCGGCCCGGGCGCGCTTATAGTGACATGTTATAATTTGAGTTCGCCTGCATCATTTCGAGGCTCCGCGAGGCAATCCCGTGATCTCTTTCGTGGGCGAATCCGAGCTACTAAGATCAATGCAATTTAAGTTCATAAAGACGAGGTCTTGCCATGTCCGGGCATTCTAAATGGGCAACAATTAAGCATAAAAAAGGCGCACTTGACGCCAAGAGGGGCAAGATTTTTACCCGCCTCATTAAGGAAATCAGCATTGCAGCTAAAAATGGCGGCGGCGATCCCGACAGCAACCCGCGTTTGCGCACCGCCATCCTCGCGGCCAAGAGCGAGAACATGCCCGCCGACAACATCAAGCGCGCCATCCAGCGCGGCACTGGCGAATTGCCCGGTGTGAACTACGAAGAATTCACTTTGGAAGGCTACGGCCCCGGCGGCGTTGCTATCCTGCTCGACATCAACACCGACAATCGCAACCGTACTGTCAGCGAAATCCGCCACGCCTTCGGCAAAAACGGCGGCAATATGGCCGAGGCTGGCGCGGTCTCCTGGATGTTCCACAAAAAGGGTGACATCGTCATTCCCAAATCCGCCGCCAAAGAAGACGACTTGATGAGCATCGTTCTCGACGCGGGCGCCGAAGACCTGCGCGACGATGGCGAAAATTGGGAAGTACTGAGCGATACATCTGCCTACGAAGCTGTGCTCGAAGCGGTGAAAAAAGCTGGAATCACTCCTTCCTCTTCAGAGGTCACGATGATTCCGCAAAATTACATCAAGCTTGAGGGCCAGCCTGCGAATACCATGATTCGGTTGCTCGAAGTGCTCGAAGATCATGACGACGTCCAGCACGTTCACGCCAATTTTGATATTGATCAGAAGTTGCTGGAGGAAGTCGCCGGTTAGATTGACTCGAACATTTCGAACGTTTACCAGGGGCATCGATAGATGTCCCTGAATTTTTTGCATACGTTATTTTTTCAGCGCCATGAAATAGTTTTCAACATGTCGGTGGAAAATTCTGTGCAAAGCTCGCCAAATGTCCGCGTAAGCGATTCATTCTTCGACGGTTCTACTCTTTGCACACTTCTGAGTGCTGACACTTCAGTGGTAAGGTGTTCGGCGAGGACACTAAGCGACGGGGACTGTTCTCCAAAATGAAAATTAGACTCGACAAACTGCTGGTAGAACGTGGCGTTTCATCGCGAGAACGCGCGCAGGCGTTGATTCTTGCTGGCAAAGTCCTCGTCAATGGGCAGAAAATTGAGAAAGCCGGAGCAGCGGTTGAAGGCGATTCCGAAATCCGCCTCCTGGGAGAAGATTTAAAGTATGTGAGCCGCGGCGGCCTCAAACTGGAAAAGGCGCTCGACCATTGGAGCGTGGATGTCGGCGGAAAAATCTGCCTGGATGTTGGCGCATCCACCGGCGGATTTACCGACTGCCTTCTCCAACGCGGCGCGGCCCGTGTAATCGCCGTCGATACCGGTTATGGCCAAATGGATTTTCGCCTGCGCCAGGATCCGCGTGTGCGATTGCTTGAAAAAACGAACGCCCGTTATCTGACCCGAGAACAAGTTGGCGAGACCATAGATTTGGTCGCAATGGACGTCTCGTTCATTTCAGCCACGCTGGTTTTGCCTGCCGTCACAAACGCGGCATTTCCTGAATCAAAAGGCGGCAAGAGCATAATTATTTTGGTAAAGCCGCAATTTGAAGCGGGTCGAGATTTCGTCGGTAAAGGCGGCATTGTGCGTGACGAGAATGTTCAGGTGGCCGCGGTCGAAAAAATCAAACAAGCTGTCGTCAACCTGGGTGCAGCATCGGCCGATGCGATCGATTCGCCGATCCTGGGAGCGGAAGGGAACCGGGAATTCCTCCTTTACGCCAAATTCTGAGCCCGCGATCTCTGTAACGCGAGCTTTTCCCGTTTTTTCTGTACAATTTCATTTCCCTATGCCGGACCAGAACGCGCCAATAAAAGCAGCAGGAATCATCTCCAAACCAAACAAACCGGAGTTGGCCGGGATTGTTCCCGGTGTGCTCGCCTGGTTTCGCGACCGAAATTATCAAGTCGTGGTGGATCCCGAAACCGCTCTCTATGCTTCCGGTGTCGAAACCGTCGAGCGAGCGCAAATGGCGGCGCGGCCACTGCAATTTGTTGTTGTCCTCGGCGGTGACGGCACTTTGATTGCCGCCGCCCGCGCCGTCGCAGCCGCGGGTATTCCCGTGCTCGGCGTGAATCTGGGTTCACTCGGATTTCTTACTGAAGTTCCACTGGAAAATCTTTATCCAACACTCGATGCCATCGAGCAGAAACGCTACAGCGTTGAAACGCGTTCCATGGTCCACTGCGAAGTGTTTCGAGGCAAGGAGCGGATTGCCGTTCACGACGCGCTGAACGATGTTGTGGTAGGCAAGGGAACCATTGCCCGGCTCAACCATTGCGACGTTTACATAGATGGAATCTTCGTCTCCCGCTACCAGGCGGATAGTCTCATCGTTTCCACTCCCACCGGGTCCACCGCATACTCACTCGCCGCCGGGGGCCCCATACTGATGCCAGCGGTGGATGCCTTTGTCATCACTCCAGTCTCAGAGCACTCTCTGACGCACCGATCGTTGGTTGTGCGAGACTCTGCGGAGATTGAAATCATCGTGCAGACCGGTTCCGACGAAGCCTATTTGAGCCTCGACGGCCAGATCGGAATGCCCATGCTCGACGGCGACCGCATCTGCTGCCGCAAATCCACTCAACAAGTAAAGCTGCTGCATTTTCAAGGAACATTCTTCGATGTGCTGCGCACCAAGCTGAAATGGGGACAACGGTAGTTTCGGCGCTTCCAGTTGAGTAACTTGCGCGCCCCATGTACCAACAACCTAAGGTTGTCGAGTCGTTAACATGTACTTCCGGACATCTTGACCTCCCTCGATTTAAAACATAAAGTGCCTCTAAACTTTCGACTCTCAGACCTGAGAGAAATTCTGAGAGTTCTTGCCACGCGGGTTCACGCCACGAATCCATGACTGTTTTGCTGCGGGGTTTCCTCGAGCGCACGTCTGCTACATCCCTGCCCTGAACAGTCCTGAAATGTCGCGCCAGTAAAAAAAGTTCGGCAAAGGCCGAAGTATTTCTCGCGCTCTCGGGAGGTGCGAAATGAAGCGACAGACGATCTACGCAGCTATTTTTACCATTGGTTTACTCGCAGCCACGCTTGGGTTCACGGGCAAACTCCGCAGTCAATCGGTGAAAGAAGCTCCAACGGGATACAACACCCCGACAATGACGAATAATCCGGGATCGCAAAGCGTCAGCAACGGAATGCCGCAGCCCGCAAACGACACCTTCGCCGAGGACCAGGCCGCCTTTGAAGAAGAAGATGGGGTAGACAAAGGGCTCGGCCCAATTTACAACGCCCGTTCCTGCTCTGAATGCCACCAGAACCCTGTAACCGGCGGTGGAAGCCAGGTCTCGGAACTTCGCGTCGGCCACAATAGCAACGGCAGGTTTGTGAACCCGTCAATCCAGATCAATGACGGAGCGACGACGGTTCCCAATCGATCGCTGATAAACGATCGTTCTATTTGCGCGCAGGCGCAGGAGCGCGTGCCTTCCACGGAAACCATCCACACCTTCAGAATGTCGCTGAACACGCTGGGTGACGGCTTCGTGGAAGCCATTCCAGACAGCACTCTGCTGATGCTCGCTGCCCAGGAAAGCGCCATGAGCAATGGCCGCATCCACGGTGAGGCTATCAAGGTACCGATCGGCGAAGCGCCCGGCGAAACCGCGGTAGGCCGCTTTGGCTGGAAGGATCAGCATGCCAGTCTGCTGTCCTTCTCCGGCGATGCTTATGTGAACGAGCAGGGAATTACCAGCCGGCTGGATCCAACCGACAGCACAACTCTCTGCAAAACTACTTCTGACCCCGAAGACGTTCCCGATGGGCCGGCAAACATGGCGGACATTGATCACTTCGCGCAATTCATGCGTGCGACCATGGCTCCGCCGGTCGATGCAACGCTTATGGCGACGGCGGATGCGCAGAGCGGTAAGCAAGTCTTCAACCAAATCGGCTGCGCGATGTGCCATACGCCTTCGATCCTTACTGCTCCCACCGGAGCGGTCATTGATGGCGGAACATTCACGGTGCCCGATGCGCTAGGCAACAAGGTCATTCATCCTTACAGTGATTTCCTGCTGCACAACGTGGGCACAGGCGATGGGATCGTACAAAACGGCCCTGCAGATACGGCCCAGAAGTTGCGAACGCCGCCACTGTGGGGATTGCGTATGCGCGACCGGTTGATGCACGACGGTCTTTCATCCACGCGCGAAAATGCGATTGCGCGTCACGGCAATGAGGCCGCCGGTGTGATCAACAACTACAACCGGCTCAGCTCAAGGCGAAGGTCTCAATTGCTTACGTTCTTGAATTCGTTGTGAATCGGCAATGATAGATATGCGATGGGGTAAATTGACCGCGCGGTGAATCACGGGATGATAGTCAATTGTCATTCCGGGGAGCGACGGAACGAGGAATCTCTGCCGAATAACAGAATTTGCTTGGTAGGGTTTTCTCGTGCCGCTCGCATGACCATTGCGGGAAACGAGCAAAGATAGTTACCCGCTAACGCTGGCTCAGTTCCTTATTCAAAACTTTCTTGTTGAACTCCTCGGACTTTCCCCGAGGAACCGTCAGCGCCTTCCATTGGTTGCTGGAAAGATGTTTGGCCAGGAAAACAATCTGGCCGATGTGATACGCATAGTGCGCCACCTGCCGATTGATGGCCTGCATGACCGAATGTGCCTCGCCACGAATCGGGACCGAGCGCGTTAAATCAGCCTCGGACAGTCCATTGAGTGACTGGAAAACCACGTTCCAGTTTTCCTCCCATAACTTCATCAATGCTTCGCGCGATTGTGGAGGTGCTTCAAATTCACTATCGCGGTGGCGGTCGGGCTTTTCCCCATCGGAAGTTAGAAAGTCAGTAAACCTGGAGCGCATGTTGCCGGTCATGTGCTTCATGATGATGGCAATCGAGTTCATCTCGGGGTCGAGGGTGGCAAACAGTTGCTCATCCGTCAGTTGAGCGATCGCGCCCTCAGCGAGACGCTTGTAATGGTGAAACAAAGAGAGGGAATCTTCCAAATACGAGGTAGAAAATTTATGTGCCATATCGAAATCCAGGCGAACTATGCCGCCTACGTCTTGAACTGTTCGTCAATCTCAACCTGATATCCGGCCGACAGGCGATTGGTTTCATTCGCCATCCCCACAACCGCCATCAGCTCTTTGAACATCGCGTCGGTCATCCCCTTCTTACGCGCGCCCGCTGTGTGCGATGCAATGCAGTAGCTACATTGGTTGCTCACGCTTACCGCGACATAAACCAATTCCTTGGTCAGCGGATCAAGCGCGCCGGGGGCCATGATCTGTTTGATGTCTTCCCACGTGCGCTTGAGCGTTGCTGGATCGTGCGCCAGGGCCTTCCAGAAATTATTGATCCAATCCACCTTGCGCGTGGTCATGATGTCGTCATACACAGCGCGCACTTCCGGAGACGCGTCTCTGTACTCGATAAGTCCGAGGGTCGCCATTCGTTCGTCCTCGATTTAAGTCTAGGCTGAAGGCACAAAAACTAAGGTTCCGGCACTTCGCCGTTCAGCAAATTTCCCAGCTGGCACCATGAGCAGCGCAGGCCCACGTAAAAATGCCCGAACTGCGCATACACGGCGCTAACCTCGTCAAAACGCATTTCGTAGATAAGCTTCTTGAACACCAGCGGCGAGTCGGCGAACAGGTCCACGCCCCACTCCCAATCGTCCAGCCCAATGGACCCCGTGATGATCTGCTTTACCTCGCCGGCGTAGCGGCGTCCGATGAGCCCGTGTTCATTCATCTGCCGGGCACGCTCTTCAATGGGCAGCGCGTACCAGTTTTTGCCCTCACCGCGGCGCCGATCCATGGGATAAAACGAAATATATCGTGCCTTGGGAATCTCAGGAAAAAGGCGCGGGCGCATCGCCTCCTTCTGCCGCAACAGCGTTTGCTGTATCTCGCGGTTCCATTCCTCGGAGTTCGCTTCGATGCCGCGCTCCGTCAAAGTCTTATAAGCCTTGAGCGTTGATTCATAGAGCCCGAGTTCGATCACGGAAAGATACGACGTCGTTGGCTCAAGAAAGTCATTCAGCCTCAGCCGCGAAAGTTGCAGTTCAACCTGGTTCAGCGCATCGAACGATTCGCGGAAGTGGACAAACATCAAGTCCCCCTTATGCCCAAGCAGGGAATAGGCGGCGGACTGGCCCGTGGGGTTCTGCTCCATCTTTGCCAGTAACGCACTGGCCTCGCGAACAATTTCCGTTTTCTGCGCTTTTCGCAGCGGATGCCACGCGCTCCAGCGAACGCGCATCATCTGATGAAGCACGCTGTATCCCTCAATGGTGAGCGGTACCGGCGGCAATTCCGTGGCGACCTGTGGACGAACGGTAGTAGTAGCTGTCATCGAAATCCTCAATAAGCTGTTGAGCAATATTGTAGCTGGATTCGCGGCGGAGGCGCACATGACCTCCCGGACGGAGGACTAAATAGCTAAAGGGATATCAATTGGTGGTCCTGACAATCCGTCTGCATGAAAGAATAAATATCATCCAGCAACTGGCTGCCATGTCGGCCGAGGAAATAAATCGCGCCAATCTCGCGTTCCTGGAGCGTCTTGTGCGGATACAGCGCGTTGCTCAAGAGTTCCGCATGGCGAGCGAGCACTTCAGTCTGCCGAAGTTCCGCGCGGGCCGCGCGCGCTCGCAATTGTTCCAGTTGATACGCCATTTTTTCTTCGGCATTTTTCGCCGAGTCAGCCAGCGTCTTATCAATGCGCACCACCGCTTCCCGAATGAACGTCATGGAGGACTGCACCGCGGCATTGGCCCGGTCAAATGCCTTCTGAAAATCTTCAGGTAAAACGTGCGCGGCTAACTGCTCTCGCACTGCCGCCGCTCCGGAAAATAAACTGCGAAACGGTAAAGTGTATTTGTCCAGCAGACTTTGAAGCCGCGGTTCGATGAGCGTTGCCGAAAACCGGGGAATGATCGGTGTGGCTCTCTCCGCCAAAAGCTCATAAACAGCGCGTCCCTGCGCGAAATACGCCACCTCCGCTGCGCCGCCCGTATAAGCAATCGTAGGCAAAAGATAATCCTGCACTACAGGACGCAACAACACGTTGGCGCTGAACTCCTCGGGCGCGGAGGCAATCCGCCGCAACAAGTCCGGCGACGAAATCGTTTCCTCGCCAATCAGGAACTCTGAAGAAGATCCCGGCGCGCGGTGCACAGGCAGCCGCGCTCCGTTTTGAATCGCAAAAAGCAACGTGGAATTCGGAACCACTTTGACCTGCTGGTGATATCCAGCGGCCTCAAGCTTCGCTCCACGCTCCAACAAGGCCTGTTCAATTTCAACTGACCGCTCGATCGCAGACTGAAACACCGGTGCCGCAACCGCGGTCATCTCGGGGTCCGAGGCGTCCATCAGCACCACGCCCCACTTCGTGAAGACCCGTGCAAACAGTTTGGCAAAGGCCGAGCCAAAGTTCTCGCCGTCCTTATAGGACGCGCGCAGCCAATCCGCCGCCTCGCAATCGCCCAGCAGACGCGCCACGCTTTCAACCGCCGGCGCAATCTCCTGCGCAAAGAAAATTCGTCCCACCGGCGCGCCTTCCGCCATTTGAACGGCAACGGAAATCGTCTCGAGTGCTGCATCTTGTCCAGGCAGCGCAACGTGATTTACTTCCGCCACGTCGTGGTCTTGTGTGGCCAGCCAGAACACTGGAATGCAATCCGTTCCCGCCTTGCGCGCTTCTTCCGCGATTTTGACTGCCGTAAGCGCCTTAAATAGTGAGAACAGGGGCCCGCCAAATAATCCCACCTGCTGCCCGGTCACCGCGGTCATCGCTCCAGAACGAAATCGCTGAATGTTCTCAAGGGTCTCGGGCGACGCGCCCCATCCGATGTTCTGCCGCTGCAGCGCTTTCGCGACCCGCTCGCGCCGCGAGTTGTCATAACGCACCGCGGATGTTTCGTCCTTGATCCAACTGGAAAAATGCGGAGGCCGTGAATAGAAAGATTGAACTTTAGGGGACCAGGACAGGAAATCGGTAAAAAGCTTGCTGGTATGCGGAATCTGCTGGAAAGGTAAACACTCCGACGTCACCGGCAACACTCCTGACATCGCGGATAAATGCAAAATGCCGCCATATGAGATTCGACAAAACAAGCCATGTTCAGTTAACGCCCCTCTGCTTCTTATTCTACAGGCCGAACTTCACTTCACCTCGAATGAGATGACTGAGAACGCTTTTGGATGCAAAGAGTTGCATCATTGCAAAACCAACTTGCTGTAACCTAAATAATTCACATTCTTTTGCGCCCGTTTAGCGGATAATGTCAAACGTCAAAATTCGCGCTTTCTTACAGAAGGGAAATTGGAGTGGCTGCAAGTTCACAGGTGACCGGTTCGCTCAACATAAGTGTTCTGCCAGTGACTCTGGAAAGGGAAGCGGTCCGTCTGGTTCCGCTCTCGCGCGAGCATATTCCGCTGTTATGGGAAGCCGCGAAAAACGATCTGGCGGATATTTTCCGCTGGATGCCTTATCGCGTGCAGAACTACGCGGACGTTGAGCAGATGGTATTAAAAGCTCTCGACGAACAAAATCGCGGACTGTCTTTGCCCTTTGCCACGGTCGAGCGAACTTCCGGAACCGTGGTTGGCTCCACGCGTTTCATGAATATTGATGCTCCCAACCGGAGAGTAGAGATCGGCTCTACCTGGATCGCGCCCGCATGGCAGCGTACTGCAATCAATACCGAAGCCAAGTACTTGATGTTGTCCCACGCATTTGACCAGTGGGGCTGTATCCGCGTGGAACTTAAGGCTGATGCGCTCAACATGAAGTCCCGCAATGCAATCTTAAGGATTGGCGCGAAAGAAGAGGGAACGTTGCGTCATCACATGATCACGCATTCGGGACGGCTTCGAGACACGGTGTACTTCAGCATCTTAAAGTTCGAATGGCCCCACGTCCGTTGCCGCATGGCCGAAAAGATTCTGCAAGGCGCCTCGAAGTGCTAGCGCTGACGCCTAACTCTCAATTCCACACCGATGTCATTCTTTGAGCCTTGGCCCGAAAAACGCGAGCCGAAGCCAAAGACACCGAAGATCCCCACGAAGCGGGGTTGCAGAGGAAGCCTGGCCCTGAGCGAAGATAGTGCCGACTGTACCCTGAAACCGGAAGGATGCTGGTTTTGTAATCCGAGCACCATGCGCTCCCTTGCACCTTCGCGCGGGCTGACAACATCAAATAATTGACTTCCAACCGCATAAAACCTAGATTGGGAGCAGCCCTTTAAGGGCGTTTTTGGTCGGCTCCAGCCGGCTGAATCAGTTCTTTGAAGGCCAATCCCACCAGTGGGGGCGTCACGGCTTCGACGGAGATGCTTGCGGCCAAGAGGCATGCCGGGGTGTACACACCCGTAATCGCGTACAAAATGATAATTGCCAATCAACAAATGGCATACGCAGCCTAATTAATTAGGCTACCGTTCTCCACCGCTTCGCCCTTGGGCGGTGAGCGAACGTCACACAGAGGGCTGCTCTTCTCTTCTACGTCTGGGGAGGGAGGCTAAGCTTTCAGGCTAGCGGCACCCGTTTCTTGTCCGTTCTGAGCGGAGGCCGCGAACGTCCTGGGGGAACCGCCGCAAGGCGACAAACGCCCGGGGCATGAACGCGAATAAGCATGTAGTCTCTTGACCAGTAACCTTTTCGGACGCGGGTTCGACTCCCGCCGCCTCCACCAACTCACCCTTTAAGTTCCGCTGCCCAATCAGGCATGGTTCCGAACCATTTGCCTTCGGCTCCGCTAATGACGGCAATCAAGCGGTAGCCTTCATCGGACGAATTGTCGAACAAGATGTTGTGGTCTGCATGTTTCATGGCAAACGGCAGATTCGCGAAGCTCCGCCGATATCGCCGACGAACATCGCTTTCAGGCACGTCGTGGCCACCTGAAAGCACCCGATTTCGAATGCGTTCCAGATTGATTTCGACACTTCCCGTGGCAATGTAGATGAGAACAATTTCAAATTCCCGCTGTTTGGCGTCCAGCATCATTTGCAAATAGTTCTTGCCAGACAAAGTTGTCTCCACGGCGAAGCTGTCAGCATCTTCTAAATGCTTGGCCGCGGTCTTGAGAACTTGCCTGGCGGCAGCCACCGTGGAGAGTCCAGTAGTTGAGGCTTGTAGAGTTTTTGCAATAGCGTCGGGATCAAGAACGGGAGTTGTACGGAATAACGCAGAATTCCAGCGAGTCAGAGTGGTTTTGCCCGACCCATTTGCCCCAGCAATGATGGTGAGCGTGGGACGAGTCACCGGCGCGAAGGTGAGGCCTGTGATCGCGGCTTGGGTTGCGAACTGTTTAATATCTCCGTTAGCCGTTTTTTCTCAATGGCGACGCCCGCTCTTGCAGCTTGGGCCATCTTTTGGGCTATTGCGAGCCAGTGGCTTTTCATAACTCTTAGAATACTGTTCCCAGAAAGAAATTTGAAGTATTTTCCGTTCTGAGTGGAGGCCGCGAACGTCCTGGGGGAGTCGCCCCAAGGCGACAAACGCCCGGGGCATGAACGCGAATAAGCATGTAGTCTCTTGACCAGTAACCTTTTCGGACGCGGGTTCGACTCCCGCCGCCTCCACCAAAATCTTTCCACTTAACATAATCCTTGATAATGATGGCTTTCCTTACGGAAGATTTTAGGGTAGCTGACAAGTGCAGAACGCTCCATTTAGTTGACGATCAAGGTCAGGGACACGTCTCTGGTAGCGCCATCCGGCGTAATAGCAGTCACAGCGAGGGTATAGGTTCCAGCGGGAGTTCCTCTCGTGGATGCGCCTGTTCCTCCCGACCCACCAGTCCCGGATCCGCCTCCCCCGCAAGAACTCAATACGGAAATTGATAATATGAGGACGAGCAAGAACGCATTATGTGCCGGGCGCTTTCTTATGAGTGCGCAGCCGATTGCTAGTGCGACAAAGCCAAAGTACTGAGTGATCGGCCAGTGTATGGACGCGGATGAACGCGCCGTCGTGGTAACGATAGCGTTCACGGATGTGGAACCCGCACCAGCCACGATCGAGGCTGGCGTGACCGTACATGTCGAGTCTGTTGGCATTCCGGAGCAAGAGAATGTCAAGTTGCCACGATACCCACCTGAAGTATCAAGAGAAATGGGATACGTGGTGGTTTGTCCGGCGGAGACGGTTATACTTGATGTACTTCCGCTCAGCGAGAAATCCGTTACTCTGCCTATCAGTGGCAAGCTATAGCTAATGGACCCGGCAACAATAACAAGAGCCGCAGTGTCCGAAGCGGCCCCGCTTGGGATATAGCTCACCGTAATGTTGCATGACGAGCCACCGGTCAAAGTTGACGGACAGGTATTCGTTTGAGAGAACGCGGAATTCGTGTCGCCACTAATCGACATGCTTATTACACCGACACCGAACGAGCCGGTATTCGTGAACGTTGTCGTCGTCTTCGATGGTTTGGTTTGACCTTTCAAGGCTTGTAGAGTCAATGATTGCAAGTCAAACGTCATTTGCGGCACCAAAGTCGCAGTCAGCGGTACTTTAAGGGTTCCCGCCGAGCTGTCGATTAAGAGGTTCCCGGAACGCGTACCTGTGGCCGTTGGTTGAAACATCACCGAAATCAAGCCTGTCTGTCCGGGGAACAGCGTGGGGCCTCCATAATATATTTCGCTGAAATCGTTGGAATCAATCGATACCTGGTTGACGGTCACTGTCGAAACGCCGGAATTTGTGATCAGCACGCTTACAGTTGGTTCAGATTCGGGAGAACCTGCAGGGAACGTCACACGAGCTGGCGACACCCCCAATGTTGGCGTTGCAAAGCCCGCCACGCCCGTCAAAGTAATATTACCCGTCATGTCGCCGCTTACAATAATTGAGCTGTTGTAAGTACCGGGAGCCGCAGGGTTGAATCCTACGGATAGGGTGCAGGAGGCTCCAGCATTGAGGGCGCTCGGGCAGTTGCTGGTCACAGCGAAGGGACTCGCAACCGAGAATGAAAGATTCACCTGGTCCGAGCCAGAATTTGTAACAGTACCGTTTTGAATCGCGCTGGAAGTATTCACAATTTGGGGAGCGAATGAAAAAGGTGAAGGTAGAGTGACTTGCGGATAGCTCCTTATAGGAACGGTAATCTGGTTGGACAGGCCGCCATCAGGGTTACGCACGGTCACCATTGCGGCGCCAGGGGAATTCGTATCTGATGGATTCAGGTCGACATCCAGTTGCGTGTCGTCAACAAAGTAGGTCGACCGGGAACTTCCATTCCAAAGCACGACCGCATCGGGCGCGAAACCCATTCCTATGACACTGATCGGCAGAAAGGAAAATCCGCCACTGATGCGCAATTGTGTCGGAGAAGTTCCAATAATCATGGGCTGCGTATTGACAGCAGAGTAGGCTGCAGGCAAGGTGTATTCACCGCCATCATCGTTTGTAACCTGGACTGTTGCTGGACCAAGAGGTAGAGCCGGTGTCGTCACTCGAAGGGTTGTGGCATTTTCAAAAGTGCTAGATGCGGGCTGGCCTCCTATCGTCACCGTTGCATGGGGCTCGAATCCTATACCTCGAATGGTGATTGTTTGTCCTCCTGTAGTGAGACCCTGGGCAGGTTCAAGTCGTCCGATGGCCAGGATGTTCGGCAATGGGACCTTGAGCAGTCCAACAACGCTGCTTATGTACATAGCGTTGTGAAAAGAATCCAGAGCTACAGCATCGAGGGTGATCGCCACCTGCGGTAACAGATTGATGCGCGCGATACGGGTGCCATGGTGCACGTCGAAAATCGAAACCGAATTTAAGGATGGTTGGATTTGCAGCGCTCCCGAATCGTCCAGTTTTTCCCCAAAGACTAAAATATCGGTGTCAAAGTCGAAAGTTTGGAGCGCATTGTGAACATCGAAAACAGTATCGTACGTTAACTGGCCACCCACGAAGAGTGCCGCAGCATCGTCCGCTCCGTAATCTTCCCATCCTGGTACAAATTCCTGGCGGAACGTATCTGTAAATGCGTCCCAATAATATAGGGTACTTCCGGACGCTCCTGAGGCGAGATCGGCCGAAATAAACGCGTGAGTGCCGTCGCGTGAGAGTCCAATCTCAAGATAATTTCCATTGAAGTTTTGAAGGCGGGTGGTAAACGAGCCCGTGCTCGGATCAACTTCGATGAGCCGACTGTCGGTAATGACCGCGGGGTTATAGATTCCGACAAAGAGTGTGCCCTTGCTGGTGACCCCTATGCGGGTCATCGTCATGCCCGACGGTAGAGTTGGTTTGATTGAGGTCCAGGCGCCACTATTGAGGTTTATGATGTCGATAAAGCCTGCAGCCGTTGTGACATACAGAGTACTTCTGTCAGGAGACAGTGCCATGGCGATCGGAGTCAGATGAGTGGAGTAGTTTTTTATGAACTGTTCCGTGGCCGTATCGAGAACATCAATCTCATTACTTCCATAGTTGCATCGGTACAAGTATCCGCGACTGTCATCGTAAAGCATGTGCGAGACCGTAGTTGCTCCGCCGAGGTCTGTAATTCCGAGGTAGTTGAAGCCACCCTGCAACCGTGCGGATCCGTCTTGTGTCGTAAGCACGACGTCTGCCGCGCCAACCGTGCCGTTGGGGGTTGCCAGGGCGATCCGATAAGTCGGCGTCTTTATGGGTGAAATACCCATGACTGTGACCGAAGTGATGGTGGCAGGCGCTCCACCTATAGTTACCTGAATACCTGCCGTGGACGCTGAGCGCAAACCGAGCGCAAAAAGAGTCAGAGTATCGCCCCCTGCGCTCGTTCCACCGTTGTGATCGAGGTACTCAATTGAAGGCCCATAGGAAAAGCCCTCAGGAATGTAAGAGACAAAGCCATCATCGTACTTGACCGTAATGTCAATCGGGCCAGACCGATCACCTGGCGGTGTAATGACAGTGATTCCAGTCGAATCGGTTCCCGTGATCGATGCTGTTTTGTCGGCAAAGTAGACTGTCGCGTTGGCGAGGTGATGCTGGGCAATAGTGACTGGGGTACCACCGCTGATCGGCCCGGCGGACGGGCTGGCTACATATGGATAAGCCGTTCCGGCAAACTGAGACTGGGGCGGAAAGAAACCAAGAACGCTGGAATCCGTAACCGCGAGACCGCGATCCAGTGAAGAATAAAGCATTCCGCGTGAATCTATTCCAAGCAGGTTTACGTTGTCATGATCGTCGCCGGGAATGGCGAAGTCTCCCTTTACCAAACCTGTAGTTACGTCGAATGCATAGAAGACTGGCGTTGCGAATACTTGAATATATACCGTGCTGTTATCGGGTGAGAAGGCGGACTGGAAGCCTGCGGTTGGTGTTGCAATGGTCTGGATGGGTTGCAGCGTCGTCGCGTCGAGAATGAGCGTGGAATGTTGATCGACACTGTAAGACACCAGCTTTCCATCATGCGAGAAGGCCACTCCGGTGCCTAGGAGTCCGGGGTTGCTTATGGTAATTGCGTCCGCGTTGGCATCAAATATCTCCATCCCAAAGTTGAAGCCCATGTTGGGCAGCAGGACATACCTATGATCGTTAGATCGAATCAAGGTACCGCCGCCCATGGCAATCAACGAGAAAGTGCCTGCTGCTGGTTTATACTCCCCGATCCATGTCTCTGTAGTGCCCTGTGGCGCGGCCGTGAAGAGGATATTGCCGTTAGAGAGAGCCACCACGCGTCGAATATAGGGAGAGTAAACGGCAGACTGTCCTCCAGACCCCAATTGCATTGGATTGTCGATTGGAATTTGCGCCGCAACGGTGAAGGTATCGAGATCGATGAAGGTCAAGAACGTGTCGCCAAACCAGCCGCCACCGGCGGTAGTACCAACCACAAGTTGCTTTCCATCGGGGGTGATATCCATTCCGGCAGCGTTGGGAACATAAAGGGAACTCCGCACCTGACCGGTAGTGGCATCGGCGGCCAGAACCTGAGATGTCTGTGGGGAACTAACATAAATAAGATTTCGTTGAGCGTCGTATTGAGCCCCATCAGGAGTACCGTAGGTTTTTACAAAGAAAAACTTCGGCACGGCATAGAGATTTACACAGGCAAGGACGATGACACCGAGAGATATGGCGCAGAATGATAGTTTGCTTCCAAAAAATCTCGTAAGATTCATTTTGGCTTAGGTCAGTTCACTAATTGTGAGGGGCCCGTTAAGCGCCGTGGGGGCGGCGTCAAGGCGGTCATTCTACTTCGGGACTGCCTAAAAACAAAGAAAAAACGCACAATTAACTCAAATCTTGCATCAGTATTAAGGCGCTAAATTAATGAACAAGCACAGTTTATCGGGATTTTCACGATCAGCCATCTGACTGTGTCATGAGCGTGAATCAGCCACGCGGTCTTATTTTGCATTGAGGTCTGGGAAATGAAGTTAAATTCTCCAACCGACGGAACTGCGTTTCGGATGGTTCCTTTGAGTTTTCAGGGAAGGACGCGAAGTACTTCTTTAGGCGTTGTGTCGGCCAGACCTCGCAATCTTCTGGAGATTACAGAGTTCTACAACTAACTTCATGACACCGCGAGATCAACTAGCGCGACACCGCTACATCACTTATCGGTACCTTCTCTTTCGAAAGCGAAGTTTGCACGATCAAAAAAGCCAGCAGCGGAATGGCGATCGCGTAAACGTACTGCGTCCTCGACACGCCGATGCCGAACGGAAACCAGATGCCCGGCACGCCGATCGTATCGAGCAACTCGCCGCCGAATAGTGCGGCCATTACCGAGGCTAATGTGACGAGCGCCAGAGCCCGCGTTGGTCCGCTGCGGACAATGCGCGCGCCTATCAAGACAAACAGCGCGATCGACGCGAGCCGGCTGCCGCTTGTCACACTCGCCGAATGGATCACCACGCCGATAATCGCAGCAACCGCCAGCACTATCGCCGACACATCAATGCTTCGCCACGGACGCAGGCACCAGCGGTTCCACGCCAGCGTCCAGGCGGCCACTATTGGCACCCACATCACCGATGCCAGCCACGCATAGGTCACAAGATCCAACAGATCGGTCCATGCGACGAGCGCATTGTTGAGCCTTCTGGCTGCCATAAGCGCAAGCGCGATACTGGCGAAGATCAAGAAACTCTTGTGGCTGCTCCGAGACCAGCACCCGAGCGCCAAGCCGATAACAGCGAACATGGCGATCGGCTCGACCACTTCGACGAAGTAACCGGCGATAGTTCGCTGCCATTGCACGCGATGTAGCTCATCGCTTATCGGCCGCAGAGCCAGTATGGGTGCGCTGTGCATGCCTCCGCCGTCTGCGCTACTGGAACCAGGAAGCTTGTACGTGCGTACTGCGAGCACGCCACGCGTGCCCGCCGCATCGGCGGGAAGGTGGAACAGCAGCGGCCGCGTGACGACGACGCGCGGGTTTGGGCCGAGCCTGCCCGACCCGCCTAGCCGCTGACCGTTCCAATAGAGTTCGTAGCCGTCCTCG
>Ga0134125_10002533_pt1 | contig 21591 bp, 18 predicted proteins | sample KB31751_FD_96464 | JGI IMG/M metagenome (GOLD analysis project Ga0134125, IMG submission 96464) | Terrestrial soil microbial communities with excess Nitrogen fertilizer from Kellogg Biological Station, Michigan, USA - KB3-175-1 | ecosystem: Environmental > Terrestrial > Soil > Unclassified ... | reverse complement strand
CGTCCGCGTGCCCGCCGACGCCCCGACCACCGCCGTCGCGTTCGATCCGCCCAAGGCGCTGCTCGATCGCGCCACCGGACGCGCTCCGGTCCACCACGTCGACGACGAGGAGCTCTTCTGATGAGCGCCGCCTATCTCACCCACTTCGAGCTTCGCCAAGCCCCGTTCTCGAAGGAGATCGCCGACGAGGATCTCTGGCTACCACCGTCGAAGCAGACGCTCGTCGAAGACCTGGTCGAGGCGCTCGACGACCACGCCTCCGTCACGCTCACCGGCGAACCGGGCGTCGGCAAGACCTGCGTCCTGCGTGCACTCCGCCACAGACTGCCGACCGCCGGCTTTCGCCTCACCTACTGCCATAACGCCACTCTCGGCCGCCGCGACTTCTATCGCCAGCTCTGCCTCGCGCTCGGCCTACCCACCTCTGCCAGCGCCGCCGCCGTCTTCTTCGGCGTCTCACGCCACGTCGAGGATCTCGGACGCGACCGCGTCCACCCGGTCTTTCTCCTCGACGAAGCCCACCTCCTGCACCAGGACATGCTCGACCACCTGCACATCCTCCTCAATTACCAGTGGGACAGCCGCGCGCTCCTTTCCCTCGTCCTCGTCGGACTCCCCGAGCTCGACGATCGACTGGCCCTGCGCCGCAACCGATCCCTCTACTCGCGTCTCCATCGGCGATTCACCATCGACGCTCTCTCCCCGGAGGACACCGGCGAGTACTTCCGCATGCGCCTCGCCAAGGTCGGCTGCGACCGCGATCTCTTCACCTCCGACGCCACCGCCATGATCCACGAGGCCGCCCTCGGCTCCCTGCGCGACATCGACCGAGTCGCCACCGCCGCCCTCCGCGAAGCCGCCAGACGCAAGCGCAAGCTCGTCGAGCGTGACGCCGTCGCTCGCGTCGTCGCCCTCAACCGCGACGACTGATTTCGACGCCCACATGGCGGGCCGCCATCCGCGCCCAACGCCCTTTGGCGGCCCGTCATCAAGCCGGATCCGCTCCCCGCCATCCAGGCCGCCCGGTAACAGTACCGGCGGCGGCCCCGACGACCTGCTCGACGCGGAGCTGTAACACGTCAGGGTTTACCGCTTGCACGCTCAAGAGGTCCCGCGGAAACCAGTCGACCGACGTCTCTCCAGCCGCCGAGGAGCGCGGACTACTCATGGGGCTACTCACCAGCGGAGCCGAACCGTACAAGCCGAAGCTGTCTTTCATGATTTCCTGAAAGGCTCCGGTGATCCTGCGGGGATCGCCTTCGGCACGACGCCGGATCCTCGCCCGCTGTCCTGAGGTGGGTGGATCAAAGAACGATTTGGCGACGCACTCGTCGATCTTCTGATTACAGGCATCCTCGGCCGCCTTGCTCACCTCGATGTCGCCCTGCGGCTCCGGATCCAGAGCGTGTTGCAGCGAATATTTCATTGTCGTTCCCTTCTCTATGTTTGTTTAAGAGGCACCCGTCGTGCCGACCCACCAACACTAAACCCGGTAACGGTTCCGTCCTTCGCAGCGGCCCACAGCTCGTCGTCGAGAATGCGCACGGCGAGTAACCAGCTTCCGGCGACGACGCGCTGACCGCTGATCACGACGTCGCACGGCGTGATCCAGCTCTGTACGATCTCGACGCTGCTGGTGATGTTGTGCTCGTGCTGGCGGAAGATCGTTTCGCCGTTCTCTCTCCAGCTTCGTTCAGCCCCGGCGACCTCCGGCGATGGATACACGTCACCCTGCAGATCCGCTCCGACGCGCGGGTCTGCCGTCGGTTCGAGGACTACGCCCACTACGAGTCGCTGCTCAGTGCCGATAACTGAGCCGCTGGGTGCGAGCTTCAGGAGTTCGACCGCGCGCCTCCCAAATGCGAGCTTCGCGAGGGGCTCGGCCTGAGCGCGGGTGTCGAAGGCACGGACGAAATCCCACGGCCTACTAAATGGGCTTCGCGCCGCACCCGCCACATCGCCGCTCAGCGCCCCGGAGCCGGACTTGGTGACATCGTCACGACAAGGCGAACGCGCGAGGTCCCACGGCGTACTGAACGCGCTGGGGACGCGGTTCCGGACGGCTCCGCGCAATTCTCGCTCTCGCTCAGCCCGACCCATCTACTTCCTCGCGGTCCGAGACCCGGCTCGGGTGGTGTGCTCGCGTTGCCCGCTCCGCGTCGGCTGCGGGGTTCGCACTGCCCGGGGCTTCGCAGCGGTGTAATCGACAAACACGACTCGCCGGCTACCCGGACTGCGGGATCCGGCTTCTCTCTTCGGTTCGGCTGCGGGCTGGCGAACAACGGTGACGTCCACCGCCTCCGAGCCGGTGTAGTCGATGACGGCGAACGTACCGCCCGCGGCCCGGTCGCGGGCCTCGCGCTTCGCCCTGTTCGCGGCGCGAATCTGTTGCAGCTCGTGCTCTGAACTGGTGGTCGGCATGACGACCTCCATGAACGAAGGCCGGGCCAGCTCCAGATCCTCCTGAATCCGTCGAAGGACGCGCTCCACGTCGGGGCGGATGCCTTTCGCGCGATCCTCGGCGAAAGACAGATCCAGCAGATCGATTCCTTCCTTCTGAAGGAACTTGTGCAACTTAAGACCGTCATCTCCCAACGTCGGGAGCCTGTGTCGAAACAGGCCTAACTCAATCTTCCCGGAATCACTAAGCAGCGAACCCATGGTGCAACATTAGCGATGTCACACCGATATCAGCCGCCATTTGTGGGACCCGCGGCGGGGTGAATGGACGATTACCGCTTCTTCCCGAGCAACCGTGCCTTGCTCGCTTTCATTGCGGCGACCAGCGGCCGCAGAGGCTCCGCTGCCTCGCACTCAGCGCACCCGCGGGACACATGGTCAGAAATGAGCGGCGCGACCGCCCGAAGTCGGTTCCCGAGCCGATGAGCCTCGGGCGAAACGCCCCCTCCGGCTTGGCTGACCTCGATGTGACCGCACTTCAACACCGTCACGGTAAGGGCAATATCCGATCTCTTCTGTTCCTCGATGGTCATACGCCCTTTCCGTCTGATGGGGTGCTGGCGCCCTTTCGTTCGATCCGCCACGCGCGTTGCCCGAGCCTCTTCGTGCTAGTGAGCTTCCGGTCGCCGATGCTGCTCCCGTGGAGCCGTTTCAGTGTCTTGCCGAGAGACCGGGTGTTGTAGCCGGCGCCCTGCCTGTACTCGTTGAGCACTTCGGCCAGATCGGCGTTCTTAGCCGCCGCGGTTACGATCTCGGAGGTAAAGAGACCCTTCTTCTGCGGATCCAGCCGATCGAGAACCTCGATGAATGTCGCGAAGAATTCGCGGGCCGGATCTCTTTCCTTCCCGATCTCCCGAGAGAGCACGGGGTCCGGCAGCCCGAGCCAACCATCTCACTCCATACCTCGAAGCTGCCGAGCAACGGCAACCCACTTGGCAGGCGTCCCGCGATCTCGAAGGCGCGCCAGCAGAGCAATACCGCACGATGAAACCGGGGAAGGTTCCCCAGCACGTACGAGTAGAGCTTCTTCTGCCGGAAATTCGTGCGGTTCTCGGGATCCTCCTGCTGCGGGTCAAACCACACCCAGAGGACCCGTCGACGGAGGTCGCCGTCGAGAGTGATGCCGTTGCCCGTGGCGAGGACGACGGTAGCTGTGGCCAGTTCCAGCTCTTCGAGCTTGCCCAGGTTGCGCACCCGTACCTTGCCGCTTCTGCTCGTAACGATGCCGTCCAGCTCACTGCACCCGAGACCCGAGCTAACGTTGTCGACGAGGATAGCGGGCGGCCTGGAACGGAGCGACGTGATCACCGTTTTGGAGAACTCATCCTTATTGTTACGGAAGAGAATCGGCTGTATCGGTTCACCGAGGGCCACCATGGCGGCAAGCTCGGCGGCCGTGGTCTTGCCTGCCCCGGCAGTATGCGAATCAAAAATGAATCCCGGAGCTGGACCCGTGCACGCCCGTGCTGCGATCGAGAAGATCGCGGCCGCGATCACAGAGCGGTCCTTGTCGCCCAGAGGAAAGTCAGCAAAGATGTCGTCAACGAGCGATGCCATCTCTAGACGCGCCTCCTCTTGGGATGGCGTCGCCGGCAGCGCCAGCGGAGGAACCTTTGTCGCCAGATAGATCCCAGACGACGGGTCATAGCCGGGCGTAGTCACGATCGCGCCGGTCGTCGTGATGAACGGCGCGTGCCGCGTGCCACGATAGGGCGGCAATTGCGGGTAGCTGCGCCGCTCGATGAACGCATGCAACACGACCGACGCGATCGGGACCTCGTGAAGATTGCCCGGATCGCCCTTCTTCGACTTTTCGACGACGAAGATGGACTCTTTCTCGATGTGAGCCCTCAGGAGCGCCGGCCCGAGAACGGTCGGCCGACCATTCTCATCCAGCACGATGAGGTCACCCGTGTCCTCCTGCCAATACACTCTGCGGCCTCGGGCGAGGTCCGCCTCAATCTGCTCAAGCTGGTCGAGGATGGACTTGTAGGAGCGAACCACACGGCGGGCACGCCAGATCTCGCGGCCGTCCTCGTCGTGCTCTAGGTAGAGGGACCAATCGCGCGATCGGTCGCCGGCAGCGGTCGACTTGGACGCTCCGCCGCCCGGGTCGGATGTGCCACCGGCGGGACCGGATGGTCCGCCGCCGGGGGCGGACCATCCGCCGGTCCGTTCCTGGGGGTGAGATGCGACATACTCGGCTCGGGCCTCGCGAAGGCGGTCGTAGAAACCCTTCGCCTCGGGCCTTGTGCCGGCGTTCGTCCCGAATGGTTCGGCGCCTGTTGGGTTTTCTGCTGAACTCGAACTAGGATCGTCTACAGTGGGTTGCACCAGGTCCAATCTGGTAAAGGGTCCGGTCTGGGGCTCCACCCCCAGCCGGCCCGTTCCGTTTTTAGGTTAGGCGGTCGGAGCGGATTCGAGGTCGGGCTCGGCGCCCGCGCCGGTGATCGATGCGCCGGCGGTCGGCTTGGCGCTGGCTCGGCTCGTCGCAGGAGGCCGCGGAGTCAGGAGCTGCTTGGCCGCCTCCTCTGAGATGAAGAGACTCTTTCCGAGCTTCACGATGGGCACTCCGCTTCGCCGCGCGGCGTTCCGAAGAACCCACGGCGAAACGTCGACCCGTCGCGCTTGGTCGGTGATGTTGACGAGCTTGGTGTCGAGCGGCGACGCGAGATCGTGCGGATTGTGAATGTCGAGCATCAAAGCAACTCTAGCCCCGTTGCGCGCGGCGGGGAGGATGTTTCTGCGCGAGGAGCAAAGATTGATTGCGCTTACCATTGCCGGTGGTGGACGCTGGTGCGGCAAAGGCGTGCCAAACGAATCGCTGGGCGCCGGCAAACGACTGAGATCACTCTCGGGCGCTACGGTGCGAAAGACCGTAGCTCGCCTCGCTCCAGCGTGATGCGGCAGCTCCAGAAGAGGGCGGAGAAAACGGGGCGTGGTTCCGGGGCCGGCGGACGATTATTCGGCCGCCGGCCACGGTCACCCAGGGGGGCGCGGCGTAGCCGGTGAGACTCTCTGGGTGGTGATCAGATGACAGGGACCCAAACCCATCACATCCATACTGAAACCCCTGCCCGTAACCGGGCGGAATCAGCGACCTTCATGGGTTTGATGGGTTTGAGGGGTTTCTATTTGAAGAAAGAATGAGAAGAAAGAAGGTAGCCGGTATCGGGAGCCGCCCTGCTGCCCGCTCGCGGGTAGGCCCCGACGACCCCCGCTCAAAGCCTCCAAACCCCTAGATTGGCAAGAAGCTTAATCCTCTCACCCGGTTAGAGCAGGGGTGTCACAAATCGCACACCCCTATGACACCCCTCTGTAACCCGTCCGGGCCCGCCAAAGGGGATCTGCGCCGCCCTCGACCTACGCGACGATCGGGAGGGTCCCACCGTGCCGCAGCCGCCCGGCGCCGCCTCGACCTCGGCGACGATGAGCGGCTCCAGGCACGTTCTAGCGGCGTTCGGCTATCGCGGCGGACTGTTCATCCGGTCATCTGGACGGCTAAGTCCGCGTCCCATGCGGCAGATGGGTAGCCAAGTGCAGTGTGATGACAGTTTGTGACGGCGGTCTGCCCACGGCGGCGCCTTCGTCGGTGTCGGAGGGGGTGGGCGGTTGTCGCCCTCGTTTTCGACCCGTGCCGAGGGATCGGGCCCCTGGCGCACTTCGGAGAAAAATTACAAAACCCGCGGCGGGCGGGCACTTGGGCGCGTTGCCGCCCCGGCAACGTTGCGGTGGATGACTTCCGTCGCGAACGTTGGCAACTGATATCAAGTTAATTGGCGGTACGTTGGTTAGGCTGTGCCACGATCGTCAGTGTATGAGGACCTGGCCGAGGAAATCGGCCGCCAACTCGCGGATGGCCGCGACCTTCGGGCCGTCGACTTGGCCGCCGCCGCGCGTGTGGTGGGCTGCGCCAGACCGACTGCCTCGAAACTGTGGCACCACGGGCTGGCGGGAGCGCACGGGCCCGGAATGCCTCCTTTGAAGGAGCGGTTCAAAGCCTTCACGCCGAGGCCGCCCGATGAGCAGCGGGACGAGCTGCGCGCGTATCTCGGGGTGATCGCCGGTAGGAGCGCCGCGCATGTCGCCATCATTTCCGAGGGTCTCACTCCCGCCGTCCAGCGGATGAAGGAGATCCTTACTAACGGGTCCGATATCACGCTCACCATGAGCGTGCTGGATCAGCTCGGCAAGATCACGGCGGGCCTCGCAACGGTGGCAGAGAAGCTGGGCGCGCCAGCCAAGCGCGGTCGCTCGGCGGCGGGTTCAGAGCGAAAGCCGATCCCGATTCCCAATGCGGCGGACGCGTCGGACGACGAGGTGCGTGCTCGGCTCGCCCAGAGAGCTGAGGAATTGGGTGACGAATCGCCGGAGGCGGCATGAACCCCCGTCAGATCGTCGCCTTGGGGCGGAAGGTAGGGCGCGCCGACCCCGGTGATCGCCGCCTCCCTGACCTCGTCATCGACTTCGTCAGCGCCTTGGCAATTCACGTCGACCACAAGCGCGCACCACGGGTAACTGGGGGCACCTGGACTCTCGCCGAGGCGGCCGAGATCCAAAACCTTGTCCGGATCGAGACGGACTATCCGGGCGATCAGCCGGTCCCGCACGAAGCCCCTTCGACGGGCAGCGTTCGGGACATGCTCCGGGCCCGCCTTTCCACTCGCGCTCGAAAGAACTTCGACATGTTCGCGGAGTTGATCGGTCAGCACGTCGAGGGCGGCGAGGTGCGGGGCATGCGGCAAAGTCCCATGCACCGAAAGTGGACCGAGCTTCGCACGGCACATCGACGGGTGTTGATGATCTGTTCGATCGACTCGGGCAAGACGACCCAAAACGCGGTCCTCTATCCCGTGTGGTGCCTGGGTCGCGATTCGAATGAGCGGATCGCCCTGGTCGGTAACACCGCGGCACGTGCGATGGATCTTCTCAGGGCGTGCGCCGATCTGATCGTCTCGCCGGAAGTCCGGGCTGTGTTCCCTTGGCTCGCGCCGAATCAGGCCGGCCCGTGGAGCACAACACAACTCCAGGTGGCCCGCACCATGGTCGGGATGAAGGAGGCCTCCCTCAGCGCCTACGGCGTTCGCGGCGCGGTGCAGGGGAATCGCTTTTCGAAGATCCTCGCCGACGACCTGACGGATCGCGAGAATACGGCGACACAAGCGCTCATCGAGGATCTGAACGGTTGGTGGTCAAGCACCGTCGAGACACGGTTGATCGATGGTGGCCAGGTCGTCTACTGCGCGACACCTTGGAAGCCGAACGACTTGACGGCGACACTCGAGAAGTCGGGCCTTTACAAGATCGCGAAGTTCCCGCTCATCGATCCGGACACCGGGCGCGTCAGTTGGCCCGAGCACTGGACAGCGGAGCGTATTCAGGAAAAGCGCATCGCGCTGGGTGAGCTGGACTTCGCCCGGTTCTGCCTCTGCCAGCCCCGCACCGACGAGGGGAGTGCGTTTCGCGAGACAGACGTGAAGGCGGCGATCGAAGCTGGGTCCGACTTTCCGGCGGTCCGGTCTTTGGAGGACTTGTCTGGCGGAAAGCCAGAGGGCGCCGAGATCTATGTTGCATGCGATCCGGCATCTGGGAGCACGAAGCGGCGCCGCGACAACACTGCCATCGCGACGATCATGGTCGAGCCGGGCAACCGACACACGCTCCTCTATCTTTGGAGCGGCCGCGCCGGGCTAGAAGACGCTCGGAAGATTATGGCCGAGCAAAACGACCGATGGCAGCCGAAGGCAATCGCCGTCGAGAGCGGCGGCATGCAACGCACCTGGTGCGAGGAGTTGCGGAAGGACGGCCTTCCGGTCGTCGAGCACATCACAAGCTCTTTGAACAAGTTCGACGGCTCCATCGGCGTTGAATCGATGGCCGTGCTCTTTCAGAACCGGCAGTTCGTCGTGCCTGCGCACGTCGCCGAGAGCAAAGCGGGAAGGGCGCTAGTGTCCGGTCTTCTCTTCTACGCCGGGCGACTCGGACACACGGCCGATGAGCTGATGAGTCTATGGATCGCGTACCACGCTGCCAAATCCGATCGCCGCGCCCGGCGACGCGTGCCGGTCGTAGCGGTCCGAGTGATCGGGGACGGGACCGGGCCGAGGTCATTCTCGGACTCAGCAGCGCGTGATCGCTACTACGACGAGCAGTCCGAGCGCGCGAAGATGATGCGACAAAAGCTAACGGACGTGCCCGACCTCACCGAAGACCAAGAAGCGGACGCCCGCGAAGCGGCCAGAAACGCGCGCCACGCGGGCATCTTGGGCTAATCTTCGGTCGTCTCGGTGTGATACGGGCAGGGACCGCCGCTCTTCACTACCTCTTTCGACGTCCGAAAGACGGCGCTCATCTCGCTGGCCAGCCGTTCCGGAGCGACTTTCAGCAGCTCGGCCCACAGAGCGTCAATCTTCACGGTGCAGGCGACGTGGTCGTGCATTGTGATCTCCTTTCGTCGTTGTTCAGTGATCGCGTGCGAGAGCGCGAACGTCAGCCGCATCGAGCGCGCGGCACTTGCTCAGGTCGATCCGCACGGAGCGGCCGCGCCGGACGTACGCGATCTTTTCGAGACGCACCCAGCGGCGGATCGTCTGAATCGAGACCCCGAGGTGACGCGCGGCCTCGCTAGGGGGCACAAGCGGAGGCGGCATCCGACCCTCAAGACCCTTCACAGCTAGAGTGAGTTGGCGTACCTGCTCGGCTAGGCTGGCGTTTGTCTCCACGGCGGATCCACCGTAGAGACATTCATGTGATATCGCGGTCAGAAAATGACCGCTCCTGGTCGCTTCTTCGTACTAACGCAGCGTAGCCTATGCCGTGCCGTGTGGTGTCTCGGACGCCGATGCCGCGAGTGAGATATCGGCGCGCTGTAGATCCTCGCGCGAGAAGAGGTCCGGGCGGAGGTGGGCGTACCGCATCGTTACAAGCGGCGTCGAGTGACCGAGGACGACCTGCAGCTTCTCGATGGAGTTCCCCGCCATGACCCATTGGCTCGCGAACGTGTGACGTCCCGCGCCATAGTAGGTCAGCCGCGGCAGGCCGATCGCCTCGCACGCGTCGCCGATCAACCGGCCGGTCGTGTGCTCGTCAAGGTGCCGCCGACCGCCGCCACGCAAGGGCGGGCAGACGAGACCGTGATAAGGCTCCGGGTTCTTCGCCTTCCATTCAGTCAACAGGGTGTGAAGCGACGCGACGATTGGCGCCTCGCGCGCGTCTCCGCTCTTTGTCGGTCCCTCGACGGACTCGCGCACATAGATCTTCGGGCTGCTGCCCGCGAGGTCGACGTTCGCCCACTTCAAAGCCCGCACCTCCCCCGGCCGGAGCCCCGCAAGTGCGCTGATCGCGAACGCGACGGCGACGGTCGGGCTTTGGGTCCTGAGGGCCTGATAGAGCTTGCCGATGTCCTCGCGCCGCTCGATGAAGCCAGTCTTCCGCGGGTCGTGCGCGGGCCGGAGCCGCTGGCGGACCTTCTTCGGCAGCATGCGAGCTGGGTTGTTCCTCGCGAGTCCCCTCTCCACAAGGTCGCTGAAGAACGTGCTCACGAGTCGCTGAAGGAGTTGAACGGATGCAGGCGCGAGCCCTTGGGCGAGCTTGTCCTCAAGAACCCTCCGGAGGGCCAGCACGTCGAGGTCATCGGGCGCGAGGTGCCCGATCGCGTCCCGGAGATGGTTGTTCCACCGATACGTGTCCTGATCGCCCGAGCGATGGGTGCCCGCGACGGCCGCCTTGTCGCCCTCCGCCTTGGTTCCGCGGCGGATCCTCAGCCACTCTTCCGCGAGATCGTTCAGGGTGCCCGTGTGCTTCTTCTTCAGCCGTGGATCGCGTCCTTCGGCGACATCCACGACCTTCAGCTTCCGGAACCGCTCGGCGGTGTCCTCGTCGGGAAACCCGCTCTCGGTGTGCTGGCGTCCGTTTTGGGTCCATGCGACCGTCCAGGTCTGTGCCCCCTTACGCCGATAAACCGACCCGAGGCCCTTGGCCCGGCGCCTACGGCGGCGCTTGCCTTTGGTCGGCTGCCCCGGCGCCGACGTCGGCGCGTGGCCGGACAGCGGCTCGGGGCCGGTCGGCTGCTCGGTCCTGGCTGCATTCGCGGTCGACATGCAGATACACTGCTCTCAAACTGTTCCGTCCGTCAAACGACGGTCTGCCAGGAGGTCCGTTCGGCATAAGTTAGCGTAATCACAAATTAAACTGTGATATTGCCGGGATGGCGAAACGGTAAACGCGGCGGACTTAAAATCCGCTGACGCGCAAGCGTCTTGTGGGTTCGAGCCCCACTCCCGGCACGGCATTCGACGGCACGGACGCCGGCGTCAGTGGGGGACGATCGTCCAGCCTGGGGTGTCGGGCGCGCCGTCGATGGCTGATTGGGTCGTTCGTGACGTGCCGTTCATGCGCCAGATGTCGATGGTTCCGGTCGTCCAGCTCCACCAGACGAGGTCGGATGAACCGTCCAGGTCGAGATCGTCGGTTTCGGACAGCGTCATGGTTTGGGGGAGGTCGAGAAAGCTGGAGATTGTGTAGCTGCTGCGCAGCGTGAATCCGTCCATGATCCAGACCATGGCCTGGCTGTTCGTCGTGCCACGCCAGAGGATGTCTGGCTTGCCGTCGTGATTGAAGTCTCCGGTCCCCACGGGTTGCCAGCCGCTGGCTTCGGTGACCGACGTGGACACCCCGTCCAGGTTCGCATACGCGCCGCGCACGGCGCCGTGCATGTACCAGAGCTGCGTCGCCCCGTACTCTGCGTGGTGCCACAAAAGATCCGGCCATCCGTCCTGATTGAAGTCGCAAACGCCGGCCAGCGACCACCCGGTGTCGTCGGTGAGGTTCAGGGCGGGATCGAGCGCCTCGACGCCGGTCCGGCTGGTGCCGTTCATGTACCAGATCGCGGTGACACCGCCGGTCCCCTCGCGGGCGACGAGGTCGGGATGGCCGTCCCGATTGAAGTCACCCACGCCGGCCAGGCGCCACCCGGTCGATGGGTCGAGAGCCTCGGTCAGATCCAGCGCTGCGTCGGCCAGGTGCTGGACGCCGTCCATGTACCAGACCTGCGTCTCGCCTGTCGCCGCCTGGTACCAGAGGAGGTCGTTGTGTCCGTCGCAGTCGAAGTCGCGACTGCCACAACCCGTCGTGCCGGAGTCGCCATTGTCACAGACGCCCCCGTTGCAAACACGTCCGGGGTTGCAGTCTGCGCTGGTTCCGCAGCGATCCTTCGCCGACGGATCGAGCCCGCAACTCGTCACGAACAGCACGGTTGTCGCGATTGCCAGTTGGTGAAAGTCGGACGACATGGCGAGGGATGATCGGGCGGCGTCAGTTGCCTGCGTCGGCCTGCCCACCAGCGGGGCGCGCGTACAACAAGGCGGCGACCAGCCCCAAGGCCGCCGCGACCCCTCCGGAGACCGCGGCGACGTTGGCGGCGGTGTCGAATCGATTTCGAGCGTCGGTGGCCGGCCGTTCGAGGTCGGTGCTCTGGTACCGCTGCCGTTCGGCGAGCATGAATCCCCCCGCGACCCCGGCGGCGACGCCGGCCAGGAGAGAACCGGCCAGGAGGGTGCGCTCGATCGCCCTGTGGGACCGCGCGGGTGGGACCGTCGAGAGGTCTGCTCGCAGGCTCGGCGCCGCAACAGCCGCCGACGGGTCGGGGACCGGAACCAGGTCGATCCGTTGTCCCACGTACCCTTCGTAGAACCCGGCCCCATAGGACGTGGCGAACAAGCCGCTTTGAAGACTGGACGCCGCGAAGTCCCGGGCCAGCAAGTCGCGCCGGACGGTCAACGTCTCGAGCGCGATGCTTGTCCCATTCGACTCGGGCAGCGGCGCCTCGCCGTCCGGACGAACGATGTGCAGCTTCGTTCTACTCGGAAGCGACAACGCGATCTTCGCCCCCATCTCCGCATGGATGTCGGCCAGCCGAACGCCGCTCTCGGTCTCGACGAAGAACGGGGCCGTCCACCTGGCGTTGGCGGACCCAGTCAGCCGGAAGTGCCCGCGCAGGTCGTTCAAATCGACGATGGCGGCCCTCCCGTCATTGCGCGGAGCTTGCACGACCACGGCCGGCCGGAGGCGCGGATCGGCGATGCGCTGATTGGCCGCCGCCAGGAACGCGGCCAGCTCGCTGTATTCGATGCGCCCATCGCCGTTCACGTCGGCGCCCCCGCGCAGCCCGGACAGGGCTTCGTGCGCGAACACGCCGCCGTGGTACGGCTCCCACTCGAAGCTCTGGGTTGCGCCGCTCGACGCCAGGATGGCGCCGACCTGCGGGAAGCGGGCCAGCGTCCAATCATGAAGATAGGCCTGCTCGTCGGTCGAGCTCAGCGGTTCGGATTGGGCGTCCACGTCCCTGGGCCGGACGACCGCCTCGGCGTGGCAAGCATCCACCAACACGTGCGTGAATTTGGCCGGTAGCTTGGCCAGGATCCGTTCGTAGAACTGCCGCTGATCGAGCGACGAGTCTTGCAGCGCCAGCGCCGCCGATCCGTCGGCGTTTCGCACGCCGTGACCGCTGTAGAAAACCAGGGCCACCGGCTCGCGCCCGCGTTTCCAGTCGCCCTCCATCGCGTCGTGCAGGGCGTCGATCGCTCGATCGAGCTCCGCCGACGTGGGCGGACGCGCGTCAGCCACCAGGGTGGGAAACCGCCGTTGCGAGTCGCTGTCGAACGTCGTCAAGAGGAAGGCCTGCTGGCTCATCTGACGGACGAACGCGTAAACGGAACCGGCGTCGTCGTCAGCGTAGCGAAGCGTGATAGGGGATTCGGACGTGGTGGTCGCCAACGACGCGGGAACGTCGTTGTTTCCGATCACGATGGCGTACAGCGGCCGATTGCTGGCGGCGAGCGCCGGGCCGTGCAGCCCCACGGTCGCGAGCCCGGCGAGCACCGCCAGCCACACCGAGCGGGTCACGGCACCACCGACAGGGTGATGGTCGCGCTCGCCTGAACCGCCGCCTGGCCCGCCAGCAAGGTCGCGCGGTCCGCCGGCCGCGACAGCAGAAAGAGCTGAAGGGTGTAGCGCCCCGATGGCCAGTCCTTTCCCACTCGACCGACCTCGCGCGCGAGGACCGTCCCCGCGTGGGCCGGAACAGTCGCCAGGTGGCCGTCGGCGGCCGGGAAAAACCAGAGTCGCTCTCCCGCTGGTCCATCCGCGTACGCGGCCAGCAGGACCGGCGCGTCCCCTCCGTCGGCTTCGAAGACCAGCGGGTCGCCGGGGCGGCAGGTTCCCGCGCCACGCGCCGGGCAGCGTGCGTTCAAAGACGGGCCAGCGGCCTCCCCCTTGGTCGCGCGCCACGGCTCGACCGCGGAGCCGGATCTGATCCCCGGCCCCACCGCCACGCCTGCGGCGGCCACGCCGGCGACCAGCGTCGTCCCGAGCAGCCATTGCCACCGTCTGAAGCGGCGCGCCGGTCTGGGGGTCAACCGGGCGAGGATCTTGTCGTGCACGTCGCCCGACAGACGGCCGCCGGCCAGCAGGAATCGCAGCGATTCATCGTCGTTGCGCAACGATCAGCCTCCCTTCCGGCGCGGGGGCCGTCTGCGGCGAGATCGCGAGTCGATGGGCTGCGGGCGTCCCGGTCGACCCGTCGGTCCTCCGAAGGTGCCGGCGAAACTCCCGCAGGAGCTTCTTTTCCAGCGTGCGGAGCGACTGGCGCGAGACGCCGATGGCTTCGGCGGCCTGGCGCTGGGGCATCCCCAGCACGAACCGCGCTTGATGAACGGCCTGCAGGTCGGGCGGCAACGCCGCGACGTAAGCCTCCGTGTTCGCGAGCAGCGCCGGATCGAAAGGGGGCGGGTCGACTGCGTCGCCAGCCTGCTCAAAAAGCAGTTCAAAGATGTCGGGAAGCGGAACCTCGCGCCCCGCGCGGCGGCTCCAATCCACGACCACGTTTCGCGCGATGGCGATGACGAATGGCCCGTAATCACGCTGGCCGTCGTACTGGGCGCGGGCGCGGTCCGAGAACGCGCGAAGAAATGACTCCTGAACGAGGTCGGCGAGATCGGCAGCCGTGAGACGACCGAGCCTGATCAAAACCGTCCGGACGCGCTCCTCCACGTCGCGGGCATACAGCGAGTAGACGCGCTCGAGGGCTGTGCGATCACCTCTGCGAAAGGATTCGAGCAGCGCCCCGTCCATCGACTCCGTCCCTCGGGGGGCACTATGCGAAAAGCCGCGGTGCGCCGCAACAGGAATTCTGCGCGTGCAGCGGCGCCTCTCACCGACGGAGATGCGACGATCTTTTTTCAACCCAAGTGAGGGGCGCCGACGTATGGGCGCGGCCGGTCGGCAGCGCACGACGAAACATCAACCCAGCCGCTGCGTGCGAATCGTAGTTGTCGGCGAACCCTCAAGGAGGATGGACATGAACCGATCGCGAGCAGCTCTGGCCTTTTCATTTGGAACCTTGATCAACGCATCCGCTGGTTGCACCGGAGCAGGCTCCGACCTGGGGGGGCCTGTCACGGTGGCGGCGGAAGCGCCAGCGGACTTCAACGCTGACAGTCACCCGGACCTGCTCTGGCACAATGGCACCACGGGGGCCACGCAATCCTGGAGCATGAGCGGAACATCCCGCGTGGCGACCGTCTCGTTCGACAGCTCGCTGAACGTCGCCGACAGCAGCGGATGGGTGCCCGTCGGCATCCTTCTTCCAGACCACACCTCGACGACACGCCGCGATCTGCTGTGGCACAACGGCAGCACGGGCGCGCTCCAGTTGTGGCGGATGAACAGCGACGGGACGCGCGCGTCAATCGAGACCCCGAGTCCTGCCATCAATGTGGCCGACAGCTCGGGATGGCGGATCGTCGCCACGGGCACGTTCGGGATCACCATCGATCCGCCGGTGCAGACGGATCTGGTGTGGCACAACGGCACGACGGGGGCCACGCAGATCTGGTTCATGGTCGGCGTCGACCGCTCGACCTATGTCGATCTGGATTCTTCGTTGAACCTGCCCGACAGCACCGGCTGGCGCATCGTCGGCGCTGATGACTTCGACGTTGACGGACGGACGGATCTGGTGTGGCACAACGGCACGACGGGCGAGACACAGATCTGGTACATGGACACCAACCAGCGCCTGTCGTTCGCAAGTCTCGATTCCTCGCTCAACGTGACGGACGCTTCCGGCTGGCGGATCGCCGTCGTGGCTGACTTCGACAGCGACGGGCACCCTGACTTCGTCTGGCACAACGGTTCCACCGGGGAGACGCAGATCTGGTACATGAACGGAACGGCCGGGACGAACCGCGCGAGCATTGGCAACTTGTCGTCCAGTCTCAACCTGGCCGACAGCACCGGCTGGCACATCGTTCGCCCCTGACGCTCGCGGGGGACACGTCTCTCCCGCTCTGCTGCGACGCTGGCCCCGGTCAGCGTCGCGGCAGATGTGTTTGTCCTGATGTGACGGCCGGTCAGAACTCGGCGCGCAGGCCGATCGACGGCAACACCAGACGGAAGCTCCTCTGCACCACCATGGGGCCGGAGCGATCGAGGTCGTAGACCTCCGGGGTCAGGGTGGCGTTCACGAGCTCGGCGTAGAACTGCAGCTGGACCTTGTCGTAGACGATCAGGTGATCGAGGCGCAGGTCCACCTGATAGAACGCCGGCAGGCGCTGGACGTCGAAGCGCGGAATGTTCGTGCTGCTGTCGTACAGCAAATAGGGTCGCCCGGTGTTGACGTGGAGGCGCCCGCCCAGGGTGGTGCGCCCCCACCGATAGCCGGCCACCAGATTGAACACGTGCCGCTGGTCCCAGTCCGACGGGCCGTACGCGCCGCCGCCGTATGAACGCAGGTTGTTCGACAGGGTGTAGGACAGCCAGCCGTAGAGGCGCCGCGACACCGGCCGCCGGATCAACAGCTCGAGGCCGTACGACACCGCCTCGCGGTTGATCAGGAAGTCGTCGGACAGCGGGTCGGGCTTGGTGGGGATCGGGTCGCGCAGGTCAGTCAGCTGGTAGTGCTGCAGGTAGCCCGTCGCCGACACCTCCAGGCCGGCCAGGGCGCTGGTCTCGATGCCGGCGGAGCCCTGCCACGAGGTCTGCAGGCCCAGCGCCCCCAGGCCGAAGCCGTCGCCCCCGGGGATCTGCAGCGGCAGGCTCGGGAGCTGCGTGAATCGGCCGCCCGCCAGCTTGATCGCCGTGTCGTCGCGCAGCCCGATGCGCGCCCCCAGCCGCGGGCCCAGGTCGTGGGCACGCGCGCCCGAGACCTGATAGCTGTCGAAGCGCACCTCCGGCGTCAGCTCGATCCGGCGGTGCGGGCGCACGGTGGCCGAGGCGTAGCCGGCCAGCAGGGTGGCCACGCGCCGCCGCCCCAGATCCGAGGTGTCCTGCGGCTGCAGTGTTCCGAACGTCAGCGGGCCGTAGCGCGTGATGTCCCCGTCGAACCCGACCGACGCGTCGACGGCCCTGAATGACCGCGCGTACGACAGGCGGGGCGCCACGTTCACCGCGTCGACGGCGATCGGGTAGGTGTCCAGGATCGGCGCGCGGGTGTGGTCGGAGCCGAGCGCGACCGACCCCTGCAGGCGCCCGCCCGCCAGGGGCAGTGTCGCGCGCAAGCTGAGGCGATGGAAATCGATGTCCAGCTCGCTGGAACTGTTGGTCGACTGCTGGCCAGGCGCCAGCTTGTCGTGTGACCCGAAGGCCAGCAGCGTGAGCTGGACGGGGCCCACGCGGCGGTCGACGCGAAGCTGATAGTCCCAGTAGGCGAGCTGGATCTGCTGATTCAGCAGCGAGATCAGCTCGCCCGTGTACGAGTAGCGCGCGGCCACGGCCACGCCGCCGTTGTCGGGCAGCGGCGCCGAGACCATGGCGCCCGCGTCGTAGAGCCGCACGTCGACCGAGGCGTGAAGCCGATCGGTGGCCGCCGCGCGGGTGTCCGCGGCCACGATCCCGGCCACATAGCGGCCGAAGCGGGCCGGGTACCCGCCCGGATAGAACTGCAGGTCGTCGAAGAAGTACGGGTGGATGACGGACGGGCCCAGGGCCAGGTGGAACAGCGCCGGCACGCGCACGTTGTCCAGGAAGAAGCCGGTGTTCCCCGGGTTCGAGCCGCGGATCGCGTAGACCGGCGCCGGCCACGCCACGGTGGTCACGCCGGGCAGCGACTCGAGCACGCGAAACGGATCGCCCATGGAGCCCGCCGTCTGCGTCAGCTCTTCTCGGGTCAGGCGCACGGCCGGCTGCGCGGGCTTGGCGCGGACCAGCGTCTCGTGCGTGGCTCCGGATCCGTCGGGGGTCAGGCGCAGCGTCATCGGCTTGCTGTCGGCCGCGCACGCGTCGACGGCCGTCACCAGCTGCTCGAAACCGGCCGCGTGGACCGTGAGGGACCGCCGGCCGCACGCCAGCTCGACGGCGAAGTTGCCGCGCGCGTCCGTGTCGCCGGCCGCGCCCGCCGCGGTGGAGAGCGACGCGCCGATGATCGGCGCGCGCGTTCCACGGGCCAGCACGCGGCCGGTCAGCCGTCCGCCCGGTGGCGGCGCGACCGGAAGCGGCGGGGGCACGGTCCGCGCGTCCGAAACGCTCGCGTCGGGCGGGGCTGCGTCGGCCGCCGCGTCGATCGCGCCCCCGTCGGGTGGGCCCGCGTCGATCCCGGCATCGGCCATGAAGATCGCCAGCAACAGCGCCGCGGAAACGATCACGGCACCGTCGTCAGCCAGACGCCGTCGTAGTCGGATGGAAAGCGCGCCACGAAGCTGAAGGCGAGCGGCGCCCCGGGCGCCACCCGGTCGGCTCCCACCGGCTGCGTCACGGCGGCCACGGTGAACTCCGGCGCGAGCACGGTCTGCCCGCCGGCGAGCTGCACGACGGTGAGATCGCCCTCGTGCTCGACGACGTGCTGGTTCACCAGCAACCGCGTCTGGCCGACGGCCAGCAGCAGCCCCTGTTCGCCCAGCACGCTGGTATCACCCGTTCTGGGGTCGACGGCGTAGAGGTTGTTGCGGTCGGGGGAGCTGGTCCAGGTGGGCACCAAGATCCGCCCGTCTGCCAGCAGTGAATACACCGACAAGACGGTGGCCGGCGGCGCCACCTGGAACCGGGGTCCGAGCGGATCGTCCGCGGAACCGACCAGGACGTCCCCCGAGGTCCCTTGCGGAAAGGGCGACGAAAACCACCAGGCGCCGTCGGCCGTGAAGATCGAGTCGAACCACCGGTCGTCCGCCAAGACGGTGGGCAACACGGGCAGGTCGACAGCGAATCCACCCGGCCGCCGGATCGACAGGGACGGCTGCTGCGACGAGAATGTGAAGAACCAGGCCTCGTCGTGTCCCGGCCGCCAGGTCACCTGACCTGGGTCTGCATGGGGCAGCGCAATGGGTTCCTGGTCTCCCGTCCGCCAGTCGACGAACGCCGAAGCCCCGGTGGTTCGGTCGAATGTCACGAACCACCGTCCGTCGGATGACAGCGAGTAGCCACTGTACCCAACGTTCGTCAGAAACGGCAGGGGCGTCTCCTGTCCGGTGCTGAGATTCAGCACCGACTGCTGGAAGGACATCTGGTCCGCCGTTTGACGGGTCACGACCAGCGCCGGGCCGGTGTCCGTCGAGATCACGGAACCGAAATTGGTGATGCTCGACGCCAGCAACCCGGAGGAGCCGTCCGCGGCGAGCCGCATGAAGTCCTGCTGGGTGGTGATGTAGTACAGGTCCTCGCCCACGAACAGGCCGATCCGGGCATCCAACGGAACGACGGCGTCGTCAGGCCGGTAAAGTGCGGAGCTGACGCCTTGGATGGCCAGCAGCCGCTGGCCGCTGGCCGAGAACAAGCAGGTTTGGACGGGGCCCAGGTCCAGCCGATCGCCCGTGAGGGGATCGATGCGCGCGAGGTCGATCGCTCCGGTGCTGTCGTCGTTGATGGAGATCAGCAGGCGCCCCCGGCCGTCGGTCCCGCCGCAGCTCCCCTGGCCGGACACGCGGGGCGGGCCGGCGTCGAAGCTTGCGACGACGTTCTGCGCCAACAGGCGCTCGGCCGGGGGCGCGCCCGTTTCGTCGACGCTGACGACCCAGAGATCGACGGCCGACGGGTCCTGGCCGGGCCTGGTCATCAGCACCCGCGTGACGCCGTCGCCGTGCGAGGGGATGAACCCGACCGGGGTGCTGACGCGGTCGGCGACGATGCGCCGGCCCGCCGGCGGGTCGCCGCGCGGAACGCACGCGGCCGCGCAAGCGACGACGAGGGCGAGCGTCAGCGTCTTCAGACGCCGGCCGGGCACGTTCACGGGACCGATAGTCTGCTGGTCTCCGCAAAACCGAAACTTTGGTCAGCGACTTTCGGCGGCCCGGCGCTGAGCGGACGCAGAAATAGTGAAGTCGCCAGCCTGTCCGGGGGGAGTTGGACCGGCTGGCGACCTCTTTGATTTGATTTCCTTCTATGCGTGTTCCGTGCCAGGCGCCCAGCCGCACGGAATCGGGCTTTTCGACAGCCTGCCGACGGAAACCCGACGGTCGCGAGGCGGTCGCCCCGTCGGTTCACCGTCGCCGCCGCCATCGGGTCGAGCCCGTATCGGGTCACGCACGTAACCTATCGTAACTACGTTGTTTTTCGAGCATCTGACGCTGTTGCCTGCGGGACAACGCGGCGGGGTCTCGGGTTCCCGAAAGGGCGGGACGGCGGGCTTTTATCGTTGGCTCAATTACTGCTTTTAGTGATTACAAAAGAAACGTCACCTGTGAAAACCGCAAACCCCGAGCGATCGGGGGACGCAAAGCCAACGGGACTCACCGAGTCGGCCGGGCTGCCTCAGGAGGTACGCAATGAAGGACCTTGGAAGACGCACCGTGCAGATAGGCATCGGTCTGGGCGCCATCGTCGGCCTGGTCGGCTGCGGCGAACAGACCAGCGCGGTCCAGTCGTCGGCCGCCCACGAGGATTACGGCCTGTCGTCGATCAATGGCCTGTCGTCGATCAACGGCCTGTCGTCGATCAACGGCTTGTCGTCCATCAATGGGCTCTCGTCGATCAACGGCCTGTCGTCGATCAACGGGCTCTCGTCGATCAATGGCCTGGCGACCACCAGCGGCCTCATGACCTCGTCGGCGGGGCGCAAGACCGTGTCGTACCTGGTGCGGTGCGCGCTGGCGGCCGGCGACACGCTGGTCAAGCAAGACCAGAACGGCACCAGCTACACCTTCCCTGGCAGCATGGGGCTGTGCCCCGCCTGGAAGAACGGCGGCGTGCAGAACAACGCCGTCTGCATGGAAGCGGTCTCCGCCTGCATGATGGCGCACGTGAACACGGCCGGCATCCACGTCCCCCTCTGGCTGGACAGCAACACGCCGGCCATCGGCTGGGGCCTCGACCGCGTGAACTATCCGATGCAGGAGGGGACGTTCTTCGGTGACATCATCAACACCGGGGCGCTGAACAACATCGGCAAGCCGAGCGCGACTGGCCCGATCGCCTACTACTGCGACGGTGCGGGTTACCCGGCGGGCGCGGCTGGCGTGGTGGCGGGGCGGTTGGGCACCCGGCAGTCCAACGTCCCCTACAAGAACCCGTACGGCGACGGCGTCCTTTGTCAGAACGCGGCGGGAGCCGTCGGCCACTGGAGCAACGGCATCGGCGGCAGCTGCCCGCCGGGATCCAACGCCAACCCCGCCAACGGCTGTCCGGACGGTTACCAGGCGCTCAACGGCGCCGGGACGGTCTGGCAGAACGGCATCACCGTCTGGCGGAACAACAACTACAAGCCGGTGTTCGACACGGGCTACATCTATCGAATCTCGCCCTACGCGACCAACCTGGGGCAGTCGCTGGATGTCTGCAACGGGTCGACCGCGGTCGGCACCTGCGTCCAGCAGTACACGTCATGGGACGGCGTTCCGCAGAAGTTCACGCTGGTCCCCGACGGTGGCAACTGGCGCATCGCGATGACCACCGACCTGGGCAAGTGCATCGACCTGCAGAACAACGCGACGGCGGCCGGCACGCACCTGGTCGTGAACAACTGCGCCGCCGGCGACTCCAGCCAGCAGTGGACGATCGCCGCGGACGCCAAGACCGGCGCCTTCGTGCTGAAGAACGTGCTGGCCGGACGTTGCCTGGACGAGCCGGCCGGCAATACAGCGGCGAGGATGCAGCTTCAGATCTGGGACTGCAACAACCTCACGCCGCAGAAGTGGAACATCCAGGCCT
>Ga0134125_10002532_pt1 | contig 21592 bp, 19 predicted proteins | sample KB31751_FD_96464 | JGI IMG/M metagenome (GOLD analysis project Ga0134125, IMG submission 96464) | Terrestrial soil microbial communities with excess Nitrogen fertilizer from Kellogg Biological Station, Michigan, USA - KB3-175-1 | ecosystem: Environmental > Terrestrial > Soil > Unclassified ... | reverse complement strand
GGCTGAGTTGCAAAAAGCGGTGGAGCTGGTCTGCCGCGCGCAATAAGTCGTTTTCTTATCTCCTTCTGAACGCCCTCACCCGGCAGGTATCGGAGCAGAACTGACGGTCGCTTCTGGAGGCATCGCCTTTGAGGAACCAGCGGCCACAGGAGGGCGCGGGGCAGCGCGAGCAGCGGATGAGACTGGCGACTTCCCCGGCGAGCCTCTGCCAGAGCGCAGTGCGGAGAGTGGCGGGCCGGTAGCGCATCCGGAAGCCCGAGCCGTTCTCGCGAAGCGCGGTCAGATGGAACGAGGCGCGGGCGAGACCGGCGGCCAGTTTCCGCTCCAGCATCTCTTCTCCGCGGCGGTCACCGGCCGCTATCCGGTCCCATAGTTCCCCCACGGCTTTCAGTTCCCGAATCTCCCGCCGCCAGAGGTCCAGCGGTTCTGGCGCCAGTGCTCTGGCCGGAACCGGCTTGCCGGGCGCAGGGCTGGTCCGGAGTCAGTTCGCCGAACTCCCACTTCGGCACCAGGCACTCGGTGAAGGTCGCGCTGCCGTCCGGGGTCTGGACCTTGCGGCGTTCGAGTTTGAAGCCGCCATCGGGAATCCAGGTTTCGATCAGTTCGGAGCCAGCGTGCGGATTCTCCTGAAATCGATCACCGTTCTCCACTGATTCCGATCACCATTCTCCCGGTGTCCGATCAGCGAGGTCGGAGCGAAGCGACGCTGGCTTTCTGATTGTGCATGAGAGTGATCGGAATGGCAAGAGAATCCGATCCGGAGCGAAGCGGAGGCTGACACTCTTTGAGCCGGGATGGGGGGCCGCGGGAAGGGCCGGCGGCTGAGGCCCTTGCCTTCAGTCCGCAGAGAACCGGAGCGGCTTCATCGCTCCGGCTGCTTCAGCGAAGCCTTTCGCATCGACTCTCCTCTCAGCTCGAAGCGATGCGCCCTATGCACGATGCGGTCCAGGATGCCTTCGGCCACCGTCGAATCGCCGATCTGGCTGTGCCACTTCGCCACCGGCATCTGCGAGGTCAGAATCAGCGATCTCGTCTGACAGCGATCCTCGCAGATCTCCGAGAAGTCTCTGGCTTCCGTTTCGCTCAGCGGCGTCATCGCCCAGTCATCCACCACCAGCACGTCGATCCGGCTCAACCGCAGCAGCATATTCCGCAGACTGCCGTCGGCGCGCGCCAGCGCCAGATCGCGAAACAACGCCGCCGCCCGCGTGTAGAACGCCGAGTATCCATCGCGGCACGCCTTCTGCGCCAGCGCACACGCCAGATAACTCTTGCCCACGCCGGTCGGCCCGCACACGAAAACGTTCTCGTGCCGCTCCACCCATTCCGACTGCGCCGCCAGCGAACGCAGCAGCGTTTTTTCCAGTCCGCGCGCCGCCCGGTAATCGATGTCTTCGACGCACGCATTGGCCCGCAGTTTCGCCCGCCTCAGCCGCGCCGCGAAGGCTTCGTTCTCGCGCCATGTGAACTGGCGGTCCACCAGCAACGCCAGCCGCTCTTCGAAGCTCATCTCGGCGGCCTGTTCGCTCTTCGCCATCTCGCGCCACGCCTGCGCCATACCGTGCAGCCGCATGGCTTCCAGTTTTTCCAGTGTCGGTTGATTCAGCATTGTGCGTTCTCCTCTACTGGAAGTACTGCGGTCCGCGCAGGTTTTCATGGTCGGGCGACAGCCGCGGCGGAGGCGCGCTCAGCGTCGCGGGCTGTGAATCGAGCCCGTTGCGCAGAATCGACTTGATGCTGTGGTAACTGACCGCGCCCGTCAGCAGCGCTCTCTCCGCGGCATGCTCCATGCGTTCCGGCGAGTACTTCGCCGCCAGCCGAATAATTCCCAGACAGGCCCGATAGCCCATCTCGGGATGCGGCTTCGATTCCAGAATCCCGTTCACCCGCTGCCCGGTGTAAATACCCACTTTCGCGGCCCAGTCGATCATGCGCGACGGCGGCCATTCCAGATGCGCCTGATGGCTCTTCGGCCGATGCTCGTCATGACAGACGCTCTTGTTGCGTTCGCGCGAGCGCAGATGCGAGGCGACACGTTTGCCGCGATGAAAAATCTCCACCGTCGCGGGCGTGGAGCGCACTTCCACCGCTTCGCCGGTCAGCGTGTAAGGAACGCTGTACCAGTTCCCGTCGAAGGCTGCGTGATAATCGATGTTCACGCGCGCCTGCGCCCACTGGCTCAGGTCGTAACGCGAAGCGGGCAGCGGCCGAAGCGCCGGTTTGTCGTGCTTCTGAAACAGGCTGGCGCGGCTTTCGTCTTTGCGTTTGCGAAAGGGACGGTTGTTCAGCATCGGCAGCAGTTGCCGGACCGCTTCGTTGGCCTGCGCAATGGTGAAGAACCGGCGATGCCTGAGCCGCATGACGATCCAGCGCTGCACCACCTGCACCGCGCTTTCGACTTTGGCCTTATCGCGCGGTTTGCGCGGACGCGTGGGCATGACAGCGACTTTGTAGTGTGCGGCGAACTCCTGATACGTGGGATTGAGATCGGGTTCATAGAGGCAGGCGCGTGTCACGCCGGTTTTGGTGTTGTCGGGAACCAGCAGTTGTGGAACGCCGCCATAAAACTCGAACGCATTCCTCTGCACTTTGAGCCAGTTGGCCATCTGCTGGTCTTCCACAGCTTCGGCGTAGGTGTAGCTGGAGGCGCCCAGCGCAGATACAAACAGCGCGGCGGCCCACGTGGTTCCGTCGGGGTGATGAATCGGGATGGTGGCTCCGGCCCAATCGAGGAACAGCTTTTCGCCGGGGCGGTGATCCTGGCGCAGCACGACATCCTGCGCCTTCTTTCCAGGCACGGTAGAGTTTGCAGAACCGGCTGTAGGAATATGCGTCGGGATGCTGTTCGCGATGTTCTTCCCAGAGCAGTTCGAGCGTCAACTCGCGATGTTTCTCCAGTTGCTCGCGGATGTGAAGGAAATCGGGCCGCGTTCTGTTGGGCGTTCGCGCCGGGCTTTCTCCGGGCGGATACAGCGCGTTTTCGATGCGCTGTTCATACCATTCCGCGCCGAGCGGCCAGATGAGGCCGGCGGCTTTCATGCGCGCCAGATAGTCGTGAACGGTGCTCTGACTGATGTTGACGCTGCGGGCGATCTGCCGCTGGCCAAGCTTTTGCTCGAAGTGCAGCCGCAGAATCTCTTTGATCTTTCTCATGGACTTTCGCTTTCCGGGCAACTTTGGATTCGGCCCTCCTCTCAGGCCGGTCGTAAGCGCCCATGGTTTCAAGTCCAGCGCCGCCGTTTTTCCTGTTCTCCTTTCATTCCGATCACCGTTCTCCCATCCCGATCACCAGTGGCGCGATTGCCCAAAAGTGATCGGAATCAGAGGAGAACGGCGATCGGCTTCACAGGAGAACGCTGATCGGAATCGCGGGAGAATGACTGATCGGTTTCAGAGGAGAATGGGTGATCGGAATTGCGGAGAATCCGCAGTCAGCATGAGAACCACGATAGAGGAGTTGGCTCCGTATATGCGGGGTTGGCGAGGCTATTTCGGATTCTGCGAAACGCCCGAAGTGCTGATCGGCTTAACCCGCTGGGTCCGGTTGCGGCTCAGGGCAGCGATGTGGCGGCAGTGGAAAACACAGCGCCGCCGCCGTGAGGCCCTGACTGAACTGGGGGTGCGTACGCGGCTGGCCAGTAATACGGCTGGCAGCGGACTCGGTCCCTGGTATCTCGCAAAGGCCAAGGCCCTTTCTGTCGGGCTTTCCAATGCCTATTTCAAATCGCTCGGACTTCCGTCATTGGTCGAGGAATGATGGGGTAACTTCTCGAACCGCCGTATGCGGACCCGTACGTACGGTGGTGTGGCAGGAGTCGGCGGGCAACCGCCGCCCCTATGCCGATCAATGTCCTTTATCATAGAGTGAAACAGAGCACGATGGAAAAGCCGCGGTGGTTCAAAGTGAGTCTCTATGCGCGGCGTCATCGCCTCGGGGGGAAGCACCGGCAGCATTGATTCGATGCACCATTAGCTCGCCTTTTCCCCAAACCGACTGTCTACCCACTCCAGTCCATTTGGCGGCCTGAAGATAAGGCAGGAATTCTGCGAGGTCGCCTTCATACTCCGCGCTTCCGGCAAATCCGCCGATCGAATGTGCCTGGCCAGTCCGGGAGCTTCGGCGGTCGGTTTCCAGACGCCGCAGATTGCACCTTATCATTCTGACTGCCGCGGCGCGCGCGTTGGTCCCTTGATAGTCGATGTCGAGCACCTCTCCGCCGTATAGCCGGCTTAGCGTCGCGATCCGGTCCCGGACACGTCCGAAAAGAATCGGGAACTCTGGCCGCGTGGCGATCTTGTGCTCGTGCTTCAACTCGGTGGGGGTCAGGAAGTCCACACGAATCCGCGTTGGGGATACGACGAGCGGCGTCAGATCGAGCGTCACGGGCTCGACGCTCGCGGAGATCGACCGCGAGCAGCCGTTATAAAGAACCTGGTCCCTACTTGCGACACGCTGCAACTCGGCTTTGCGGCGGCGCGGACCGAGTCCTTCGCGGGCTAGTGACGCGAAGGTCAGGACAAAGTAGGACAGCACGTTCGGATCGAGTGAAAAGACGTTGAGATCGAACCAGAACGCGCCGCCGGGAGGGATGGTGTGTCCGTCGAGATTGCGGGCGCGAAAGACGAAAGGCCGGGGCCAGTCGGCGAGTCCGCTTGGCTGGGATGTTATTGCGACCGGCTCGAAGAGGCACGCGTAAGGGCAGGTCTCGCGAATCTGGCACGTGCGCGCGCCCGTGCAGTGAGGGACGCAGGCGATCTTCCGGAAAATGACCCCCAGAGCGCCGCGCAGGATGTTGGCGGCCTTGCCGGGCGGAAAAAAAAGCGGCTCCGTTGCAACAAATTCGAAGCGCAAGGGATAAAAACGAAAGAGCAAGTTCGCGTAATTATACGGCGATATGACTAGTCCCGAACTATTGCTTGATCGGGCACTCCCGAAGGGATGCCGGAACCCTGGGGGATAAGGCGGAAACCGCCGGCCTCGGAGCAATTCAATTGGATCTCGGGTGCTCATGAGGTCCTGCAAGCGGAACAGCTCGATCTGGAACTGCCGCCGCCGGACGATGCCATTATACCCGCTGACAACAACGTCATACTGCTGGCCATGGAACGGGTAGTGTCTGTAATCTGCGTTGAGGGGTGGCTTGCGATTTAGCGCCAGAGATCACTGAAGAACAAGGCTTCGAGTGTCATTTTTCTGAACTGCCCCAGAATTAAAGCTCTTCCCCTCCAACCCTGAGGCGGCACTCCCCGTTAGTGTTTAAAATTGTTCAGGGTCAGGGTCGCTTCGCGAATCCGGACGCCATCTCCGCGCGATTTCCCTCGGACCTCAATGCGGGCCAGCCACCATCGCCGGCGTCGTCGCCAACAGCACATTGCCGGCCGTGTCGATTTCGTCGGCGATCTGCTTGCGCTGAACGCGCCCGAACTTCACGCCGATGCTCTGAAGACGCTGCGGCGTTAGCTGGACCGGCACGAGGGCCGGTTCTGCCGGCGCGACGGCGGGCGCCGGAGAAGCGGTGGTTTGAGCAGCCGGTTGCAGGCTCTCTGGCAACACAGAGCGGATCGCCTGCGGCAGCGCCTGTCGGAGCGTTGTTCCTCCTCCGGCATCGGATCGCCACCAAACAAAAGCCAACGCTCCGGCCAGAAGGACATTTCCGAGTAAGGCCACAAGGAATGCGGTGCGCCAGGTCTTCATGACTATTCCTTTCCCTGCGCAGCCGAGGCGAGAGATAAGCCTGCGCGCTTATTGAAAATCGACATCGCACTGGAATATATAGATTCACTTCATATAGAATGTCGATCTATGGAAATTCTCCCGGGAACTCTCGACATGCTTGTTCTCCGGACCCTGCAGGCCGGACCCCTCCACGGTTACGGAATCGCTCGCGCCATCCGCGACAATTCGGCCGAAACCCTGGAGATTGAGTTCGGCTCTCTTTACCCCGCGCTGAAACGTCTCGAGCAAAAGGGCTGGCTGGATTCCGGCTGGGAGACCTCCGCGAGCAAGCGCCGCGCAAAGTACTATCGACTGACAAAAAAAGGACGCAAACAGCTCATCGAGCAGCAGTCGCGCTGGGCCGACTTCGTCAATGCCGTTGCTCGTGTCATGGGACCGGCTCCAGGGAGGAGCGAGCTATGAAGTGGAACCGGCGCTCGGAGCGCGAACGCGATATGCGCGATGAGCTGGAATCCCTCGCCGAGCTCGCCCGCGAGAGCGGAGACACCCGGACCATCGGCAACCTGACCCGCGCCGCGGAGGAAGCGCGCGAAATTTGGGGCCGGATGTGGCTGGAACGTCTCCTGCAGGACCTCCGCTACGCGACGCGATCCCTGCGCAATCAGCCGGCATTCGCGCTCGTCGCAATCCTGACCCTTGCCCTCGGCATCGGAGCCAGCACGACAATCTTCACCGCAGTCGTGACGGTTTTCGCCAGCCCTTTGGCAGTTCGTAACCACCAGTCGCTTCGACAGTTGACATGGACTTCGGCGAAACGGGCCTTCGGTGGGCGCTTCCTCCTGCAGCCCATGTGGGACGCGTATGTCCTCAATCACGGCCAGGGCATGACGTATTTCTCCTATCCCATCTATGTGGGACTTCGCGATCGTGCGAAGAGCTTTACGGACCTGGCCTGCGTACGCCCCGGTCCGCCGGTCAATCTGCCGGATGGACACAGCATTGGCGTCCAGGCGGTCTCCGGCAATTTTTTCAATACCCTCGGAGTAGACGCCATCGCCGGTCGCACGATCACACCACGCGATGACCTGCCGGGCGCACCGCCCGCCGTCGTGATCAGCTATACCGTCTGGCGCAACTCATTTGCCGGCGACCCCCGGATTCTCGAGCGCACCCTGAAGCTGGGCCGCGGCGAAGCGCCGATTGTGGGTGTGCTGCCCGAAAGTTTCTTTGGTCTCGATCCGGCCGCCCCATACGGCGTCGCGATGGCCATGCAACCCGCACTGGCACGCGCGGTCCCGCCGGTGCTCTCCGACTCTCACAACTGGAATGGCTGCCAGGCAGTCATCGGTGTCATCCGGCCCGGCATCTCCGACGAGCAAGCGCGCGCCGAATCGGAAACCCTCGTCAGGAACGCCATCCTCGCGGACCCGCCGCGCGACGCCTGGGATACGCCGCACATGCTTGTCACAGACCTCGGCCTCGGCTTCGACACGCTGCGCAAGGCCGCCGCCCAGCCATTCCGGCTTCTGGTAACCGCGACAATCCTGATCCTGCTGATTGCGTGCGTGAACCTGGCCGGCCTCCTGCTCGCGCGCGGCGCCGCGCGTCAAAAAGAGATCGCCACCCGACTCGCTCTGGGGGCCTCCCGGGCGCGCGTTGTCCGGCAACTATTGACGGAAAGCCTGCTGCTGGCAGTGCTGGGCGGCCTCGCGGGTGCGCTGATCGCGTGGGCCGCGATTCCGCTGATTCCTGCCATGTTCGAGCAATTCAACCACTATCAATTCGGCAATTTGGGACTCCGCTTCCGGCCCGACGCTCGCCAGATCGCTTTTACGGGCGCGCTGACGCTTGTGACGACGTTGCTGTTCGGTCTGGTCCCCGCGTTGAGAACGGCCCGAGGCGACTTGGCGGGCCGGCTGCGCAGCGCTTCGATGGCGCCCGGAAAAATATCTCTTGCCGCGCAGGTGGCGCTCTCGATGGTTCTGTTGACGGGCGCGGGACTCCTGCTCCACACACTCTGGAATCTCGAATCGGTTCCGATGGGTTACGATCCGCGCGGTATTCTCTATTTCACGTCGGAAACACCCGCGAACCGGCAGGAATTCGTGGCGCGTGTGAACGAACGCTTGCGGGCGCTCCCGGAGGTGCGCTCCGTGGCGGTTTCGATTTGGCCAATCTTCACCAGCGCGCCGGACACATATCTGCAAGTGTGCATGCGTGGTGCTCAGCCCGCCACCTTCGATGACCGTTTCGCCGACTCGGACTTTATTTTGCCAGGCTTCTTCGATACGTGGCGTGTGCCTTTTCTACGAGGGCACGATTTTCGTCCGGGGGAAGCGGCGAACGACATCATCGTCAACGACGCATTTGTCGCCAGGTATCTCGCCGATCGCCGCAATCCTCTCGGACACGCGATTTCCCTCGGACCTCAATGCGGGCCAGCCACCATCGTCGGCGTCGTCGCCAACAGCACCGACCGGCCGCGCGTCGTGCCTCGTCCGTTCGTGTATCGCGTTTATAACTATCAGCCGACGCAGTTGACGTTTGCGGTGCGGACGGACGGCGATCCATCCCGGCTGATGACGCCCATGCAGCGCATCGCCGGCGGACTCGGGATGCACGTCTTCGACCCGGTCACCACCGGCACTCTCTACCGGGCACGCACGATGTACCAGGAGCGCCTTTTCTCGGCGCTGCTCAGCACTTTTGGCGGCCTCGCCCTCTTCATTGCGGCAGTCGGAATCTACGGTCTGACCATCTACATGGTCCGGCGGCGCACGCGCGAGATTGGCATCCGGATATCGCTCGGCGCGCGCGGCACAGACGTGGCGAGGCTGATGCTGGCCGAAACGGCGACGCCCGTTGCCGTTGGCGTCATCGCCGGTACCGCCGCCGCTGTTTCGCTGGGGAAAGTTGTGGAAAGCATTCTGTTCGCCGTCTCGCCTGTCGACCCGGCCGCGATCGCGGGGGCGACGATGCTCTTGTTGATGACCGGCATTACCGGATCGTTGCTGCCCGCGCGGCGTGCCCGTTCGATTGATCCGATGATCTCCTTGCGCTGCGAATGACGCGCGCCGTGCCCCACACGAAGGCTGTGTTAAGCCGCGGGTTTCGCCGCTGCTGTTTTCGGTCCTCCCGTCACCGATTCGGGCACCACGGCGGCGCGAATCGCCTGCGAGGTGAAGCCGAGAAGAACCAGTTTGTCCAGCGCCAGATCGCCGCCATTCTGAACTTGCGTGAGCGCCACCGTAACGACAGGCACGATGGCGGTAATCGCGGCGTCGAGCAGCCCACGCAGGAGCCGCTTGTGCAGGGCGTTCCGAGGCGGCGCGCCAACCTCGAACGGGATGACTCCCTTGTCCGGGTCCTTCGCATTTCGAATCGTCACCTCAGCGCCTTTCGCGTCATCGATTCGGGGCGCAACTGTGATGCTGCCGGCCACCGGAATGAACTGCGAGTACCAACCAAATTCGTACATGTCGGGTTCGTCGATCCTTTCCTGCACCGTTTTCGCGGCGGCCTGAGGTCCTTCGCCGTCTTTGCGGAACCAGCCGGCGACGCGGTTTGAGAGCGAGGGACGGGCCGTTCCGCGGTCATCGCCGACCGTGATCTTCCAGTAACACCGGAAGTTGCCTTTCGCTGCTGACTGCTCGATGCGAGTTTCCCTGAAAACAAAGGAAACGCGCAGCACGTCCTGATTCGTGACGGTCTCAGGCTCGGCGTAGACATCCCACAGCCCGGCCGCCAGCGCCGTGGTCACATCTGTGTCGGTCACGCCCTGCGAGACCATCGCGATATCAAGGCCGGCTTCCGCGAGTTTGCCGGGGTCATCCGACCCGAGTTTTTTCAAAATGGCCGATTCCTGTGCAGAGTTGGCCGGAAGCAGCGGCTCGATGCGGATCATTTGCGCGATGGCCGCCAGGCGTACCGCCGCCAAGTCCCGATTGATAATTTCATCCTGAGACCAGCCGCCCTGCGGCGCAGCGGCCGGATCTTGCGCCAGCAGCTCGGTGCAGCCGTTCAAGCCCGCGATCATACGCGGATACTTGCTCTTGAACGGTTCCGTTTCGAATTCTCTTCGAATGCCGGCGATCCGGGTTTCGAGCTCGGCTGCAAAATTCTTCATCGCCGCGCCGGCATCGGAGAGGAGATCGAGGCTGGCGGACGCGCTTTTTTCGTCGGTGTCGGTGACGAACTGGCGCGACAGAATCGTCCGTACATTGCTCATCTGTTTGGCGCGATCCCAGTAGAGACTCGGAGGCAGGTCCCGTGAACCGGAATCGGAAGCCGCCGACAGGCGTTCATTTAATCGCTCGGTGAGCGAGATCCGCGACTCGATTTTCGGCAGGATACCGGTCAGCCGGGCGACTTCCTGCGAGTTCCCGGCTAAGGCCAGCCGATCGAAGCTCAGGAAACGCGAGGAAGTGCCTGTCCGCATGGCCAGTCCGACGATGACACTCTCGAGCTCCTGCTGGCAGCGCGTGTAAAGCCGGCTTCCCACGTCGCTGCTGATGGCTCGCAGCCGCTCCTGCAGCACCTCGATCTGGTTCTCCATCGTCAGGCACTTGCGGAAATTCGGAATCATGACCTGCGCCAGCATCAGGAGCACGGCACCGAACGTGACCCAGAGCGTCACCCACAAAACGTGCTGAACGACTACCGGCACGAAAAATGACAACAAGTCGCTGCCGCGGCTCGTGAGATGCAGCTTGAGACGTTGCCGCAGCAAAGGTGCGTTCACGTCGCTGCCAAACCGCAGCTCGATGAGCCCGTCCCGGTTCACGCCGTGAAAAGCATTGAACCAGGAATCCGGCACACGGAACCGGATCGCTTCACTGCTCGCAGGATCGATCGTAAACTGCGCCCAGTTTCCGAGGCCGTCGCAGCCGGTCTTCGGTTGCCCATTGGCTTCGATGCCGCACACGGAGTCAGTTCCGGAAACGATTCGCCAGCGAAAATCCAGGGGCCGCGTGCCGAAGTTGTAAAGCCACAACTGCCCGCTTTTACCGCGTTCGAGCGCCGGCGTCGTTTGATCGAAGAACGGGCCTCGCTGAAAGGCGTATGAATACTCCGTCGCGGGATTCGTCGCGATCTGGAACCGGATCTTTCCCTGGCCCCAAAAGAAGAGGCCCGTGAGGCGGAGCGTGAGCTTGTCGCCGGAAATCGCGGCTTCACCGAACGCAGGCTGCGGCGAGACCGCGTTCCCTTTCGCGTCTTCTACGCGCAGCGATGCGATTTCGGGCGGCTTGGCGAAGCTGGAGCGCAGCAGCAGCGTGATCTCCGCGTCGGTTTTGTCCGCCGGCAGGACCACTCGATCCGACTCTGAATATTGTCCGTTGGCCGTGAAAACCAGGCAAAGCGAAAGCAGGGTGGGGTTCCCATACAGCCTCATCCGCCGGATGATAGCAGCGCGGCGCGTTTTCCAGCAACCAACCCGATTGACTTTAATGCTTCGCGCTCGGATCCCCGGTCGGCGGCGGTGCGCGATCCTCTCTTGCCGGAGGGCCCAGCAGCTCCGTCAAAAGAGGCCTCAGGGCATCTGCCCAAATCTGATATCCGTTGATCGTTGGATGCAACTTGTCGCGCTCGTTCAGCACGCCGTCGAAAACCACGCCGTGCGCATCCGCCAGCTTGTCGTTGACATTCAGGAAACGAACGCTGCGCCCGTCCGCCATCTTTGCCAGATTCGCGTTGACCTCATCGATCACCGGCATGTAGCTCATCTTGTCGTTGCGCGGAAAAATGGCTGTGAGGATAATCGTGGCCGCCGGCGCCTTCGCTCGCATGATGTTCAGGATCGCAGCGACTCCAGCGGTTACATCCGCCGCGCTCGCGCCCGCCCCGACGTTATTCGTCCCGGCGAGAAGAACGATGACCTTTGGATTGATGCCGTCGAGCTCGCCATTTTCCAGACGCCAGAGTATATTCCCGGTTTTATCCGCTCCCCAGCCGAAGTCGGCGGCGTTCCAGCCGAAGAAATTCGCGCGCCAGTTGGCGAGAAGCCGCGGATAGTCCGTCGCGCCCCAACGGCGCGCAATCGAATCGCCTTCGAAGTAGAGGTCGATACGGCCCTGCTTTGTTTTCTCCAGCAACTGCGTATGCGCAAGCAGGGAATTGGGGTCGGTACGCGGAACCGGCTTATCGGCCTGCGCCCACAGCGCCAGTGCCACGAACAAACCGGCGGCTAAACACCTCATTGTGCCAGCTGTGATGCGTGCCCCAGATTCTTATCCGCCCAGGGAATAAAGTACTTCCAGTTCGGACCGTCCGTATGCCCGCCGTCGTGCTGACGCCATGCCAACTGCCCTTCGAGCATGCTGACATTCACCGCGGGCATCTTCTCGCTCTTGTAGTCTGCCGATTTCCCAAGATCCTTCGCGCCCAGCAGCTTGAACACCGGACCCGCCGCGATCGCAGCCATGTAGCTTCCCTGATGATCGAGCCATTTGGCATCACCCTTCTCAGGGACGCCATAGCTGATAAACGTGGGGCGCGGCGCGCAGAGCGCGATCAACTCGTGCGCGTCAACAGGCAGGTCGCCGGGCGTTTTGCTCCCGAAGGTCGCCTCCGATGCCCCGTACTTCAGAAAGTTCCCGGCCATCCAGTGATATTCGCCGGACCCCGTCAGATTCTCGACCGCCTCACCCCAATTACGCCGGTGCAGCTTCGCGCCGCCTTCGCCCGACGACCCCACAAGCACGACGGCGAACCGCGTATCGAAAGCCATCGTGATCAGCGCCGCTTTTCCATAACGCGAAACGCCCTCAATGCCGACTTTCTTTGCGTCGACCGACTTGTCGGTTTCGAGATAATCCAGCGCGCGCGACGCGCCCCATGCCCACGCCCGCAGCGCGCCCCAGTCCTCCGGCTTGCGCGGCTGGCCGTGATTGGCGAGCCCGATGATTCCTTTCCTCAAGCCCGCGCCACTATCCGCCTGCACGCTGGCCGGACTGATCGAGACATAACCCCATCCATCCGCGATCAACTGCTGCGTCGACGGCGCATCGCTCCCCGGAGGCGGCGCCGGCGCAGGTCCACGACCCGGACCCCCGGCCCGTCCGGGTGGAACCTCGCCCGGCATCAACCCGCTGCCGAACATCATCATCACAGGCAGCGGGCCTTTGGCGCCCGCGGGAACCACCAGCGCCATCTGGATATCCACGTTAATGTCCGGATACGCCGAATTGTCCGCGTGCCCGACGATCTTCTTTGCTTGCACCGCATAAGTTCCAACGGTCGTGCCGGCCGTGTTCGTGACTGTCCATTGAATCGCGGGCGCATTCTTCGGAACCCGGCCCACCACTTCCCGCTCGAAGTCCTCGACGATCTCGGGACGCCGCTGGTCCCACCACATCTTCGCCGTCGCGACCTTCTTGCCGTTCTTGAGCGTCAAGGGGTCCGGCAGATTTGGATACGGGTTCGCGGTGGCTTCGTCGTAATTCGCGTGGTTGGGCGCGTTCTCATTTCCGCTCGGACCGGGACGCAGCGCCTTGATTCCGAGTTGGTCCATCATGTTCCGGTGGTCCTCGGCAGCCGTCCAACTGGCGGCCGATTGCGCGAAAACCAGAGTGGGCACAAACAGGAGCACGACGAATTTCATAGCAGCATCATACCTGTTAATTCGAGCAGGCGCGCTCGGTCTTCCGGCGACAGCGCGGCGAGCAGCTTTTCGCGCCGCAGCCAGCCGCCGGCGCGTGACGAAACAATTGATCTCGCGGCCTCGTTTGCTGAAACCGACTTCCGCGCCCCGCCAGCTTCCGAGCACCACCAGGATCCGCAACCCGGAAATGGAACACTCCGGCTCTCCGGCATCCTGCAGCCGGCGTTGGGTAGTGAGGCGTTCGGAGATAGCATCGCTACAGGCAATAAACAGGTGGGACAGGCCCTTGAGATTGCAGTTCGTTTGGCCCATCAGCCGGTCTCAAGCATAACGGCCTGAGATATCATTCAATAGTTCCAAAGCGGAAATAATCAGGAGGTCGACAACCCCGATGACTAATTTCACTCGCCTCGCGGCAACCGCAGCCATCTCCGCTCTCGTTTTCGGACAGGCAGCATTGGCCCAGCGTTCGGTATCGAACGCGGCCGCGAACATGCACTGGGTAGCGACATGGGCCGCTGCCGAGCAACAGCCGCGCGCCGCGGGACCTGGCCGTGGCCCTGGCGGTCCGGGTCCGGCGCCGGCCGGCGCGAACGGACCAGCGCCCGCCTCAGCACTCCCCGCCGCCGGCGCCACGCCGCGTCCGGCGCCTCCGCCTTCCGGATTCAACAACCAGACCGTTCGCATGGTCGTCCGCGCCAGCCTCGGCGGCAGCCGCATTCGAGTGCACTTGTCGAACGCTTTCGGCGCGACTCCGCTGCAGATTGGCGCCGCGCACGTTGCGCTGCGCGGCATGGATTCCTCGATCGTTTCAGGCTCCGATCATCCACTGACGTTCAGCGGCGCGGCCTCGACTACGATTCCCGCGGGCGCGGAAATGCTCAGCGATCCGGTGGACCTCATTGTCCCGAAGCTGGGCGAACTCGCGGTAAGCGTTTTCGTGCCCGGAGACACCGGCCCGGCGAGCGTCCACTCCCTCGGTCTCCACACCACATATATCTCGAAGGAAGGCGATTTTACCGGGGCTCCGCAGATCGCGGATGCCACCAACTCGCAATCGTGGTATTGGGTATCGGCGGTGGACGTGATGGCGCCCGCCGATGCCGCCGCGATTGTTGCCTTCGGCGATTCGATCACCGACGGCGCGACCTCCACCCCCAACACTGACCGAAGCTGGCCGAGTGTTCTCGCCGCTCGTCTGGCAGCAAACCCTTCGACGGCGGACGTTGCCATCGTGAACCTCGGGATTTCCGGCAACCGCGTGCTTGGCGACGGTGCGGGCGTCAGCGCTCTCGCGCGCTTCGATCGCGATGTGATCGCGCAGGCCGGTGTGAAGTGGGTCATGATCATGGAAGGCATCAACGATATCGGGCTTGGCGCCCGCACCGGCGCCATCAGCTCCGATGCGCTCATCGGCGCGTATAAGCAAATGATCGAGCGCGCCCACACACATGGCATCAAGGTGATCGGGTGCACGCTGACTCCCTACGTTGGAGCCAGCTACGCCAGTGAAGAAGGCGAGGCGATGCGGACCGCGCTCAACACCTTCATCCGGACGCCGGGCAACTTCGACGCGTTCGTCGATTACGACCAGGTGACGCGCGACCCGGCAAATCCGAAGCAGTTCATCAGGGAGTTCAATAACACCGACCACCTGCACCCGAACGATGCCGGATACAAAGCGATGGGTGACTCCATAGATCTTGCGCTCTTTGCGAGCACACCGGCGCGCAAGGGTAAAAAGTAAGTCCTGTGGCCACCGCCCGGGGGCGAGGATGGCGCAAGGGCGGGGCCGATCCTCAAGCGCCCGCGCGGGCTGGTTGCAGTACGCATCGGGTGTGACAAGGTCGTGTCCCTCTTAGCCGGTATTGCGCCGTCCCTCGCGGAAGGCCTGATTCGATCAACCTTCCGTTGCCTGATTCCATTTTGCCGACGCGCATTGGTGTGGCGGCGATCACCATTCAGGTGGGTGAGGGAAATCAAAGCCCTCTGACGACGGAGTTCTACATCGCGCCATAAATCCATGTGGTTGATCCCGCAGGAGTTTGCCGCCGCCCTTGCATGTCCGCTACAATAGTTCGAGTTGTCCGATCGCGGCGTCACCGCGGCAATTCCAACTCTTAACCGACGATGTTCGATAATCTGTCCGACAAACTGCAGCGTGTCTTCAAGAACCTGCGGGGTGAAGGAAAACTCACAGCCGAGAACATGGAAAGCGCCCTGCGCGAAGTGCGGGTCGCTCTGCTCGAAGCCGACGTCAATTTCAAAGTCGTCAAGCAACTGATCGAAAGCGTGAAGGCGCGCGCGATGGGTCAGGAGGTCCTGAACTCGCTGTCGCCATCGCAGCAGATCATTGGCATCATCAACGAGGAACTGATTAAAGTCCTCGGGAGCCATGAGTCGAGACTGCGGTTCGCCAACGAACCTCCGAGCGTATTCCTGATCGTTGGGCTGCAAGGGTCAGGCAAGACGACCTCGACGGGAAAGCTGGCGCGGTGGCTGTCGAAGAACGGGCACCGGCCGCAGATGGTGTCGGTGGACGTATATCGTCCCGCGGCGCGCGAGCAATTGGCGATCGTGGCCCGCGATCTCAAGTTGCCGGTCTACGCGGGTGAGCCTGGGGAGACAGCTCCGGTCGATCTGGCGCGTTCGGCGCGACGCGAAGCGGCGAATAACGGCCGCGATGTGCTGCTGGTCGATACGGCGGGCCGGCTCCACATCGACGATCAGTTGATGACGGAGCTCAAACAACTAAAAGAGCTGCTAAATCCGGTCGAAATCCTGTTTGTCGCGGACGCGATGACCGGGCAGGATGCGGTGAAATCCGCCGACGAGTTCCACAAGCAGTTGGGCATCACCGGCGTCATCCTGACCAAGATGGATGGAGACGCACGTGGTGGTGCTGCATTATCCATACGCAGCGTCACAGGCCAGCCTCTGAAGTTTGTCGGCGTAGGTGAGAAATCGGACGCTTTCGAGCCCTTCCACCCTGACCGCGCGGCCTCGCGGATACTGGGCATGGGCGACATCGTGAGCTTCGTCGAGAAGGCGCAGGAAGCCTTCAACATGAAGGAACAGGAGGAGATGCAGCGTAAGCTGATCGATAACGAGTTCACGCTCGAAGACTTTCGCGATCAGCTCAAGAGCCTCCGCAAGCTGGGCTCGCTCGATTCGATCCTGAAAATGATGCCGAAAGTCGGCATGATGAAAGAGTTGCAGAATATGCAGCCCGATGAGAAGGAACTCACACGCATCGTGGCCATCATCGATTCGATGACGCCGCGGGAGCGGGATAATCATATGATTATCAACGGCAGCCGCCGCCGCCGCATCGCGCGCGGCAGCGGCACGTCGGTGAACGAAGTGAACAATCTGCTCAAGCAATACGGGCAGGCGCGGAAAATGATGAAGAGTTTGTCGGGCAACATGGGTGTCCTCGGAAAGAAGCTGGGGAAGCTGGGTGGTCTGGGCAAGCTCGGCTTGCCTGGGTTTTAAGGGTAAGCTGTTGGACAAGCCGGGTATCGGATTTTAGCTTTTTTTTACGAGAGCTTCTTTTTTTACGAAAGCTTCAAGGACGAACAAAATCGAATGCTGATGATCAGACTGGCGCGCTTCGGCGCCAAGAAAAAGCCGTTTTACCGTGTAGTGGTGATCGAGAAGGAACGTGCGCGCGACAGCCGCAATCTGGAGGTGGTGGGGCAGTACAACCCGTTGAAGAATCCGGCGGAAGTAAAGCTCAATCACGAGCGCATCGACTACTGGACGAAAAACGGTGCGCAACTCTCGGACACGGTTGGCCGTCTGTTGAAGAATAATCCCGCGCCGGCCGCTGTCTAGACCGGGGGCGCCGCTCGGTGGAACACCGTGTTCCAGGATAAATTCACCACCCATGCTTACGCCGGCCGCGCGGCCGGATCGTTCTGCGGGTGAGTTAGGGAGAGTCGATGAAACAGTTGATCGAAGACATCGCCAAGGCGCTGGTCGACGTCCCGGAGGAAGTTGCGATCCACGTGATTGAGGGCGAGCAGACAACGGTCCTCGAATTGAAGGTCGCCCCCAGCGATCTGGGCAAAGTGATCGGCAAGCAGGGCCGCACGGCCCGGTCGATCCGCACGATTCTGGGCGCGGCGGGGATGAAACTGAAGCGCCGCTTCACGCTGGAAATTCTTGAATAGCGGCCCACCGCCCGATAAGACCGCGGGCGCGTGGGTATCCGTCGCCGTGCTGGGCCGCCCTCGCGGTAATCGCGGTGAAGTCACAGCCGAGTCGCTATCCAGCCAACCCGACCGGTTTGCGCGCCTGAAAACAGTTCATCTTCCGGACCTGGGCGATTACGAGGTCGAAGAGGTTTGGGACCACGCCGGCACGCTGGTCTTCAAATTCCGCGGGATCGATTCCATCTCAGATGCGGAGAAACTGCGCGGCTGTGAGGTGCAAGTGCCACGCTCCGAGCGCATCGAATTGGAGCCGGGCGAATATTTCCATTCCGATTTGATTGGGTGTGAGGTCCGGGAACGCGCGTCCGGCCGGGTGGTGGGGCGCGTGACGAACTTCGAAGAGTACGGCGGCCCGCCGCTGATCGAGATCGATGGCGGTCGCGTACTGATTCCTTTCGTGAAGGCGATTTGCGTGGATATCCGGCCCGAGGAGAAGCTCATTCTCGCGGACTTGCCCGAGGGACTGGAAGGTTTGCACGCTTGAAGTTCCACCTGCTGACGATCTTTCCTGATTTTTTCGCCGGGCCGTTCCACCATGGCGTTGTGGCGCGCGCTGCAGAGTTCGGCGCACTGGAGTTGAACGTCCACGACCTGCGCAACTGGACGCACGACCCGCATCGCACGGTCGACGATCGTCCGTTCGGCGGTGGCGAAGGCATGGTCCTCAAATGCGAGCCTATCTTCGATGCCGTCGAGACGATCTGGCCGGTGAAGGGCGCGGGGAAAAAAGTCATCCTGCTCTCGGCGCAGGGGCGGCGGTTTACCCAGGCGGTGGCTCGCGAACTGGCGGCCTGCGAAGAATTGCTGCTGATTTGCGGACGCTACGAGGGCGTCGACGAACGCGTCGCCGAACATCTCGCGGATGAGGAACTCTCGATCGGCGACTACGTGCTGAGTGGCGGCGAACTGGGCGCGGCGGTCATCGTGGACACGGTGGCCCGACTGTTGCCAGGCGTCGTCGGAAATTCGGATTCGACGGTAAACGAGTCATTCGGCAACGACGGCATTCTGGATTGTCCGCACTGGACGCGTCCGGCGGAATTCCGCGGATGGAAAGCGCCGGAAGTGCTGCTCGGTGGCAATCACGCGGAGATCCGCAAATGGCGGCAGGAGGCGGCCAAGGCAAAGACCGCGAGGCTGCGTCCCGACCTGTTGAAGTGAATTATGGAAATGGCCCCCGTTAAACTAATCGTCGATGGCGGACGAATCCCATGCAGCTCAACAAGCCGCGCGCGCGGCCCACATGCGCCACCTTGTCGACAGCCTCCACCACCTCGAAGCCAAACTTCGTGAAGGCGGCGGCAAGGAGCGCATCGAAAAGCAGCATCGCGCGGGCAAACTGACCGCGCGCGAGCGCATCGCGAAACTGATCGACCCCGGCTCCCGGTTCCTTGAAATCGGACTCCTCATCGCTTACGACCAGTATGATGGTCAGGCACCCGGCGCGGGCGTCGTCACCGGCATCGGCAGGATCGAAGGACGCGCCGCGGTGATTGTCGCAAACGACGCCACCGTCAAAGCCGGCGCGTGGTGGCCCGAGACCATCACGAAAATTTTGCGGGCGCAGGAAATCGCGATGCGGAACTTCGTCCCGATCGTGTACCTGGTCGATTCGGCCGGTGTCAATCTGCCGTATCAGGATGGCATTTTTCCCGGCAAGTATGGAGCTGGCCGCATTTTCTTCTATAATTCGATCATGCGGCGCAGGCTCCGTGTGCCGCAGATTGCCGCCGTGATGGGTCCGTGCATCGCGGGCGGCGCATATCTTCCCGCGCTCAGCGACATCATCATCATGGTCGAAAAGACCAGCTTCATGGGACTCGGCGGTCCGAATCTCGTGAAAGGCGCCACCGGCCAGTCGATTGATCAGGAATCGCTCGGCGGCGCGCATCTGCACAACGCCACCAGCGGCGTGGCGCACTACGCAGCCAGGAACGATGATGAATGTCTGGGGATGATCCGGACGCGCTTTCGGCAATTCCCCGCCCCTGAAACCGCACCGGCATTCTCCGAACCCGCGAAGCCCGCCGAAGGACTCTACGGCGCGCTTCCGGCCGATCACCGCCAGGCGTATGAAATCGAGGACGTCGTCGGCCGCATCTTCGACCGCGAGGACTTCGTCGAATTCCAGCCCGAATTCGCACAAGAGATGCTGTGCGCCAATGGCCGCCTGCATGGCCGCGCAGTCGCCGTCATCGCGAACCGCCGCGGTTTCTTCAAACCGCGGATAGGTGGCATTATCTACGCCGACACGGCGCGCAAGGTCGCGTATTTCGTCGAACTCGCGGATCGCGCCGGAACCCCGATTATCTACGTGCAGGATGTCTCCGGCTTCATGGTGGGCGTCGAAGCGGAAAGCGAAGGCATCATCCGGGCCGGCGCCGAAATGGTCGAGTCGATGTCGTGCGCGCGCGTACCCCGGATCGTCCTCACGATCAACCATGCCAGCGGCGCCGGCTATTACGCGATGGCCGGGCAAGGCTTCGACCCCAACTTCACCTTCAGTTGGCCGACCGCGCGCATTGGTGTTATGGAAGGCGACTCGGCCGTTCAGGCACTCTACTCGGTGGAACTCGAAAAACTCAAGCAGGCAGGCGCGGACATTCCGCCGGACCTCGCCGAATCGATCCAGCGCACCCGCACGGACTACGAGCGCTGGCTGGATGCGAAGTACGCGGCCGCCCGCGGGCACTGCGATGCCTTGATCGATCCTCTGGAGACGCGCGAGATTCTCGGGCTGGCGCTCGAGGTTGCCCGGCATCGGCCGAACGAGATTCCACTATGATCCGCATCGCCAATGGCCAGGGTTTTTGGGGCGACTGGCTCGAAGCGCCCGTCCGCCTTGTAGACGGCGGACCCATCGACTTCCTCGTCCTCGATTACCTCGCCGAAGTTACCATGTCGATCCTGCAAAAACAAAAGCAGGAAGACCCGGCGCTCGGCTACGCGCGCGACTTCCCTCCCCTGATCGGCCGCCTTGCCCGGAAGCTCAAGGAGCGCAACATCAAGGTCGTTGCGAACGCGGGCGGCGTGAATCCAGTAGCGTGTGCGCACGCCGTGCTCAAAGCGGCCCCGGGGCTCAAAGTCGCGATAGTCCACGGGGACGATGTCTTCGGTCGAATCGATAACTTCCTGAACAAAGGCTACGAACTGGCGGACATGGACACTGGCAAGCCGCTCTCGACGATCCGCACGCAAATCCTCTCGGCGAATGCCTACATCGGGGCGTTCCCCCTCGCCGAAGCTCTCGACACCGGCGCAGACATCGTCATTGCGGGACGCTGCACCGACACCGCGCTCACGCTCGCGCCGATGGTCCACAAATTCGGATGGAAGGCTGATGATTGGAACAAACTTGCTGCCGGCACGATCGCCGGCCATATTATCGAGTGCGGCGCGCAGTGTTCGGGCGGCAACTGTCAGGTCGATTGGGAGAACATCCCTGGCATGTCCGACGTCGGCTATCCGATCGTCGAAGCGGAGCCGGACGGTTCCTTCACGGTGACCAAACATGCCGGAGCCGGCGGCCGCGTCCACTCCGACACCGTCAAAGAGCAGCTTCTCTATGAATTGGGCGATCCGAAAAACTATATGACGCCCGACTGCGTCGCCGACTTCACCACTGTCCAGCTTTCCGACACCGGAGCGGACCGCGTTCGCGTCACCGGCATTCGCGGCGGGCCGCGTCCGAAGACGCTTAAACTCTCGATCAGCTATACAGACGGATGGAAGGCCATCGGCACACTCGTGTATTCCTGGCCGCAGGCGGTCGCGAAAGCCCGGGCCGCCGACCGGATCGTCCGGGACCGCCTCCGCTCGCTCGGCCTGACGTTCGATGAAATCCATACGGAGCTTTTCGGCCTGAACGCCTGCAATGGGCCGGTCGCGCCGGCCAACCCCGATCCGCCGGAAATCCAACTCCGGATCGGAGTTCGCGGACATGATCGCGGAGCCGTCGATCGATTTACGCGCGAGTTGATCCCCCTGGTTCTCAACGGACCTCCGGGGGCCACCGGCTTTGGCGAAGGACGTCCCCCGGTCCGCGAGATCGTCGCCTATTGGCCCGCGCTGATCCCACGGGAAGAAATCCAGACCCGC
>Ga0134125_10002531_pt1 | contig 21592 bp, 15 predicted proteins | sample KB31751_FD_96464 | JGI IMG/M metagenome (GOLD analysis project Ga0134125, IMG submission 96464) | Terrestrial soil microbial communities with excess Nitrogen fertilizer from Kellogg Biological Station, Michigan, USA - KB3-175-1 | ecosystem: Environmental > Terrestrial > Soil > Unclassified ... | reverse complement strand
CGAGGCGCGCAGCCAGCCCTGACCGATCGGCGTATGCGGGTCGAGCGCGCCCTGGAACACGACCTCCTTCATGTCGGGCGAGAACACGCGCAGCACGAGGAAGATATCGGCGTCCGCGGTCGACGACGAGACGCAGAGTTTCGCCGCGACGGGGCCGGTGATCTCGGTCGCCTCGGCCATCGGCTCGGTGAGGAAGGTGACGCCGTCGCTCAGCGCGTCGAACGTGACCTTGGCGGCGGCCTTGTCAGGTGACGTCTCGAGCCGGTGACCGTCGGCCACCAGATGAAATTTTGTCCATTGCGTCGACGGCAATGGCCAGGCATCCTCGTGGCGGATGACGAAGCGCTCGCCGGGATGGCGCACATTGAGCTGCACCTTCGGCTGCTTGTCCCAGCCGTTCTTCTCCCCCTTGAGGAAATGGCCGAAGAACCGCTTTTGCAGCCCGACGCCGTAGTCGGTGTAGTAGTGCGTCCAGTGCTCGATGCCGTGCACCTCGAGCCATTTCTGCTTCGAGGCCGCGCGATAGTAGCCCTCGTAATTACCGCGCGGATGCAGCGGCTGGCCGCCCCAGTTCGCCGCCGACAGCATCGGCACCTTCACCTTCGACCAGTCCGGCGCCATCGCCTTGTAGTAATCGTCGTCGAAGGGGTGCGCGAAATAGGTCCTGCCGAGATCGTAGCGGTTGGCGCCCATTTCCTCTTCGGTCAGTGTCTCCGGCCCGGATACCCAGTCGCCGTTCATGCGGCTGCGGTGGCCTTTGCTGCCCAGACCGTACTGCACGGTCTTGACCTGCATGTCGTACCAGTTCTGGCCGAAGGTGTTGTAGATGCCGCCGTTGTGGCTGAGCTCGCGATAGAAGTCGGCGAAGCCTTCCCAGACGCAGATGGCCGCGAGGTGCTTCGGCTGCAGGCTCGCCACCTGCCACTGGTTGATCGCGTAATAGGAGATGCCGGACAGGCCGACCTTGCCGTTCGACCACGGCTGCACGCCGGCCCACTCGATGCAGTTGGCGAAATCCTTTGTCTCGCGCGGCGACCAGTGCTCGACGTAGCCGGGTGAGCGGCCGCAGCCGCGCGAGTCGACGCGCACGACGACGTAGCCGTCCGGCACCCACTTCTCCGGATCGCACACTTCCCAGCTCTGGTATTTGTTGCTCGAGCCGGCCATCACGTCCGGCTGCTTCTCCTCCATGCGCTTCCAAGCGGTCTTGTAGCCGTCCTCGAAGTGCAGCCACTTGCCGTAGGGGCCGTGGCTGAGGATGACCGGATAGCGGCCTTTCTTGATCGGCCGGAAGATGTCGCAGCGCAGGACGAGCCCGTCGTCCATCTCGATCGGCATGTCCCAATCGATGCGCATGCCGTCGCGGATTTCGCTCACCTCACGGTAGCTCATGTGTCGTGCTCCAATGACGGCTTACTTCTTCGGGATGACGGGCAGCAGCAGATAGGCCTGCCGCTGCGGCCCGGTGTGCAGGGTCACGTCGCCGCCGAAGACCGACGGCGGCCGGTCGCGGGGATCGTCATGCGTGAACACGGCGCAGCCGGTCCATACCTTGCCGAGCGTTTCCAGCCCTTCGCCCGGCTCACCGGGGAAGACGTAGTCCTTGCCGCGCACCGACAGCGCGAGGCGATGGCCCTTCGGCACGGCGATGCAGGTCGGCCACACCTCGACGTCGACCTCATAGACCTCGCCGGGCTTGAGCTTCTGCTCCTCGTCATGCGTGTGATACGGCCGGTACGGCAGCGTCAGTTTCTTGTCGAGCTTGCGATGCGAGCAGCGCAGCCAGCCTTGCGCGATCGGCGTGTGCGCGTCGAGCGCGCCCTGGAAGGTCACTTCCTTGAGGTCTGGCGTGAACACGCGCACGACCAGGAACAGGTCGGCGTCCTCTGTCGCCGACGAAACCCACAGTTTCGCGGCGATCGGCCCGGTGATCTCGGTGTCCTGCTCGAGCGGCGCGCTCAGGAACGTGACGCCGTCACCCAGGCCCGCATAGGTCACCGCGCCGGCCTTCGCCGGAGGCGTCGGCGACATCTTCATGCCGACGGGCTCGATATAGAACTTCGTCCACTGCGTGCGCTTGAGCGGCCATTCGCTCTCGTGCCGCTCGACGAATTTCTCGCCGGGATGGCGGACCTGGAGCTGCACCTTCGGCTGCCGGCTCCAGCCGGTGTCATCGCCTTTGAGGAAATGGCCGAAGAAGCGCTTCTGCAGGTCGAGGCCGTAATTCGTGTAGAAATGCGTCCAGTGCTCGATGCCGTGCACCTCGAGCCACTTGTCCTTGGAGGCGGAGCGCACGAAGCCCTCGAAATTACCGCGCGGGTGCAGCCCCTGCCCGCCCCAGTTCGCCGTCGACAGGAGCGGCACCTTGACCTTGCTCCAGTCGGGCATGCGCGACTGCCAGTAGTCGTCCGTGTCGAGCTTGCGCGAGAGACAGTCCTCGTAGAAGTCGCGGCGGTTGCGGCCGAGTTCTTCCTCGGTGAGCGTCTCCGGGCCGGACACCCAGTCGCCGTTCATGCTGCTCTTGAAACCGCGCCTGCCGCGGCCGTGCTGCACGGTGTAGACCTGCGCGCGCGACCAGTCCTGCACGAAGCCGCGGCAGAAGATGCCGCCGTGATGCGCCATGTCGCGGTAAAAGTCGGCCGCGCCCTCCCACGTGCAGATCGCGGCGAGGTGCTTCGGCTGCAGCGCAGCCGCCTGCCACTGGTTCTCCGCGTAATAGGAAATGCCGTTCAGCCCGACCTTGCCGTTCGACCACGGCTGCACGCCGGCCCAGTCGACGCATTGCGCCAGATCCTGCGCCTCGCGCAGCGACCAGATGTCGATGACGCCCGGCGAGCGGCCAGCGCCGCGCGAGTCGACGCGGATGCAGACATAGCCGTCCGGCACCCATTTCTCCGGATCGACCACCTCCCAGCACTGGTATTTGTTGGTCGAGCCGGTCGGCACGTCCGGCTGGTCTGCGCACATGCGCCGCCACTGGTCGGTGTAGAGGTCCTCGAAGTGCAGCCACTTGCCGTAAGGGCCGTAGGTCATGATGACCGGGTACTTGCCCTCGGCCACAGGCCGGTAAACGTCGCAGCGCAGGACGATGCCGTCCTCCATCGGAATCGGCATGTCCCAGTCGATGCGCATGCCGTCGCGAACCTCACTCTTCTCGCGATAATCCATCGCTCGCCCCTACCGTGGATTGGCTCTTTGCGGAAAGTCGATCAGGCGTTCGGCCGGAAGCGGCGCCCGTCTGCGCCGAACAGATGCAGGCGCTCCGGATCGAACGACAGCGACAGCGGCGCGCCGACCTGCACGTCGGCCATCGCCAGCCCTTCGCTGATCGCGACAAAGGCGCGCTCGGCGCCGGTGTCGAAATAGAGGAGCGTGTCGCGGCCGAGCGGCTCGACCAGCCGTACCGGCAATGACGCGGCCTGCGCCGCGCCGCCGTTGCTGCCGACGCCGACATGCTCGGGGCGGATGCCGAGCGTCGCCGCTCCCGGCTTGGCGCCGCTAAAGCGCGGCGGCAGCGCGATATCGAAGCTCGCCGAGTGAAAGCGCACTCCGGCGCCGTTCTGCACGACCTCACCGGCGATCAGGTTCATCGACGGCGAACCAAAGAAATCGGCGACGAAATAGCTCACCGGGTTGGCGTAGATGTCCATCGGCGAGCCGACCTGCTCAACCTCGCCCGCGCGCATGACGACGATGCGGTCAGCGAGCGTCATCGCTTCTTCCTGGTCGTGCGTGACGTAGATGAAGGTGCGGTTGAGCGCCTGGTGCAGACGATCGCATTCGGCGCGCAGTTCGCGGCGCAATTTGGCGTCGAGGCTCGACAGGGGCTCGTCGAGCAGGAAAGTGGACGGGTTCGTCACCAGCGTGCGGGCGAGCGCGACGCGCTGCGATTCACCACCCGAGCACTGGCCGGGCATCTTGCCGAGAAGATGGGTGATGCGGACCATCTCGGCGACCTCCTGCACGCGCTTGACGCGCTCGGCCGGCGGCACCTTCTTCATGCGCAGCCCGAATTCGATGTTTTGCGCCACATTCTTGTGCGGGAACAACGCATGGCTCTGGAACACCATGCCAAGGCCGCGGTCGCCGGGCTCGAGGTCGTTCACGACCTTGCCGGCGATGCGGATTTCACCCGAGGTCGGATCCTCGAAGCCGGCGATCATGCGCAGCGTGGTCGTCTTGCCGCAGCCGGAAGGCCCGACGAAGACGACGAATTCGCCGTCCTCGATCTCCATGCTGAGGTTCTTGACGGCCGCGACCGCGCCGAACGACTTGTGCAGGTTGACCAGTTCGATACGCGCCACTGTTATCTCCGTACCATTCCGAAGCTGAAGCCACGCGCCAGATGCTTGCGGATGATCAGCCCGACGATCATCAGCGGCACCGTGATGCCGACGGCGAGCGCCGCCTGCCGGCCGTACACGCGGCCCTCGGTCGATCCCTGATATTTCGACAGCTCGATCGGCAGCGTCGACACCTGCGTCTTGGTGATGATCAAGGCGAGCAGGTACTCGCTCCAGGTCAGGATCAGGATGAACAGGAACGTCGCCACCAGTCCCGAGCGGATCAGCGGCAGCACCACCTCGACGATGGTGCGCCAGCGCGACGCGCCGAGGATCGCGGCCGCCTGCTCGACCTCGAGCGGCACCTCATCGATGAAGCTCTTGGTCATCCACACCGCGTAAGGCAACGTGGTGAGGAAATAGACGAGGATCAGACCGGTGCGCGTGTCGAGCAGCCCCAGCGCCGAATAGTAAAGCGACAGCGGCGCGGCGACGACGATCGGCGGGATCATGCGCAGCATCAACAGCTGGAACATGCGCGCTTCGGACAAAATCCGATAGCGCGACACGCCGTAGGCGAGGATCGAGCCGAACAGCACCGACAGGAACGTCGAGGTGGTGGCGATCACGGTCGAGTTCCACAGCGAGAGCAGCGGCTTCTGCGACGAGATCGCGTACTGCGTGCCGGCGTATTGCTGCGCGCCGAACCAGACATTCAGGTAATTGTCGAGCGTCGGCGGGCTCGGGAAATAGACCGGCGGCCACGAGAACCACTGGTAGTCCGGCTTGAACGAGGTGCTGACCATCCAGTAGATCGGGAACGCGGCGGTAATCCCCCAGAAGATGAGGACAGTGTAGCGAACGGCCGACGCTATCCTGCGGCGCTGTGTCTTGGTCATTGCCATGTCACGCCTCCGCCGCCGGATCGCCGGCCGCGTACATCTGGTCGAGCGCACGCTTCTCGCGGCGCAGGAGCTGGATGGCGATCAGCACGATGACCACCATCAGCATCATCACGAGGTAGGACATCGCCGCGCCCTTGGAGATTTCGAAGTACTGCCAGGTCGTCATGAAGATGTAGACCGGCAGCGTTTCGGTCGCCGAGCCGGGGCCGCCCTGGAACAGCGCCCAGGTCTTGGGGAATTCGGCCATCGCCTCAAGGAAACGCAGCACCAGCGCCAGCAGGATCACCGGCCGCAGCAGCGGCACCTGCACCTCCCAGAAGATACGCCATTTCGAGGCGCCGAGAATTTCCGCCGCCTCGATCGGCTCCTTCGGGATCGCCGCGAGGCCGGCGAGCATGATGATGAAAGAGAACGGCGTCCAGTTCCAGATTTCGAGCAGCGCGCAGGTCAACAACGCGATGTGCGGATCGGTCAGCCACGAAACCTGGAAGTTGACGTGCAGCACGTGCGAGATCAGGTCGTTGATCGGGCCGCTGCGGTAGAGCAGCATCTCGGCGGTGTAGGCGACCACCACCGGCACGGTGAGCATCGGCAGAATGAAGATGATGTAGAAGAAGGCCTGCCCGCGAAACGGCTTGTACATCAGGTAGGCGAGCAGGAATCCGAACACGAAGCAGCCGACGGTCGAGCCGGCCGCAAAGGCGAGCGAACGCAGGACGGCCCAGCCAAAACGGGGATCGGTCAGCACCTCGCGGAACAGGTCGAGGCCGACATAGTCTGCGTCCCACCATGAGCTGAGATAGACGGTCCACTGATGCACCGAGAAATAAAGCTGCAATAGCAGCACCGGCGTCAGCACGAACAGAAACAGAGCCGCCATCGGCAGCAGCAATGTCAGCTTGAAACGCTTGATCGCGCGGGCGCGTGACACCGCGCGCGGTGCCACCGCGGGCGGAGCGTCAACGTGCGGGATTGCGGTGACGGCCATTCCTCATCTCCACCTGGCGGCGTGCGAGCCGGATGCCGCCCGCTCGCCGCCCCATGGACGACGCATTCCGCCCGCGTCAGGCCGGGACCGCGAGCTTCGGCATTGCAGCCTTGTAGCTGACAAGGTCCTTCTTCAGCTTGCTGCGGCCGATACGCCCGACGATCTTATTCCATTCCTCCTCGGTCTTCGACAGCACGTCCTTGGCCGGCAACTGGCCGACATAGGCTTCCGAGAGGTTCTTGCCGAGCGCATCCTGGAATTCGAGATAGCCGGTGAGATAGATCGGCGGCGCGACGACTTCGAAGTTCTTCTTGATCGCGTCGATGCCCGGCTGGGTGTAGGCGTCGATCACGGGCTTGGCCGCGAAATGCGCGTTCGACCATGCGTCGTTGAACGCGTTCACCGGGTCGGACACGATCGGGACCGAGTTCTTGCCCGACCCGAGCCACAGCGCGAGATACGCGGCCTGCGCCTTGCGCGGCGAGTACTTGTTGATGAGGATCGCGGCGAGCGGCGACGAGATCGAGCGGTGCATCATCTTGCCGGTGAACTTCGAGCCGGGGATGACGCTGTAATAGAACTGGTCGACCGTCTTCGATTGCTTCGGGTTCTTGATCGTCTTGCAGGTGCCGTCCCAGTACTGGCAGCTCACGACATGGCCCTGCGCGATGCGCGGGATCATCTGGGGCGTGCCCCAGTTCGCCGCCTCGGGGTGGTTCACCTTCTTGTCCTGCAGATAGATGTCGACGGCGTACTGGCCGGCCGGGGTGTTGAGCGTGGGCTTCATGTCATCGTCGAAGGGGAAGCCGCCGGCGCTATAAAAGATCATGTACCACCAGGTCACGCCATTGGCCCGGTTGCGCAGGTTGCCGGAGCCGTAGAGATCCTTGGACGGGTCCATCAGGAACTCCTGCAGACGCAGGTTATCCTCCCACGTCTCCGGGACCTTCAACTCGGTACCGAACTTGTCGGCGAAGCGCTTTTTGTTGTCCGGATTATCGACGAGGTCCTTGCGCGTGTACTGGATGTGCACGTTGCCGTCGGTCGGCACGCCATAGGTGTGCCCGTCGTATTTCATGAAGTTGTCGTACCCGGCAACGACGTCGTAGTGGAAGCCGGAATTCTTGATGTACTCGTCGAGCGGCTCGAGATAGCCGGCCGAGGCCAGCGACGGGATCATGTTCGAGTCGATGTGGATGAAGTCGAACTGCGGCGACCGCGACAACGCTTCCGCCATCGCCCTCTGCGGCGCGTCGAAGATCGAGATGTCCTGCACGCCGCCGACGCCGATGCCGGTCGCCTTGGTGAATTCGGCGATTACCGGCTGCATCGGCACGAAATACGGCGACCAGATCATGCCGTTGACGTTCGCGGCGCCGACCTTCTTGGCGGCCGCGATCGTGCTCTCTTCCATGGTCGCAGCTTCGGCGAACGGCGCCGTTCCGGGAATGAAATTCGCCACCGTCAGGCCAAGACCGCCTTCGACAAACGCGCGCCGCGAGACATCGAACTTACCCATGACGTCCTCCCTGTTGGCCTTTGCGGCCTTGCTGACCTGAGCTGCAAATAAAAACGGCCTGCCTCGGTGCGAGCAGGCCGTCTGCCGGTGCCGCCGTGACGATGCTGCCGGGCGGGCAATGTTGATTGTGGCCGCAACGGCTGCAGCGCAGCCGACGCCATTGGGCGGCCTCGTATGTGTCGGGAGCCATCGACGCACCTCCCCGCTTGACCCGGCGGCCCAACGCATGCGTATCGGCCGGCGCGATCAATCACACTTAGGCGTTTCTCAGTCCGCTTTATCTGCGCTCTGATGGCGCGGTTTTATTGATCATAAGTGGAAGCAATGCCGTCGGCAACACGCGCATTGGCTGCGGCGGCCTTCGATATTGCATGCGCGCGCATCGGACTTGCGGAGCTCTGCGGTTCGGTCATCATCTCTCGATCGCTCGGCGGGACGCTGAAGGATTTCACGATGGAAAAACTGCGAGCCCCTACGATCTCGGCGCACGGTGCAACCATTCCGGTCATCGGCTACGGCACGATGGAGTTGCCGCAGCGCCCGGCCGAACTCGTGGCGACCGCCATCGCCGCCGGCTATCGCCACATCGACACCGCGCGCAAATACGGCACCGAGCAATTTGTCGGCGAAGGCATCCGTGCGAGCGGTATCGCGCGCGGTGAATTGTTCGTCACCACCAAGGTCACGGAAGAGAACGCGCGCGAAGCGGATTTCATGCGTTCGATCGAGACCAGCCTGAAGACGCTTCGTCTCGATTACGTCGACCTGTTGCTGGTGCACTGGCCGCAGCCGAAAGTGCCGTTCAGGGAGACGCTCGGCGCGCTCGCCAAGGCAAAGCGACAAGGCATGGCCCGGCACATCGGCGTGTCGAATTTCACGCTGGCGATGCTCGAGGAAGCGGTCAATGTCTGTCCTGAGCCGCTGGTGACGAATCAGATCGAGTACCACGCCTATTTGCCGCAGGGTCGCATGCTGGCCGCGCTGAAGCGGCACGGTATGATCCTCACGGCCTATTGCCCGGTGGCGCGCGGCAAGTTGCTCAGCGACTCCGTCGTCGGCGAAATCGCGAGGGCGCACCAAAAGACACACGCGCAGATCTGCCTGCGCTGGCTGGTGCAGCAGCCGGGCGTCGCTGCCGTGCCGCGCGCGCTAGAGGAGCGTCACATCGTCGAGAACCTTGATATCTTCGACTTCGCGCTGAGCGAGGACGAGATGCAGCGCCTGTTTGCGCTTCGTAAGGTGCAGATGAGGATCGCCGATCCACCGGAACGCGCGCCGAAGTGGGATTCAGAATCAATTATGTAGGGGCATCCCCGAGTCAGCTTGCCGAGCAAATGTGCGCCACTTAAAGCCCCCCGCCGCGCGGGCGGGCTTCCGCCGCCATATAACAAGATACTACCTCTTTATAAGACAGATGGCGGCATAGCTGGCAGGATAGCGCCATCGCCCCTCCAATGAGGACTCCCGGCCGGAAGCAGCCGGCGCGTTCGGGCCGATCGGAAGGGCGGAGGACCGCCTGCACAACGTGTCGACGACCTGTATTTCGCTTCGAAGCTGTTGGAGCGGACGCTGGTTGTGGAGAGGCACATGAAGCGTCAGGCTGGAAACGGCGGTAGAGGTTGAGTTGCGGCGGATCCCCATGATCGCGGCATCCGCCCTTCCAAATTTATTGACAGCATCGAGGTTGATCGAGAGCACTGTCGGCCTTCCTCAGCCATTCGCCCATTCGTGCTTGAGCACCAACAAGCAACAGAGGTGGCGCCCCTATCGGAAGACCGCTAATGTCAGCGGCGGTAGGCGGTGAGCGGTACACCGCAAACACCACTAAGGGGACGACAGATGACCAAGAAAACCACATTTACACTGGATCGGCGCACGGTGCTGAAGACGGCCCTTGCGGCCGGCGCGGCACAACTGGCCTCGCCCTTCGTCATTTCGGCGCGCGCCGCCGACGCGATCAAGATCGGCATGGTCGATCCGCTCACCGGCGTCTATGCCGCGGTTGCGCAGAACGAAGTGATCGGCGCGAAATATGCCGTCGAGCAGATCAACGCCAAGGGCGGCGTGCTCGGCCGTCCGCTCGAATTGCTGGTCGAGGATTCCGCCAACGACGTCGGCACCGGCGTGCAGAAGACGCGCAAGCTGATCGAGCGCGACCAGGTGCAGTTCATCATCGGCGACGTGAATTCCGGCATCGCGCAGGCGATGGCGCAGGTCACCAACGAGAAGAAGGTGCTGCACGTCGTCTCCGGCGGCCATACCGACGGCATCACCGGCAAGGACTGCAAGTGGAACGTCTTCCGCGTCTGCAACACGACGCGCGCGGAAGCGAACTCGGTCTCCGAGCTTCTGTTCAAGAACTACGGCAAGAAGTGGCACTTCATCACGCCGGACTACGCGTTCGGCCATACGCTGCAGCAGGCGGCCGCGGCCAACCTGCAGAAGCTTGGCGGCACGATGACCGGCAACGAGCTCACGCCGCTCGGCACTGCCGACTTCTCGGCCTATCTCATCAAGGCGCGCGCGGCGAACCCGGATGTGCTGCTGGTCCTGCCGCAGGGCTCCGACATGGTGAACTGCCTCAAGCAGATCGCGCAGTTCGGCATCGACAAGCAGGTCCACGTCGCCGGCCTGCAGCAGGAGCTGGAATCGCTGGAGGCGATGCCGCCGGAAGCGCGCGTCGGCATCTGGATGTTCGAATGGTACTGGAAGCAGTCCGGCACGCCGGGCCTCGACCAGTTCGTCGCCGATATCCGCAAGCGCAGCGGCGGCAAAGTACCGACCGCCCGCACCTGGTTCGGCTATACCTCGGTGCACAGCTACGCGCTCGCGGCCAACGCAGCCAAGACGCTCGACGGCGTCAAGCTCGCCAAGGCGCTCGCCAATCTCGAATTGCCGCCCGAGGTCAAGCTGCAACCGAACAAGGTCTATTACCGCGAAGGCGATCATCAGCTGATGACCACCGCTTTCGTCGGCAAGGCCCTGCAAAAGCCCGCGGGCGATCCGGAGGACCTGTTCCAGGTCGACAACATGATCGCCGGCGACCAGGTCAATCCGCCCGTGGCGGATACCGGCTGCAAGCTGCAGTGGCCCGTCTGAGCTGACGCGCCCCTCGCGCCTGGGAGCGATCGCCCCCAGGCGCGCCCGTCCTTGCGCCGCTCACAACGAGACCACCATGCTGCAGTTGCTGCTGTTCAACGTCACCAATGGCGTGATCATTGGTGCCTTCTACGTGCTGATGGCCCTGGGTCTGTCGCTCATTCTCAACCTCTCTAACGTGATCAATTTCGCGCACGGCGGCTTTCTCGTCGTCGGCGGCTACATCGCCTACACCATCACGCCCTATGTCGGATTCTGGGGCGCGCTGTTGATCGCGCCGCCGCTGACCGCGCTGATCGGGCTCGCCGTCGAACGCGTGCTGATCCGGCCGTTGTACGGGCGTGATCCGCTCTACAGCCTGCTCCTGACCTTCGGGCTCGCCTTCATCCTGGAAGACGGCACACGCTTCATCTGGGGCGCGCAGGGCAAACCCGTGACGGTCCCGCCGCTGTTGTCGCAGCCGCTGAGCTACGACTTCTTCTTCATCACCGGCTATCGGCTGTTCATGGTGGGGATGGTGATCGTCGCCGTCTCCGTGCTGTTCCTCCTGCTGCGCTACAGCCGCCTCGGCATCCGCATTCGCGCAGGTACGCTCGATCTGGAGACCGTCGCGGCGCTCGGCATCAATGTGCGCACGCTTCGGTCCTTGAACTTCGCCGTCGGCATCTTCCTCGCCGGCTTGAGCGGCGTGCTCGCCGCCGGGCAGCTCGGCCTCGAGCCGACAATGGGCTCAGGCCTGCTGATGCCGAGCTTCATCGCGATCATCGTCGGCGGCGTCGGCAGCCTGACCGGCACGCTGCTCGGCGGCTTGCTGATCGGCGTCGCGTCCGGACTGACGGCGGTGTTCCTGCCCGCCGCGAGCGAGGCGATCATGTACGTGCTGATGGCCGTGGTGCTGCTGATCCGTCCGCGCGGCCTGCTCGGCGAAGAAGGCATGATGACATGAAGCCGTCGAATCCCCGAAAGCTGCTCATCCTCGCCTGCATCTGGGCGGTGCTCATCCTCGCGCCCTACTGGATGCCGCCGCTCGGCGGCTACACCGCGCTCGGCACGCGCGTGCTTGTGCTCGGGCTCGCCGCCATGGCGGTCAACTTCCTGCTCGGCTTTGCCGGCGTGCTGTCGTTCGGCCACGCCGCTTATTTCGGCCTCGGCGCTTACGGCGCGGGCTTCGCCCTTAAATATCTCGCGCCGAGCACGCCGCTCTCCGTCATCGCCGGCACGCTGCTCGGCGGCATCGCCGGCGCCCTGCTCGGCATGCTGATCGTGCGCCGCCGCGGCGTCTATTTCGCCATGGTGACGATCGCGTTTGGCCAGGTCTTCTACTACATCGCATTCCAGTGGAGCTCGGTCACCGGCGGCGACGACGGCCTGCGCGGCTTCTCGCGCCAGCCGCTCGACTTCGGCGCGTTCCAGATCGATATCCTGTCGAACGCGAACAATTTCTATTATTTCGTCCTGGTCTGCTTCGCGCTGGCCGCCGCCGTGATGGGCTTCATCCTGCGCTCGCCGTTCGGCCGCACGATGCTCGCAATCCGCGAGAACGAGCGCCGCGCGCGCTTCCTGGGCATTCCGATCGAGCGGCATATCTGGATCGTCTTCACGCTGTCCTGCTTCTTCGCCGGGTTCGCGGGCGCGCTGTACGCGCTGCTCAACAACTTCGCCGATCCGAAGGGCCTGCATTACAGCCAGTCCGGCGACTTCGTGATGATGGCGGTGATGGGCGGGATGCGGAGCTTCTGGGGACCGCTGCTCGGCGCCGCGGTCTTCGTCGTGCTGCAGGATTACCTGTCCAGCGTCACGGTGAACTGGATGTCCTTCGTCGGCTTGCTATTCATGCTCGTCGTTCTGTTCTTCCCGCGCGGCCTGCTCGGAGTCATCCGGGGGAAAGCCACGTCATGAGCTTTGTGCGGGTCGAGAACGTCTCCAGGCGCTTCGGCAATCTAGTCGCGGTCAACGGCGTCTCGATGTCGGTCGAGGCCGGCGAACTGCGCGCCGTCATCGGCCCCAATGGCGCCGGCAAGACGACCTTCTTCAACATGATCAGCGGCTTCCTCATGCCGAGCGCGGGCCGCATCGTGTTCGACGGCGACGACATCACCGCCCTGCCGCCAGCGCAGCGCGTCTGGCGGGGCATTGCGCGCACGTTCCAGATTACCGAGGTTTTCCCCGAACTGACCGTGCGCGAAAACCTGCGCATCGCCGTGGAGTCGGCGAGCGGCTTCCGCCTGCGCTTCTGGCAGTCGGCGAAGGAAAGCGACGAGGTCGGCGCGCGGGTCGATGAGCTCCTGCAGATGGGCGGCCTCGCGCAAAAGGCCGGCCGCCTCGTCGGCGAGCTTTCGCACGGGGACCAGCGCGCCAACGAGATCATGATGGCGCTGGCTCTGAAGCCGCGGCTGCTGCTCCTCGACGAGCCGACCGCCGGCATGGGCGACCAGGAAACCTACGAGATCACCCAGCTCATCCGGAAGCTGCATCGCGACCAGAAGCTCACCATCGTGCTGATCGAGCACGACATGCGCGTCGTGTTTCATCTGGCCGACCGCATCATGGTGCTGGCGGAAGGCAAGATGCTGGCGGAGGGCACGCCGCGCGAAATTGCGGCCAACGAGGCCGTTCAGGCCGCCTATCTCGGAAAGGCGGCCGCATGACCGCGATCGCGCTCCAGGCCGAGGGCCTGCACACCTTCTACGGCAAGAGCCATATCCTGCACGGCGTCGGCCTCGAGGTACGCGAAGGCGAGATCGTCACGCTGCTCGGCCGCAACGGCGCCGGCAAGACGACGACCTTGCGCAGTCTCGTTGGCCTCACCCACGCGCGCGAGGGCACCGTGCGGATTTTCGGCCAGTCGACGCGCGATTGGCCGCCCTACCGCACCGCCGCGCTCGGCGTCGGCTATGTCCCGGAGGGACGGCGCATCTTCGCCAATTTAACGGTCGAAGAGAACCTCAAGGTGCCGCTGGAGCGGCCCGGGCCGTGGACGGTCGAGCGCGTCTACGAGCTGTTTCCGCGCCTCGCGCAGCGCAAGACCAACAAGGGCCGGCAATTGTCCGGCGGCGAGCAGGAGATGCTCGCCATCGCGCGCGCGCTGCTGCTCAATCCGAAGCTGCTGCTGCTCGACGAGCCGAGCCAAGGCCTTGCGCCGCTGATCGTGCAGGAGGTCTTCCGCGTCGTGACCTCGGCGCGCGAGCAAGGCATTTCGGTGCTGCTGGTCGAGCAAAACGTGCGAGCCGCGGTCGAGATCGCGGATCGCGCCTACGTGCTCGATGACGGCAAGGTAGTATGGGCCGGGCCGGCCGCCGAATTCGCCAAGGACGAGGAACGCGTGCGGGCGCTGGCTGGCGCGAGCGCCGAGCAATGGGAGGCGCACGAAGCTTCGCCGCAACAATAGCGCTAGTGCGCAGGCATCGGCGCCCCTGCTCTGATGGCCGCTGGCGCGAAACGACGACACGAAAAAGCGATTGCGATGGATGGTCCGCGGCGTTGCCGCGATGGCAGCCGTTTCGGGATGCCGCGGAGACGATCTTGCCGAGTGTACGTTGCGGCCCGCGGATCGGTACCCGCCGCGATCCGCGAGCGCCCGAGTTGGCCGGACTGTCTCGGACAAGGTAATGGTGCCCAGGGGCGGAATCGCCTATAGCATATAAGATATTGATACTTCATGCGAATTTCTGCGCGTTTTTGGAGCCATCCCAGCGTTCGTACCAGCGCAAATCTGGGCTGCAGCATCGTCCGCAGACGTTCGCTTGCGTTCGAAATTAAAATTCGTATTGAATGGAATTCGGCAAGCGCACTCGCCGCGGAGAAGTCATGTCTCATTCGTATCACTTGAAGGCGGGACGCAAAATTCTGCTCGCGGTTGCCCTTACGGTTCCGCTGCTTCATGGGTCCGCCGTGGCACGTTCCGTAATTCTGGCCCAAGCGGGCAGTGCCGGCGGAAGCATCGGGCTGAAGGGCAAATCGGCAGCTGGCTCGGTCGCTCCGAAATCACAGCCGCGTCGAATGGCGAAACCCTCGGTCCGCGTCCAACGACCCGGTCACAAAACCGCTTGCCCGGATATCGCAGGACATTGGTCGAGTTGGGCTTCTGGTCTCTTCGGTCAGAACGACACCGTGTTTAACGCCGATGGCACCGCCTATCATAGCGCTGGAATCAGCGGCAAATGGTTCTGCCAGAATGGCCAACTGCACATCGAATGGCCCGACGGGAAACCTGGAAGGGTCAAGCTTTCGGCCGACGGCAAGAAACTTCTCGATAGCCTAGGCAAGGTCCATATGAGCCGCTGATGCCGGTCACATTTTATCAGTAGCCACGTTGCAAGGGCCAAGCAGCGTCTTAAGCGCCCCCGTTGCGTGAAGGTGCGCTCCGGACTGCGTCACATTCAACGTCCACACCTGGACGGATCCATCCGCGTCGAACTTCTGGCGCACGAATGAAAACGTGCGGCCATCAAAAGTCCCTCCCACAATCACTCCCTGGTCCCATGAATTCGTGTGACCATACTCGCCGACGATGCTGCCATCCTGGCCTTGCCGCAGAATCACGAAGCCGTGCAGCGTTCCGACGACTGGACATACTGCATTCCATTCCCATCGACCTACCATGGAGATGCGCCCGCGGCGCTGGGGCTCTGTCGACCGAGCGGCGCGCTGTGATTTGGAAGCGCGCGTCTTCGCATTGCGTGAATGGCGCCCTGAATGCGCGGGCCCAGACGACACGGCACCTGCGGCCGATTTTTCGCGTTTTCCGATCGAGCCACCGACGCTTCCCGCCTGCGCGACGATAACGCCAGTCGCCAAGGCCTTTGTCCACGGCGCAGGTGCGATGCAGATGGCCAGAAGCATCATCAGGAAAGACAATCGCCAGCCCACTAGCCTGACTTCGCCTGCCTCCGAAGCTGCACCGGGCTGCGAGCGGCCTGATGGAACAATATACCGGTTCGAACCTATGTTCTGGACTGCGATTGGATTGCGATCCGCGGTCGTCATCTGTCGATCCTCTCGTCCGCAGTGGGCCGGAGTGCGCCACACAAGCGACGTTCAGCAAGCTAAAGTGGAGGTCCGCCAGAAATCATCGGCCTCGCGTCATTGTGCCTCCCCCATCATAAGCGATCGTATTGCCATCGGCAGAAACGGTCCCTTCGCCATGCGCCCAATCGGTCCAATCCATAACGAATTGATCGCCCTTGCACGACCATTTGCCAACGATTCCGCTGACATGACGCGCCGAACCGTCCGCATTAAGGACGACGTCCCCGCGCCCGTACAAGCCGTTCCACCATCCGTTCGCTGTCCAGACGCCGGCAAGGCCACCGCAGCGGCTTGCGGAACCCGCCGGACTACGCTTGGCCACGTTTCCTACACTTGATTTCTTTGCAGGTCTTGCCGGCCGCGGTCCATCCTTGGCGGTGCCGACAGCCGACTTGGCGTGCTTGCCGATCGAGCCGCCCGTACTGCCACCTTGCGCGACCACGATGGAGTCCGTTGGCAAACGCTGTGCGCCCGAGGCCATCGGGCAGCACAAGATTGGGGCCACCAACATGACAAACGGGATCGTCCTAATCATCGTCCAAAACATGCATGAATCCGCGTCTCTTTGAATTTTCCCGCTCCCGGAAAGCTCCTGCTGATCGCTCCCGACAATTCTCAGCCCGTCCCGGGTCGCCCTACGACCAGAGCTCCGCCATGGAAGCGCAGCACCTTCGAACCCAGCGTGATGAGATCGCCCGACGTGAGCGTCGCCGTCTCTATCTTCTTGTTGTTGATCAGCGTGCCATTTGCGCTCGACTGGTCGACGATCGAGAAGCTGCTGTCCCCGATCTGTTGCAGGATAGCATGAAAGCGCCCCACACTCACCTCATCAAGGACGACATCGTTTTCCTTGTTGCGTCCGATTCTGACAAGCGGAGTCGTGACCGGATATAGCGTTCCCAGTTCGACATCTTCGAGCGTAGCCAGAGCTACCGATCTGGGCTCGCGCTCGCCGCCTTTGGCCCCGCCGGTTGCAGCGGCCCGCCTGCGCCACCGCCGTGTCCAGATGGCGGCTAGCACGATTGCCACGGCGACAATCCCGCCTAGTACCAGCCTGTTCGGCGCGGCACGCAGCGCCGCCACGATCTGCGGCATGCTGGCGCGAGGAAGCGAGGCCGGTATCGCAAGCGCCAGCGAGTGCGCGCCATAGTTCATTCGCACATCAATATTGGAGCCAAGCTCCCACGGCAGCATAAAGCCGCGCTCCAGCGGCAAGTTAGCCTCGCCGCCGCTGTCAACCATCGCGAACGGGTTCCGCAGGAATGCGTCGAGTGTCGTGGCTGTGATCAGCTCGCCGCCCGTGCGCGCGGCTATGGTTGCAATCGGCTCTGGGTCGACACTGCGCAATCCAAGACTGTGCGCGACGATGAACGTCACCATCGTGCCGGCCCGCTGTGCTGCCGCGACGACCTGATCGACTCGCGGCTGTTCATCGGAATGGCCGTCGGTCAGAACGAATAGCACGCGCCGTGAGACCGGCGCGGCGGCCATGATATCTAGCGCTTTGAGAATGGCCTTGTCGCGAAACGATTTTTCCTGTTCCGGACCAAGCGAAAGAATCGCATCGACCAAGTCGGCCGCTTGTCCAGATTTTGCTGCGAGCATCGCCGCATCCTGGCTGTACGTGATGACGAGTCCGTCGTGGTAAGACCTGAGCTGCGCCATCAACGCCAGTATGGTCGCGCTGTCATTGGCGATCTCGGACGCGCGCGCACGCTCCCCGGTGTCGACCAGGAATGCCGCCAATGTGCGGTCGCCGGATCTCGGATAAGGCTGTATCCGCGGCACCCCGAGCGGCCGGCCGTGCACACTCGCCGTTATGGAATCGAGGGGATGTGGCAACGGACTGAGAAACCGCCAACGAAGGACAAGATCCGATCCGATCACCTCGCCACGCGCCAGCATACCATCCTGGAATTCGACGACCGGCGCAGCGTTCGCACGGCTCGCCGCGATACAAGCGCAGAGTGTGCCGAGAATTGCGCCTATCAGCCAGCTGGAACGTCTTGACTGCTTCATGGTCTAGACCCGGCGTTGGCAGCGCCCGCCTCGGCGCTCGAGGCCTGGACAGGCCGTTGTGGTTCAACCGCATCGAATCTCAACAATTCTCGCTGCAAGCTGAGGGCGCTCTCCCGGGCCGAGAGCTTGGATCGGAGAATGGAATTCGCGGGGCCTGCCACCGGCGCGACCAAGGCCCGCGCCGCGCGAAAATCAGACATGCCTTTCACGACGTCCGCGCCGGCCGTGATCACACCGCCTCCTTTGAATCCGAGCGCGGTCCCCGCATCGCCAAAGAAATGGCCGAATGCCTGTTTCTCTTCCGCCGACCAGCTTGTTTGGCCAGCCTTGATCCGCATTTTGCGCTGTTTCACGAATTGCGACCAGTTATCGAGCGCAGAGAGGCCCCCGCCGATCCGCTGCCAAGCGTCGAGATGGGCGTGAGTCCAAATCGCCTTCATGCCTGCGGCGGTCCCGAGCTTGGCCGCGCCATCAATGGCTTCGTGTCCGGCAATGATTCCTTTCGCTCCCGCGAGCGCGATCTTGGCGTTGTCCTCGCCTCCAGCCGCGGCGTCCGCACGGCCCGGAGGATTACCGGCGCCGGGGGCACCGTTTCGGCCGATTGACCCAGCTACCCTGTGCTCTTGGTATTTTTCCGAAAGAAGCGTCCAAGCCTCTTGCCCCGTATTACCGACCTCTGCAGCCGCACTCGGCAGACCGCGGGCAAGAAGAAACATCGCCGGCGGACATACGTTGGGAAACGGGCAGGAGATCGCCCAGGCAGAGGCGATGGCACGCGCTGCAGCGTCTCCGGTGATCATCGCCGATCCGAGCATGCCGATGTCCCGGCTGCTGTCGATAGTGCTGTTCGCCCCCACAACGTCCTTTTCCGCAACTGCCAGCGAGCGTCTCAGCACCGGAATCTTGAGGAGCCTTACCTCCTCCATCTCGTCGGGCGCGGCCCGTCGTAGGTCGCTCAAGGCCTGCCTGGCCCGCGAAAAATTGCTGGAGCCGGCCGCCAGTTCGGCCCTTTCGGCGGTGGTCAAATCCGTATTCGAACGCAATTTTTTGAGCAGTTGCAGATGCCGGCGCGCATCGTTCCAGTCGACGCTGCCGTCGATACGCTCTTGCAACGCCTTCGGCGCCGGCGGGTCGGCGGAAACGGCGTTCAAGGCAACGCGGGCCACCTTCGGCAGGGCGCAGCGCGTTGTATACTGGCGCTTAAGGTCCTCGCTGCGCCGGAGAATGGCTTGCCGCACACTGCGCATCCGGTGCAGCTCCAGCGGAATGAGTACGTCGTCGAGCAGCGCCTTCCAATCGTAGACAGCCTTAAGGATGGATGGGCGCGGAAACCAATCGAGCGGCAACGTCGTCCGCCGGCCGACGGACTCAGGAGCCGCATTGGCAACATCGATGCCGAGAGCGATATCGCTCAGCAGCCGTTCAACCGGCTCGCTGTACCGCTTTGGAAAGGCGCGAATGTCCTGAAGAGCGGTGAGCATCTCGCCCGGAACGACATAGGAGTCGATATATCGGTTTGCCGTTGCGAGGGAGTTCCTCGGCATGGAGCTGGCGTGCAAACCCGCTGCATTGAATGTGGTGCCATGAACATTGCATGCGATCGCCGGATTGCGCTCGCACTGCGCAACCGCAGCCAAGGTCGCGTCCGCGGCCATTCCGCCACCCATCGAGTGCCCGACAATCTCGAGACGGACACCTTCGGCGTCGGCGGCCTGCTTGAGCAGCCGGCCCAATTCCGCGGCCTTCCGGTAGTACTCCGAATCGAAGCCGAGAGCCTGCGGGATGTTGCCCTGTTCCCAATCCTGCGAGCTCTGCGTGCCGCGGAATGTCACATGGATGGCCTTGGTAAGCGGGTCTCGATACACGATGGCGCGGTAATCGGAATGATCCGGCGCCGTGAGTTCGCGGATCGTTTTGTCGCTGACTCCCGGCAGCAGAGCGCGCATTGCCGGGAGGCTGTCGCTCAAGACGACGAAACCCATCGGTCCACGTGTTGGCGGTCGTTCTGCAAGAGCGTGCGTTCCATACGAGTCGGCGGCGAGAGCGGCGGCGCGGGCCGCACCGGCGATCTCGATCAGCTCGCGGCTCAAAGCTCCGCACGCGGTTTCCGGCGCAGGCGGCCCCTTGATCTTCAGACCTTTCTGGGGGCCATTCTCTTTCAACGATGGAACCGGCTTCGACAGATCGACCTTCGGAGCGTCGCTGTCGCACAGGTCGACACCCTCCGCGTTGGCCGCTTCGCCGAAGAAATGCGTCCCCGAATGCGACTTGCAGTCGGGAGGCGCGGCGGCCTGGCGCCGGGCCGGCGCGCGCGGCGGCGGAGGCGGCGCGGACGAATGCGCGGCGATGATCGGATTCTCGGGGGTCGATACGGCGGGAACCGACGAAGGGGATACTGGGATGGAAGGCTCGGTCTCGCTGGCAGTCTGCGGAGCAGACGATGGCGCGTTGCTTGTGCTGGCAGGCGGCCGGGCCAATTTCGCAGGCCCCTTGCCCAAGCTCTTGTCCCGGATGAACGTAATCGGCCGCGAAAAATCATCGCAGTCGATCAAGAGTACCGCGCTGCCGCCCGAACGGCCGATCGACCCGGCGTTGCCGCCTCCCGTGCCTGGCTGGCAGCCGGTGCGCCCCATAGCCGGGGTGACCGACGGATCGGCCGGCATGGTCCGGCTCGGCACGGGGGCCTGCAGCGACACGCCACCCTGGATCGACATCTCGCTGCGTTCGACGCCGCGCCGCGCATGCGACGGCGACATCCTCAACATGACGGTACCCGCCACGTCGTCCGGTCCGTTCCAGACAGCGCGGCGTATCGCGCCGAGCACGAGCCTCGCGTGCCGCGCTTTAAGCCACTGCGCCGCGTAAGACAGCTTGGCCGCTTCACGAAGGGAATGAAAATATTGCGGATACAGACGCGCAAAGTCGTCGTAAAGCGACGTCAGCAATTTTTCGTATCCGCCCGGTTCTTGATCGGCGATGTCGTTGAGGGACTTGGTGTCGAGCTCGCGCATATTGATGCGCATTCGCGCACCGGCGAAGGCGAGAATGTTTCCGTCCCGCGACCGCGACGCGTCCACTTCATCGACCGAGATCCAGAAACGTTGAGCGGAGTGCGCCGGCGTCTTCGATCCCGATTCGAACATGAATTCAGTGCGATAATTCGGAATCTTTTTCGCGAGCTCGGGCATATCGGCGATGCCCTTGAGAAAGTAGTCGGCATCGAACATCAGGCCCGCGAGCAACGAACGGCGATCGATGCCGAGATAGACCGGGACAAACCTGATCTTGCCGCGCAAGGACGGCGATACCTGCGAGAGCGAAAGGTGCACCTCTTTGCTCGCCTCCCAGAGGCTGAATACGGCATTGCGGAAGACCGTCTGGAATTGAAGCTCGAATTCGTGCAGCCCCGCCTCAAGTGCCGCCTGTCCCGCCGGTTTGTCACCGAGCGCTTTCTCAAAGGCTCGGCTCGCGGGCAGGTTGGTCAGCGAGAATTCACGATCGAGATTAGCGAAAAATGCGCGATAAGCCGTGGCCAACCCCTGTTGCTGGTTGAGCTTGCCCTGCTTCACCGCTAGGACCGCTTGAGCAAATGAATCCGAGGCGCCAGCGGCGCCGAGCAGGGATTTCAAGTCGTCTGGGGAAATTCCAGGCGAGCCACGATAGAGCTTTCCGAGCACGCCGATGATGTGCGCGGCGCGTTCTTTGCCCGCCTTGGCAAATATGCGCGCAAGGATTTCGTAGCGGTCTGCAT
>Ga0134125_10002530_pt1 | contig 21594 bp, 20 predicted proteins | sample KB31751_FD_96464 | JGI IMG/M metagenome (GOLD analysis project Ga0134125, IMG submission 96464) | Terrestrial soil microbial communities with excess Nitrogen fertilizer from Kellogg Biological Station, Michigan, USA - KB3-175-1 | ecosystem: Environmental > Terrestrial > Soil > Unclassified ... | reverse complement strand
GTCTATAGCAAAGCGCTGGTCGAGGAGAACAAGAAGAAAAGTCGAAGGCAGGATAGAGTCCCGAGGCGTTAGGTTAATTTTTCCAGTTGGCGGCTAGCCCGGAGCCCGAGTACAGATCGCGCAAACGCAACCGCAAGGTAGCGAAGGCAGCAGGTCGGCGAGGGTCTAAAGCGAACTACTGGCTGAGACGAACGAACCTAACATCACCTCGGGGCTCTTAATTTTTGGTGGTTTCTTCCCCCTCCGCGTCGTTTGAATCTTCACAATTGCTTCGCTTACATGGCCCGCCTGACCTTTGATCAGTGTCAGCAGGTTTACGGTCCCTGCCGCAATACCAGTCTTTCTTTTGTTTCAAGGTGTACGCGGTGAATGGTATGGATTGCGGCTACTTCGCCGACGACGTCCGCATGCACCTGATAAGAGCCAACAGGAACGTTCTCACCAAAAGGAAGGACGAAGTCCGTGGTGTTCTTTCGCAGGGTAAAGTGCTGGTAGCCGATGGCTTGAGCGCGGCTGTTTTCATTGACTGCAAGCACGATGAAGGTGAGATCAAAGTCGTAGTCGGTGCCGTTGGAGCCTTTTACGGAACCTTCGATGCGCTGTCCGTTGATTTTCGGATGGCGGTCCCAGCGGGCGATAAGCGGTGCGGTCACCTTCAGGGTGAGCAACTGGCTGGCCTCTGCCGGGGGGCTGGCGCTATCGGTGACGGAAACTACAAAGTGGAATTCCCCCGTGGTCGCCGGTGTTCCCTCGATTAAGCCGGAGTGAGACAGTTTGATTCCGGGAGGAAGATCGCCGCTGGTTACTCTCCATTGGTAGGGTTGTGGGCCGCCTTGAGCGTGCAATTGAAACTGAAAATGTGAGTTCACGAATACTTTGGGCAGGGTGACTGGAGCAAAGGTGAGCGGAGTAGCCGAGGTTTGCTGTTGCGCGCGCGATGGCCGGGAGATGCACACGAAGCAGCAAATAAGGAGAAGGCCTGCGAACGGAACTTTACTGCTTGAATGCATCATGGCAATTGTAGAACGCGGCCACCAAGAATTCTTGTAAGGTTTGGCGAATATGATAGGTGACCGATGACGGCGCGAGGCGAATCTCGATTGGAAGGCGACGAACTGAAAGCTGTCTGCCCGACCATTGTCGGGCTGGGGGAGCTTCTATGGGATTTTCTTCCCACAGGCCGGCAACTGGGCGGCGCGCCCGCGAACTTCGCTTACATCTCAACTTTGCTCGGAAATCGCGGCGTTGTGGCCAGCAGGGTGGGCAATGACGCTTTGGGAGAAGAAGCGATCGCACAGCTTCGTGAACGGAAGTTGGAGTGCCGGTACATCCAGCGCGACATCCGCCATCCAACCGGAGTTGCCAAGGTTGGCCTGAAGGCACAGGGACAACCGAGCTTTGAGATTGTGGAAGGCGCTGCCTGGGATTCGCTGGAATGGAGCACAGAGTGGAAAGCTTTGGCGGAGAAGGCGGATGCGGTTTGTTTTGGATCGCTCGCGCAGAGGTCTGCCGAGTCGCGCGAAACGATATTGAGTTTTCTGAAAAATACAGCCGAAGGTGCGGTGCGCGTTTTTGATGTGAACCTGCGGCAAAATTATTACTCGGCAGAAATTCTTACTGCTTCCTGTGGCCTGGCGGATGTAGTCAAGACGAATGACGAGGAATTTCCCAAGGTATTGGAATTGTTGCGCCTGCCGCGAGAGAGCACGGAGGTTTCCGCGCGTGGGCTGATTGAGGCTTTCGCTGTAAAGCTGGTTTGTATTACACGCGGGGCCGCCGGGAGCCTGCTGGTGGCGAACAATTGCAGCCATTCTCATCCGGGAATCCCTTGTAAAGTTGCGGACAGCGTTGGCGCCGGAGACGCATTTACCGCGGGGCTGGTCCAGGAGTATCTACACAACGCGGAAGCGTCCGAACCTGAATTGAATGAACGTCTCTTGTCCCTGATGAACGACAGAGGAAATCGAATGGGGGCATGGGTTGCGAGCCAGGCAGGGGCCATGCCAGCGGGCCCCTTTGCATTTTGAGGGACTGGCGGGAGCCTGAACTTGGGCCAAAATATCTGGCGTCCATCGGACTAAGAATGAAATTTTGAGCGTTGACAGTGCGCTTCTGGTTCCAATACCCTGCATCTAACTTTGAGTACCGCTTAAGTACCTATATGTCGCGCTGGAAGTGGATACTGCTCATTTTCGAGTTAGCGCTGGTCCTGGCGATTCTTGTCCTTCCCCAGGTCGAGCTTCCAGATTTCACATTCCATGGGGGAACCTCGCCGGTGGTGACGAAGGCGCGCCTGTCCAATCCTCCGCTTCAGCCTGTGGTGAATGCCCCAGTGCGAAGGGATTTTCCCACAGTCACTGAAACATCTCTTAATCAGATTGTTCTGGTTCCCGTGACCCACGCGGAACCACCACTTTTGTTGAGTTGCGCGCTCCTCTGTTAGCGCGGCCTTCCTTACGTAAACTCACCCTGTTCAATTGAAAAATTAGGTTTGCTCCGCGCCTTGGCGTGCTTCATTACTTGGGGGTGCGCGGAGCCCTCGGGGCAGCCTGCTCCCGTCACTGAGCGAGTTCATGCGAGGACTGCGCCTGGCTGACAGTTGAGCGGCTGCCCCGATCACTTTGATTTCTAATCGTTTAGCGCGCGCGTGCCAACACAAGCGTTACGTCGTCGGGTTGTTCGCGGGCGCCGATCCAGTCATCCAGGGCCAAGGTCACGGTTTCGCTGATCGCGGAAAGCGGCTGATGGCGGTTTTCGTAAACCAGGTCCATCAGGCGCTCCTCTCCGAATTCTCCGTAATCATTTTCCGGCTCGGTCACACCGTCGCTGTAAGCCAGAAATATTTCCCCTGGTCGCAGGAGGACGGAAGCTTCCTCGTAGGTGACCTCGTCAAACAGCCCGACGACTGTGCCGCCACAATCCAGGCGTCGCGTAGTGCCGTCCTCGGAGATGACCATGGGAGGCAAGTGGCCTGCGTTGGAATAGGTGAGCCGGCGCTTGCGGCCGTCGTAAAAGGCCAGGAACAACGTTGCGTATTTTTCCGCGGGCGTGCTGGCGTAGAGCTGATGGTTCAGCAGCGAGAGCAGGTGGGAGGGGGAAACCTCGGCGCCTTGCAGCACTGCGGACGCGACTGAGGGAAGTTCTCCGGCGCCCGCCGCCATCATCTGACGGACCAAAGGGATGCCTTCAATGCTGTAAGCGCGGACCGCGGAGTGGATGGTGGCCATCAGCAGCGCGGCGGAAATTCCTTTGCCGCTCACGTCTCCCACAGCGAAAATCAGCGTTTCCGGATCAACGGTGAGAAAGTCGTAGTAGTCGCCGCTCACCGTCCTGGCTGGCCGGCAGAATCCGTGGAGATCGAGCGAGGAGGTTTGTGAGATAACGCGGGGAAACAATTGCGATTGGACTTCCTGCGCGATGATGAGTTCATTCTCCAGCTTCTGCTTGTCGCGTTGCTCTTCGAGCAGGTTCTCAAGGGAAGCTGTCATGGCATTGAATGAGGTCGCAAGAGAAGCCAACTGATCGGAGGATTCAACGGGAATGCGATGGCTCAAATCTCCGCGGTTCACAAATGTGGTGGCCGAATAGAGCTGGGCCACGGCGCCGGTGACGGTTCGGGTCAAACGATAGCTGATATAGAGAGCGATCAGTTCGATGATGGCGAAAACAATTCCAACCGTGACCAGGGCATACTCGACGACCTGCGCATAGTCTCCCAGAGCGGCGAACAGGCGGTCATACAAGATGGAAGGCCGGGTGTGGATGCTGAGAGCGGTAATTCCGCTGCCGTCTGGAATAGCGCCGTTGGGGGTCCAATTCATGACCGGCATGGGCGTGCCGAAGGCAATTTCGCGGTTCAGAATATTGGTCTGCGGCGGGAGAGTCCCGGCGGACAAGGCATTGATGCCGGAGGGATTCCCATTGATCTCCACGGCGATGCGTCCCTGCGGTTCATTCGAAGTCTGTGGGGCGATCGTGGAGTCGTAAAAGACGATCTGGCCAAGGCCTTTGGCGATGTCCGCGAGAAGATCGCGGTCCAAAGGTTCGCTGGCAACTACGGTAAGCAGGCCGGAAGAACGCAGAGGCAGTGCGACGGCTGTGCGCAAATCGAGCCGGTTGCGGTCGTGAACGAACGCTCCGGGAGGGTGGGCAGCAAGAGATTTTGCGGCAGCGGGAAATTGCGCAATCGCATCATCACAAAAGAGCAGCGCACCGTTTTCCCACATACAAACGGAGCGTTTTTTCCAGGCCGTATCCCGGAGCTTCAGCTCCGCCACAAAATCCGCCGCTGATTGCCTGCTGTCAATTTTCGCAGCCATGGCCGCCGCAACTGTCGAGTTGGCGGAAGAAAGGTTCCGCAGGCGCGCGTTCAATTCCGAGGTGACCACGAAATTGGCGAATTGTCCGGCAAAGAGATAAAGCGTGATGAAGGCAATCGTAACGAGCAGAATGGCGGGAATGACGCCGATGAACATGTACGTGACGATGAGACGGTTGCGCAGCCCCCACATCAGCTTTTGCCGGACCCAGCGAATGCCGAGCAGCACGAAGAAGGTGATGACGACCAAGCTGAGCAATATGACCCAGCCGCCCAGCCCGCCTCCATTCCTTGCGCCGGACCAGCTCAAGACGATTTGCAGAAGGAACAATGCCAGGTCCAGTCCCAGCAGATACCAGGCCGCCCGCGACAGGCGGCTGCGCGGAAACAGGCCGCGGTCTTCCAGACGGAAGCGCAAGTTTTGAAGAAAAGCTTTCATGCCATCCAGCGCAAGTCTTCCAGGCGCACCTGAGCCACCCGATGATAGCGGCTTTCCTTGTGAAGAGTTGGACGATTCACGTTAGAAATCGCTTCGACTCAACACTGGGCGCCGCCGTCAATTTTAACCTTTCATCAACGGCCCGTCCTATCTTCGCAAGATCCGGAGGCATGGGCGACCATCTTAAAGGGTGCAGGGGTTCCTGTTACAATGCCGCCGTGATTGCTAAATTTTTGACGTGGTTTCTGGTGATTGGGTTGGGCATACCAGCGCTCGCGCAACAATCCGCGCAACCCAAGGTAAAGGTCAACATGATCAACGCATGTACGCCTTCGGCCGAGGAACAAAAGGAAATTGCCGCGGCGCTGGCGAAGGTGCCAAAACAACCGGAGTTCGCCGTGGATTTTGAGGTGGACCGGGGGCGGTCCACGCTCGAAGACAATTCCGATCTTCTGAATCCGGCACAGAACACGCAGATTTCTCCTACTTCCGATGTTTCGTCATGGGTAAGAATCCGGCGGGAAATCGGAGGACAAGCGTTTTTTTCCACGGTGCAGTATTCGTTCAGCGTCGATCCGCAAAACATGATTGAAACGCTGGTGCTGCGGGTGCGTGACCCCAGGGACTTAATGCAGCTTGCGATTGAAGACGATGCTTCCGCGGTAACGTCCCCGGCCAGCATGCTGGCAACGAACACTCCTGTGAGCCATATCCGGCTGGAGCGATTTGGGAAGTCTTCGATTGCTCTGGCGCGCTGCATGGCGACGCAAGCCGGCCCCGCGCCCGACCAGAGCGCGTATGAGCCGTTGTTTGCAAGCGCGTCCGCCGTGGTCTCTGATTACCGGAGAATTTTGCAAGCGCGAACCGTCGTTCCGGAGGAACTGGGACGAATTGGAAGCGCTTCCCATCGTGGAAAACTGCCCGTGAAGGGAACGCCGAAGCGGCCGGTTACGACGCAACATTAGATTTATGCTGAACTGTTTCTACCGCACGTCGCTTTTGCTGGAAGCGGCTTTCGATTAGTCTGATAAGTCAGCTTGCAACTAAACTTCAAAAACACAATCTAATCTGAGTTCTATGGAAAATATTCGTGATGTGGTTGTAATGGGTTCCGGATGTTCCGGTCATACCGCCGCGCTTTATACCGCTCGCGCGAACTTAAAGCCGCTGGTGATTGAAGGCCATGAGCCCGGTGGCCAGCTTTCGCTCACCACGCTGGTGGAAAATTTCCCCGGTTTCCCCGAAGGAATTCAGGGGCCGGAATTGATCGAAAACATGCGCAAGCAAGCCATGCGCTTCGGCGCCGAATACATGCTGGGGCATGTGACCAGCGTGGACTTGAGCAAGCGCCCGTTCATGTTGCATGTAAGCAAGCACGTCATTCATGCGCAAACGCTGATTATTGCCAGCGGGGCGTCGGCGCGATGGCTGGGCCTGCCGAGCGAGCAGGCGTTGATCGGCCACGGTGTTTCTTCCTGCGCCACCTGCGATGGGTTCTTCTTTTCCGGCAAGGAAATCGTGGTGATTGGCGGCGGCGATTCGGCGATGGAGGAAGCGATTTTTCTTACTCGCTTCGCGACCAAGGTTACATTGATTCATCGCCGCGACCATTTTCGCGCTTCGAAAATCATGCTGGACCGCGCGCGCGCGAACAAGCAAATTGAATTTCTCACCGACACCGTGGTCGAAGAAGTCCACGACGTCAAAAAGAAGGAAGTCACCGGTCTTAAGCTTAAGAATTTGAAGACCAACAAAGAGTGGGACCTGCCGACCAGCGCCATGTTCCTGGGCATCGGTCATATTCCGAACGCAAAAATGTTTGAAGGCCAACTGGATATGGACCAGGACGGATATTTGAAGACGAAAGACAATGTTTTTACCAAGGTGCCCGGAGTGTATGCCTGCGGTGATGTGCAGGACCGGCGCTACCGGCAGGCGATTACAGCTGCCGGTACCGGTTGCATGGCGGCGCTTGAGGTGGAGAAGTTTTTGGAAAAACAAGGCATGTAGGGAGTGCTTTGAAAGTTCGCATGTCCGCTTCGTCTACTCGGAGCATGCGCGGCCCGTTTGTGTCCGAGCTTTTTGTTGAGGGGGACTCGTGCTGAGGGCATTCTTCATCTCGCTTTCCTCCAGCCGAACCATGCGGGCTCTGGCTGAAAAATCAGCCATGGGTCGCAAGCTTTCCCGGCGTTTTGTTGCGGGCACCCAGCCCGAAGACGCGCTGCGAATTGTGAAGTCGCTGAATGACCGGCGCCTGGCAGTTTCCATTGACAATCTGGGAGAGAACGTCACGACCGCGGACGAGGCCCACGCCAGCGCGCGGCTTTATGAGCTATTGCTCGACGAGATCGCGGTACGTCGACTCGACGCCAACGTCAGCCTCAAGCTCACGCACATGGGTTTGGATTTTGATGCCGGGCTGGCCCATAAGCTGGTTTCGGATCTGGTGACGAAAGCGAAGAATGTTTCTCCGCCGAATTTTGTGCGGGTGGATATGGAAGGCTCTGCGTACACCGAACGCACGCTCGAACTTGTACGCGAACTCCATGCTGTAAATCCGGGCTGCGTGGGAGCAGTGATTCAGAGTTACATGAGGCGTTCTGAAGCGGACGTGGAGCCCCTGCTTGCGGCTGGCATTCGGATCCGTTTGTGCAAAGGCGCTTACAAAGAGCCGGCGGAAATTGCGTTTCAGAAGAAATCTGAGGTAGACGCGAACTACATCAAGCTGATGAAAATTTTGCTGAAGAGCGGCATTTATCACGGCCTGGCGACGCATGATGCGCGCATCATCAACGAAGCGAAAGCGTTTGCCACGCGCGAAGGAGTTGCGCGCGACGCCTTTGAGTTCCAGATGCTGCACGGCATTCGCCGCGACCTGCAGCGAAAACTGGTGCGCGAAGGATGGCGCATGCGGGTCTACGTGCCCTTTGGGAGCGAGTGGTATCCGTACCTGATGCGGCGATTGGCGGAGCGGCCGGCGAATATGTTTTTCTTGATGCGCAATTTGTTGCGGAAATAATCAAAAGCTGACAGTGTTCGAAAGATGCAACGGCGGTTTTTCGTTATTGATGTCCGGTTTTCTGGAGCCGTTTGACAGTTGCGCCTAACGGCGCGTGATTCGATTCTACCCTTGATGGCACGGCTGAAGCCGTGCCTCTCCCGGAACTCTCCCGCGTCCGAAGATTGTTCGGGGTTTCGACGGGAGGGCTTCTTCGTCAACGTATTGCTGTTCTGTACTCAGTCTTCGTTCATTTCCACCTGATGGGGCGGCAGCACTTCTAAATTTGGATGATCTTTGTCCCGCCAGTACATTTGGAAACATTCGCCTTCATACGCCGAGTCCCAGACTGATCCATCCGCATAAGTAATTTGCTTCGGATAGAGGGCCCAGCCGAGGATGGAGTCTCCTCCTTTCAGATAAGAGTCTTTTTCAAGCGTCACGGAACCGCCCGGCGGTACCGCGGTGGAGCTTGTCCATCGCGGATCAAAGGGGCGATGCAAATATTGCGGCGCTATGAAATGCTCAAACTCCAGAGTGAACTGCTTGATGGGTTTGCTGCTCAAGTTTTTGACGGTGACGGAATATTTGTCCGACTTCCCGTAGAAATCTCCCGTCGTAAATTGCAGCGGACAGGGACGCGCCTGTGGTTCGTAGATCGTGTAAGTCACCATCATGCCGGATTCCATGTGTTCCAGCACATGGCAATGGAACATCCACGTGCCGGGGTTATAGGCGACCATGTCCACGATCTTCATGCTGCCGGGAAGAAGCTCGATCAGGTCCACGTTCTGGTGATCGTAGGTCACGGTCTCTCCGTGCCAGTGAGGAGTGTGCATATCAATTTCATTTCCCATGCCCAGCAAATACCAGCGCACGTGGTCGCCTTTTTTCATGACCAGGCCGGGGAGGTTTCCAAAAATGTAGCCATTGATGGCGTAGAACAATCCTTCCGGCTTGGTATTCAGTTGATCAAAGATCATGAAGGAAGCGACAAACTCGCGGTCCACGTCTTTTGGACTGCCGTCCGGCCTTGCTTTGCCTTTGGCGGTAATGATGATGGGACCCATGAGCCCAGAATTGATGTCATTCGCGTTTCCCGCGTGAGTGTGGTACCACCAGACCACTGAACTTGGCTGCCCCGGAGCGGGACCACTATGTTCGTCCGCGAACCAATGGTAGGTGAAGCGGCTGTTGGTGGGCACCAGTGAGCCGCGTCCGGCGGGAACGTAGTAGGCGCCTTCGTTGTCTTTGTCATAGAGCACGCCATGGGGATGAATGCTGTGGGGATAAACGCTGCGGTTGAGGAAGTCCACGATAATTTCATCGCCCACCTCGGCGCGAATAATTGGGCCGAGAATGCCCAGCCACTCCGGCTGCGGCGTACGCACGGTGAAAGTTGCGTCTGTGTAGCCGATGTAGCGGGTCTTGGGCCATTTGGTGTGCCCGCCCCAGGGCCTCGGAAGCGGGCCGCCTTCAATCAGGTTCCAGCCGCTGGGCGCGAAGTCCCAGTCAACGTCTTCGGCGGCGATGTAGTAGTGACGGACTTTTGCGAACGATGGCTGCAGCAGGACGAGCAAAAGTCCGAATAGGAAGGTGGCTTTAAGGCGCATTTCTTTATTATGGCTGCCAATTCGCGGTTCGCAACCGTGAACCGCGATGAAATTAAAATAAAGTGCTGCCAGAAAATTTTCTGGCAGCGCGTGGACGGTACTTTATCACTGCAATTGGGTGTACTGGCAGGGCATAGTAGTGGGCTGCACTGGAGGCTTTGGCGGCGTCATCCAAGGCGCGTTGACGAAGTCGAAGAACTCCGTCATATCCATCTGCGCCGCATCGCGGTTGGTGAGATTGGGCAGTCCGAAGCGGGTCTCAATAAATTTCGCGATGGCGGTATAGTCGGCGACCGTGTGAGAGACGTAATTCTTCTTGCTGAACGGGGAAATGACGATGAGCGGAACGCGGAACCCCGAATAGATGAAATCGCAATTGGGGCCTGTGCTCACTGTGCAGATGTCGCCCGCTGGCAAGTCGGAAGGAGGAATTCCATCAGGGCTGGGCATCGGCTGCGGTGGAACGTGGTCATAGAAGCCGCCGTTTTCATCCCAGCTGAGGATGAATACGGAATCTTTCCAGTACGGGCTTTGCATGAAGGCGTTGATGAGCGAGGAAACGTAGGCTGCGCCAGATTGTATTTTTCCGGAAGGTACGGTCGGGTTCTCTCCCGAGTGCTCGTCGAGCCCGCGCGCGAAGCCAGGATCAATTTCAGAGACCGCAGGCAAGTTGTTGGTCTGCAGATCCGTGAGAAATTGACTGGCTGGAACGAAGTTCGCGATATGGCTGTTGGAAAACGTGAACATGCTTTCTTCGCTGCCATTTTTCAATGGCGAATCCTGGTCGTCACTTACGTAGATTCGCCATGAGACGCTGGCGTTCTGAAGTAATTCGAAAATAGTTTTGTTGTTCAACTGCCCAGCTGTCGCTGCCAACGGGTAAGCGTGACCGGCGGAAGTTCCGGCGACCAGATACATGCGATTGAGTTGGGTGCGCGACATGACCGGCGAAAACCATCGGTCGGACGTGGCGAAGTTTGACGCCATGAAGTAGTAGTAGGGCAAATCGTCGCCAGTGTAGTACCCCATGGCGCGCACGCCGTTTGTATCGTTGAGTGGCGGAGAATCGCGGCGGCCGTCGTTGGCGGCGGTGCGAACGAAGCCATCCATTGTTGCAACCGGCGAAACCGGGTTGCTGATATTCCAATCCACGTGCGACTCATTCCACGATGGGCTGGGATTTTCGGTGCATTGCGAAATCGTGTGAAAAGACGCGACCATGGGGCTTGCCAGGTCTATGGTGCAATCCACCTCCGGAGCTGGCGCCGGGCTAAAGGGAAACGCGGGATCACAGCCGGGGATGGTGGGAGCAAGTCCGGGGGGATCGTTAAATTGCGCGAGCCCGTCGAAGGGTTGGTCTGGATAGCCATTCTTGCGCCAATAATCGCGCATGGCGCCGAAGTATTCATCGAATGACCGGTTTTCTTGCAACATGAAAATGATGTGATTGATGGATTGCAGCGAGCCGGCGAAGGTCGCGATGACGGAACTATCACCTGCGATCGTGACGGTGCAGGTGCTGCTGGGACCCGTGCAACCGCCGCTCCACTGGTTGAAGGCGGAGCCGTTGTCGGGGCTCTCGGTAAGGGTGACGGCAGTGCCGGGAATAAAAGACGCGCTGCATGTCTGAGGGCAGTTGATGCCCGCGGGGGAACTGGTCACGGTGCCGGTGCCGCCGCCATTGCTGGTCACCGTCAATTGAAACTGCTCTGATCCCGGCGGAGGCGAAGACGGAGGAGGAGAAGTAACTCCGTCCACGAGGCCCCGGCAGCCTCCCAGGAGAAGCGCCGCGAATGCGATTAAGGCCCCTGAACACACTTTTGACGATAATGACATGGAAATTATTTGTCCTCTTTTTGTGCGGGTCTTAGGATGAACCGGGCGACAGTGTGGTTGGCTACTGAAGAGTTGCGGACAGGGCTGGAATTGGCGAAACGGCGCGGCTTTGGAGGCGGATTTCAGCGTGGAATTCTACGCCATCGAACGTAGAATCAGTCATCTCCCAGCCACGCCCCATAGGCCTTTAGGGTTTCCACATGGTCGAAGATTATCTTCATGGCGGCGGTCACCGGAATGGCCAGCAATAGCCCGATTGCACCCCATAACCATCCCCAAAACAACAAGGCGAGGGTCACAGCCAATGGGTTCAACTGCAGCCGCGGACCGAGGAATTTGGGATAAAGCACATTCATGGAAATCAAATGAAGGCCGAGCACAGTGATGATAATCACAATGACGGATTCGGAAGTGAGATGGCCGATGCCGACAAATACGGGCGGGGCCAATGCCAGCAGGACGCCCAGGTACGGAACCAGGCTGAGGAAGCCACTGATGAATCCCACGAAATAGAAGAACGGGATATGAAGAAACCCAAAGACCACCGTGCTCACTGCGCCCATAAAAACGGCGATCAACAGGTTCCCGACCATGAAGCTGCGAATCATCGCGGAAATCAGTCCCAGGGTGATGTAAGCGGTGTGGCGATTGTGCATGGAAAAAAGCATGACAGTGGAAGAGCGCACGTGCTCCTGCCACATGAGCATGAAATAAACCAGAAAAGGAACGAACGAAGCGAAAAGCAGGATCTCAGTGGCGGAGCCGAAACTTTGGGTCAGCAAATCCGTCCAGTTGGTGGCCTGGCGAACATTAAGAACACCTTTCTCGCGGCCGGGGCTGAGCACTTCCAGGCTCTCGGCTCGCTTGCTTAGACGGTTCACCTCATCGTGGATTCTGGTCAGATACTTTGGCAGATCCTGCACCAGGTCGGTTGCCTGGCTGTAGGAGGTGTAGACCAATCCCACAAGGCAGGCGATCAGCAGCAGGACCGCGATCGCGGCGGCGATTCCCCTGGGAAAATGAATGCGAACCAGGCCGTCCATGACCGGCGCGAGGACGAAGGCAATGAGCACCGCGATAAGCACCACCACCAGGACTTTTTCGCCGTAGTAGCAGAGCGCGAGCGTGGCGCCAATGCCCACGATAGTCTGCGCCCATTGCCGGCGTTGCCTTGCCGGGCCATTGCCAACAGCCGGGATGGCAACCTCGGGAGGCGCGCTCGCGGGAAAATTTTCAACGGCCATAGAAATATCCTATCGGATCGTATTGCAAAGCCAGACTTATAATCCAGAGCGTGACTTTGCAAGCGGAAAACTCCGCGAGAGACCGAAATTCCCGCGTGCTCGGCTTAGATGTTGGTTCGCGGCGAATCGGTATAGCCATTTCTGATCCTCTGGGGATCACCGCCCAGGGGCTGGAAACGTTGCAGCGCCGGAACAAGAAGCTGGACTTCGGAAAGCTGGGAGAGCTTATCCGGCAATATCAGGTAGCGGAGATCGTGGTGGGTTATCCGCTCCGTATGAGCGGAGCCGAGGGTACGCAGTCGGCAAAGATGCAGGATTTCGCCGAGGAATTGAGAAAGCGCTTTCGGCTGCCGGTGCACCTGTGGGACGAACGGCTGACATCGGCGGAGGCGAACAGGCTCCTGCGGGAATCCGAAGTTTCCCTGCATCGTCGGGGCCTGGCAGTGGACCGGATGGCTGCCATCCTTATTTTGCAATCCTGGATGGAGTCGAGGCACGTTCCGCCAGACGTATCGGACCCGGCATGAACGTTTCCCATCCAATGGCCAGCGACCATCGGCTGGCTGCGAAGCATTGCCGATCATCTAAACTATTCTTATTTGGAAATTAGGCCGTTCAAAATTCCTTGCGCGCTATTTTCACATTTCTACTGGTCGCCGCCCTCGCGGCGGGAGGATGGTTTTACTGGGCCTTATTTGTCCCGGTAACGCCTCCCGAGCGGCAGTTCGTTCTGCTGCATTCCGGATATTCCACCAAGCGAATCGCTCATGAACTGCAAGCGGATGGGCTGATCCGCAGCGCCCGCGCGTTTGTTCTTTGGCATGTTTTTCACCGCAAGCGCTCGCTCAAAGCCGGAGAATACCTTTTTGAAAAATCGGCAACCGGGGTGGATATCCATGATCGACTGGCGCGCGGGGATGTTTATGTACACACGGTTGTGGTGCCGGAAGGCTACAACATGTTTGAAATCGCGCAGGCGATCCAGGAAGCCGGGCTTGGCCCAGCGCCAGACTTTTTGAACGTTTGCACTTCCGATACGGAGTTGGTCGCGGACATCGCTCCGGATGCAAAAACGCTGGAAGGGTTTCTCTTCCCCAGTACCTATGAATTCACGCGTACGCAAACCATGACCGAGATGGCGGCCGCCATGGTCAAACAGTTTCGGGGGGTTGCGCATGAACTTGGCCTTCATGCCGATGTACTGAAGACGGTGACCATGGCTTCGATCGTGGAAAAGGAAACCGGAGTTCCCGAGGAGCGCGCTATAGTGGCCAGCGTTTATGACAATCGCCTGGCAAAAAAAATACCTTTGCAGGCCGATCCCAGCGTCATCTATGCCGAGCAGTTGCAAGGAGATTACAGCGGTGCTCTGCATCATCAGGACATGCAATTCAAGTCGGCGTATAACACCTACGTCCATGCTGGTCTGCCACCGGGACCGATTGGGAACCCGGGGAAATCGGCGCTGGAAGCGGCCATGCATCCGGCCACGAGTGATTTTTTCTATTTCGTCAGCGATGGAAATGGGCATCATCGCTTTGCCCACAGCTTGACAGAGCACAACCAGAACGTAGCAGCCTACAAGAAAGCGATGCAGCAGCGGCACTGAACACCGAAAGCCCGTCCTAGTTCTACTGCACTAACAGTTTTGAGTCCCTTCGCCTCCGCACAGCACCTAATCTTTGTATACTGATTTTAAGGAGTCAGCAGCCCCTGTTTTCATGAAATTACGCCCTGTTTTTTTAAAAGCCTTATGCCTTCTAACAGTACTGCCTACAACCGGCTGTTTGCTGCGTTCGCGAAGAGTTGAGCCACGCGTCAGCACGCAACCGCTTAAGAGCGCGAACCAGGCGGAGTTGGTGGATTACGTCAATACAGAAGCGGCGCGGATCCACTCCATGCGCGCCACGGTGAATATAGACGCTTCCGTTGGCGGCGAGAAGAAAGGCAAGATCACGGACTACGAAGAGATTCGCGGCTTCGTGCTGGTTCGAAAGCCCGCCATGCTGCGCATGAAGGGGCTGCTGCCGGTCGTACGCACGACGGCGTTTGACATGGTGAGTAACGGGAACATATTTAAATTGTGGATCCCTCCCAAGAACCGCTTTATCGAAGGCCGCAACAATGTATCCACTCCGAACATTGCGCAGCCGCTGGAGAACATGCGTCCGCAGCAGATCTACGACGCGCTATTGCTGCCCCAAATTGACCGGCAAAAGGAAATCGCGGTTGTCGAAAATGGTTCCGAGCATGGACGAGATGCGAAAGGCCGGCAAATCGAGCAAGCGGACTATATTCTTCACATCATCCGCGACACCGGGCACGGCTATCATTTGGAACGCAACATTATTTTCAGCCGGGTTGACCTGCTGCCACATCAGCAAATTATTTTTGACGAAAACAACAACGTCGTGACCGACGTTCGCTACCAGGCGTACAAAGATTTTGATGGCGTGAATTTCCCCTCGCAAATTGAAATCTGGCGGCCCCAGGAGGAGTACGACATCACGCTCTACATCGTAAAGCTGGAGCTGAACCTGACGCTGGCCGACGATGATTTTCAACTTGTGCAGCCGTCGGGAGCACAAGTGCTGCATCTGGACCAGCCGCAATCCACCACGGCGCGGCAGAGCGGCAACAGCGGGATGAACTAGACTGACTGAAACTCGTATAGAGTTTCCTGCATTGAATCTTGGATTTGAATTTCAGATTGAATTTCTATGATGAACCGAATGATTGTCGCGAACCTGGTGCGCCGGCCGATCCGGTCGCTGATCAGCGTGGTTGCCGTGGCGCTGGAAGTGATACTCATTCTTTTGATAGTCGGCTTGTTCATCGGATTGCTCAACGATCATCGCGACCGGGAAGCGGGAATTGGCGCGGATGTGATCGTCCTACCGCCCGGGGCATCGTTCATTTCAGGCCTTACCAGTTCGCCCATGTCGATCAAGGTGGGTGATGTTTTAGCAAAGCTGCCACATGTGGCCGTCGTCGCGCCAGTGCTTCAACAGGTCTCAACCGCCGGGACAATCGAGGTCATCGCGGGGATAGATCCTCAGAGCTATCAGCGGCTTTCCGGGCCTTTTCGATACCTGGAGGGCGGCCCCATGCAAGGCCCCAATGACTGCCTGGTGGATGAAGTTTTTGCCCGGCCAAATCACGTTAAACCGGGCAACACCATTCAGATGTTTAACAATTCATTTCGCATAGCAGGAGTTATCGCCGCTGGCAAAGGAGCGCGAAAGTATCTTCAAATCGGCACCATGCAGGACCTGGTGGGAGCGCAGGGAAAGGCGACACTGTTCTACATCAAAGCAGACGATCCGGCCAATGCAGATGCGATTGTGAATGAAATCAAGCAGGTGCCGGGGATGGAAAAATACACGGCCACTTCGATGGCCTATTACCTTTCCATGATGACGACTTCGAATTATCCCGGACTTTCCAAAGCAATAAACGTCGTGATCGCCATTTCCATGATCATCGGTTTTATGGTTATTTTCCAGGCCATGTACACAGCCGTGATGGAGCGGACGCGGGAAATTGGAATTCTAAAATCCATGGGAGCGTCGAAGTTTTACATTGTGAACATCATTCTTCGCGAGACTTTGTTGTTGTCCGTGTGTGGCATTATTTTGGGAGTGGTTATCAGTTTGATTGCCCGCGCAGGCATTGATCAAAGGTCCACTTTGCGGGTCATAGTGACCGGGCCGTGGATACTGAAAGCAACCGGCATTGCGATTGTCGGCGCACTCCTGGGGGCGTTCTACCCGGCGATCAAAGCCGCGCGGAAAGACCCGATTGACGCCCTGGCGTATGAGTAGCAATGCCTTCGATCCGGTGCTAACTGCCCCAATTTACAGGCTTTCGTTGACAATTTAGTTTCCCCTACGCTATCTTTAAGACTTCGGAAGTCCTGCGGTTCCCGCCTGGTGGCCCTGCGCCTTCAGCGCATGATGTGGGTGCTTCAGCGGTTTTCATTCGTTTTTTTCATTTTCTGGGAGATTTGCATGTCAACCTATTTCCCCAAAGCGGGGGAAATTGCGCGCAAGTGGTACGTCGTGGATGCTTCCGGGCTGGCGCTCGGGCGTTTGGCTTCCCAAGTCGCGCGAATTCTCATGGGCAAGGAAAATCCTCAGTACACGCCGTTTATTGATACTGGGGACCACGTAATTGTGATCAATGCCGAGAAGGTGAAAGTCACCGGCATGAAAGCGGAGCAGAAGGTCTATCACCACTACACCGGATATCCGGGTGGAATCCGGTCGGAAGTCCTGCAAAAGCGCACGGCGCGCAAGCCGGAGCTGGTGATTGAGCAGGCTGTGCTGCGCATGTTGCCCAAGAACAAAATCGGGCGGCAGATGTTTTCCAAGTTGAATGTGTACAAGGGCGAGAAGCACATTCATCAGGCGCAGAAGCCAGAAGTAAAAGTGCTCGCTTAAATTTTGGAATTCAGCGCGGTAGAAATTTTTGAAAGGTTTGCACAATTCGCAATTGGCTGAATGCCGATTGCTGAGTGCTGAGAACTAAATGGCAGAATTGGTCCAATACTACGGAACGGGACGCCGCAAGACCGCGGTAGCGCGTGTTTTCTTGCGTCCTGGAAGCGGCGACTTCAAAGTGAACGGGCTCGCCTTCAACGAATATTTCGTGACTGAGTCGCAGCGCGCGAACGCAAAGCAGCCGTTGCTTTCTACGGAGACTTCCGCAACTTTCAACGTGCTTGCCAATGTTTCCGGCGGAGGCGTTGCCGGACAGGCGGACGCCGTAAAGCTGGGCATTGCCCGCGCCTTGATGCAGTTCAACGCCGAACTGCGCAAGAAGCTCAAGTCCGAAGGTTTGGTCACGCGCGACTCGCGCGGCAAAGAGCGCAAAAAGTACGGGCAGAAGGGCGCCCGCAAGCGCTTCCAGTTCAGCAAGCGATAAATCGCTGGGAACTGGGAACCGGCAACTGAGAAGTGTTTTTTAGGTGTTCAATTCTTCCCGTGCTCGCGTACGGGGACGGGAATGGCAATCGGCGGCTTCAGCTTCCGATGCAGACCACATAAGGAGGGTAATTGGCTAACATCACCATGAAGGAGCTGCTCGAAGCGGGAGTCCACTTCGGGCACCAGACCAAGCGCTGGAACCCACGGATGAAGGAATACATCTTTGGCGAGCGTAACGGTATTTACATTATTGATCTGCAGAAGACGCTCAAGATGTTCAAAGAGGCGTCAAAGTTCGTGCAGGACCTGGCCGCCGATGGGAAAGTCGTCCTATTCGTGGGCACCAAACGCCAGGCGCAGGACGCGATTGCCGAGGAAGCGCAACGCTGCGGAATGTTCTACATCAACCAGCGCTGGCTGGGCGGACTGCTCACCAACTGGGTGACAGTGCAGAAATCCGTGAAGCGGCTCAAGGAACTCGACGAGATGGCGACCGACGGCCGCTACGAGCTGCTTCCCAAAAAAGAAGTGATCAAGCTGGAGCGCGAGCGCAAACATCTCCAGGCCAATTTGGCCGGCATTAAAGACATGACGCGGCTGCCCGACGCGGTGTTCGTGATTGATTCGAACAAAGAGCAGATCGCGGTGCGCGAAGCGCGCAAGCTGGGAATTCCGGTGGTTGCGGTCGTAGATACCAATTGCGACCCCACCGAAGTGGATTATGTGATTCCGGGCAACGATGACGCCCTTCGTGCGATTCGGTTGTTCGCTTCAAAGATTGCCGACTCAGCCTACGAAGGCCGCCAGATGCTGACCGATAAGCAGATGGCTGATATCAATGCCGGCGTGGGAGAAGCGCAGCAGGCGGAGCTGGCAGCGGTCGAGCCGCCGGTGGAAGGCGCCGCGGATGCCTCTGGCGCAGAAGCCGCGCCGGGAGCGGAAGGCGAAGACATCAGCATGGAAGACGTGCTGGGTGCCCCAAGCCGAAAACAGCCAGCGGCCGCCAAGCAGGAAGCCGCCGCCGAAGTGCCGGAAGTAGAACACCAGACGTTCTAGAAACTGTCGTTGGTTGTGGGGGCTTTAATCGTTGGCCGAAAGCCAACTCATTGATGTTCGCCGGGAGCAAGCTAACAGCCAAGGCCAATGACAATGACCGCCTAAGGAAGTCTGGACCCGCGCGGGCCGTATGGCGCGGGTTTAACTTTGTATAGATCAGGTTTGACTAAGAAGAGAGAAGAGCAATCGCAAATGGGAACCACTACAGTGAATATTTCAGCCGCACAAGTAAAAGAGCTCCGCGAAAAAACCGGAGCGCCAATGATGGATTGCAAGCAGGCCCTCAGCGAAGCCAAGGGCGATCTTGAGCAAGCGGTTGTTCTGCTGCGCAAAAAGGGCGTTTCTGTGGCCGCCAAGAAGGCGACGCGCGTTACAAGCGAAGGCGCTGTTGCGAGTTACATCCACGCCGGTGGCAAGATCGGCGTGTTGCTGGAGATCAATTGCGAAAGCGATTTCGTGGCGCGCACCGAAGATTTCAAAGAGCTGATCCACGACATCGCCATGCACATCGCGGCCAGCGATCCGAAGTACGTTCGCAAAGAGGACGTGACCGAAGCTGACTTCGCTCGAGAGAAAGAGATCTACCTTGAGCAGGCGATGAAGAGCGGGAAGCCGGCGAACATCGCGGAAAAGATGGTTGCGGGCAAAATGGAAAAGTTCTATGAAGAAGTCTGTCTGCTTGAGCAGCCTTTCATCAAGGACCAGACGGTTTCTATTGCGCAACTGATCGCTACCAAAATTGGCAAGCTGGGCGAGAACATTGCCGTGCGGCGTTTCGCGCGATTCAAAGTCGGCGATGCCGGCGAGACCATCGCCATCACCAAGCCAACAGAACAGAAAGCGGAGTAAACGAGGGACGCGATAAGCGCCCCTTTTAGTTTTAGTGCGCAAGGAACGGGCTGTGGCCAAAGCTCTCCTGTTGATTGATTTTCAACGCGATTTTCTGCTGCCGGATGGCCGCATGCCGGTTGCTCGGGCCCAGGTGGACAAAGTGATCGTGGCGGCGAACACCGCGATCGCAACTGCACAAGCGAACGGCGACGTGATTGTGGCCGTCGGCAACGAATTTCCACGCTCCAGTTTTGTAGCGAATCTCTTCCGGCGCCATGCTGCAATCGCAGGTTCGCCCGGCGCGCAATGGGATGCACGCGTGCCGATCGCTGGCGCCAGATATTTCAGCAAATGGCGCAGCAATGCATTTTGCAACCGGGAATTGGAATTATTTCTGCAGGCTCGCGGTGTTCGTGAGTTGACCCTGACGGGACTTTTTGCGAAGGCCTGTGTAACAGCTACGGCCAAGGCGGCGCTAGCCAGAGGGTTCCAGGTCAATATTCTGGCTGAGGCAGTGGCGGATTCAAGCGATAAAGCTCGCGAGGCTGCGCTGCGCCGATTGCTGCGGAGCGGAGCGAAAATCATTTAGAAGGCTGCGGACGCCGAGACTCGCGCGCAGAGTATTGTGTGAGAACGCGTCTAGTCAGGTAAACTTAAACGCGGAAGAATTGAAAGCCATGCCAACCCCAATCTTCAAACGCATCTTGCTCAAACTTTCCGGCGAAGCCCTCGCCGCGGACCGCGGCTTTGGCATTGATCCCGCGCACATTCATGGAATCGCCGCGGAACTTGCCGAGGTGCATGCGCTGGGCGTTGAAATCGCCATTGTCGTGGGTGGCGGCAACTTCTTTCGCGGGGTTGCGGAGCAGGCCAAGGACATGGACCGCGTCTCCGCCGACCACATGGGCATGCTAGCCACTGTCATCAACGCGCTGGCTTTGCAAGATGCACTGGAGAAGCAGGACATCTATACCCGCGTCGTATCGGCAATTGAAATGAACCAGGTAGCGGAGCCGTTTATACGCCGCCGCGCCATCCGGCATCTGGAGAAACAGCGCATTGTGATTTTCGCCGGCGGGACGGGAAATCCGTATTTTTCCACCGACACGGCAGCTTCTCTTCGTGCCATGGAGATCAAAGCCGACGTCATCCTGAAAGCTACCAAGGTGGACGGAATTTATGACGCGGACCCCATGAAGGTGAAAGACGCCAAGAAATTCGCCGAGATCAGCTACATGGAAGTGTTGAAACAGGGACTGAAGGTAATGGACTCCACGGCCATTTCGCTCTGCAAAGACAATAATCTTCCCATTATCATTTTTAATCTGAACGAGCGCGGAAACATCGCCCGGGTGGTAACGGGAGAAAAGATCGGTTCGCTGGTCAGCGCCTGAGATTCCCGGCTGCCGTATGTCCTTCGCCGGGTAGGTTTATAATTCAAAGTTTTGATTACTGAATTTGGAGCATTCCTATGGCCCCGTCCACAATGGCTGCGCTTCCCGGTTTAAAAGACACTTACGTTCAACTGAAAACCCGCATGGAGAAGGCCGTGGAAGACTTCCGGCAGGCGATGGCGGCCACGCGCACCGGACGCGCCTCGGTGCACATGCTGGATTCGGTGAGCGTGGAATACTACGGCTCGCAGATGCCACTGAACCAGGTTGCCCAGGTCCACGCGCCCGAGCCACAACTCATTACGGTGCAGCCTTTTGATCCCACGGTATTGCCAGGCATCGAAAAGGCCATCCGCGCCGCGGAGTTGGGATTGAATCCCATGAACGACGGCAAGATCATCCGCGTGCCGGTGCCCCCGCTTACCGAAGAGCGCCGCAAAGACATGGTCAAACACCTGCATAAGATCCTTGAAGACCACCGCACCGCAGTGCGGAACATCCGGCGGGACGGGAACGACGCAATCAAGAAAGCGCTTAAGGACAAGAAAATCGCGGAAGATGACGAGAAGCGCTCTCTGGATGAGATTCAGAAGCTCACCGATGATGAAATTAGGAAGATGGAAGACATGAGCAAGAGCAAAGAGAAAGAAGTCATGGAGATCAAGTAGTTTTTGATGTTTTTGTGACCCATGACCCGGTCAATAAGCGCTGAGTTATGAAAAAGATATTGGGCGGGCAACTTCTTACCCTTGCTTTCCCTCTTGTTAAGGGTGGGGCTTTTCTTTTCGTTCCAAGATATTCAAGGAGATAATCCGGCTTGGCTTGGACGGCTTCCACTGCTCTACCGTATAATTGCGGTTTTCGACATTCCCATACCCTGAGGTAGTAGCGATTCCTCGCGTTTATCAGGAGAGCCCTGTCATTGCGCAAAAGTGTG
>Ga0134125_10002527_pt1 | contig 21602 bp, 20 predicted proteins | sample KB31751_FD_96464 | JGI IMG/M metagenome (GOLD analysis project Ga0134125, IMG submission 96464) | Terrestrial soil microbial communities with excess Nitrogen fertilizer from Kellogg Biological Station, Michigan, USA - KB3-175-1 | ecosystem: Environmental > Terrestrial > Soil > Unclassified ... | reverse complement strand
GGCATCGCGACCGGGCTTTTGACGCTTTACTGCCGCCATACCTCGGCCTCGCTGCTGATCCAGGAGAATGCCGATCCCGATGTGCAGCGCGACCTCGCGCGCTATTTCGATGAGCTCGCACCCGAGGGCAAGGGCCGCTATCGGCACGAGACCGAGGGGCCGGACGACATGCCGGCCCATATCCGCGCCGCGCTCGGGGCAACCCAGCTCGCCATCCCGATCGCCGGCGGCCGGCTTCTCCTCGGCACCTGGCAGGGCATCTATCTCTTCGAGCACCGCCGCGCGCCGCAACAGCGCGAGATCGCGCTGCATGTGATCGGCGAGTAGAAGAGAGGACTCCCTTTCCCCGTTGGGGGAGAGGGTCACATGGTTGAACGGAGTTTTATGATGGCCAAGAGCGACCGTGCCTACCCCGCCGATGTGCATGCCGAGTCCGGATTTCGCTTGCCGTTGCCGAAGCGCGAGGATCTGGCCGAGGATGCGCGCCGGCTCTATGACCGCGCCGTCGATCCCAAGAGCGGCAGCATCAAGGGGCTGCGGGGCCCCGGCGGCATCAAGCTCTACAGCCCCAAGGTCTCGGAGTACGGCCAGCCGCTGACGCGCTATCTGCGCTGGGAATCGGGCTTCGACGGCAAGATCCGCGAGCTCGCCATCCTGGTCACGGCGCGCGAGGCCGACAGCGTCTTCGAATGGCAGGCCCACGAGCCGGAAGCGCTGAAGGAAGGCGTGCCGCAGGCCACCATCGACATCATCAAGCATCGCCGCCCGACCGCCGGGCTGGCCGAGCCGGACAAGATCATCATCGATCTCGGCCGCGAAATCTTCGTCGCGCGCAAGGTCGCTCCCCAGACTTTCGCCCGGGCGCAGAAGCAATTCGGCGCCAAGGCGCTGGTCGATCTCGTGTCGCTGATGGGTAATTACGCCGGCACGGCGGCGCTGCTCTGCGCCTTCGGCATGGAGATCGAGCCGGGCGACCAGCAGCTTCTGCCGCTGTGACGCTGAAGCCGCCTCGTTTTCAAGGGCAGCGCTGATACCAGGGGCTGGGCAGGCCATCCCAATTCTGCACGGCATGCGTCACCAGCGCCTTGCCGTCATTGGTGACCATCTCGTCGATGCGGTAGCGACCGGCTTCCTTCACCACCAGGAAGGTGATGAGCTTGCCCTCGGTGAATTCCTGGAAGGTGATCTGGTTGCCGCCGATCAGCCGGGCATTCACGAGCGGCAGCACATTGTCGGTCTCGGCATTGCCGGTCATGAGCTCGCGCGTCGGCTGGGTCGCCGGCGATGCCGCGACCAGCACATGCGGATTGGTCGGCGCCGGCGGCGCCGCGCAGGAGACCGCCCAGTGGCCATTGAGACCGAAGCTCGCGATCGCCTCGCCGTCGGGCTGCGCCGCGGCCGGCACGCCCATCAGCAGCAGGGCTGCGCCGGCAATGAGATCCTGTCGCATGACGCTCCGCCCATTCTGGCCCGGTCGCCGGGAAGGCGGCCGGCTCGGAGATGCATTTTAGCAAAAAATGCCGGGTGCTGTGGTTTTACTGGGCCGACGGCTAACTAGCCGGAATTCCTAAGAGAATAGATCAAGGGGCCGGGCGCCCGCCGGCCGCCGCCGAGCCCGGACGAGGCCTCACATCCTCAGCACGCGCTCGGCATTGGCCGAAAGAATGGCGATGCGGTCGCCGTCGCTGAGCTCGGGAGCCGTCAGCACATGATCGACCGGGTCCTTGACCCAGGGGATCGGGCTGTCGGTGCCGAGCATGATCTGCGACGCGCCGCATTGCGCCACGAGATGGCGGAGGCCCTCGCCGGTGAAGATCAGCGAATCGAAATAGAGCTGCTTCAGATAGTCGCTCGGACGCTTGGCGAGCTTCGGCCCCTCGCATTGCTTGGGAAAGATCGCGCAGCCATGGTCCATGCGCGCGGCATAGGAGGGCAGATAGCCGCCGGCATGCGCGAACAGCAGCTTGAGATCGGGGAAGCGGTCGAGCGTGCCGTCGAAGATGAGATGGGTGATTGCGAGCGTCGTCTCGATCGGATGGCCGATAATATTGCCGAGCACGCCGGGTCCCTGGAGTCGCTTGCTCATGCCGGTCGGCTCGGGCTGGCTCTGCGGATGCATGAAGATGGTGGCACCGAGCTCGACGGCCTTGGCCCAGAACACGTCGAACTTGCGGTTCGACAGCTCGGCGCCATCGACGCTGCCGCCGATCATGGCGCCTTTCAGTCCGTGCCTCTTGACGGCGCTTTCGAGCTGCTCGGCGGCGAGCTCGGGATGCTGCAGGGCGACGGTGCCGAAGCCGGAGAAACGGCCGGGATAGCGCGCGCACATCTTGGCCATCCCGGCATTCTGCACCTCGCAGATCTCGCGCGCATGCGCGGGGTCGGTGCCGTACCAGAAAGGATTGATCGACAGCACCTGGCGATCGACGCCGTCGCGCCCCATGTCGGCCAGCCTCTCCTCGCCGACCGGCTGGTTCTGCAAGCCGCCGGGCGCCACCAGCTCGCGCACCCGCCGCTCCATGTCGGTGCCCCTCACCACCTCGAGCACCTCGGTCACGACGCAATGCGCATGCACGTCGATGGTGGTGATGCGCTTGCCGCCGATGCTGATCTCGCGGCGGCTCGCTTGCGCGCCTGCCGGATGGGCCATGCCGCATGACACGCAGACGATGCCGGCGGCGAGCGCGCCGGCGGATTTCAGCAGATCGCGGCGATTGCGCATGGGTCCCTCCCCTCGCTTTCCCCTTTTTAGCGCAGGAACAGCAGCCCTGCGAACAGGAGATAGAAGATGCTGGCGAAGGACAGCTGGCGGCCGGTGATGCGCTCGCCCCGGAACATGATGTAGAGGGCGCCCACGGCGAGGATCGTCGTGCCGGCGGCGATGATGAGGGGGCGCTCGAACAGCCAGGGCGTGCCGAGCAGGCCGCAGGCGGTCGGGATCGTCGCCTGGATCATCATGGCGCCGCTGATATTGGCGAGCGCCATATGCTCCTTGCCCTGGCGCACCCAGATGATGGCGTTCATCGTCTCGGGCATCTCGGTCGCGATCGGGCTCAAGAGCAGCGCCACGAATTGCGGCGGCAGGCCGAGCCAGGGACCGATCGTGTCGAGCTGCGTCACGAAGATGCGCGAGGCGACGAAGATGACGATCAGCGCGGCCAGCGTCTGCAGGCCGGCCCAGAACAGCGAGGGTTGCGCGGCGCGCGGTCGGAATTTGAGAGGCACGAGCCGCGCGGCATCGACGGTGTGTCCGCTGCTCCGCAGCTCTTTCACGATGTAGAGCAGATAAGCCGCGATGAACAGGAAGGCGAACAGGGGCTTGCCGGGAAAGCTGACCAGCCCCAGCGCCGCCTTGCAGACGAAGATGCCGAGGAACCAGGCTTGGTCCCGCGCCAGGATCCGCGAATCCACCTCGAGCGCTTCCTTGCGCCGCACGCCCAAGCGCACCGAGCCCATCAGCGTCACGCCGACCACCGAATAGGCGAGGGTCGAGAGGGCCAGGGGCCCGCCGAGGGCCGCGCCGACGCCGATCTCGCGCTCGGCGTCGGTCGAGCCGAAGGCGACGGCGACGAAGGTAACGACGCTTTCCGGCAGCGCCGTGCCGAAGGCGGCGAGCACGGTGCCGGTCGTGCTCTCGGCGAGGCGCAGCCGATGGCCGACCCATTCCACGCCGTTCACGAAGAACTCGCAGGAATAGTAGATGAGGATGGCGGAGCCGAAGAAGAGCAGCAGCGTGAGGGGTATCAAGCGTCCATCCAAGCCAGGCGACAGACCAATGACATCCCCGCCCAGCCTGACCGGAAGCAAAGATGCCAATGGTCTCGCCAAGCACGGGCCGATCGCACCATGCCGGGCCCTCCGCAAAAAGGCCGTCGGCAAGCATGTTGGCGCGATCCCCTCACCTCGGTGAGGGCGGCTACTCCCCAATGACGGGGTCTATGTAGGGCTTAAGATCGGCGGCGACAAGCAAAAGCGCGTCTCAAGAAGCCTTCTGGTCGGCCTCCCCGATCGGCTGGGCTGTGGCCCGCCGTGCCAACCGATCATATTGCTCGGCGAGACCGAGCAGCATCGCGCGCGACGCGTCATGGTGGATGGTTTCGGCGATGACCCGAAGCTCCTCGGCCTTGGCACGCCAAGCGTCCGCGCGAATCCCATGTGGCATGCCCCGATCCTATCCCGGCCGGGACGCCAAAGCGATCGCGAAAGCCTCTTAATCCCAATGGCTTAGGGGTGCTATTGCAGCCGTGGGCCCTTGAGTCGGGCGGCCCGGTCGGCGGAGACGATCTCGGCTTCGAAGGTGCCGGTGCCGCGTGACAGGGTCATCGGGATGGTGACCCCGGCGCTGCCTTGCGCCCAAACGGCGCGCCACAGCGTCGCCAGATCCTCGATCTCGGTCTCGGCGATGGCGAGGATGCGGTCGCCCGGCCGCAGATGCGCCTGATCGGCCGGGCCGCCGGCCGTCACGCGCTGCACGAAGACGGTGGCGTCGTTCTCGCCGCAATAGAGGCCGAGCCAGGGCCGCGGCGGCGCCGGCCCGCGCCCCTTGGTCAGCAGCTCGTCGATGATCGGCGTCAGGAGCTCGGTCGGCACCACCATGTTGAGATCGGTCTGACGGCCGTCGTCGAGCGTGTGCTGCACGATCAGCGAACCGATGCCGATGAGCCGCCCGCTGTCGGCGATGAGGGCGCCGCCGCTCCAGACGGGATGCGCGGGATGGGTGAAGAAGGGATGCTCGAGCAGATATTCCCAATAGCCCGCGAAAGGCTGGCGGCCGGCGATCTCGACCTTCAGCGCATGCGGACGGCCGCCGGCGGCGGCGAAGATGGCGCTTTGACCGCGCTCGATGTCCTTGGACTCGCCGATATCGAGCGGCGGCAGGTCGAGCCGCCCCAAGGCCTGAACCAGACCGAATCCCGAAGGCTGATCGATCGCGATGACATGCGCCGGCGCCACCTGGCTGCCCGTGCCGGTCAGCCACACCGTCTCCGCCTCGTTGATGAGATAGCCGATGGTGAGCGCCAGCCCGTCCTTGCCGATCAGCACGGCATTGCCCGAGCGCTCGGTGCCGAGCAGCTGCGCCGTGGAGGCATCCGGGGGGATGTTGGCGCGCACCACCATCACCGAGCGCAGCGTCGAATCGAGATCGAAGCCGCACTGGTCGGGTGCGGGCTGCAGGCGTTCGGGGATTTTCCAGTCGGGCTCGTCCATCTGGATAAGGATGCTAGCGGGCTCCGCCGGATGAAGAAAGGGGTGGCCGCCGGCACAGATGACGGTCTTTCCGCTTGGCAATGTCGAGGCCGACAACCCTGCCGGCTTGTGGCATCCTCCATCTCCCTTCCTTGCTCGTAGGGGCTCTCACGCCCATGCAACCGTTCGGGTCGAGGAAGGCAACGGGCCTGTCCCTGTTCCCGGCACACAAAGCGGCAATGATGCGCTTCATATCGTGGGAGGAAATCCGATGAGCGCGCGTCTCAGCGCGGCCGAAGCGGATGTCGGCACGGCACCACGCGCCAGTGCCAATGTGCGGCATCTCGGCCGGCTCGAGCTCGGCGGCGCCGGCCAGGTCACGGTCGCCGGCCGCTACGCCTATATCGGCTATCAGAAAGGGCCCGAGGGGACCGCGATCCTCGATATCGAGGATCCGGCGCGACCGCGCCTCGTCAGCACGATCATGCCGGGCCATCCCGCCTCGCACAGCCACAAGGTGCGCGTCGCGGGCGATGTCATGGCGGTGAATTCCGAGCTCGAGCCGGGCAAGCTCCGCAAGCAGGATTATCCGGATGGCGGCTTCCGCCTCTACGACATCGCCGACCGCAGCAATCCCAAGCTCATCAGCTTCGTGCGCACGCATGGCAAGGGCGTGCATCGTTTCGACATGGACGAGCGCTACGCCTACATCTCGAGCGAGATGGAGGGCTTCGTCGGCAACATCCTGGTGATCTACGACATCTCGCGGCCGGCCAAGGTGAGCGAGGTCGGGCGTTGGTGGATGCCGGGGCAGAATGTCGGCGCCGGCGAGACGCCGCATCCGCGCAAGACCGAGCACCGGCTGCATCACGCGATGCGCGCCGGCGATCAGGCCTATGCCGGCTGCTGGCATTCGGGCTATGCGATCATCGACATGAGCGATCTCGGCCGGCCGCGCACGCTGGCGCAGATCGCGCCGCCGCCCGGCGCCACCGAGCCCGGCCATACCTTCCTCAAGGTCCCCTTCCCGATCGCCGGCCGCGCCATCGCCGCCTCGACCGACGAGGAGCGGCGCCATCGCGGGCCCGATGCCGGCAAGCCGCACGGCGCCTTGCGCATCTGGGACGTGAGCGAGCCCACTGATCCGCGTCTCCTCGCCGAGCATCATCTGGAGGAAAGCGCCTCGCCTTATCGCGGCCCGCAGGTGCGCTTCGGCACGCACCAGCTGCGCGAGCGCGTCGATCCCGACGGGCTGCTCTATGTGACCTGGTTCGGCGGCGGCCTGCGCATCATCGACATCAACGACCCCGCCCATCCGATAGAGCGCGGCTATTTCATCCCCAAGCCGGGCGACGGCTATGATGCACCGCAGACCAACGATGTCGCGCAGGACGAGCGCGGGCTGCTCTATGTCGTCGACAAGGCGCGCGGCTTCGACGTGATCGAGTTGCAAAGATAGCCCCCTCTCGCGCTGGCGGTCCGCGAGCGGGAGAGGGGCGACTGGACGGTCTTCGCTACTTCGCCCCCGCCAACTTCATCGCCTCGGCGCGGGCGTCGGGTGCGGTGAGCTTGGCGATGTCGATGGGCTTTTTGAGATCGCCGAGCTCGACCAGCTGATTCTGCATCCATTGGAGCTTGTCGAGCGGCAGGCTCACCTCGGGATCGACGAGGTGATTTTTCACCGTGTAGTCGAAGGCATATTTGGCGCGCGGATCGTCGGGCTTGGTGTGGATCGTGTCACGCGTCAGCTTGATCGTCTCCTGGGGGTGCGATACGGCGAAGCGCAGCGCCTCGATCTCGGCCGCGACGAAACGCACCGCCTCGTCGTGCCGCGCTTTCAGGGTGGCGCCGGTCATGGTGAGGCAGAGCCGGATATAATTCGGCATCACGTCATGCGTCTCGGCGAGGAGCTTGATCTCCGGCGGTGCGACCGAGAGAAACTCGGCGGCGATGACGCCGGCATCGACGGCGCCATTGACGAGCGCCTTGAAGCGGTCGGCATCGTCGCCCATGGGTGCTAAATGCACCTCGGCCTGGGGAATCTTGTATTTGTCGAGCACCGCCGCGATCACGAGGTTGGGCAACGAGCCCGGCGCCGCGACGGCGACGGTCTTGCCCTTCAAGTCCTCGATCTTGGCAATGCTGCCGCGCGCCAGGATGCCCTGCGGCACCCCCGGCCAGTCGCAGCCGAGGATCTTGATGTCGGCGCCGCGCGCGCCGGCGAGAATGGCGGCACCCGGGCTCGATTCGATGCTTTCGACCTCGCCCGCCAGCAGCGCCTTGTGCGCGATGGCGCCGTTCTTCATCGACACGACCTCGAGCTTGAGGCCGCGCTTGGCGGCGAAGCCGCCGCCCTGCACCATGAGGGTGAAGCCCGCATCGCCCTTGGGCTCGATCACCGCATGGCGCCAGACCTTGTCCTGCGCCAGCGCCGGCGCCGCCGCGAGCAGCGCCGCGCACAGCCCCGCCACTTGCGCCAAGGATATCGGTTTCGCCTGCATCGCTTCGCTCCCTCGAATACCGGTTGGCGCCGATGCTAGAGCAGCATCGGATCGGATGGAATCGCAAAGCGATGCCATTCGATCGGATAAAGCTGCCCTATCTTCTTAAAAGGGCGCCTTGCAGCGGCCGCGCAAGCCTCAGCGCACCGCCGGCTCGGCGAGCTCGGGGATCGCCGGATGCAGCGCCAGCAGCTCGGTATGGCCGATCGCGTGCGGCGGCGCGCCGCCGGCTGCCGGCAGCAGCTGGTCGGAGGAGACGAGCGTATGCGGCTCGATGACGTGCGAGGGCGATGACGGGGCACAAGCGAGGAAGGCGTCGCGCTTCGCCGCATTCTCGATATGCGCTGCCAGCCGGCGGTAAAGGACATAGGGATCGCGCGTGCGATCGGCGGCGCGATGCACAAGAAGCTCGGCGATCGGCCCCATGATGTCGGCGAATTCCGCCGTGATGCGGGCGAGCTCCGCCCTGTTCCAGCCGGCAAGCTTGCCGCCGGCCGCCTCTTCCTCCTCCACGCCCGGCAGGCAGATCGCACCGCGATGCAGGATGAGCTGCGCCGGCTCGGCCGCCCGGTCGAGCGCGATCGGCTCGCCGTCGGCGAAGGACAGCCGGCACGCGCGCCGCGCCAGCGTGTCGAGCGTCTCAGCGTCGAGATCGCAGTAATCGGGCAGGCGCGCCAGCAGGCCGGCGATCTCCTTGGCATCGTCGGGCAGCGTCACCGAGCCTGCATAGACCGAGCTCAAGGCGATGGCGAGACCACGGCGCGACAGGGCGTACCAATAGCGGGTGCGGATCTCGGCCTCGACCGCTGCGCCGTCGAGGAAGCGCTCGGTATGAAAGAAAATCTTGAACCAGCTGGCGCCTTCATTGCCGGCGAAGGAATCGAGCAGCGCTTCCGGCCGCGAGAGCCGTCCCTCGTCGGCGAGGCTGGCCAGCATTTCCTGGATGAGGGCGAGCAGCACGGCCGGCGGCGCCACCAGCGGCGCCGGCAGGCGGATCGCATGCCGGCATGGGCTGCCGTCGCGAAAAACCTCGACCAGCGCCGTGTTGAGCTGGCTGTTGGGAATGATCAGCAGCGAATTGTCGATGGTCCGAAGGTGCATGGAGCGCCAGTGCAGTGCCTCGATATGACCCTGCACCTGGCCGAAGCGCACGAGATCGCCGATCCTGAACGAGCGCTCGAGCTGCAGCGCGGTGCCCGAGAAGAGGTTGTTGAGCGTCGCCTGCAAAGCGAGGCCGATGATGGCGGTGAACAGGGCCGAGGCGGTCAGGATGGTCGCCATGTCCTGGCCGAAGGCGAGGCGCAGCACGATGGCGCCGGCAATGCCGTAGCACAGGCCGACGATGATGACCTTGAAGATCTCGTCGGGCTCGCGACCGAGCAGCCGCGGCAGCAGAAGCTCGATCAATGCCTGGCTGACCAGCCGCACCAGCAGCATCGCCGTGCCGATGATGGCCGTGGCGCGCAGATAATAGAAGGCGGTCGGCGAGACGAGGTCGGGCCGAGCCGCGAAGAAGCCGACGGCGAGCTGCAGCAGCGCCGCCGCGATCAGCAGGAGGACGGTGCGCATCTAACGACCTTCGCCCAGCGCCAGCGCCGTGCGGAAGCTGCGATGCAGGCGGTTGATCGATTGCGCGAGCATGCCGATCTCGCGCACCGGCTGGGCGTCGGCGAGCTCGGCCGCACCCGCTTCGCCGCGGCTCATGCTGTCGGCCGCCGCCGAGAAGCTCTGCAGCGGCCGCACGAGATGGCGCTGCACCACGAAATTCACCACCACCAGCATGGCCGTGAAGATGCCCGCCAGCAGGAGGGTGAACAGCAGAAAGCTTTCGCGGGCGCGATCGGTCGCGACGCGCATTGGCACGCTGACGATCTGGGTGCCGACGACCTGGCCGAGCTGCCAGCCGAAGCCGCCCGCCGCGCCATATTGCTCGACGAGCTCCTTCGGGGCCGCGGCCGGGGTGCTGTGGCAGGCGAGGCAGCCCGGTTCGGTGATGCGGATGGGCTCGGCGATATAGAGGAAGCGCTCATTGCCTTCGCGATGCTCGCCGACCTGTTCGGAGAGCCCGGTATCCTCGGCGAAGCGGCGGATGATGTCGGTCTCCCAGCTCAGCGCCCGGTTGGCGGTGTTGGTCGGGTTGAGCGCCGCCTCGCGATAGGAATAGTCGGGATAGCTCTTGCGGAAGCGGTCGAAGGTCTCGCGCGCGCCGAAAGCCGGGGTCGACTGCATCACGAAGCCGGTAACCTTGGGCGGCACCAGGAGGGGCTCCACCGATTCGCCGATATAGCTGCGCACCGAGCGGGCGCTGTCGAGCAGCAGGCGCGCGCGCAGCATCACCTCGTCATGGGCATGCTGATACTCGGCGAAATAGGCGATGCCGCAGCTGACAAAGAGGCCGACCAGAAACGTCGCGATGAGGGTGGCATTGACGCGCCGACGAATACCCAATTCCAGATCTCCTCTGAGGGCGAGCAAAAGCCAGTAGCGGAAAAATATTAAGGATGTGCGGCAAGCAGGCGAGCAAAGAGGACCTACGGTCGCGCTCAAGCCTGTCGTGCTTTTCTTTAATTCGCGAGCTCGAGACCCTGCTTGCGCGCCATCGTCTGCATGAATCCCAGCACCGCCGGCGGCGTGTCCACCAGCGTCCGGAAGATCTCGGTCAAGCTCGCGGCGCTTTGCGGCAGGAAGCTGTTGCCGGTCGCCTCGAGATGGGCGCGGAAGTCCGGATCGGCGAGCGCGCTCTCGAAGGCTTTGCGGTAGGCGGCGACAATCGGCGCCGGCGTGCCCGGCGCCAGCGTCAGGAACTCGCCGATCTCGATGAAGTCGATCCAGTAATCGTAAGCCTGGCGTGCCACCGGATCGGTGAGCTTCGGCTTGATCTGGTCGGCGAGCAACGGCGCGCCGAGCTCGGGCCGGGCCAGCAGGCGGCCCTCGACGAGATAGCCCGATTGCGCGATGAGCCGGAAGCCCGATGCCTTGAGCTCACGGACGTCGGCCGGATCGGAGATGGTGGTCATGTCGATCTCGCCGCGCTGCAGGCCCAGCACCAGCTCCTTCGCGGTCTTGTAGCCCAGCACCCAGCGCAGGTTCCAGCCGAGAAACTCGCCGCCGAACAGCGGCATCTGCATGCCGGCGCGGATCGCCGCAAGCCCGCCCATGACCACCGGCTCGGCACTCTTGTCATAGAGCCGCGGCGCGGCCGCGGCGCGCAGCACGACGACTGTGCCGTCGCGGCCATTGCCGCCGACCAGCGCCAGCTTGCCGACATCGTAGAGCGCATGCCCGCTGCCGAGATGCAGCGGATCGACCTGGGTCGCACCGCCGACCGCGAGGGCGAGCCCGTCGGGCTTGGTCTGGTTGACGAAATAATTGAGCCCGACGATGCCTTCCGCCCCCGGCATGTTGCGCGCCACGAAGGTCGGATTGCCGGGCAGGCCTTGCGCCAGATAGGGCGCGATCAGCCGTCCGAACAGATCGACCGTGCCGCCGGCGCCATAGCCGATGATCAATTGGATCTGCTTGTCCTTGAAGGACAGCGGCTCCTCGGCCCGCGCCGGGGCCAGCAGCAGCGACAGAAACAGGGCGAGCGACGCCGCGCGAAGCATCATCCGTTCCTCCCTCACGCCATCTCGGCACGCGCCCATTTGTCGGTATCGACCTCCCAGCCGCGGCGCGACAGGTCGCAGCCATTGCCTTGCGGATCGCGCATGCGGATCTCCGACTGACCGCGGTCGGCGGGACGGCGGGCGACGGTGGCGATGCCGTCGATGCGGTCGGCCAGCCCTTCCATGTCGCCGACCAGGAAGCCGATATGAGCGATGCCGAAGCGGCCCTCATGGCCGGGCCGGTCGTTGTAGAAGGCCTGGATCGCCATGTTGGAATGGCCATCGCCGACATGGCGGTTGCGATAGCCCGGTTTCTTGAACTGCTCCGCATGGGCAAGGCGCAGATCGCGGAAGCCGAACACGGTGCGGTAGAAATCGAAGCTGGTCTCGGGATCGAGTGCGTTGAGCGCCATATGGGCGATGCGCGGCAGGCCCGGCTGCTTGCCGCGGGGCAGCCCGAAATTGCGCTCGGACAGGCTGATCGGCTTGCATTCCGGATCGTAGATGCGCAGCTCGCCATGGCCGAGCGCGCCGCTCTCGCGCACCACCGTGCCGCGCGGACAATAGGCGCGGTAGCGCGCCTCGGTCTCGGCCAGCGAATCGACGGCGATGCCGATGCGGTTCCAGCCTTCCGCCATATTGGGCTCGCCGAGCTCGCGGCGCAGGCGGAAAAGCGCCAGCGTGTAGACGCCGTCGGTAAGGGTGATGTCGCCCTCCGGCGAGCGGCCGCGCTCGCTCAGCCCGAGATATTGGCCATAGAAGCGCGCCAGCGGCTCGGGATCGCGGCTCAATGCCGCGATATAGCAGATGGTCGCTTCCATACCCGTCCCTCCCCTTTTCAAGGGAGTTTCGCGGAAGCCGGGCGTTTAGGCCAGAGCTATGAAGCCGCGCCGTTCCTCGCCGCTGCGCTCGCTGCGACGCTGCCAGCACCAGCGATTGAGCAGGATCAGCGAGCGCAGCCGGCGGATGCGGCGGAAGCCGAGATGCTCGATGCTGCGGATGGCAGCCTCGTTGGAGGCCTCGCAGCTGACCAGCGCGCGGCGATAGCCGCGGACCGCCAGCACCGCCATGATATGGCCGAGCGTCTCCGAGAAGAGGCCGTGCCCGCGCCAGGCCCAGGCGGTGCGGCAATAGGCGATGAGCGGCACCGCATCGGATTCGCCGATGAGCTGCTTGGTGCGGACCCGGAAATGCACGAAGCTCTGATGCAGCAGCCGGTCGGTCGGGCCGAGCACGACGAAGCCGAGATCGCCCTCGCGCACCGCCTCGCGATAGAGCTGCCCCTCGCCCCGGAACATGCGCTCGCAGACCGGCCGGGGCAGCGCCCATTGGAAATTTCGCTTGGTCAGCACCAGCATGCGCAACCCGCCGCGCGAAAAAGGCCGCGCCAGCTGCGCCGGATCGGCGGCGAAGACGAGGTCGTCCTGCACACGGGCGAGCCGGCTCACGAGAAAGCGCGCCGCCTTGGCCCAGCCCCGCGTCTTCACCACTCCCAACAGGCGTAAGCCCATTCGCATCGAACACCACTCCCGCGGGCGGCCGCGCAAGGCCGCGGCCGCCCGCACGCCGCCGCAAAGGCTAGAAGCAAATCGCGGGCCGCTCGTCGATGGCCAGGAAAATCAAGCGCTTGCCGTGCCGCTGGAGCGGCACTGTAAAGCCGCGCGACGGGGTAGCACCTTCGCGCAGGCCCGGGGGTTACCCACTGCTGTCCGATGCAGGGAATTCAGGAGTCGGGCTCGTTGGAACGACCATTTCGGTCGTCGTGCTCGCGCTTGGCGCACGGCTGTCCGGTTCAGTTGCCAAAAGCGCGACGTCCGTCCTGGCGAGCCCTAAAGCGTCGCCTGAACGTCACTCTCGCGCTTGACGCGAGGGTCCACGTCTCTCTTTGAAGCGATCATCGCGACGACCAAAGGCGTGGATGCTCGCGACAGGCGCGAGCATGACGATTGAGCGTCGTCTTACTCCCGAGCCAGACTACCGAATCCCATGAACCGGACAGCCATGCGCTTGGCGCGATGATGACAATTTTGGGCGACCGTTAGGACAGAAAAATCGCGGCTAGCCGTGGGCCTGGCTGACCAGCACGGGCTGCTCGCGCCAGGCATCGGGAAAGAGGCGCTTCAGGCTGGCGAGCTTCGGCATGTCGAAGAACATGATGTAGGGCACGTCGGGATGCAGCGTCAGGAAATCCTGATGGTAATCCTCTGCCGGCCAGAAGCGCTGCGCCGGATCGATGCGGGTCACGATCTTCTCGGGGAAGACATGCGCCGCATCGAGCTGGTCGATATAGGCGCGGGCGATGCGGGCCTGCTCGGCATCGGCGGTGAAGATATCGGAGCGATATTGCGTGCCCTCGTCGGGGCCCTGGCGGTCGAGCTCGGTCGGGTTGTGCGCCACCGAGAAATAGATGCGCAGGATCTCGCCATAGCTGACCTGGGCCGGGTCGAAGCGGATCTCGACCGATTCGGCATGGCCGGTGCGGCCGCTCGAGACCTGCTCGTAGGTGGGCTCGGCCTTGTCGCCGCCGGCATAGCCGGAGACGACGCGGCTCACCCCCTTCACATGCTGGAACACGGCCTGCACGCCCCAGAAGCAGCCGCCCGCCAGCACCGCCGTCTCGGACCCGGTCTTGCCCTTGGCCTCGTCGAGGACGGGCGGCGGCACCAGCACCGGCGGCGCCTCGGTCTGCGCCAGGGCCGGTCCGAGCCCGAGCGCGAGCGCCAGGGCGGCGATGACGGCGAAGGATCGGGAAAGACGCATGCTGTCCTCCTGTGAGGGCGTGAGGCGCGAGCGCGAACCATAGCCTGTCCGGCCTGCCGCCGGGAGAGGGCGGCTATGCGCCGGGCTCCCGTGCATTTTCGCGGCCCGATCCCTATCTATGGCCGGCGAAGGGCCGCGAACAGGAAGGACGATCGATGGCAGGCGCCGAAACGCTCCACCTCTATATCGACGGCGAATGGCTCGATTCCAAGGGTCGCGCCACGCAGCCGGTGATCAATCCCGCGACCGAGGAGAGCGTCGGCCTCCTGCCGCATGCAAGCCGGGCCGATCTCGACCGGGCGCTGGCCGCCGCCGCCCGCGCGCAGATCCTGTGGCGCAAGACGCCGGCCATCGAGCGGGCGCGCATCCTGAAACGCGCCGCCGATCTCATCCGCAGCCGGAGCGACGCGATCGCGCAGCGCATGACGCTCGAGCAGGGCAAGGTGCTCGCCGAGGCGAGCCTCGAGGTCGGCGGCGCCGCCGACATTTTCGAGTGGAACGCCGAAGAGGCGCGCCGCCTCTATGGCAGGCTGGTGCCGCCGCGCGCGCCGGGCCAGCGGCTCATGGTGACGCGCGAGCCGGTCGGGCCGGTCGCGGCCTTCGCGCCCTGGAACTTCCCGGCGCTTCTGCCGGCGCGAAAAATCTCGGCGGCGCTGGCCGCAGGGTGCTGCTGCATCATCAAGCCGGCCGAGGAGACGCCCTCGCCGACCCTCGCCATGGCACGCGCGCTGGAAGAAGCCGGGCTGCCCAAGGGCGTGCTCAATGTCGTGTTCGGCGTGCCGCAGGAAATTTCCGAATATCTCCTGGCCTCGCCGGTGGTGCGAAAAATCTCCTTCACCGGCTCGACCGTGGTCGGCAAGCAGCTGCAGAAGCTCGCTGCCGATGGCTTGAAGCGCTGCACCATGGAGCTCGGCGGCCATGCGCCGGTGGTGGTGTTTGCCGATGCCGATCCCGACAAGGCGGCGGCCGCGTCGGTCACCGCGAAATTTCGCAATGCCGGCCAGGTTTGCGTCTCGCCGACGCGCTTTTACGTGCATGAGACGATCCATGACCGCTTCGCCAAGAGCTTCGCTGAGCTGGCGGCTGCCATGACGGTCGGCGACGGGCTCGATGCGGCGTCGGGCATGGGGCCGTGTGCCAATCCGCGGCGGCTCGAGGCGATGGCGAGCCTGATCGGCGATGCCGAAGCGCATGGCGCGAGGCGCCTCGCCGGCGGCCAGCGCATCGGCAACAAGGGCTATTTCTGGCAGCCGACGGTGCTCGCCGACGTGCCCGACGAGGCGGCCATGATGACGACCGAGCCCTTCGGGCCGGTGGCCGTGATCAACCGCTTCAAGGCGTTCGACGCCGTGGTCGAGGCCGCCAACCGCCTGCCTTACGGCCTCGCCGCCTTCGCCTTCACCGGCTCCGGCAAGATCGCATCCGAGATCGGCGAGGCGCTCGAAGCCGGCATGATCGGCATCAACAGCTTCGCCATCAGCCTGGCCGAGATGCCCTTCGGCGGCGTCAAGGAAAGCGGCTATGGCTCGGAAGGCGGCAGCGAGAGCCTCGATTCCTATCTCGTGACCAAGACCATCAGCCACCAGATGTGAGTGTTTCTCCGGCCGTCACCCTCGCGCGTGTCGCATTGCGCCGGATCTGGGCGCGCGAGCTGCAGGCGCTGGCCGAGGGACGGCCGACCAAGCGGTGGCGGCACCCCGCGACCGGCCTCATGCCCAAGACCGGCGCCGTCAAAGCCGCGGAGTAGGTCCAACGCCGGCTCGTCGCGGCGCCCCAGCCAGCCATTCCGTCAAGATTCGAAACGCATTCCGATAATCGACAAGCACGCCTGGCGGGGTTAGCTTCTGGCTTGGTTCGGGGCCCCGGAGAGCAGGGCTCGCCTAGGAGGAAGCATGGTCTCTCGCGAGGATAACGAGTTCATGACCCGGGTCGGCCCGGGCACGCCCTGCGGCGATCTCTTGCGGCGCTATTGGATGCCGGTCTGCCCGGCGATCGAGCTCACCAAGGAGAAGCCGAAGAAGCGCATCAAGATTCTGGGCGAGGATCTCGTGCTGTTTCGCGACGGCGCCGGCCGCTATGGCCTGGTCGCCGAGCAATGCGCCCATCGCCGCGCCTCGCTCTATTACGGCTTCGTCGAGGAGGACGGGCTGCGCTGCCCCTATCACGGCTGGAAGTACGACGTCTCCGGCCAATGCATCGAGATGCCCTTCGAGCCCAAGGGCACGCCCCTGATGCAGGAGGCCTGCCAGGCCGCCTATCCGGTCGAGCAGCTCGCCGGCATCCTGTTCGCCTATATGGGGCCGAAGCCGGTGCCGCTGCTGCCGCGCTACGAGCATCTGGTGCGCAAGGACGGCAAGCGCCGCATCGCCGTGCTGCCGGTGCATCGCTGCAACTGGCTGCAGGCGCAGGAGAACTCGGTCGACCCCGTGCATACCTACTGGCTGCATGGCGGCACCCTGAAATCGCTCGGCCTGCAGAAGGACAAGCAGGACTATTACATGCGGCCGATCGAGAATTACGAGTTCGAGGTCGTCCATGCGACGGGCTGGAGCGGCATCCGCAAGGTGCGCATCTATGGCGGCGAGAATGCCGAGCGCGAAGGCGGCCATCCGGCGATCTTCCCGAACATATTGATGAACGCGCAGGGCAAGCAGCTCGCCACCAAGAAGCGCGAGATCGTGTCGCACTGGCGTGTGCCGCTGGATGACGAGAACACCCACATCCTGTGGTGTGGCTTCACCCCCTCCGACGACGGGGCCGAGATCGACCAGCCCGACGATCAGATTCCGGTCAGCTATGCCGACCATCCGATGCAGCCGGACGGCGAGTACGATCTCAGCACCTTCTTTTCGCAGGATCTGATGGCCTGGGAGACGCAAGGCCCGCTCTACGACCGCAGCCAGGAGCTCCTCGGGCGTTCCGATTCCGGCATCGCCATGTGGCGGAAGCTGCTGCGCCAGCAGATCGAGGCGGTCAAGGCCGGCAAGGATCCGGCCGGCGTGATCCGCGATCCAAAGCAGAACGAGATCATCCGCTTCGGCATCGACGAGCGCAGCAAGAACGCGCTCGCGGCGGAGTAGCCTCTTTTCAAATCGTCATGCCCGGGCTTGACCCGGGCATCCACGTCTTTGTTCGATCATGCACGTGGATGGCCGGGTCAAGCCCGGCCATGACGGAATAATTCAATCGGGGGAGGAAAGATGACCACCGCCAGCGACCATCACCATCCGCACGATCATGATCACCACCATGATCACGATCACCCGCATGAGCACGAATATACGGAAGCAGTGGCGGCGCTCGAGCAGGACCTGAAGCTCGCCTCGACCATTCTCGAATGGGAATCGGGCGACATCTTCGGCCATGTCGGGGTGCGCCTGCCGGGCGGCGACGGCATCGCCTGCAAGCTGTTCCGCTATTGCGGGCTGCAGCCGGAAGACTGGCTCGTCCATTTCGATTTTGCCGGCAAGAAGCTGTCCGGCGTCGGCACGCCGCCGGCCGAATATGCGATCTATACCGAGATCCTGCGGCGCCGACCCGACGTGCAGGCCTGCGTGCATAGCCATGCGCCGGCCTGCGTCGCCATGAGCCTCGCCGACAAGCCGATCACCACCATCCATATGCAGAGCGCCAAGTTCGGCGACGGCGTGCCGATCTACCCGCGGCCCATCCATATCAAGGACCAGGACGAAGGCACCGACTTGGCGCAGATGCTGGCCGATGGCCGCGCCATCATCATCAAGGGTCATGGGGTGGTGACGGTCGGACGCACGATCGACGAGGCGACCATGAACGCGCTCTATCTCGAGCGCACCGCCAAGATCCAGGGTCTCGCCATGGCGCTGGGCTTCACCGGTCCGACGCGCGAGTTCATGGCCGAGATCCAGGAAAGCTCGCGCAAGCAGCAGGCGATGGGCACGGTCGAGGAGCGGCACAAGCTGCGCGGCGGCTATTCGAACGAATGGGCCTATTACACCAACAAGATCCGCGCCGGCGAGCGCTGGACGCGCGGCTGGAGCTGAAGTGACGCAGAATACGCTGCGCTTGGGATTCGTCGGTCTCGGCCAGGCGGCGCAGCACATCATCGCCGAGCTGCGGCAGGCGCAGGAATCCCCCTGGAAGATCGCCGCCGCCGCCGACCCGCGCGCGCATGCCCGTGACGCCTTCGCGCGCGAGTTCGGCGGCCCGGTCTTCGCCGATGCCGCCGACCTCTGCCGCCTATCGGATGTCGACGCGGTCTATATCGCGACGCCGCCCTGGCTGCATCGCGCCCATGTCGAGATCGCGGCCGAATGCGGCAAGCACATCATCTGCGAGAAGCCGATGGCGCTGTCGATCGCGGATTGCGACGCCATGGTCGCGGCCGCCAAGCGTCACGGCATCATGCTGATGGCGGGCCACACCCACAGCTTCGACGCGCCGGTGCGCAAGATCGAGGAGCTGGTCGCGGGCGGCAAGGTCGGCAATCTCCATGCCATCAACAGCTGGAACTGCAATGAATTCCAGCACCGCTCGCGGCTGACCGCGGAGCTCGAGGCGACGCGCGGGCCGATCCTCAATCAGGGACCGCACCAGATCGACATCGTGCGCCAGATCGGCGGCGGGCTGGTGCGCAGCGTACGGGCCCAGACCATCATGGACGGCATCAGCCGAGTCGAGGGCGGCTATGTCGCCTGGCTCGATTTCGAATCGGGCGTGCCGGCGACGCTGGTCTATGACGGGCGCAGCCTGTTCGACACGGCCGAGCTGTTCGGCTGGCTCGGGGAAAGCGGCCAGGCGCGCGATCCGGGCCTGGCTCGCAAGCGCCGCACGACCTATCGCGAGATCGCGAGCCTGCCCGAAGAGGCGCGCGAGGCGCGGCTCGAAGCGGAGAAGGAGCAGGGCCGTTACGGGGCCGGCGCGGTCCATGACGGGCGCGGGATCGACGGGCCGCTGCAGCAGCCTTTCTTTGGGCTGCTGCTGGTGCATTGCGAGGAGGCCACCATCCGGCAATCGCCGGACGGGCTCTATCTCTACACCGACAAGGGCCGCGAGGAGCTGAAGCTGGCGCGCGAGGCGCGCGGCCGCATGGCCGAGCTCGCCGAGCTGCATGCCAGCATCACAAGTGGCCGTCCGCCTTTCCATGACGGCGCCTGGGGCACCGCCACCCTCGAAGTCTGCTTCGCGATCATGGAGTCGGCGGCCAAGCGTGCCGACATCAGCATGACCCGCCAGGTGGCGAGCCGGTAGCAGCGAGGCGCCCCTCTCCCGACCGGCGGGAGAGGGGCAAGACGCTTACTTGTTGGCGGCGGTGGCGGTGGCTTCCGGCCGGGGCGGCACCTCGACCATGACGCCGTGGCGATAGGCTTCGGCCTTCACCACCATGGCCTGGTGCAACAGATCGACCGTCTCCTTCTGCCCGTTCGGCATGGAGTCGATCTGCGCATAGATGGCGCGGATCTGCTGGTCGTAGCTGGTCTGGGCGGACGGGGTCTGGGCGAGCGCCGGGGCGGCAAGCAACGCCACCGCGGCAGCCGCGGTAAGAATCTTCTTCACTGGAAACCTCTCTTTCGACGACCGATGTTGCGCCCGTCCGTATCGCCGACCCTGAGGCCGAGCGGCGCGGTGGTCCCGGGCAACAGCGGAAGAGTCGATGAAGCGCAGTCCCGGTTCAAATTAAAACCAGGGCGCGAACATTAACTTCGGTAACGGGTCTGTAACAGCCGGAAGCTGCCCGGCAGCGCCGGCCGGCCGCACCACCACCCGGACCGGGAGCCGCCAAGGGCAGGGCGTCGAGCGGCATGGCTGGTTTCTACCAGCCCTGGGTTACGGTTTTTCGATCGCCGCTAGGTCTCGCGGCCTATGTATCGAGGGTGCCGCCGGCGAAGATCTTCTCTTCCGCCAGCAGCGTGCGCGTCGAGCCCTGGCGGTGATTGTAGCGGCGGAAGGCGTCCATCATGGCGCGGTTGGCCTGCATGCCATAGGCCATGGGGTCGCCCCACACCTCCTGCTGTCCCTTGAAGCGCTCGCGCAGGTAAAGGATGGCGAAGCCGGCGCGGTCGCCGGCGATGTCCTGCTCGGCGAGCTGCTTCGCCTTGGCCAGCCCGTCATAGAGGCGCCGCGCCAGGCCGGGATTCTCGCGATCGAGCCGGCCGCTCATCACGATCACATGCATGGGCGGGAAGATCTGCTTGTCGCGCCACAGCGCCAGATCCTCGGCCTCGTAATCGGGAAAGAGGCGCATGACATCCGGCGAGCGCTCGAGCCGGTCGAACATGGCGCCATCGGAAATGTCGGTCATGAGCGCGTCGATGTCGCCGTCGAGCAGGAGGTCGAGCGTCGGCTTGCCGTCGCCGATCACCGCGAGGCGCGTTCCGACCTCATGCAGCGGGAAATGATGCGCGGTCTGCGTCACCCAGCTGATGGCGCGCGCATCGACGCCGTAGAAATCCTCGAGCAGGCCGCTCCCCCAGATCGTGACGGCGGTGCGGTACTGGCGCGTGCCGACGCGTTTGCCGGCGAGGTCCCGGGGCGAGGCGATGCCGCGGTCGCGGCGGCAGAAGATCATGGGCAGCACGGATTTGCGCTTGGGAAAGACCGGCAGCCCGACCAGGTCCCAGCCGGCGTCGACCGCCGCCAGCCAATAGCCGAGATTGAGATCCCACAGGCCGAAGCGCCCCTCGCGCAGCTCCGGCATGTCCTTGCCCACCATCGAGGAGGTCTTGGCCGGGACGAGCTTCACGCCCTCGATGGCGACGCGGCCTTCGAGCATCGGCATGGTGACGTCGTAGCGCATGCTCGAGATGGGAATCTCGAGCAGCCCGGCACTCGTCCCGGCCGCCACCCGCGGCTACTCGCCCGGGACCAGCGCCGGGTCGCGCCGCACCTTCTCCTTCCAGCAGCTGCGATGGTCCGCATCGGCTGGAATCACGCCGGAAAAGACGACCATGTCGGACATGTCGTTCTTGGCCGGGTCGGTGATGACATGCAGCGGCTCCTGGCCGCGCTCGATCGCGTCCATGCCCGCCAGCAGCTGCTTGCGCGCCTGCACGATCGGCATGTCGGTGGTGCCGAGGAATTCCTGGGTGCGGTCGTTGATCGGCCCGGCCGACTCGACCGCGAAGGCGTCATGCACGACGAAGGAACCGCCCATGCCGGTGAAGTTCTTGGTGATCATCTCGGCGCGGCTCTGCAGATAGCGGTTGCCGAGATTGCGCTGCAGATGTCCGTCGGGGGTGAGGTCCTGCCACGCGCGCCGGCTCGCCTCGGCGGTGAAGGGCTTGGCGCGGTTGAAGGCGATGTCGAAGCGCAGATGGTGGGTGTCGTCGATCGGCACATGCCAATTCACCTGATAGCCCTGGCCGACGCGGCCCTCATTGCCGACGATCGCCGTCTTGTTGGGCATCAGGAAATTGGTGATCCGCACATATTTGCCCTTGTCCGATTTGCGGATCGAGTAGATGCGCAGCCCGTAATGGGTCGGCTCATATTCGAGGGTCGGACGGCCGTCGCCGCGGTAATAGGCATCCGCCGAGCGGTCGCTGCCCGGCACCGGTCGGCTGTCGACCGG
>Ga0134125_10002526_pt1 | contig 21610 bp, 24 predicted proteins | sample KB31751_FD_96464 | JGI IMG/M metagenome (GOLD analysis project Ga0134125, IMG submission 96464) | Terrestrial soil microbial communities with excess Nitrogen fertilizer from Kellogg Biological Station, Michigan, USA - KB3-175-1 | ecosystem: Environmental > Terrestrial > Soil > Unclassified ... | reverse complement strand
TGGATCAGGTAATCGGACAGGCGCTCTCGGCATTCAACCGCATCCAGAATACGAGCCCATTGAACCAGCATCTTGTGCAGGGAGCGGCGAACTAGCCATGCTTGCTGTATGGGGTGGCGTCGAATGCAGCATCGTTCGCGTGAAAAACGGAGTTCGCAACCAGCTTATCGAGACTGGTCACTATGCGCGCATTGAGGATTTAGACCTGATCGCGGGGTTGGGGATCAACACGTTACGTTACCCAGCTTTATGGGAACTGGTTGAATCCGTCGAGGGTTACGATGATTGGGGTTGGCTCGATCTTCGGCTTTCAAAGCTGAAACAACTCGGCATTTCGCCCGTAGCGGAACTGCTCCACCACGGGAGTGGGCCAGCGTGGACGCACATCCTTGCCCCGGACTTTCCTGATCGACTGGCTGCGTTCGCACATCGACTTGCCAGACGCTATCCTTGGATAAGCCAATTTACCCCAGTGGCCGAGCCGCTCACCACAGCAAGAATGAGTGGTCTATATGGGGTCTGGTATCCCCACGCCTCGGATGAGGCGACGTGTTTCCGTCTGCTCGTCGCCCAATGCCGGGCGATCGCAAAAGCAATGCGTGCCATTCGCGAAGTGATCCCTCAGGCGCAGCTTGTCCTGACCGAGGACTTCGGCCGGACCTTCGCAATGCCGAAGCTACAATACCAGGCGGAGTATGAAAACGACCGCCGCTGGTTGTCGATGGACCTCCTTTGCGGGCAGGTCGATGCTAGCCATCCGTTCCACACTCGATTGCCTTCTTCCGGTGTCGATCCACTTCACCTCTTGGAACTCACGACAGAACCCTGTGGCCCCGATCTCGTCGGCGTCGATTATTACCTTACCAGCGACCGGTTCCTTGACGACAGGACGGAACGCCATCGGGGCGAGCCTGTCGGCGGAAACGGAATTGACGCCTATGTCGACATCGCGGCGGTCAGGTCTGAAATCTCACCCACTGACGTTGGACTTTTGCCTCGCCTCAAGGAGGTTTGGGAGCGTTACCGGCGGCCAATTGTCGTCGCAGAGCTTCATAATGGATGCACCCGCGAAGAACAGTTGCGCTGGTTCATGGAAGGATGGCATGTCGCCCAAGACTGCCTGACCTCAGGCGTCGACGTGCGTGGCGTCACAGCTTGGTCTTTGTTCGGCGCGGTCGACTGGAATTCAATGATGTCGCGACGCGATGGATATTATGAATGCGGCGTCTTTGACGCCAGGGCCTCGCCGCCTCGTAAAACCATTCTTGCCGATGCCATTTCGGCGCTAAATTCAGGGCTGTCGTTTTATCACCCCGTCCTCGATCAAGCGGGTTGGTGGCGGCCCCCGCTCGACGCCGTTAACGGAACCTCGAAGCTGATCTTGAGAGGAGTTGGAGTTGACCAGCGCGTTTCGGATCTCTGTGGATGCTGCATTAAGCGGCGGATCCCCAGTTTCGTATCCCGTGAGAAAAACAATACCTCGCCGAATCACACTCCTTGGGGGGAAATCACTATTGAGTTTTCCAGCGACCATGAAGACCATACCATCTTAAACGCACGATATGCCGAGGGTGGGACAATTTCCGTCGAAGTCGGGGAAAAGTTCGATTGGATGGCGACCTGCAATGCATTTCTGGACCTTTTGATTGACGGGGTGGAAGGTTGTTTTGCAATTTTGGATGTCGGTGGCGCTAACCAGTATCGTCTCGCCAACCTGACAGCCGCGGAAGACCAAAACGCCCGGGCGGCGCTAGTATCGCCGGCCGCGACTGTAAACGCGCGGTCTCTACGGCTCCGGCCAAGCGCCTAACAAGGCCTTATCCGAGCGGCGGTCGACCTCTGAAAGTTTTTGTTCCCCCTTGGAGGCGGGCGAAGGTGCTGCTTGGGGATTATCGGCCGCGATGGAATGATGGGATTGGCGGTCGTGCTAGGTGAAGACAGTTCACCTAACGAGACCTTTATCCAGGTCGCAAGCCGCGGTTTTCTCATAACTACGACCCAGTTGCGTTCAGCGATGTTCGCCAGTTCAAGCCTCCATCTATCGTTTTGTCGTTATGCGCACGATTTTCTGATCCACACATCCCGGACGGCACTGGTCAACAGCCGCGCCAAGATTGAGGAGAGACTGGCGCGATGGCTGTTACTGGTTCACGATCGGACGGACGAGAACACGCTCAATCTTACGCACGAATTCCTTTCTACGATGCTCGGAGTGAGGCGGCCGGGCGTTACGCTCGCTTTACACATGCTTGAGTATCGCGGCCTTATCCGCGCCAAGCGCTCAGAGATTGTCATTATCGACCGCGATGGTCTCGTAGCCCTTACCCAAGGTCTCTACGGCCCTGAGGAACAGCGGCTGCGCACACACTTCCCTTTTGTATTATCTGGTGCGCGTACGTCAGAGAAACAACTGCCTGCTACGAGCCTTGGTTATGCCGAAATGTCTGAGAATGGCTGGACAGACGCCGCTCGCCGCCTCCATCCCGAGAAGGGTAGCTATATCTAATGGAATTTCTCCTACCGGGGGCTACGATCGCAGCTCCGGCTTGTGGAGGGACATCTTCTACTAAGTCCCGGCCTGTCGGACCGGCTGCGCAGCGACGGCCACGATGCCGAGCGTCGCGGTTGGTAGAAGCCGAGCGATCACGCACCGGCCTGGATCGAACTCAATTGAATCGCGGGGAACGCAGAAGCCCGGCGCGGATTATATCGAAATGAAAACATCAATCGACAAAATCTCTCTCCATGCGGCCGGAGGGTACAACGTCGTGGTTGAGACACCGCGGGGAAGCCGAATAAAATTCGCTTACGATTCTGAGACCGGGCTGTTCCGCGCCAAGAAGCTGCTCGCCATGGGTTTCACCTTCCCTTTCCCCTTCGGCTTGTTCCTGTCAACGCGAGCCGATGACGGCGATCCACTGGATGTGCTGCTGCTGACGGACGCCGATCTTCCGGTGGGCTCCTTGGTAAGATGCCGACTGCTCGGGGGGATCGCGATGGAAGAGTCGATCGAGGGAAAGACAAAACGCAATGACCGCCTGTTGGCGGTGCCGCTCCTGCGGCACCAGGATCGTCCGCCATATGAGCTCTTGGAAATTCCTGGAGCCGAACTCAAGGACATCGAGGAATTCTTCGTCTCCTACCAGGCTGCCGACGGCAAGGACGTGAAGGTCGTCGCACGCCTGGACAGGTCGGAGGCAGAGAGCATTATCAGCAAAGCGGAGCGGTCTTGACGAAATTGGACCAAGGACTGCGCTTTGGACCCCTTTGCGGCCGCTGGGTTCATCTTTGCGTCGACATGCAACGCATGTTTGCCGAGCCGACTGAATGGCATACGCCATGGATGGAACGGGTGGTGCCGAATGTCATCTCAGTCGTTGAACTCGATCCTACGCGCACGATCTTCACGCGGTTCATCCCTCCTCACTCTCCCGACGATACCAGTGGCGCCTGGCGCCGATATTATCACAAGTGGGAGGCGATGACCCGTGGCCGGCTTGACCTTGAACTGCTTGACCTCGTGCCGGAACTGCAACAGTTCGTGCCACCAGCGTTGCTGGAAGATAAGCTTGTTATGTCTGTCTGGCACGGTGCGCTGCACGCCCGCCTGAGATCAGCCGGGATTGATTCCCTCATCGTGTCGGGCGCGGAGACGGAGGTTTGCGTGCTCGCCACCGTGATGGGAGCCATCGATCTGGGCTACCGCGTGATCATAGTCGCCGATGCGATTTGTTCCGGAGCGGACTCGACCCACGATGCCATGCTCGAAATCTATGAAAGCCGCTATGGTATGCAGGTAGAGACGGTGACCACCGCCGAGCTCCTCGCCGCGCGGCTGGACGGAATGTTGTAGAACTGGGGCGCACCTTCGCATGACGGAACGGGAAATGATCGTCGGCTCACTGGGCGTGACTCCCAGTTTCGATGTCGCATTGGAGGCGCGACGGCGCATCGACTTTGTCGGGACCTATTTGCGTGCGTCGGGACTCAGCGGTGGAGTGGATTCACTTGCCGCGGCCCTTCTGGCCCAACGGGCGGTCGAGGAACTGAGAGCCACTGGGTTTGTGTGCACTAGCGATCAAGCCTTCGTCCCGCACTTCGATTGGGACCGCCTCATTTCTACACCGTCCATTCGACCAAGGATGGAAGAACATCTTCGTGCTCTCAACGGTCGGTGACTGGGTCGCTTACGCCTTGCTTCCGACGCGATCGATCCAGACTTCGAAGCGTTCCAGGTAGAGTTCGAGGAATGATCGCGTCTGGTCGTCGGTTACGCTCAGATCATCCGAGATCAGGCCCGGCTTAAACTGGAAATACACCTCAGGCTGGCCCATTACGACCATTTCGACGACCGGCAAGAGGCTGCGCAACTGCGATTGGGCGACCGCCGTGCCGATCGCGCCCGATCTGGGAATTTGAATCGCTCGGATTCGAAACTTCCAACCTCTCCATCCCATCCGTTGGTAGGGAAGCCATGACAGACCGCCTCAGCGCTTCTCGCCGATCAATCGGAGTCCGCTTCGATGAGTACCCCGAAGGCTGGCGCCAACGTGGTACAAATAAAGAAAACAGGTCGCTACTGAGGGGTGTTCGTGTCATTTGATCCCGACACGCTATTTTTTGCGGCGGGGATATGCGCCGCGGCATTGGCCATGACCATGCTGGGCGCGTGATTCCAGAATCGTATGGACCGGTTTCTCATCGGCTGGATGGCGGGCATGGCGCTGATTGGAAGCGGCGTTATCGTCTATGCAACGGTCCCACCGGGCCATACTATAATCGCCGCCATCGCATTCACGCTGGAACTCGTTGGTTTCGTCGCGGTTTTCGTAGCTGCGAAGCAGTTCAGCGGCAAACAGATAGACCGGAAACGCATGGCGGCGCTCGGCCTTGTCGTTCTCGTTCCCGTCACCGTCCCTATTGCGAGCGGCTTCGACGGCCTCGGCATCATGATTTACAATTTCCTGGCGGCAGCCCTTCTTGCCGTGACGGCATGGCAATATTGGACCGTCCGTTCAGAGGCGCCTATTTCCCTCACCGGCGTGACCATTCTTTACCTGCTGTCGGCTCTTTCCTTCGTGGCGTGCGGGGGCGATGTTGCTTCATGGCCAGAAATGGGTACTCGACGCCCGACCGGACAATTGGGCCGAACATTTCAATGCGATCATGTCGATTGCCGGCATTACCGGCATCGGCGCGCTTTCTCTCGGCCTCAATCAATCGCGCGCAGCACGCCGGCATCAACAGGAGGCTCGCACGGATTCACTGACGGGATTACTCAATCGTCGGGCACTGTTCGATAGCCTGTCGAATGGGCAGTTACATGAAAGCGATGCGGTGATCGCCTTCGATCTCGACCGGTTCAAGGCCATCAATGATCGGCATGGGCACTGCGGTGGCTACCTGGTTCTACGCTGCTTCGCGGAAGTACTGCGTCTACATGCGCGGCAGGGCGATTTGGCTGCACGGACCAGCGGCGAGGAATTCATTCTCGTCATGCGAGACACATCACTTGCCTTGGCGATCGATACGGCCGAGCGCATACGGGCGTCGTTTGCCGCAAGTGACGTGAAGGCCGCCAGAGGCGAAATCAAAGCTACTGCCAGCGCAGGCGTCGCACTGCCGCAGTCGGTAGACGAAAGTTTCGAGGACGTGCTGAAGCGCGCCGATGCCGCGCTCTATAAGGCAAAGGATACCGGTCGCAATCGTGACTCTTCCCAGTTCCAGGTCGCGGCCTGACTTTCAAATCCCGGAATACCTCGGAAAGTGGATGCCCCGCCCGCCCGTTTGTCACCGGGCAGGTCGAGCGCTCACGGCTTTCAGGCCAGTTGCTCGAAAGTGCATTGGCGTGGGGTTTTGTCCGGTCGCCACCGCAGCAGCTTCGTCCCATGGCGAAAGCGGTCGCCACTGACATGATCGAAGCGAACCTCCACAACGAGGTCAGGGCGCAACGGTTCCCATTTACCGCTGCGCTCGGTGCTCCAGCGGGTGGGTCCGCCGGGCGCCTTTCCCGTGAAGCCGGGCGGCTCACGCAATGCTTCAAGTTGCTTGGTCAGCGCGCCTCGCTCGTCGTTTCCGATCGTCGAGGTAAAGCCGACATGGTCGAGCTTGCCATCGTGGTCGTAGAGGCCAAGCAGCAAGGAACCGACTTCGTGCCTGCCGGCGAGATAGCGGAAACCGCCGACCACGCAGTCTGCCGTCCGCATGCGCTTGATTTTGACCATCGCTCGCTCGCCGGGAGAGTACGGATCGTGACGCCGTTTCGCGACGACACCATCTGTCTTTCCGTGGCCAGCACCCTTCAACCAGGCTTCGGCTTCCTTCGGGTCGAACGTGATGGGCGAAAGTTCGATGCCTTTGTCCGATAAGGCACTGACGAAAGTCTCGAGCGCGATGCGTCTTGTCGAGAGCGGCTGATCGGCTAGAATCTTGCCGGGAGTGTCGGCCAGCATGTCGAATAGCACGAGCTTGGCGGGGTTTCGACAGCCAGTTTGCGAATCCGGCTTTCAACCGGGTGAAGCCGCATCTGCAGCGCGTCAAAAGAAAACTTACCCGAGAGCTCGATCACGATCTCCCCGTCGGTGACGAACCGCGGCGCGGCCAGACCCCGTAAGAGATCGACCAGTTCGGGAAAGTAGCGGCCCAGTGGCTTGCCTGACTTGGCGCGGATGTCGAAGGCGTCGCCCGCCTTGAAGGCGAGACAGCGAAAGCCGTCCCATTTCGGCTCGCATTGCCAGATGCCTTCTTCGATGGGAATGGCGTCCGCCAGTTTCGCCTCCATGGGAGCGGTGTCGACCGGCAATAGAAAGGAAACGGAAGGGGAAGAAGTTGCTTTTGCCATTATTTGTATCGGCCGTTCAATGGGATGTCTTCCAGACGCTCGCCAACGGCCCCTTGCCGCCGTAGACCGGATCCTTGCGCGGTTTCGCAACTTCCGGGATGGTCTTCAGCGCGCGGGCGTGATCCTCGCTGCCGGTACATTCGTCGTAAGTACCGGTTAGCGGATAGGCGCCGACGACCAGAAAGTCATCGCTTGCGTCGAGGCATTGGTGACCCGTCCCTGCCGGGAGTATGGCGACGTCGCCGGCTTTCAAGGTCAAGGCGCGTCCACGTTTGCCGCCCAACCGAACCTTGGCAGACCCCCGCGCGATGCCGAGAACCTCAAGAATGCGGGAATGATAATGCGCGTAGTCGTAGATGCCGTTTCGCCAGGACCCGCCCCAGCCGTTGAGAGCGAAGAGGTCCTCGAAAATGGCCGCAGGATCAAAATCCCCGGCCAGTTTTACAGCGCCGTGGTAGACAATGAGCGGCCAATCCGGATGGTTCGGGATCACGCCATCGTCCTTGAAACGAAATGTGTCGGCCTTGCGATCCCGCAAAAGACCCTCCAAGTCCTTTTCGGATGGTCGTTGCCAACCCGTCAGCCTCTCCACGATCTTTTTTCCGCTCTCGGCAATGGTCATCGACATCCTCCCTGCCGCACCGATTGACAGCAACGCCAGCCGCCCAGACGAGTTCCGTCAAGGCGTGGCGCTTCCGCCCTTTGCTTACAATGCCCGCCTGCACTATCTTACGCCATTCCCTGATCTGAAAGAGCGCATGGCACAACGAACCGGCAGCGCCGACCTCCCCCTTCACAACGGCCGCGTCCCTCCCTGGCTCGGGCAACGCATGGCTTCGCTCGGCGCGATCATGTGCCAAGCGATCGTGCACCACTATGGGCGCGACGAGTTCCTGCGGCGGCTGGCGCATCCGTTCTGGTTCCAGTCGTTCGGCGCCGTGATGGGCATGGACTGGCATTCTTCCGGCATCACGACCTGCGTCATCGGAGCGTTGAAGCGTGGGCTGGCCCCGCTCGGGCATGAACTCGGCATCCATGTCTGTGGCGGCCGCGGAAAGCATTCTCGGCGCACGCCCGACGAGCTGATGGCGCTCGGGGACCGCATCGGCTTCGACGGCGCCGCCTTGACGCGGGCGAGCAGACTGGTGGCCAAGGTCGACAGCGCGGCCCTGCAGGACGGCTTCGACCTCTATCTGCATGGTTTCTTCGTCACTGACGACGGCCGCTGGACCGTCGTGCAGCAAGGCATGAACGGCGACAAGCGCCAGGCACGGCGCTATCACTGGCATTCGGGCGACATCACCGACTTCGTCGATACCCCGCACAGCGCGATCGAAGGTCCGGCGCAGGGCGAGATCGTCAACCTCACCGACAAGCGCGCTGCGCGCTCCCGCACCGCGCAGCTTGATCTGCTCGCAGAACTCGGCCCGGATCGCGTCGCCGACCACTATGCGGACCTCGTCGGGATGGAGACGCCGCAGCCAACGCTGCCGCATCTCGTCATGCCGGCGCACCACGATGTGCGATCGAGCGATGTGTTCGTGCGTCGACTGCACGGCACGTTAGCTGTCGCGGCCGAACGCGGCCCCGTCGATTTCCCGGAATTACTGCTGACGCCCGGAGTTGGCGCCCGCACGGTCCAATCGCTTGCGATGGTCGCCGAGGTTATTCACGGCGCGCCCTATCGTTTCCAGGATCCCGCACGGTTCTCGCTCGCGCATGGCGGCAAGGACCGCCTCCCCTATCCCGTGCCGACCAAAGTCTATGACGAAACCATCCGGGTCCTGAAATATGCAGTGCAAAAGGCGAAGCTGGGCCGCGAGGAACAACTCGCCGCTATCCGCCGGCTGGACGAGCAGGCGCGCCGCCTCGAGTCCATAGCGGACGGCCCGTCATTTGATGCCTTTGTCATGCGCGAGCGGGCCGCATCGCCGTCATATGGCGGACGCTCGGTATTTGGTTGGGAGACATCATCCGCGTCAGCCGCCCGGAAACGGCTCAACGAATAATGGCGCTTGAGGCTCCGTTTCGGATTTGCGAGTCATCAGCCGCCCTGCCGGTGTTTCCACCGTGAAACCAAAAGCTTGAACAGCCGTTGGCAGCCGAGTGGTGTTCAAATGCGATAGTCAAGGCTGCCTGTGTTTGGATGGATGACAGGCCGCCGATATAGCTCGCCCTATCGGGACAAAGAAAACGCAGGTGGCTGAAATGGACGTCGTTACCGCTTTATTTGGGGTCAAAGATCATGTTTCGCTATCGCAGGGATGCGCTCGCGCCGTTCTGATTTTCTTCTACGGGTTGCTGTTGCTGCGAATAAGCGGCAGACGGACATTTGGCCGCTGGTCCGCGCTTGACATCGTCGTTTCCATCATCGTGGGTTCCGCACTTGGTCGGGCGCTGACCGGCAATGCGCCCCTGCCCGGCACGATGGTGGCGGCGGCGGTTATGGTTGGCCTGCACGTCCTCATCGCCAATCTTGTGGCCCGGTTCCCCAGGCTGGCGCGCATCATAGAAGGTCAATCGATTATCCTCGCCGAACAAGGCCGTATCGATCACCGTGCACGCAAGAATTCTATGATTTCCACGTCGGACCTCGAAGAGGCGCTGCGCCAGAAGGGCATAGATGGTGAAGCGCAGATAGATCAGGTCAAGGCAATGAGGCTGGAGCCTAGCGGCGAGATCAGCGTGATAAAACGCAAAACGAATCCGGAGCGCACTCCCCGCACCCGGGAAAAGTGAGTCCTGAAAACCATCTGGCTGGGCGTATTGTGCTTGAGCCGGCCTTGCTGGACCGCAAAAATAGCGGGAGATCGCCTGGCCGACAGGGCAGCTGACAAAATGGTCGCTGAAAGCCCTACGCGACCAACCACCAGGAGCTCGATGCCAACGAGGCGGTGCAGGAAGAGGTGCGAAACGCCGCACGTGCACTCGCCGAAGCGGTTATGGAGAGGAGGGCTGGTCGCTTGAAGCCAATCGGATCCAATCAAAATCCCCACAGCGACTGACCGGAGCGTACCGGTTCGGTGACGACTAGGGAGCCGGTGACCCGGACCGGGACTGAGGCGGACGCCGTAGTCACCCTTGCCGCCGGAGCGTCCCGCGCTTCGTCGGCTTCGCCCTCGGCCGGAGGTTCGAAATCGGAGGCGGGGCGGCCATCGGTCATGGCCGGCGGCATGTCCTGCCCGAGCAGCGAAGGCCGCGCGCCTTCGATGCCCATGATCCGGACGTTGCGCTGGCCAAGTTCCGCGACCAGTTCGCGCAGTTCCGCCTTGTCGATGTCGAGCCCGTCGACATCGAGCACCACGGGCCTGCGCAGGAAGAAGCCGGCGGAGCGGGCGGCGAGATCGTCAAGGCCCGTCAGCCAGTCCTCGAAGGGCAGCTCCGGGGCAAGCGACAGGGCAAGGAAGGACCGCCCCTTGAGGCGGATGGGCCGGGGTTTCGTTAACACGGTGGTAATCTTGGTAAATTTTCGGTTGCCAAGATGTATCGGCGAAATGGTTAACGAAAGGTTAACGTCAAGCTCCTGAACGGGCCAGGACTGCGGGGCGCATAGGTGAAACGGCACCGGACCGAGAGGGGAAAACGCTGTGGCCGCGCCGTTTTCAGGGGCCGGGGCGATGCGTCTGGAGCGATCTCCAGCAGCGCAAAAAAATGTTTCGACGCCCTATGAAATTTTTTGGCAGGCGACAAAAATACCGTGGATGCCCGGGCCGCTCGAAGACGACACGGCGCTGATTCGGACGGGCCGAGGGAACCCTCAGATGGGAGCATGAAGCCGCAAAATTCTCGAGGCACACCACGTGGTAGGCGCCGGGGGTATTGAATGTGTACTCTACCTGGTTGACGTAGCCGGGCAATCCGCCACGGCTGACTTCAGGCCGGTTTGCCTGCTGACGCGGCGCGTTCGCGCAGATAATCCTCTGTCGTGCGCGGAACTGGGCGGCTTGAGGTTTCGTAAGGGTCGAAGCCCTCGTTCGTGACCGCTTCGACACGGCAGTGATCGCACATGCGCACGACATCGAGCCGCCTTGCATTCTCGCCGGCAAACATCCAGTGCTTGCCTTCCAGCTTGGCGACGATGCGCTCGACGGTGCTTTTCGTCCCGAACGGGGCGTCACAGCGGATGCATTGGAACGGCTCCTCCTGCTTGACCACCCGGCGTGGCGCTTTCCAGGCGTGGAAATCCAATTGCGGCTCGAGCGAGATCGCGTTTTCCGGGCAGGTCGCGGCGCAGAGCCCACACTGGACGCAGGCGCTCTCGGTAAAATATAGAGCCGGCTTTTCCTCGCTGTCGGAAAGCGCACCCGTGGGACAGGCCGACACGCATGAAAGGCACAGCGTGCAGGCATCGACATTGACGTCGAGCCCGCCGAACGGTGCGTCCACCGGTAATGCCGTGCGCGTCACCGGTGTCGGCGCGGCCTCGTACAGTTCGATCACCGCGTTTTTCAGCAGGCTGCGTTTGTCACCGAGCGGCAGGAAGGTCGCGGGTTTTCGCCCAGGCGCATCCGGTGCCATCCGGCCGAGCGCCGCTTCCAGAATATCGGGATCGTCCGCTTCGATCACGCCGCAGACATCTTCTCCATAACCAAGCGCTTTTCCCAAAAGATTGGCGATGGTGACGTTTCTGGCCAGCCCGGTCAGGTCGTGTTTCGCCTTCGACGGGGCAAGCGCTCTGACCGCCACCGCCCCCCAGGCGACGGGTGCGGTCCACGCCTCGGCCCCCAATTGCGTTATTTCGTTCACGGCGACCGGCAGCACATTGGCGGGCAATCCAGAGCCGAAGCGCGCCAGCGCATCGATAAGCGGTTCGCCATGATCGCCATCGTGGAACAGCACGATCGGGTTGCTGCCCCCCGCGTCTCGATAGGTGAACAGCAGCGTGCGCAACCGCTGGAGTTGGGTTTGGGTATCCGGGAAGGCGTAGGCGGCGGCCCCGGTGGGGCACACGGCAGCACAACTGCCGCAGCCGGCGCAGATATCCGCATCGATGGCGACGTGGTCGCCGGCTGGCGTGATCGCACCCGTCGGGCACAGGTCGAGGCAACGCGTACAGCCGGTGATCTGCGAGCGCGAATGGGCGCACAGATCGGGGGAAAAGTCGATGTAGCGGGGCTTGTCGAATTCCCCGACGAAACCGGCGGCCCTGGCGATTGCGGCAGCGAGGCCGGCGCGGTCGGCCGGATCGGCCTTGACATAGCCCGCCCGCAATTCGTGAGCCGGGAACAGGGGGATGCTGCCGGACAGGTCGAGGATCACGTCCGCTTCCGATAGCGCGCCATCGCGGGGCACGCCGAAGCGCAGGCGCTCGCGTGACGACGGCGATGGGACCGCAAAATTGTCGATCGTCAGTTCGAAGGCACCCAGATGACCGCGCGCGTTGCGGATCGTGCCCTGCACGACCGGAAAGTCCCACACGCGGTCGGGCACGACATCGTCCGGCCGGGCCAGCAGCACCGTGACATCCATCGTGCCGGCGAGTTGCCGGCCTGCTTCGATCGCCGCGTCGTCCCGGCCGTAAACGAGCACCACGCCGTTGCTTGCAAACGTAACCTGCTCGGGCGAATTGACCGGCTCGGCCGCCATCGCGACGAGCGCCGCCGCCTTCGGTCCCGCGGATGCGCCTCGCTTCGACCAGCCTGCCGTCTCGCGGATGTTGGCGAAGAAAAGCTCGCCCGCAAAGCCGACATCCTGCGCAACCTCGCGAAACAACGGCGCTTGCTGCGTGCAGGCTATGGTGACGGCTTCCCCTGCGCTCAACGCACTTTTGACGCGTTCGAGTTCGGCACCGCAGAACTGATTTCCGGATTGGACCTGCGCGCCCGCGCATCCACGGGCAACGCTGTCGCCGAAGTCCGGCATGCTTCGTTCACAGGAGCAAACGAAGACCGTGCGTGGCTTGTCCGGGTTCATGGCTTTCCTCCCCGCATCGCGGCGCCGCCAACTGCGGTAGCGCCTCCACCGGGGACGCATTATAAGGACAAAAGGCCCGCCGTCATCAGAAATGGACCGGCATCATGTTTCAGCACGCTGCGGCGACGGACGACCTTATCGACCTGCCGCCGCCCTACAACCTCATAATGTTGCGCGAATCGGGCGACGCTTTCGCGCATGCTTGCGCTATTGCCGAAGAGCTGGGCGCCGGAACGCTAGTATGGGTACGCCGTCAGGACCTGGTGGAATTCGCGGTCGTTCTGGAGCCGGAAATCACACTCGCACAGGCGCGCCTGGTCATTTATGCCGGCATGAACGCGCTGGCCGATGCGCTGGCCACGCATGCGCCGCCGTCGCGCCCTGTTACCTTCGACTGGCCGGACGCGCTCTGTGTGGACGGGGTTCTGGTCGGCGGTGGGCGACTGGGCTGGCCTGAGGAGACAGGCGAGGCCGAGACGCCGGCCTGGCTCGTCTTCTCGGCGATGATCCGCACGTCGGCCGTCCGCGTCGACGAGGTTGGTCTGCGACCGCTGTTCGGCGCGCTCGACGAACTAGGCTTCGACGCCATCGACGCCGGCGCCATCGTCGCCAGCTTCTCGCGCCACCTGATGGTCGGCTTCGACGCGTGGAAGGAGACCGGCTTTGCGCCGCTGGCCAGGCGCTGGCTGGACCGCGTGTCGCCGGGAGGCCATGATGCACGGATCGCCGACAACGGGGATCGGCTGGCTCCGGCGAAGCCCGGCCAAGCTCCTTCCACAAGGCAAAATCTTGCGGAGGCGCTTGCGGCCTGCTCCTGGCTCGATCCAGCAACGGAAATGCCATGGCTTTGAAACTGCCGCGTACCATTCGCCTCGACCCTTCCGATACGTTCGTCTATTCGCGCGCCGCCGAGCCCGGCGAATGGGCGGTAACGGGCACATTCCTTTTTTCGGGCACCGATCCCGAAACCCTCACCGGCAAGGAACGGCAGGCTTTTCGAGCCGGCTTCCTCGGCATCGACGGTTTCGGCTGGTCCACGCTCGCGGTCGTGACCGAGGCAAGCACTGCGGAACGCGCGGCGGCAGTCGAGCGGCTGGCCGAACAACTGGTCGCGCATTGCGGCGCGCCCGATCTCGACACCGCACGCCCGGCCGCCGAAGAAGAAATCGCTTTTGCGCAATCGCTTTGCGATCATCCACCCAACACCCTGCTTGCCCTTCACCGCGCCAGCGAGCAGACTGGCATAAGGGAAACGTTTCGCACCCTTCATCAGAAGGTGAGCCGGCTCGATGCGGCGACGGCATTCCGCATCATCGAGGTCGACGAGGAAGACGGTCCCCTGGAAGAACTCGATATCCGGGCGTTGGCAGGAAAGCACTAAGTGAAGGATTTCTGGATTTCTTCGGGCCACCATCTCCTTGATCGGGACGAGGCAGGTCGGCTTATTTTGACCGACGCGTTCCTCAAGGCCTATCTGGCGCGGCCGGAACTGCTTCCGCCGGAAGAGGCGTGCGAAGCGGAACTGCGGCTGCACCACGAACTTCTGATGCATCATCCGCGCCGTCCGGTCGGACAGGACGAGATTGCCGCGCTGGACGACCCGGACGCACGGGAGAACTGGGCGTTCATGATCGCCTTCCGCGACCGGCTTCTCGCAGCGCCCTCGCTTGAGGCCGCCTATCTGCAACTGGCGCGCGGCTCGGCGGCCGACACGCCTCCGCTTTTCATGAACCAGCTTGCGCAAGTGGTGCTGCGCAATGCGCTCGATGGTATGGACGACCCCGCCGTGCTGCGGGCTGCCGAACTGTTCTATCGCCCGCAGCGGGCAAGTTTCCACGAAGGAGCGCTGCTGCTTGCCGATGCGGAAACCATAGAGGTCCATGAGCAGAACCGCCACGCCTCGCCGCTCCTGAACATGCTCGGCGGGCCGGCCGTCACCGAACTGGAAATCCTCGAGGAGGAGAATGCCGGCAGTTATTTCGGCAGGAGCGACGCCTTCGACATGGCGCTCCGTCTCGGGTCTGCCGACAGCGCCGCAAGGCGCGGCATCGCCACCGCAATGGAAACCTGGATACGGCATCTGCTCGCCGTCGAGGTGACCATCGAACCGGTCGAGCGGATCGAGGACGATAGCTGGACGTGGTTCGTCGGCCTGGACGCCGAGGCGACGCGCATCGGCAATGCGCTGTGGCGGGGCGAAGACCTCGACCCGGAGACTGCGGAGCACATCATAGCGCTGTTCCGGCTCAATTTTTCCGACATCGGCGAAGTCAGCCCGGACGTGGGCACGCAGCCGATCTGGCTGATCTTGGCGATGACGCCCGACCGAACGGTCCGCATGAAGCCGCAAAATCTCATCGTCGGCCTGCCGCTTCGCGCCTCCGCGCCGGCGAATTAGGAGCGCTGCCATGGTGCGGGAAACGGCTGAAGTCGGTGTCGTCGTGGAGCGGCGGGCCCTGGACAACCCGTGGGTCGATCACGCCTGGGTGCCGGTCGCGGTGCTGGTGGGCGCGCCTGCCGCGACGCCATGGACGGTCCTGGAGCAGACGGCTAAACTTGTGCGCTATTATGCGGGAACGTTCGCGATCGAATTCTTCGGGACGGACACGACGATGTACAGGGAAAACCTGCGCTCACGGCAGCCCAGCCTCTGGATCGCGCTGCGGCATACGGATGCGACGCCCGGTGTCGTGGTGCGTCTGGTGACCGCGGATTCATCCGAAGCCGAGGCGCTGACGGCGACCGCCACGGACATTATCGAAGCCGTTCCAATGCCGGTCGAGATCCAGCAGCGCCTTGCCGCCTTCATCGACGCGCATCACGTCGAACGCCCGTTCGTCAAGCGCAAGCGCGACCGGGCAGACCCGGAAGCGATGGCCCGGCGAGGGCCTGGTCCAGACCACCGGGATGGCGAGCCATGACCGGTGGCGACGACAATGTTTTTGCCCGCTGGTCGCGCCGCAAACTGGCCACGCGCCTCGATGAAGCGCCTGCGTCTCATGAAGCGGAACCTGCATCAACTGAGATTGCCGCAACAGACGATACGCCCGCTCCAGACCCCGACCCGTCCGAGACGGAAGTCGAGGAGCTTGACGCTGATCTGGTGGAATCCCTTCCGCGCGTCGAAGACCTGACGGCCGAAAGCGACATTACGGCTTTCCTGAAAAAGGGCGTGCCGATGGCGCTGAAGAGCGCTGCCCTGCGCAGGGTATGGTCGCTCGACCCCGCAATCCGCGACTATATCGGCCCTTCGGAATATGCCTGGGACTTCAACCAGCCGGGCTCGATGGCCGGCTTTGGTCCGCTCGACGTAAAGGAAGCCGTGGTTGGTTTTCTGTCGAAAGCGGCTCGTGTCATCGATACCGTTACGGAACCGAGCGAAGCCACACAGGCAGCCGGTCCGTTGCACGAGCAACCCGCCGATGCCTTGCCGGATGCGGCGCCCCCTACCAAGGATCCGGAGGCATCGCCGACAGAAACGCTGCCCCAAGACGAGCCGTCGGCGGTCCCGGCAACTCTTGTCGTGGGAACAAATGCAAGCCCGCCTGTCGAAGGCGGGGTGCGGCCGGATTCGCCGGATGGCGGCTACTCTTCCCGGCTTGCCGAGCCCGTAGCCCGGCCCCGTCACGGCGGGGCAATGCCACGCTGAGCCGCATGTGCCGGGGCCCTTTCCCCCGAGGGTAAGAATAGAAAAGAAACGTCATATGCAGCCATATGCAATAGTCTGCAGGCTGGCTATTGCATTCATTCGTTGCCGGGCTACTATGGGTGACCCAATCTCAGGCAATACGGTCAAGGTCAGATAATGAGCCCAGACTTGCCTCAAGGTCAGGCACTGGAACGGCCAGATGAAGCGGATGCTTCAATCTTCGGCGCAGGGACCACTGTACTCGACGATATCGATCAGGCCCGGGCGGACGAATACGCGCTTCTTGCCTCGTTGTTGGTCTCGCCACCCGATGGCGATCTGCTCGCCCGACTTTCATGCTTGCAGGACAATAGCGACACGCCGCTTGGCCGCGCCCACACAGCCCTTGCGCAAGCGGCAGCATCGAGTTCCCCGGACGCGGTCCATCGCGAATATTTCGAGCTGTTCATCGGCGTGGGACGCGGTGAGCTTCTTCCTTACGCATCCTATTACCTTACCGGTTTCCTCAACGAACGGCCGCTTGCGCGCCTGCGCGCCGACATGATCCGTTTCGGCATCGCGCGCGCCGATGGCCATTGCGAACCTGAGGATCATCTCGGCAGCATATGCGAAATGATGAGCGGCTTTGCCTGCAACCGCTTCAGGATCTCAAGCGGTGATGAACAGGATTTCTTCGAACGCCACGTCGAGCCGTGGGCCGGGCGTTTCTTCAGCGATCTGGAGAGCGCGAAGGTAGCCGGACTCTATCGGTCGGTCGGCTCGATCGGCAGGCTTTTCATCGACATCGAAAGCGAAGCCTTCGCTATGGAGACACGGCGAAGCGCCTAGACGCATGCCAGGGACCCAGTGCCCCGCACGGAGGAGGAAGGAAGATGCAGGACAAGCAACAGACGGCACTGAGCCGGCGCAACTTCCTGAGGGCATTCGGCGGCGCATCGACCGCCGCCGTCGCGACTGTCGCGCTCACCCCCACCGAGGCGCAGGCCTATGATCCCGGCAAGGAGGAGATGCGGGCTCGTTACAAGGAAACGGATCACATCAAGGCCTACTATCGCGTCAATCGCTATCCCGAGCACAAGTGAGGTTGCCATGCTGACGAAGCGCAAGAGTGGACAGGCACGCCGCACGCGTCTGCAGGCTCTCACCGGCGGCCTGGCGGCGGCCTCCATGGATCGACGGACATTCCTGCGCCGCTCCGGCCTCACCGCTGGCGGCGTCGCATCGCTGGGCGCGTTCCGGCTTGGAACGGTCAAGGCCGCCGAGATCAGCCATCCGGAGGCCGGAGTGCCGATCGAACTCAAAAAGAGCATCTGTACGCATTGCTCGGTGGGATGCACCGTAACGGCCGAGATCCAGAACGGCGTCTGGACGGGCCAGGAACCCTCCTGGGACAGTCCCTTCAACCGCGGCTCGCATTGCGCCAAGGGCGCCAGTGTGCGCGAACTCGTGCACAGCGATCGCCGCCTGAAATACCCCATGAAACTCGTTAACGGCCAATGGGAGCGCACCACCTGGGATGAGGCGATCAACAGTATCGGCGACAAGCTTCTCGAAATTCGCGAGAAGTCCGGGCCGGAATCCACCTACTGGATGGGGTCGGCGAAGTTCTCCAATGAAGGCACCTATCTGTTCCGCAAGCTCGCCGCCCTGTGGGGGACGAACAACCAGGACCACCAGGCGCGCATCTGCCATTCGACGACGGTTGCCGGCGTAGCCAACACCTGGGGCTACGGCGCGATGACCAACTCCTACAACGATATCAGAAACTCCAAGACGATGCTCGTCCTGGGCGGGAACCCGGCCGAGGCGCATCCGGTCGCGATGCAGCACCTGCTCGAGGGCAAGGAACTCAACAACGGCAACCTCATCGTCATGGACCCGCGCTTCACCCGCACGGCGGCCCATGCCACGGAATATGCCCGCTTCCGCTCCGGCACCGACATTGCCCTGCTCTGGGGGATGCTGTGGCACATCTTCGAAAACGGCTGGGAGGACAAGGAGTTCATCGCCCAGCGCGTCTACGGAATGGACGAAGTCCGCAAGGAAGTCGCGAAGTACACACCCGACGAGGTGGAAACGATTACCGGCGTGCCCGGCGAACAGTTGAAGCGCATCGCCGAGACGTTCGCGACCCAGAAGCCGGCGACGATCATCTGGTGCATGGGCCAGACCCACCACACCGTCGGAACGGCCAATACGCGGGCAAGTTGCATCCTATGCCTCGCCACCGGCAATGTCGGCAAGCCCGGCACCGGCGCTAACATCTTCCGCGGCCACGACAACGTCCAGGGCGCGACGGATATCGGGCTCGATGTGGTCACGCTGCCCTTCTACTACGGGCTAACGGAAGGCGCTTGGAAGCATTGGGGGCGCGTCTGGGAGATCCCCTATAACGATCTGGTGGGGCAGTTCACCTCCAAGGAACTGATGGAAACGCCCGGCATCCCGCTGACCCGGTGGTTCGATGCGGTTTCGCTGCCGAAGGAAGACGTTGCCCAGCCCGACACCATGCGGTCGATGTTCGTGCAGGGGCACGCCAGCAACTCCATCGCGCGCATACCGGAATCGATCAAGGGGCTCGCGGGGCTTGATCTGCTCGTCGTGGCCGATCCCCACCCCACGACCTGGGCCTCGCTCGCGGTCAAGGCGGGGCGCATGGACAACACCTATCTATTGCCGGTCTGCACGCAATTCGAAACCTCGGGGTCGCGCGTTGCCTCCAACCGCGCGCTCCAGTGGGGCGAGCAGATCGTCCCGCCGAGCTTCGAGCAGAAGGACGATTATCAGGTCCTGTTCCTGCTTTCGAAGAAGCTCGGTATCGCCGACTGGATGTTCAAGAACATCAAGGTCGAAGGCGACCGGCCGGTGCCCGAGGACGTGCTGCGCGAGATGAATCGCGGCAGTTGGTCGACCGGCTATTGCGGCCAATCGCCCGAGCGGCTCAAGGCGCATATGCGCAACCAGCACAAGTTCGACCTGGTCACGTTGCGCGCGCCCAAGGACGATCCGGAAGTCGGCGGCGATTATTACGGCCTGCCCTGGCCCTGCTGGGGAAAGCCGGAGATTCGCCACCCCGGGACCTCCAACCTCTACAGCACCGGCCTGCATGTCATGGATGGCGGCAGCCCGTTCCGCGCCCGCTTCGGCGTCGAACGCAACGGCGAAACACTTCTCGCCGAAGGCTCCTATACGAAGGGTTCCGAACTCACCGACGGCTATCCGGAATTCACCATGGCGGTGCTCCAGAAGCTCGGCTGGGACCGGGACCTGACGCCGGAGGAACATGGCATCATCCAGACGATCGGCGACGACATGGGCGATATCGGCAAGGTGTCGTGGTCGACCGACCTGTCCGGCGGCATCCAGCGCGTGGCGCTCAGCCATGGCTGCCATCCCTACGGCAACGGCAAGGCAAGGGCGCTGGCCTGGAACCTTCCCGACCCGGTGCCGGTGCATCGCGAGCCGATCTATACGCCCAAGGTCGACCTTGTCGCGAAATATCCGACCTATCCGGACGCCAAGCAGTTCCGTCTGCCGAACATCGGCTTCAGCGTGCAGAAGGCGGCTGTGGACAAGGGCATCGCAAAATCGTTCCCGATCATCCTGACGACGGGCCGGCTTGTCGAATACGAGGGCGGCGGCGAGGAAACCCGCTCGAACCGGTGGCTTGCCGAATTGCAGCAGGACATGTTCGTCGAGATCAATCCCGACGATGCCGCCCACCGCGGCATCGGCGACGGCAACTGGGTCTGGGTCACCGGAGCCGAGAACGACTCCAAGGCCAAGGTAAAGGCGCTGGTCACCGAGCGGGTCGGCAAGGGGGTGGCGTTCATGCCCTTCCACTTCGGCGGCTGGTTCCAGGGTGAAGACCTGCGGGCCAATTATCCCGAAGGCGCTGATCCTTACGTTCTCGGCGAGAGCGCCAACAGCATCACCACCTATGGCTACGATCCGGCGACGGGCATGCAGGAGCCGAAGGTCACGCTTTGCCAGATTGCGGCGGTGTAGGGGAGGAACGACAATGGCCCGGATGAAATTCCTGTGCGACGCCGAACGGTGCATCGAGTGCAACGCTTGCGTCACCGCCTGCAAGAACGAAAACGACGTGCCGTGGGGCATCAACCGGCGCCGCGTCGTCACCATCAACGACGGCAAGCCGGGCGAACGCTCCGTCTCGATGGCCTGCATGCACTGCACCGACGCGCCTTGCGCGGCGGTCTGCCCCGTCGACTGCTTCTATACGACGGCGGATGCGGTGGTGCTGCACTCGAAGGATTTGTGCATCGGCTGCGGCTACTGCTTCTACGCCTGCCCGTTCGGCGCGCCGCAATATCCACGCACCGGCAATTTCGGCTCGCGCGGCAAGATGGACAAATGCACGTTCTGCGCGGCCGGACCAGAGCCGGATTCGACCGAGATCGAATACGATAAATACGGCGCCAACCGGCTAGCCGAGGGAAAACTGCCGCTCTGCGCGGAAATGTGCTCGACGAAATCGCTGCTTGCCGGTGACGGCGAGATCATCGCCGAGATCTACAAGGAACGGGTGACGCAGCGGGGCTATGGCTCGGGCGCATGGGGCTGGCGGACGGCCTATCGGGAGACGGTCGGCGTGTAGGAAGGCCGTGCGTCCTTTTCAGGCGCAATCCAGCAGGTCGAGAAAGTGGGTGTCGGTCGACCCCGCAGCGAAACAAGTTCGGGAGGACGGAGCAAATGCGAATCTGGAGCCTTGATCGACTGATTTCGCCGGTTGTCGCAGCCTTCATTCTGGTGCTTGGGCTGATGGTGGCTCCTGCGTGGGCGCAGAGTACGACGGCCAACGACCCTGCCGCGCAGGCGGTGAGCGAACAGCAACTTCTCGATGAGTTCGGCAAGATAAAGGGTCGCATCACCATACCGGACCAGAAAGCCGCGACCCTGCAACAGCCCCAGGGCCGGGACTATCAGAGCTTCCAGCGAAGCACGTTGCCGTGGGTCGGCGCCATCGCCATTGTCGGCATGCTGCTGGCGATCGCGCTTTTCTTCTTCATTAGGGGCCGGGTGCAGACACAGGCGGGTGAATCGGGGCAAAAGATACTCCGCTTCAATGCATTCGAACGCCTCATGCACTGGACGACCGCAACGGCCTTCATCGTCCTTGCGATCACCGGTTTGAACCTTATCTTCGGCCGGCGTCTGGTGCTCCCGCTGATCGGGCCGGAGGCATT
>Ga0134125_10002525_pt1 | contig 21612 bp, 16 predicted proteins | sample KB31751_FD_96464 | JGI IMG/M metagenome (GOLD analysis project Ga0134125, IMG submission 96464) | Terrestrial soil microbial communities with excess Nitrogen fertilizer from Kellogg Biological Station, Michigan, USA - KB3-175-1 | ecosystem: Environmental > Terrestrial > Soil > Unclassified ... | reverse complement strand
GAGGCAGGTCCGCTCCTAAAAAACACCGGTAAAAAGCCGACATAATGCCGGCTCGTCGGCAAAGATGCCGACCCCACCCACCAGGTTAATAAGTACTGTTGGGATCGATATTTTGCAAAGCAAGCGTCGAGATGAGTCTCGACGCGGCACGTAGGAGTGCGCGCGCCACGGGGGCCCGGCCAACAAAGTTATTGGCTTGGCAAGTTCATGGCCAATCCATTTGTTAATAAGAAATTCTGAAGCGCTATCGCGTGGGACCAAACTTTCCGGAGCACATCGATATAAGCCACCTGCAATTGAAATAGCGTGCGCTGTGACACGATCACTTGTGGATACGCGGCGCCCATCTGACGATATTTCGTCATATAGAGTTGGTAAGCGCGCTCGGCGCGTGGAATGATTTCCTCTTTGTAGCGACGCGCCTGGTTTTCCGCGGCGAGATAGCCCTGTAGTTCCGGCTGCGCCTCACGCCGTAAGGAAAATTGCAGGCGCTTCAAATCGAGCGACGCTCGCTCTGCATCGGCTTTCGCAGCCGCCACGTTACCTTGGTTTCGATTGAAAATGGGCAATGCAATTCCTGCCGTGACAAACGCCTGAGCGCCTACCGGATTTGTCGCGCTCTCATTAATTGGCTGAAAATTATTTTGCATCCCGGCATGTACCTCGAGATCGGGAATGCTCTCGCGCTTCGCGCTTTTCACTTCCGCCTCCGCTTGGACAATTTGCTGTTGCGCTCGTTTTACCTCCGGGCTGGTTTCAATCATCTGATCCACAATGCGCTCCGTATCGATCCGCGGGGGTTTCTCCAAGTTGCCGGCAAGCGGTGCAATGGACAACTCAGGCCGCCCGCACAGCGCGGCGAGGCTTCGAAACTTCTGAAGGAACATTCTTTGCGCATTCGTGTAATCGATCTCCGCTTGCTCGGCCTCTACTTCCGACTGCAGAACGTCGGGCGCGTCCGCCTGCCCAACATTCGCCAACTGCTTCGCCGTAATCACTGCATTATTGGCGAGTCCAAGGAGCCGCTGCCGCACATTGACCGTCTCCTGAGCGGCAAGGGCGATATAGAACTGCTGCCGCACATCGGCCAATACGCGCTGCCGCTGTTCTCCGGCCCCGATCTGGTTTGCCTTGCGCTGCTGCTCGTATACATTTCGGCGCAGGCCCAACTTGCCACCCAGCACGAAGGTCTGCTCTATGAACGCACCCTGCTCACCGCCGCGAAATGCGCCACCACGTATCTGCTCGCCCTGATAGCCAACGGTTGGATTGGGATAAAGGCCCGCCTGGCGCGCCAAGCCCGCCGATTGTTTCGTGAGCGCATCGGCCTCGGGCAACGTCGGATTCCCGGCCAACGCAAGCTGGTCAAATTGTTCGAGGGTCATCGGCTGCCTTCCCTTTGCATCCTTTAGCAATTCGGCAGGCGGGCCGGAAGCATGGTCCTGCGAATAAACCAAGCTCGATGCGGAGACAAAAAGCAGCATCAGAAAAGTAATTGGAAATTTCATGTCGATTTGCCTCCTTCACATCTGGTGGTTGTGCATGCCCGGCATGGCCATCGGGCCGCGCTGCTTTAATTGCATGATGTGGTCGTATTGATCCGGATGAAGCACGCGCACCAGCGTCATCATGCCTTGCATAAAGCCGCTCCATCCGGGTGGAAGGCCGTATGTCTCAGGTTTTTTGACCATATCGTCCATCGCCATCATGGGACCTTCCATGAACGCATCCTGCGGAAAGCCGGGAACCTGATTCGCGTTCGGCGCCACATCGGCGGTCATCTGCCTCGATCCGTGATTCATTCCGTGCATTGACTCGTTTGAAGACAGCGGCGTATTGCCAACAGTTCGCTCGCTATCGGAGCCAACGCCTAAACCACGCCCGAGCGCCGGACCATAATCTTCGCCTGACGGCGCGCCGGGAACACCATTTAACATGCCCATTCCCGTATTCATGTCGCCGCCGGCCGGCATTCCGTGGCCCAGCCGCGTCATGGGACCGACGTTCGACGACATCTGGTTCATCATGTGATGCGGCAGATGACAGTGGAACATCCAATCACCGGGATTGTTGGCGACAAACTCGATATCGCGCGCTTGCGCTACGCCGACGAGAACAGTATTACCGGGCATCCAGGCGGTTTGCGGAATGCGTCCTCCTTCAGTGCCGGTAACAAAGAAGGTATGGCCGTGCAGGTGCATCGGATGATGATCCATTCCGAGATTAATCATGCGAATGCGCACGCGATCGCCCAGACGAACAACAAGGGGAGTTGCCGCAGGCCCCGATTTACCGTTCAGCACCAGCCAGTTGAATTCCATGTTCATTGTGTTCGGTACCGTGCTATTCGGCAGCACGGCATATTCCTGCAACAGGACGACGAAATCCTGATCGACGCGCGGCTCACACGGGCTTTTGGGATGCATGATGAACGCACCAAGGCTGCCGAGCATCTCTTGCATCGCCATGTGCGAGTGATAGAAGTACGTTCCCGCCTGATGCAACGTGAACTCATAAACAAAGCGCCCACCCGGCTTGATTGGCTGCTGGCTCAAGCCGGGAGAACCGTCCATGCTGTTGGGAATTTCGAAACCATGCCAGTGCATCGACATCGGCTCTGGCAAATGGTTGTCTACGATGAGGCGGACGCGATCGCCCTGCGTCACTTGGATAGTCGGCCCGGGCGCGCTACCGTTGAAACCCCACAAATCCACGGTTTTGTTCGGCGCCAGTTGCTGCTTTACGGGCTCGGCGATGATGTGGAACACTTTTACTCCACCGTCCATTGTGAAATGCAAATCGGCAATATCGGGGGTTTGCACTCGCGGCGGCGGAGGCGTACTGGCCTTTATTTGCGATGCGGCAAGCACGCCGGCGCCTAACCCAAACGCATTCCGAAAGAAGCTTCGGCGGTGATTCATATTTTTATCTCCACAAAATTTTAAATACAGTTTGAACCGCGACGCGGGCGACGCAGGCGTCGCCCCTACAAACCAGGTCGCTTACGCTCCCGGCTCCGTTTCGAGAGCCTCTGTGGGATGCGGGGATGCTTTTTGGGTGGAGATTGGTCTAGATGCGCAGAGAAGAAAGGTTCAGGTAGAGTTTCCCGCCGGGTGGAAAGACGGGCGCGATTCGCGTGATGCAAAAGCCGGAAGTGGAATTCAACGGCAAAAGTATTGCAGGACCAGCCAAAAAAACAGCAGGCATCACTCCGCTGATGACAACATCGATGCCCTGCTCCGGGCTAAATAGCTGCTCATGTTGATGAGCACAAGGTTGATTGGAATGATGGTTCTGATGCGATCCGCAATGATCGGACATCGGCGCGGGAGTAGTAAGAAACGCGCTGACATCGCAACGGGCAAAACACTGGGTGGTCGCGGCAAGCGCCAGAACCAAACCCAGCGTGAAGATTTTGAGTCGCAGTGTCATTCATCGTGCGGCGGTGCCGCCACTCATTTACTATAGCAAGGCTGAACTTGACAATAGGGGAGGGGGGTATATAATCGGAACAAGAGATATGAAACGGCCCACCAAAGATCCGGACAACGCACTCTGCGGTTGTTCCATCGAGGGCTCCAGCCGAAAGGCAGTGGCCGTTGATCCGGATATTAAAAAATCGAACATTCAACGGCTGCGCCGTATAGAAGGGCAAGTGCGGGGGCTTCAAAAGATGATTGAAGAAGACCGCTATTGCGCCGACATTGTGGTACAGATTTCATCGGTTCAGGAAGCTTTGCGCGGTGTAGGCCGGGCGTTGATGCGCAATCACCTCGAACACTGCGCGTCCGCCGCCATACGCAGCGGAGACCAGGAACGAGCCGCCAAGCAATACGAAGAACTGCTCGAATTGATTTTTAAGCATCTGCGCTAGGGTGTCCGTTGTTTCTGTCCATTTCGAATTGAGAGGAAGAGTGTATGCCGAAAGATCCTGTTTGCGGAATGACGGTCAGCGAGGAGAGAGCTGCCGACCGGCGAGAGCATGAAGGAACGGCTTACTATTTTTGCTGCAAATCCTGCGGCGAAAAATTCTATGCGGATCCCGGCCGCTATCTTAAAGCAGAGCCCCAGCACGCGATGGTGCAGATTACGGCAGCACAGCCAGCAGAGCACCAAAGCAGCGAAATCGAATACACGTGCCCGATGCATCCCCAGATCCGGCAAAAAGGCCCTGGCGCCTGCCCCATCTGCGGCATGGCACTCGAACCCGTGACGTTTACGGGAGAAACAGAGGAAGACAACTCGGAACTTGCGGACATGACACGCCGGTTTTGGATGAGTGTGGTTCTCACCGTTCCTTTACTGCTGCCAATGGTGTTCGATCTGTTTCCGCATAGCGGCGCAAGCCGGTGGATGCATTCGCGGGTGGCAAATTGGCTGGAGCTGGTGCTGGCTACCCCCGTCGTGTTGTGGGCCGGATGGCCGTTTTTCATACGCGGCTGGGCATCGATCGTGCACCGCAGCCTCAATATGTTCACGCTGATCGCTCTCGGTACAGGAACTGCATATCTATTCAGTGTTGTCGCGCTGTTATTTCCGGCGAGTATTCCGGCTGCGTTCCGTTCCTCTTCCGGCGAACTTCCGTTGTATTTCGAGCCCGCGGCAGTTATCACGGCCCTGGTGCTGCTGGGGCAGGTGCTGGAACTTCGCGCTCGCAGTCAAACCTCCAGCGCGTTGAAGTCGCTGCTCGGATTGGCGCCGAAAACAGCGCGCCTGGTCGACGGCGCGGCGGAGCGCGATGTATCGATTGAACAAATTAATCCCGGCGACACGCTTCGTGTCCGCCCCGGCGAAAAAATTCCCGTTGATGGCGTAGTTGTCGAAGGAAGCAGCGCCATAGATGAATCGATGATCACAGGCGAGCCGATTCCGGTGGAAAAGGCGGCTAACTCGCGGGTGACCGGCGGCACAATCAACGGCACGGGAAGCTTTCTGATGCGAGCCGAGCGAGTGGGCGCGGACACGCTGCTGAGCCAGATTGTGCGGCTGGTGAGCGAAGCGCAGCGCACGCGTGCCCCGATTCAGCGTTTAGCGGACGTAGTGGCTTCGTACTTCGTACCGGCGGTTGTGCTGACGGCAGTGGTCGCATTCCTTGTGTGGTCGATCTACGGGCCGGAGCCAAAGCTCGGTCATGCCCTGGTAAGTGCAGTGGCCGTGTTGATCATTGCCTGCCCTGCGCGCTCGGTCTCGCCACGCCGATGTCCATTATGGTCGGCACGGGACGCGGAGCCACAGCCGGAGTTCTGGTGCGCAACGCCGAGGCGCTGGAGATGCTTCAAAAAATCGACACGCTAGTCGTCGATAAGACGGGGACCCTGACCGAAGGCAAGCCGAAAGTCACCTTCGTAAAGGTAACCAGCGGCTTTCACGAAGATGAAATCTTGCAACTGGCTGGAACGCTCGAACAAGCGAGCGAACATCCGCTGGCCGCCGCCGTGGTTACAGCCGGGCGCGAGCGCGGCCTCACGTTAGCGAGAGCCGAAGATTTCCGGTCGATCACAGGTAAAGGAGTAGCGGGCACGGTAGACGGCCGCAAACTTCTATTGGGTAACGCGCGGCTATTGCGCGAATCGGGTGTTGACGATGGGGAACTGGCGCAAATGGCGGACGCCGTGCGCGGGGAAGGCCAATCCATTCTCTTTCTTGCCGTTGACGGCGTACCCGGAGGCGCGGTCGGCGTCGCCGATCCGATTAAGGCATCAAGCAAAGAAGCGGTAGAACTGCTTCATCGGGAAAACATTCGGATTGCCATGCTGACGGGCGACAACAGAACAACGGCCGAGCGGGTTGCGCGGGAGCTGGGCATCGATCGCGTGGAAGCCGAGGTTTTGCCCGAGCAAAAGGCGGAATTTGTGAAAAAATTGCAGGCCGAAGGCCACATTGTCGCTATGGCCGGCGATGGCGTGAACGATGCGCCCGCATTGGCGCAAGCGCAGGTGGGCATTGCCATGGGCACGGGCACCGATATCGCAATGGAAAGCGCCGGCATCACACTAGTACAGGGCGACTTACGCGCTATCGCGAGGGCATTACGGCTGAGCCGCGCCACGATGCGCAACATCCGCCAGAACCTGTTTTTCGCGTTCATCTATAACATCGTCGGAGTCCCTATAGCCGCCGGCGTCCTTTATCCGTTCCTCGGCATTGTTTTAAGCCCCATGATTGCGAGCGCCGCCATGACGTTCAGTTCTGTTTCGGTAATTACAAATGCGCTGCGGCTGCGCCAGGCCGAGCTTTAACGCCAGTAAATCCGTTACAATAGGAGGTAATCCTACCTTTGAGGCGGGCTCGTTCTTCGCCTCCGGCTGGTTCTCCAATCATGATTTCTGTAAGCAACGTCAGTATGCGCTATGGCGGCAAGATTCTGTTCGAGGATGTCTCCACCGCATTTCAAACCGGCCGCCGATACGGCCTGACCGGTCCCAATGGAGCCGGTAAATCCACCTTCATGAAGCTGCTCTCCGGTGAACTGGAACCGCAAAAAGGAAGTGTGGCGCGGCCCAAAAAGGTGGGGATCCTTCGGCAGGATCAATTTGAGTTCGATGAGTTTCGCGTCATCGACACGGTGATTATGGGCAACCAACCGCTGTGGCGCGCGCTTGAGGAACGCGAGCAGCTATACGCCAAGGCTGAACTTACCGACAGCGATGGTATGCGGCTCGGTGAATTGGAAGGCATTGTGGCGGAAGAAGAAGGCTACACCGCCGAAAGCGATGCCGCTGTGCTGCTGGATGGTCTGGACATTCGCGAAGACCTGCACGAGCGCAAAATGGGCGAATTGCAGGGCGGCCAGAAAGTGCGCGTTTTGCTCGCGCAGGCGCTGTTCGGCCAGCCGCAGGCTTTGCTGCTGGACGAGCCAACCAACTATCTCGATCTCGAATCGATTCACTGGCTGCAAGAATTTCTTGTGCGCTACGAAGGCGCGCTGATTGTGATCTCGCACGATCGCCACTTCCTGAATAGCGTTTGCACGCACATCGCCGATATCGATTATCAAACGATCATCACCTACACCGGCGGCTACGACGACATGGTTCTGCAAAAGACGCAGATACGATCGCGAATCGAAGCCGAAAACGCACAGCGCGAAAAAAAGATCGCTCAGTTGAACGAGTTTATTGCCCGATTCTCGGCCGGTACGCGCGCGAGCCAGGTGACGTCCCGCAAAAAAGAAGTCGAGCGCCTGCAAACGCAGGAACTGGCGCGCTCGAATATACAACGGCCCTACATCCGATTCGAACAGAAGCGGCCTTCGGGACGCCACGCATTAGAGTTCAAGGATGTTGTTAAAAACTACGGTGATCTGGAAGTAATTAAAGGGTTTGGCGCGGCAATTCAACGCGGCCAAAAGGTCGCGTTAATGGGCCGTAACGGAGCTGGAAAAACCACACTTTTGAAAGCGTTGCTGGCGAATGCACCTGGTGTCACCGACCCTGATGTGGGGCTGGATTCCGGCGAAGTGGAGTGGGGACACGAAGCGCAGGTAGGCTATTTCGCGCAGGATCATCGCAGCAGCATTCCCAACGGGACAACAGTGGAAGAGTGGCTGCATTCGCACGATCCGCAGGCGAGCCGCGAGGAGATTCGCGGGCTGCTTGGGCAAATGCTATTCCGCGGCGAGGAAGGCGCGAAACCGACCGATGCTCTTTCCGGAGGCGAAGCGGCGCGGCTCATTTTCTGCAAGCTCATGTTGCAGAAGCCAAATGTTCTCGTGCTGGACGAGCCGACAAACCACCTCGACCTGGAATCGATTAACGCGCTGAATGTTGCCCTTCAGAGATTTGAAGGCACTGTTTTGCTGGTCACTCACGACGAAGATTTGATCGACGAAGTGGCCTCGCGAATCTGGCATTTCCACGATGAAAGAATCGAAGATTTCGTCGGACCGTACGAAGAATACATGGCTGCGGCGAGGCGCTAGGTATTTTGCAAGTGTTCATAGACGGCGTAAGACGCCGCCTGCAGGGCACGGCCCTGCTCCACAATTCATAGCTGTAGTAAATCGGAGAGCTTTCGAATCACACGCCAGCCGGGCGGAATCGCTTCGTCTGTTTCGTATGTTTTGAGTAGCACCGGCGTGCAGCCCACGGCGGCGCCGGCTTCGCAATCGCTGCGGCGGTCACCGACCATATAGCTTTGGGAAAAGTCGATTCCCAAGGCACGCCCCGCTTCGAGCAGCATGCCCGGCCTTGGTTTACGGCATTCGCAGCCGGCATCGGGAAGATGAGGGCAAAAGCGCGCGGAAGCGATGGTGATGCCGTTTTCGAGCAAAGTGCGGCAAAAGGCGTCGCTGACGGCTTTCGCTTCTTCGTTCGTGATCAGGCCGCGGGCGATGCCCGATTGGTTACTGACCACAACGAGCAGAAATCCTCGTGCCTGTAGTTCTTGTAGCGTTGCAATGGTGTCCGGAAAGAATTCGATATCTTCCGTGCGGCGAATGTAGCCGTGATCGACGATGAGCGTGCCATCGCGATCGAGGAAGAAGGCCTTACGTTGAGAAATCAGCGGAATTACTCCGCGTTCACCCAACCGCTTTTTTCAATGGCTTCGCGAATTTGCGCGGGCGTTTTGCCTTGCTTCGTCATCTGCTCCGCAAAAATGGCTTCTTTCTGGCAGACACCGCAATGGGCCGCGTGATCGGAGGTATAGCAATCGAGCAGGCCGCGATGGCCGCCGCGGCTGCACCAGCAATAGCAAGGCTGCTGCGCGAGGACTTTCGGAATGTTTTTCGCGGCCGTATAGGCCTTCACGACTTCCGGATCGGTAAACTGCGATGGCGGCAGCGTTGCGGGAAGTTTTTTGTTCGCCTGCTTCTCCGTCATATACGCCGGCACCGCGGCTTGCTTGCTGTCTTTCTGTTGTGAGAATAAGGGCGCAAGCATGAGGACGGCAAAGAACACGGGCAACAGTTTTCTCACGGAATAAAACTCCTTGACTGATTATGACGCAAGTAGGCAGTGCGTTTCGAATCCGCCGGATAATCGAACGTTTGCTTCGATATACTTGAAGAGAAATCCCCCAAAACGTTCAGGAGAACCCATGAAGCTTTCCGAGGGCAAAACGAGGCATTTGAATGCCCTTGCAGACGATAGAGGCGTAATCGCGGCCGCGGCTATGGACCAGCGCGGAAGTCTGCGCAAATCGATTGCCGCCGCAAAAGGCGTACCGCAGGACCAAGTGACGGACCAGATGATGGAAGAGTTCAAAACTGTCGTCACCAAGGTGCTGACCCCGCACGCAAGCGCCATTCTGCTAGACCCCGAATTCGGCCTACCGGCGGCGAAAGCCCGATCGAAGAATGCCGGGCTTCTGCTTGCCTACGAAGAAAGCGGATACGACAACACCAAGCCGGGGCGTTTGCCTGACTTGCTCCCGCACGTGTCGGTGAAGCGGATTCTCGATTGGGGCGCGAATGCGGTAAAAATCCTGATCTACTACACGCCGTTCGACAAACCGGAAGTCAATGACATTAAGCACGCATTCGTAGAGCGCATTGGCGCCGAATGCGAATTCAATCAGGTTCCCTTCTTCCTGGAATTCGTCGGCTACGATCCGGCGGGCGGCGATGAAAAAGGTTTCGAATATGCCAAGAAGAAGCCGGAAGTCGTCGTGAAGTCGATGGAAGAGTTTTCGAAGACGCAGTATCACGTGGACGTCTTAAAGGCGGAAGTTCCTGTGAATGCCGAATTTGTCGAAGGCAGCAGCGTGTTTAAAGGTCAAGCGGCCTACACGCGCAAGCAGGCTCTCGACTATTACCGCCAGGCCTCCGATGTCGCGACGAAGCCCTTTATTTACTTGAGCGCGGGCGTTGGCAATGCCCAGTTCGTCGAATCATTGAACATGGCCTCCGAATCGGGCGCCGACTATTCGGGCGTGCTTTGCGGACGCGCAACCTGGAAGGACGGCATTCCGGTCTACGCAAAACAGGGCGCGAAGGCACTCGAAGACTGGCTTAGCGTGGAGGGCGTTAAAAATATCAACGCGGTAAATGCGGCTCTCAAATCGGCTAAATCGTGGCATGCGAAAATCGGCGCCGCGGCTGTAGCCTAATTTCATGGGGAAAACGGGAAGAGCCATGATCGATTCTCTTCCCCGTCCCGATCATCAAAGAGACTGCATGTCTTTTGCTTCCATTCCGGAGGCGATTGAAGATTTCCGGGCGGGACGGGTTCTTATCGTGGTGGATGACGAGGATCGCGAGAACGAAGGAGATCTGACGGTTGCGGCTGACAAGGTCACTCCGGAGATCATCAACTTCATGGCCACGCACGGCAGAGGTCTTATTTGCCTTGCGCTCGCACCCGAGTTCTGCGACCGTCTGGATCTTCAGCCGATGTCAGCAGTGAATACGGCGCGCTTCGGCACCGCATTTTGCGAAGCGGTCGATGCAGCCGAGGGTGTCACTACCGGCATCTCGGCCTATGACCGCGCGCATACGATTGAAATCGCGATGCGTGAAACGTCAAAACCTTCCGACCTCGCGCGTCCCGGCCATGTGTTTCCGCTGAAAGCAAAAGCCGGCGGCGTGCTGGTGCGTGCCGGGCAAACGGAGGCGGCGGTGGATCTGGCTCGCATGGCAGGACTTCATTCCGGCGGAGTTATCTGCGAGATTATGAACGAAAACGGCACGATGGCGCGCGTGCCGGAGTTAGTGAAGTTCTGCGCGAAGCATGGCCTGAAAATGATTTCGGTAGCGGAATTGATTCGCTATCGGCTACAAACAGAACGCTTCGTTGTGCGCGATGGCGAGGGCAGCGTTCGCACCGAATTTGGCGAGTTTCAGACTGTGCGCTATAGCAGCCAAGTGGACAAAGGCGCTCATCTCGCGCTCATCCACGGCAATCCGCGGGGCCGCAAAGACGTATTAGTGCGCGTTCATTCGCATTGTGTTTATGGTGACGTCTTTGGATCGCTTGATTGCGATTGCCACGCTCTGATCCCCGCGGCGTTGCGGCGCATCTCGCAGGAAGAATGCGGGGTACTTCTTTACCTCCATCAGACGGGGCCGGGTTTGCAATCGGCTTGGCATGAAGGCGAACACCGCCTGCTGCCTCACGGCCGCACGCAAACGGCATTCGCGCCGGCCGATGGAGCTCCGCCGATCCAGCACGAGAGCGGCATTGGCGCCCAGATCCTTTCGGATCTTGGCCTTACTACCATTCATCTGCTGACGAATCACCCCCGCAAGGTTGTCGGCCTTGAAGGATTCGGAATCCAGATTACTGAGCAAGTTTCGTTTTAGTTAGGCCTTCTCTTCAATTAGTCGCAATCACGGTAATTGATAAAGGCGCCAATCGTTGAGGCTGACCGGATGCAAAATTGTTAACGCGGCTTTGCACAGGCGCGATGGTCTTCGGCTTATTAATGGAATTGGTCTGCGCCCGCGACGCTCCGGTGAGCGTCCAGATGGTTGCCGATTTCGCAATTTCTGATCCACCGGCCGGCTTGATCGTGATAGCAACCGGCGCAGTGGAACCGTTCACGAGTTTCAGATAAAGCTTCCCCGATTTCGAATCGCGCGTGGCTGAGTAAAAAACTCTCGGATTATCCGTCTGCAGCTCGCCATTCAGGATCTCATCGCCAATGTGGTTACTAAATAGAACCTGGGCATAGTAACTTGGCGAGCCATAACTGGTAAGCGCGTCATAGCCGATCAGATCGCTCGACCATTGCATCCCGCCGGGATTCACGTTCACAAGCAGGGGAGCATAGCAGGACATGATGATTAAATCGCTGTTTCGCTCGAGTCCGGTCATCCAGGCGGCGTCTCCTAATGCGGCGTTCATATCGGGCGTCGGCGTCCCCTCTCGCGTGGCCCATTCCCCAACGAAAATCTTCGAGCCGTGGCGATCTGCTTTATCGTACTGCCCGGCATTGGCAAACATTTCTTCGGCGTTCCGATAGAAATGCTCATCCAAAACGTCGGGCTTGGTTCCTTTTACTTTGGTGGTGGCAATTACTTCGAGGTCGGGATACTTTGCCTTGATTGCCTTGAAGAATTGGGCGAATCGACCGTCGTAACTTCCGGATTTATCAAACTCATCTTCGTTTCCAATTTCGACATAACGCAGAGAAAATGGCTTTGGATGGCCGTCCTTTGCGCGCTCTGCGCCCCACTTTGTGGACGCGTCGCCGGTAACGTATTCAATTTCATCGAGCGCGTCGTCTACATACGGTTGAAGCTCCGATCCGGGGTCGACGTGCTCACCTTTAAGGGAATAACCCGCATACACCGCCAGCACCGGTTGCATGTGCAGGTCTTCACACCATTCCAGGAACTCCAGAAGCCCAAACCCGTCGCTGGAGGGATAACCCCAAGGGGAAAGATGACCGGGGCGGTCCGCGGGAGGCCCTATCGTCTTCTTCCAATCGAAGCGCTCGGCGATGCGGTTCCCCTCCAAGTAGTTCCCTCCGGGAAAGCGCAAGAAAGACGGTTTCATGGCGGCCATCTTTTCCATCAGATCCATGCGAGTGCCGTTGGGCCGATCGTGATAGGTAGGCGGCATCAGCGAAACATAGTCCAGCCAAACAGTACCCGCGTGTTCGAAACTCAATACAAACCGGTTCGCGGACGAGACAGCGGCGGTCGGCCCGGTCGTCAGCCGGAGATCGTACTTCTGCCAATCGGAGGTAAGCGGCTTGCTCTTTGCGCTGGCTAACATCCGGCCCGAATCGTTATTGACGATGCTCGCGGTCATAGCGCCGACGCCATCTCCCTTGGCGTAGATGGTCGCCCTGTAAGTGGTGGATGGCCTCACAGGGATTCCCCAGTAGCCCTCATTTCCAAGCGCGGCAACGTTGGCCGCATCCGCCTGCTTCACATCCACCCGCAGCGATAACCTGCGAGCCGGTATTCGATACACGGACTTGTCCAATTGAAACGCAAGTTTCGCGTTACCTCGCGGCATGGCAAACCAGTGATCCGGTTGACTCCACCCGGGCACGAATTCTGGAGTTCTTATGAGTTGCGCATATAAGCCGCCCTCATAGGAAAAGTTAATCTCCTCGGTCATCAAACCGTAGAGGGTTGGACTCACTTTCCCCTTCGGCTTCTGAAGATCAATGGTTAGTGACGCCTTGTCCTGAGCGCGCATTACCGTTGCGCCGGTCAGGAGTGCAATCAGAGTAGCGGCAAAGGGGCCTAAAAGCTGTTTAGAGGATACTCGCATAGGTGGTCCGAAGAGTCAGAAAGCGCTTACATCATATCGTGCCGGTCGGCGAGCCAGAAACCATATACCTGTTGCGGTTAAACTTCCTTTAGGACAGCCGAAACCGTATGCGAAGAATTACTCCCCATCTGTGGTTCGACAAACAGGCTCGCGAAGCGACCGAATACTACGTGTCGTTGCTTCCCGACTCCAAAATCACAAATGTGACAACAATCTCCGATACGCCTTCGGGTGATTGCGACATCGTGTCGTTCGAACTTTCCGGCTTGCCGTTTATGGCGATCAGCGCGGGACCTCTATTCAAATTCAATCCGTCGATATCTTTCCACATTCGGTGCGCCACGAAAGAAGAAGTCGACGCGATATGGGAAAAACTATCTCCCGGCGGGAACGTCCTCATGCCTCTCGGTAGCTACCCGTTCAGCGAGCGGTACGGATGGCTCGCTGATAAATACGGTCTCTCCTGGCAAGTGATTCACGTGGGCGGAAGACCTATTGAGCAGAAGATCACGCCGGCGCTGCTGTTTACCGGTAATGTTTGCGGCAAGGCGGAAGAAGCCATCAATTTTTACGCGTCGGTATTTCAGAATGCGCCTGATACCGGCCGCTTCGGGGAAACAAACGTCAACGTCTTTTCGCGCTACGGCGCGGGCGAACAACCGGACAAGGAGGGAACCGTGCGCTACGCGCAGTTCATGCTTTTCGGCCAGGCGTTCGTCGCAATGGATTCCGCGCACGAGCACAAGTTCGCATTTAATGAAGCGATATCCTTCATCGTGCCTTGCGATTCGCAGGAAGAGATCGATTATTTCTGGGAGAAGCTGTCAGCCGATCCAAAGGCCGAGCAGTGCGGTTGGCTGAAAGACCAATACGGCCTCTCGTGGCAGATCACGCCCGCGATCATGGGGGAGCTGATGGGTGGCGACAAAAAACGGACCGAACGCGTTACTCAGGCGTTCCTCAAAATGAAAAAAATCGATATCGCCGAGCTGAAACAAGCCGCCGCGGGCTGAATGTTATTCCTTGCTCTCGCCCAGCCAGTTGCGCACGATTCGTGCTACGCGCCCAGACTCTTCCAACCCCAACAAATGTATGTTCATTGTGTGCGCCAGATCGACGGAAGTGTTGGGCATAGCGAATCCATAGTTCTGAGGCATATATTGCGCGCCCGATACTGCCATCGCGGCGTTCCGCTGCCGCTGCAAGTAGTAGAGCAGTTGCGGCCTGTCGAACACAACGGAATCCACCTCGCGCCGGTTCAATAAGTCGTACGCCTGTTGCAGCGTTTCTACCTCGCGCAGCCGTGCCTCATGGCGCCTCGCAAAGTCCTCACCCGGCGAATCTGCAAGTACGGCAACAGTTCGTCCGTCCAGTTGCGCCGCCGTCGAAACAACTGTGGTTCTGAGCCCGCTAAGAGTCAGTGTGCTGGCAATACCCGCCACCAATGAAGAGGCTGTAATCACCGAAAGGATAATCCAAATTCCGGTCACCGTCCGTCCCAACCGCGTTTTCGGCGCGATGTCGCCGTATCCCACGGTGCTCATTGTCACCACCGCCAGCCAAATTCCGTTACCAATGCCCTGCAGCGCCCGGTCGTTGAACTGCGTTCCAGGCGTGCGCCGCTCGGCCAGCCAGACAAGAGCGCCGACAATCGTTAGTACAAAAAAGAGAAATCCGATCGCGTAGTAGAACGAACTGTTAAAGAACGGCTTTACGCGCTGCCACGGCGAAAGATCCTCGCTTCGCGACAATATCGAAAGGCTCGACTCGTAATACGGTTGTGAAAAGCGATAGAGAGTGGCCCTCTCTGCCGTAATGCTCACCGGCCCCACAACGACGTCCAAACTCCCCGAAGAGAGCGCCTTCAAGGCAATGGGAACATCTTCGTAACTCTGGAATTTATAGTGCCACCCCGCCTCTTCGGCAACCGCCTGCCAGATCTCGACCGAAATTCCTTCCAAAGTTCCTGCACGGTTGATAACAAACGGTTCCGAACCCGCCACGCCAACCCGCAGTGTTGTTTGTCGATTCGGTTGGCCCATGGTTTTCGGGGATGCGGCGCCTGCCGAAAACGCTCCGATGATACCCACTACCCCCAACACAAATAGACTCTTCATTAAGAGCTATTCTCTGCTAAAGCGCTTGCGCCTACTCCTGCCGGAGCGCAATCACCGGATCGACGCTGAGGGCGCGGTGTGCCGGGATATAGCACGCAAGCATGGCGATCAAAGTAAGCAGTGCTGCAACTCCGACAAAGGTCGCCGGATCGGCAGCGCTGACTGAGAACAAAAGGCTGCTCATCAATCTACTGAGTGCGAGCGATAATACGAGCCCAATAAACATGCCCAGGCCTATGATCTTCATCGCCTGGACCAGAATCATGCGCAGTACGTGCCCGCGTTGGGCGCCAAGCGCCATGCGTATCCCGATTTCGTGAGTCCGCTGCGATACGGAATACGAGAGAACGCCGTAAATTCCGACGGCCGCGAGAGCTAGAGCAAGCGCGCTGAATAATGCAAGGACAATGAGGGCCAGCCGCCGCGTCGAAACAGAATCGTTCATAAGCTGCTTCATTGTCGCAACGTTCGAAATCGGTTGATCTTTGTCGATCGAGTGGACGATGCGGCGAATCGCAGAAGTCAACGTCGCCGGGTCGCTTCCCGATTGGACGACGAGATTCATTTCACTTACCGGCGATTGATGAAGCGGAACATACACCTCTAAACGCGAAGGATTGTCGAGCCCGTATAGCTTGGTATTCCCAACCACGCCGACAATCGTGATCCATTCCTTAGGATTGTTCGCGGAAGGATGGCCAAAATGGAAGCGCTTGCCCACAGGATTCTGATTAGCGAAATACTGCCGTGCTAGCAGCGCGTTAATCATTCCGACTCGCGGTGCATTCTCGTTATCCGCGGCGGTAAACGATCGGCCGCTTACAAGATTGATTCCCAGCACGTCAACGTAACCCGGACTCACGATGTGAACATCCGGATGTGGAAAGCTGCCCAGCTTCGGCACAGGCATTCCCTCAACCGTGATGTCTGAGCGCGAATGATTGTGCGTCAGCGGAACTACCGTGCCCAATGCGGCGGAAGCGATGCCCGGCAAGGCGCGGACACGATAAAGAACTTGATTCCAAAAATTCAGGACGGCGGCATCCTTGCTGTACTGTGCCGTGCGTAAGCTCATATCCATCGTGAGCACGCGATTCGGCCGGAAACCTGGATCGACCGACAACAATCGATAAAGGCTCTTCATCATAAGCCCCGCGCCCGCCAAGAGAACGAGCGCCAAAGCGATTTCCGCAACGGCGAGACGCATGCGCCAGCGATTCTGCCCGGCGCTTGCGCTCGTGGTCCTGCCGCCTTCTTTTAAGTTCGATCCCACATCGGCTTTTGCCGTGTGGATGGCAGGAGCAAGACCAAAAACAAAGACCGAAAGAATCACCATTCCTGCTGTGAAGGCAAGGACTATACTATTCAGAGTCACTTTCGCGCCGGCAAGTTCCTCGGCGGGCAATAGGCGGCTAATTCCATGAATTCCGGCTACTGCAAGCGCCAAACCCAGAAGGCCACCGAAGAGCGCCAAAAGAAAGCTTTCTATCAAAATTTGGCGGACGACGCGCCCACGGCTGGCGCCGATAGCCAGGCGCAGGGAGATTTCTTTAGCACGTTCGGAACCGCGTACAAGAAAGAGATTGGCCACATTTGCGCAAGCGATAAGTAAAACGAAAACTACGGCAACCAAGAGAACCAGAACCGCCGGACGCAGGTTGCTGACAAAGACATCATGAAGGAGACGCAGCCGAACTCCGAGCAGAGCGTGAAATCGATTCGCCAGGCGCGCTTCGATTGTACCCATGTTCGCAAGCGCTTCTTCGAAACTGACGCCGGCCCGAAGCCGCCCGAGCACGAGCATATCGCTTCGCGCGCCTCTAGCCTGCAGTTCCGAATTGTTTGTGGCAAATACGCCAAGCGGCTCCAGTACATCCGTTTTCTCAAACCAGCGAAAATCCTCTGGAAGCACGCCGATAATCGTATAGCCCCGGCCACTCAGCGCAATGCCGCGGCCAACTACATTCCTGTCCCCGCCGAAACGCGATCGCCAAAGCGAATAGCTCAACAACACTACGGGAGGCGCCCCGGCCTTTTCCTCGGAAGCAGCAAAATCGCGCCCTATGAACGGGTACACGCCCAGTATCGAAAGAAAATTCGGCGATACAGCCTGACCGTGGATCACTTCCGGTTGCGCCAGCCCAGCGAGATTGAAATCCACCGATGATACCGACGCAATCCCGGAAAAGACGACGTTCTGCGCTCGCCAATCGAAAAAATTTGGATAAGAAACGGAGACATTGCCCACATTAGGAGTTGTCTCGTTGAGGATGACCAAGCGTGATGGTTCCCGATATGGCAGTGGGCGCAACAATACCGCGTAGACAACAGAGAATATCGCGGTGGTGGCGCCTATCCCCAACGCCAGCGTGATGAGGGCGATGAAAGAGAACGCGGGGGATTTTCGAAGACTTCGCATCTCGTAGCGAAAGTCATAGAAAAGCGACTCGGCAAGGTTTAATCCTCGCGAATCCCGGCACTCTTCCTTGCGTTGCGCGACATCACGAATCGATTGAAGCGCGGCATAGCGGGCGTCATCAGGACTCATGCCGGCCGCGATGTTCTCGTCAATCTGGCGTTCCAGATGGTAGCGCAGTTCTTCATCAAGCTCCTGCTCGACTTTGCCGCGCGAAAACAACGATCGAAGCCGGTGACGAACGATATCAGCAATGCGCATCTCGTCCCCCTGCTACACCGCCCGCACAATCAGCGATATCGCGGAAGATAACCGCTCCCACTGCGCGCTCTCTTGCTCCAGCGTTTTGCGCCCGGATTTCGTAAGCGAGTAATATTTCGCGCGCCGGTTGTTATCACTAATGGCCCACTCGGAAGAAATCCAGCCGTTCTGTTCCAGCTTGTGCAGCGAAGGGTACAGCGCTCCCTGCCCTACCTGAAGCACCTCGCCCGACATTTGCCGGATGCGCTGCGCAATCGCCCAACCGTGCATCGGCTCAAGGGCAATCACTTTCAAGATCAGCAAGTCGAGCGTACCTTGCACAAGGTCGGTTGGTTTGCTCACCGGCAGCCGTTCTCCTCTCAGTAACTGACAAGAGGATAGCGCGATGGAGGAATGAATGCAAGCGCAGGTGTAACAGACCACTCCGTTGAAGACGCGGCCCTGCGCTGGCTTTCGGGCTACGAACTGGGGTCGCTAACGCTCGATGTCATTACTTAAGCGCATCCGGTCGCTTTTCCATACTGTGGTCGCTTACGCTTCCGGCTCCGATTCGGCATCTTGCACAAAAGTAATGCGCCTCTGGACCCCGGCTAGCTTCGTAAGTCAATGACATTGCGCTTACGGTCGCGGCTCGGTGACGCCGGGCATCGAGATGAGTAACCATATGCGACGGCGCACAACGAAGGATGAAAGTGGCGACCGTGCGGTCCGCCCTACCTACTCTTCGCGCAAAGCCGTCATCGGGTCTATATCCGCGGCCTTCTTGGCGGGCAGATAGGCGGCAATGCATGCGCACGCGGCGAGCACCAATGCAGCGCCCGCCAGCGCTCTGGGATCGCCTGGGCGAACTCCGTACAACAAGCTCGCAATAAACCTGCCTAAAACCAAAGAAGCGGCCAATCCAACAGCGATGCCGATAACAAGCAACCGTGCCACATCTTCCATTACCAGCCGTATCACCGAACCGCGTGTCGCTCCCATTGCAATGCGGACGCCGATCTCGTTCCTGCGCCGCGAAACACCGTAGGCGGTGACGCCATACAGACCCACCACCGCCAATATCAGCGCCAGCAATCCAAAGGCCGTGGATAGCAGAGCCATCAGCCGCTGTTGTCCGGCCGATTCGTTCACTTGTGTTTCCAGAGTTTGAAATTCGAGCGAGAGACCCGAATTCACCGACGCGATCGCATCGCGCACCGCGGCAACCGGAGGCTTAGCCCCGCTGAAACGTACTTCAAAGGTCACGCGGGCAGCGGGAGTTGCGTCCTGTCCGGAAGACACAAAGGCTGTGTGCCGCTCCTGTTCGTCGATGCGTTGGTACTTCGAATCGTGCACCACGCCCACTATTTGGTAGAGCTCCTTCTTATCACCTCCACCCGGTACACCGAAGCCTATTGTTTTCCCCAACGGATTGGCTGCTCCCCAAAAATGCCGCGCGGTGCTCTCGCTAATAATCACCACCTTGGGCGCCTTTGAACTATCCCGCGCGGCAAAATCGCGCCCCAACAGAACCGGCGTGTGCATCGTGGAAAAATATCCGGGCGAAACGCGATTTAGCCACAAAATGCCGTCCATGCGAGACTTGGGCCGATATCCCTCCGGCTGAACATACTCGTTCCAGCCAAAATTCGTAATCGGTGTACGGAGAGAACTCGCCGCGGCAACGACACCTGGAAGCGCGCGCAAGCGCCGCACAATTTCGTCATTAATGCCGGTACGCCGCTCTTTCGCAACGGTGTTTTCCTGGAATCGCGCATCGATCAACAACACATTCTGAGGATTAAAGCCTAAGTCTGCGCGGAGCAGATTTCGCAGTGTTCCCAGAAACAGGCCAGCCGCAACGATCAGCATGAGCGACAACGCAATCTGCCCGGCGACAAGAGCTTTCCCTAACTGAAATCGCGAACCGCCGGCAACGGATCCGCGCGCATTCTCCTTCAGAGCGTCATTCAAATCGCCGCTGGTCGCGCGGAATGCAGGAGCAAGCCCGAATAACAGCGTGGTGAGCAAGGCGATTCCCACCGCGAAAGCTAAAAGATTTGCGTCCGGAGACAAATCGAGCGTAATGGGATTTGCCGGCGTCGATATTATTCGTACCAGGACGCCGCTCCCTGCCAGCGCCAACCCAACTCCAATTGCCGCGCCGGCAATCGAGAGTAACAAGCTTTCCAGTAGCAGTTGCTGGATCAGCCGAAACCGCGATGCGCCTAATGCGAGACGTACCGCAAATTCCCGGCGGCGCGCCGAGGCCCTCGCTAAAAGCAGATTGGCGATATTGACGCACGCAATCAACAGCACGAAACCCGCTACGCTCATCAACGCCAGCAAGCCGGTCTTATACTGAACGCGAATCTGCGAAAATCCGGTTGCGGCCGTAGCGAGACGAAACGAGGCCTTCAGGAAGTCTTTTTGTGAATCCACCGGCCATTCCGTGGAAACCGTGGCTTTTAAAAGCGCGGGAGCATTCGCATTCAATTGCGCTTCGGCCTCTGTCAGGCTTTGGCCCGGCACCAGACGGCCGAATATCTGAAGCCACCACGCGCTGCGATTATCCAGCAAGCTCATATCCGTGTGCAATATCGGGTCGCACGCGATGGGAATGGCGATGTCATAGCTTTTGTCTACATCCATTCCGCGAAACCACGGCGGCGTCACGCCGATCACCGTGAAGGGATGCCGGTTCAGATACACCGTTTTTCCAACGGCGCTTTCATTCCCCGCGAAATGACGTTGCCGGAAGCCGTAGCTAATTACCGCCAATGGCGCTGTGCCTCGCCGGTCTTCGCTCTTCGTGAACACGCGGCCCGAAATAGCCGGTACGCCGAGTACGTGAAAGAAATCGCCGCTCACCCAAAGACCATTCACGAACTGGCTTTCGCCGCCCCGCGCCAAATCGAATCGATCCGGAGAGACAGCCAGCATTCCCGCAAATCCTTCCGGATGAGCTTTCATCTGCTCCCAGATCGGATTTGTGAAATCATTCCCGATTTCCTTCGAGCGAACTTCGACGAGCCTCCCCGGATCGGCAACCGGCAACGATCGCAGCATCAGCGCATTGATGATGCTGAAGATGGCCGTATTCGCTCCGATGCCTAGCGCCAGCGATAAAATCGCCGCCGCTGCGAACAATGGACTCCCAGCGAGCTTGCGGATTCCAAAGCGCAAATCTCGAAGAATCGCTTCGGCCCTTGCGAATAGATCGATATCGCGCATTTCTTCCCGCTTCCCCACATAGCTGCCGAACTGGATCAGTGCGCGCCGGCGCGCTTCCGCTTCGCCCACCCCTTCGGCAACCAATTCGTCTGCTCGTTCCGCGATATGAAAGGCCAGCTCCGCATCGATTTCTCGCTCCAGATCTCTCTGTCGGAAAACGCCGCGTAGCCGCTGAAACCACATGCCTAGCTATTTATGCCTCACCAAAACAATACTGGCCTATCAAACCAATGTCAAGCCTAAAATCGCGATGTCATAGCCTAAGACAATGGCCAATCTGAGTTCCGGCACGCGTCCGGCTCCTCTCGCATCGAGTAAAATTGCCGCCTATAACCGTTTTCTGCTGGCTGTTGCGGGATTCGGCGGCCTGCTGTACGGCGTCGATGTCGGCATCATCGGGGGCGCCCTGCCCTATCTCGAAGCCACTTCCGGCCTG